>ERZ1370068.6272-contig-5266_pt1 | contig 19062 bp, 19 predicted proteins | sample MGYA00561227_ERZ1370068 | MGnify/ENA primary metagenome ERZ1370068 (study PRJEB38410, sample SAMEA6850437) | metagenome | study: Metagenomic assessment of the ecological functions of the soil: analysis of the soil microbiota associated with the...
CGGCCGGCAGCCCCCTCCGGCAGATCTTCCGCGATCAGGCCGGGGCCCGCCTCGCGCGCGGCCTCGCCGTGCATCCAGCGCCTGATGCTGGCGGCCTCGAATGCCGGCACGCCTTGCGCCAGCAGGCCTGCTATCATTCCTGCCAGCACATCGCCGGCGCCGGCGGTGGCGAGCCAGGGCGGCGCGTCAGCGGCGATGGTGGCGCGTCCATCCGGCGACGCCACCACGGGTGTCCGGTCCCTTGAGCAGCACGACGGCGCCAGCAGCGCTCGGCCGCTGCCCGCACTCGCTCTGAGTTTCGAGCGGTTCGGATGCTTGTTGCTGATATCGCTGAACAGCCGCGGAAATTCTCCTCTCATGCGGCGTGAGAACCACCTGCGGATCCATGCGACGCCTTTGATGGACTCGAACAGGTGATCGGGCGCGCCGGCGAAACTCGTCAGCGCGTCCGCATCCAGCACCAGGCGCCGCCTGGCGGACAACGCGCGGTCAGGACAAAATCGCGGGTGCGCTCGCCAACGCCGGCGCCCGGCCCGATCACGCAGGTGTTGAGGCGCTTGTCGGTCAACAGTTCGCCGAACTCGACCACCGGTATCGATCGGCGCAAACCATCACGGCGGTGAGCGCAGCCGCGTTGACGGCGAGCGCGTCTCGTTGGCGAAGCCAGCGTGACCAGGCCAGCGCCAGCCCGCAAGCGCCCCGCGCGCCGACAGCCGCGCCGCACCGGTGGCGGCGATGTCGCCGGAGACGACGACCGCATGGCCGCGGGCGTATTTGTGGCCATCGATCTGCGGCACCGGAAACGACTTGCGCCAAAACTGCGGGACGTTTTCGAAGGTTCTCGCGGATTGAATTTCCCCGAGCACATCCGCATCGATCCCGATATCGGCGACCCGCACGCGACCGCAGTGCATTCTGCCCGGCAATAACAAATGCGCGGGCTTGCGGCGGAAGAACGTGACGGTTTCGGTGGCACGGACCGCGACGCCCATGACGGCGCCCGGTGGTGCCGTTGACGCCGCTCGGCAGGTCCACGGCTGAGAACCGGCGCGCCGTTGGCATTGATCGCCTCGATCATCATCGAGCGGATCGCCCTTCACCGGGCCGAGTTCAGGCCGGCGCCGAACAGCGCATCGATGATCAGCGCCGGCCTGCCGATCGCCTGCGGATTGAACGGCAGCACCGGAAATTTCCATCCGCGCGCCGCCGAGGCCGCGTCGCCCTGCAAGCTGTCCCGATCGCACAGCAGGATGACCGAGACCTCGCGGCCGCGCGCGGCCAGTTCGGCGGCGGCCACGAAGCCGTCGCCGCCATTGTTGCCGCGGCCGGCGACCACCAGGATCGGCCCTTCCTCCACGAGGTCGATGGCGGCCTCCGCCACGGCCTGACCCGCGCTCAGCATCAGCGCGAAGCCGGGCGTGCCGGCGGCAATGGTCAGCCGGTCGGCGCGCTCCATCTCGGCTGTGGTCAAGAACTTCCATGCCAAATCTCTGATCCAAGCGCCTTATACCGAGGCATTTCCAGTCCCGCGCTAAGTCCAACCTTCGACGACTGCACACGAGATTGATCCGTTTGCCTATTTCATAGGCGCGAGTATTGTGAGCCGCTCGCGCCTAGACGCCACGCGAACGCCCGTTAAAAGTCTGATAACATTTCAAAATCAGGCGTTTTAACAATCCTGGCATAGACCCTGCTTTTGAGGAAGCCGGCTCTGAGTGATCGTGCGCAACGAGCAATTTATTATCGTGTCCCGCGGCTGCCGCGCCAGGACAGACGGTCGAACAACCTTCGCTCCACGCGCAGCGTGGAAACAAACCTGCAGTCTGAAATATGGAAGTGCCCGGGAGGCGTTCAGTGAAAAAATCGAAGCCATCATCAAGCCATTCAAGCTCGACGAGGTGAAAGAGGCGCTTCAGGAAGTCGGACTGCAAGGCATCACCGTCACCGAAGCCAAGGGCTTCGGGCGGCAGAAGGGTCACGCCGAACTCTATCGCGGCGCGGAATACATCGTGGACTTTCTACCCAAGGTCAAGATCGAGATCGTGATCTCGGATGATCTGGTTGAAAGGGCAATCGACGCGATCAGGCGCGCGGCCCAGACCGGGCGTATCGGCGACGGCAAGATCTTCGTGTCCAACATCGAGGAAGCCATTCGCATCAGGACCGGGGAATCCGGACTGGATGCCATCTGAACCGGTCCCGCCGATACTCCGATGCCGATACTCTGATATTGTATTGAGCTTCACCCAATTGTAATGAGCATGACCCAAGGTCGCCGCCCGCGGCCAGATCGACCTGTAAGCCAAAAGGGGTATTCATGAAGACCGCCAAAGACGTCCTGAAATCAATCAAGGACAACGACGTCAAATACGTCGACCTTGCGATTCACCGATCCGCGCGGCAAGTGGCAGCATGTGACCTTCGACGTCGGCATGATCGACGAGGACGTTTTTGCCGAGGGCTTGATGTTCGACGGCTCGTCGATCGCCGGCTGGAAGGCGATCAACGAGATCCGACATGTGCCTGATGCCCGATCCGGTCACCGCGACGATCGACCCGTTCTTCGCAGAAACCACCCTGATCATCACCTGCGACGTGCTGGAGCCGACCACCGGCGAGCCCTACAACCGCGACCCGCGCGGCATGGCCAAGAAGGCCGAGGCCATGGTCAAGTCGATGGGCGTCGGCGATACGATTTTCTTCGGGCCGGAAGCAGAGTTCTTCGTGTTCGACGACGTCCGCTTCCAGACCACTCCCTACAACACCGGCTTCAAGCTGGATTCATCGGAACTGCCGATCAACTCGGACACCGAATATGAGGGCGGCAATCTCGGCCACCGCATCCGCACCAAGGCGGGCTACTTTCCCGTTCCGCCGCAGGATTCGGTGCAGGACATGCGCTCGGAAATGCTCGGCGCCATGGCCAAGATGGGCGTCAAGGTCGAGAAGCATCACCACGAAGTCGCATCCGCCCAGCACGAACTCGGCATGAAGTTCGACACGCTGACGCTGATGGCCGACCAGATGCAGATCTACAAATATTGCATCCATCAGGTCGCGCACATCTACGGCAAGACCGCCACCTTCATGCCGAAGCCGGTCTATGGCGACAACGGCTCGGGCATGCACTGCCACCAGTCGATCTGGAAGGACGGCAAGCCGGTGTTCGCCGGCAACAAATACGCCGACCTCTCGGAAACCTGCCTGTCCTACATCGCCGGCGTCATCAAGCACGCCAAGGCGATCAACGCCTTCACCAACCCGTCGACCAACTCCTACAAGCGTCTGGTTCCGGGTTACGAAGCGCCGGTGCTGCTCGCCTACTCCGCGCGCAACCGCTCGGCCGCATGCCGGATTCCCTACACCTCCAATCCGAAGGCCAAGCGCGTCGAGGTTCGTTTCCCCGATCCGATGGCCAATCCGTATCTCGGCTTCGCGGCGATGCTGATGGCCGGTCTCGATGGCGTCAAGAACAAGCTCGATCCGGGTCCGGCGATGGACAAGGACCTCTACGATCTGCCGAAGGAAGAACTCAAGCAAATCCCGACGGTGTGCGGCTCGCTCCGCGAGGCGCTGGAGAATCTCGACAAGGATCGCGCGTTCCTCAAGAACGGCGGCGTGTTCGACGACGACTTCATCGACAGCTATATCGAGCTGAAGATGACCGAAGTCGCGCGCTACGAAATGACCCCGCATCCGGTCGAATTCGAAATGTACTATTCGCTGTGATGTTCGTCGGCGGGGTTCCCGCTGAGGTCACGGCCTGAAAATGCAAAAGGCGCTTCCGATGGGAGCGCCTTTTATTTTGCGGGATACCCCTTAAGAGCTCCGATCAGGCCATCTGTTAGTTGAGCAAGATTTTGGCGCAGTACCTCAGTCAACCGGTCGGGATTAGTCTGCGGAGGCATGAACCCCAGATACTCGCCGTTGCGGCCGATCAAGTAGATGACGCCGGCATGGTCGATCGAGTAATCCCGGCTCCGTTCGTCCTGCACCTTCACGTAAAACGCCTTTGTAGGAGTTGGCGACCTTTCGAATTTCGTCTGGAGAGCCTGTCAGTCCCACCAGGCTGTGATGAAAGGCAGCGACGTAGTCCGTCAGCAGTTTCGTGTCCCGCTCCGGATCTATGGTGATGAAAACCGGCTGCACGCCTTCTGCGGCCGGACCCAAAGCATCGAGCGCCTGGGTGATGGCCATCAGATCGGTCGGGCACACATCGGGGCAATAAGTATAGCCGAAATACACGATCATCAGCTTGCCCCGGAAATCGGTGTCGCTCCGTTGCTTCCCGGTCTGGTCGGTTAGCGTGAACGGTCCACCGACCTGCCCACGGCCGTACATCAAATCATCCATCATCTGCGCCGCCGACGGCTGTTCGGCCGCCGCTGCCACGCCACAGCAGAGCAAAGACGCGATAACAAACAGCCCGCACGCCCTTGAACCCACCATGGCGTCGTCCCGGATCAGATACCAAAGCTAATTCGGGTGCCCGTCGTCGTTGTCAGAACCTTGCCCGGCATCTGCCGCTGCGCCTCCTGGGTGAAGTTCAGTCCGCTGCAATGCATCGGAATGAGGACGTCCGGGTTCAGCTTGCCGATCTCACTTACGACCTGCGTAAGGTAATCCGCCGGCGCAGGCCCCAGGTGAAAGCCGCCCATGATGGCATGTATCTTCTGAACGCCGGATACTTCCATCGCCTGGCGCACGGAATTCACGATACCGACGTGGCCGCAGGAGCTGATCACGACGAGACCCTTGTCCTTCAGATTGAAGCAGGTCGCGTGCTCATGGATGTGCTCATCGGGCACAATCTTGCCCTCCATCTCCGCCGGCAGATAGTGGCTGGCGTTGCATCCGGCGCCGTCCTTGAGCTTGAACTCCACCATGGTGTTCGGAAGCACCTTTTCGATACTGCTGCGCTTGATCTTGCCGGTCGTGAACGCATGGCCACCGATCACGACGGGTGACTCACACAGGACAAGCTTGACGTTCTGCTTCGCGATATCGCGGCGGTCGAGCATCCCGAAGTCGCTGAGTTCGCCTTGCCCGGCCCGGGCGTAGCGCTGGCAGAAATTGTCCTCGCCGCCGGCATACATCGTGAGGTCGGCAGGCAAGTCTTTGCGGTGCTTGTCCAGAAATCCGAGCAGACCGCCCCAGTGGTCGAAGTGGCCGTGGCTCATGATGAGCGTGTCGATCTTCGACGCGTCGACCTTCAACAAGTCCATGTTGCCGTTGATGACCTCGGGCGTCCAGCCATAGTCAAGCAGGAAGGTGCGCTTCTCATCGCCGCGCTGCGGCTCCAGCAGCAACGACAGCCCCCATTCCGCTGTGCAGCGGACGCGTTGAGTTCGCAGAGCGGCCGGGCTCTGTCTTCACCCCGTTCGCTTCCTGCGGCTTGAAGAAGATATCGCTCGCGCTATCGACTAGAACGCGGACACTGAGCTTGTCGATCGTCGGCACGTCGATGGGACCTGCCTTGGCGGTCTCGATGCAGGAAAATCCGCCGGCAGCAGCCGCCAGCGCAAAATTGGCAGACATCTTCAAGGCGTCACGTCGATTGATGTTGGACATGGACTTCTCCTGTCGGTTAGCAGGCAATTGGGATACCGGCAGCGGGCAACCGGATAATTGTCGTTCCAGAGTACAAGACCGATTTTCAATCGTGTCAACGACGACGCTTGCCCATTGCGCGCCGAGACGGAACGAGCTTCACCGAAGCAGCTACTTTGCGACAAACTGCTTCCGCGTTGTTCGCCTCAACAACCGCCTCACAATCGATCACACTCCGAACAGCTTGCTGTAGCGCGCCTTGATCTCCTCGCTCTGCGCCTGCACCGCGGCGGGGTCGGCCTTGAGCAATTTCAGCTCCGCCAGTGGGATGTGAGCACCCTTCTCCTTCACCTGCGCGTGGAACGAACGATGGGCGAAACCATCGACCAGCAATTGCTGAGCTTCGGCGCTGAAGAAGAAACTCTGGAACAGCCGCGCGGCGTTCGGATTGGGCGCGCCGCTGGAATATGCCGGAGGGAACGATGATCAGGGAGAACCTTCGGTCGCGTACACCACCTCGACCGGCTTGCCCTGGTCCTTGAGCAGCACCAGATTGTAATCGTTGCCGTCGGCCATGACGGCGCGCTCGCCGAGCAGGATCTTCTTCGGCGGATCCGCCGCCGACTGCACCTGCATCACTTTCTGCTGCGCGAGCTTTTCAAGATATGGCCAGCCGAGATCGCGCGCGAGCACGAAGGTCGCGGTCAGGATGGCGCCGCTGTAGCCGGGATGACCCTTGACGATCTTGCCCTGCCACTTCGGATCGAGCAGATCGGCGTAGCTTTTCGGCGCGTCCTCGCGCTTGACCAGATTGGTGTTGTAGCCGATCGCCTCGGTCCACGCGCAGGAGGTGGCGTGCATTCCGTCCGCGTCGACCTGATCGGCAGGGAAATGCTTGGCGACGTCATCGGGAACGTAAGGCGCGAAGCCAGCCGTGCTTCTTCCAGTCGAGATAGTGCGCGGGGTCGGTGCTGTTGGCGACGTCGACCGCATGGATGCCGCTGCCCTGCTCCTGCGCGATGCGCTGGAAAATCCGCTCCGCACCTGAGCGCTCGACGCGCACGGCAATGCCGGGATATTTGGCTTCGAACGTCCGGCTCAGCCGTTCGGCGGTGGTGAGTTCCAGCGCGGTATAGAACGAGACCTTGCCTTCCTTGCGCGCGGCCTCGACCAGCGCTGACGTCACCTCGCGTTGGCGGCTGGCGCGGCGGCCCTCAGCGGTTCGGCGAAAAGTATACCGGCGGCGGATGCCGCGGACGCGTTAAGCACCTCACGCCTCGACCATTTCCGGTCTTGCACATCATCCTCCCCATGATTGCGTGACCATTCCCTGGCCACCGCGATGAATATCTCTATAGCGGACAATGGCCATGCGCCCCAATGATGCAGTGCATGATTGCGGGGATCGGCATGCAGACTACAATAAGGCAACGGCCGCGCGATCGAACGACGCGGCCTTTACCCCGGGAGACCGCACATGACAAAATGGATTCGTTTTGAGCAGGGCGGAAAAATCGGCATTCGGCACACTGGAAGGCGATACGATCACGGTTCATGCCGGCGATATATTCGCAGGTGCAAAACCGAGCGGTCGAGACGCTGAAGCTTTCCGACGTTCAGGTTCGCACGCCGTGCCAGCCTTCGAAGATGATCTGCTTGTGGAATAATTTCCACCAGCTCGCGGCCAAGAACGATTTCCAGCAACCGAAGGAGCCGCTGTGGTTCCTGAAGGCCCCGAATTCGTATTGGCCCGCCAACCGGCCGATCGAGCGTCCCGCCACCTATGCCGGAAAAATCATCTATGAAGGCGAGCTTGGCGTCGTCATCGGCAAGAAATGCTTCAACATCAGCGAAGCCGAGGCCGGCGACTATATCTTCGGCTATACCTGCGTGAACGATGTCACCGCCGTCGATCTCCTGCGCAAGGACAAGTCGTTCGAACAATGGGCGCGCGCGAAGAGCTTCGACACGTTTGGCGTGTTTGGTCCCGTGATCGCGACCGGCGTCGATCCGATGAAGCTGTCGGTCAAGACCATCCTGAACGGCAAGGAGCGACAGAACTATCCCGTCGCCGACATGTTCTTCCCGCCGCACAAGCTGGTCGCCGCCATTTCCAAGGACGTCACGCTGATGCCGGGCGACATCATCGCCTGCGGCACCTCGCTCGGCGCCGGCACCATGGGCGACGCCCACAACGTCGTCGACATCGTGATCGATGGCGTCGGCAGCTCTCGGCAATGTTTTCGACCAGGTGCTGCCGAGCCCATACCTGCTCGGCGCGCCGCCCAGGCAGAAGAAGATTTGCGTGGTCGGCGCGGGCGCCATCGGCGGCCTGCTGGCGGCCAAGTTTGCGCTCGCGGGCGAGGACGTCACCGTCATCGACCAGGGCGCGCATCTCGCCGCGATCCAGAAGAATGGCCTCAAGCTGGAGTGGCATGACGGCAAGGTCCAGACCGCCAGAATGAAGGCCGTCAACAAGGCCGGCCGAAGCCGGCAAGCAGGATATCGTCGTGCTGGCGGTGAAGGCGCACTTCCTCGATCAGGTCGTGCGCGATATCGATTCGATGCTCGGTCCCGACACCGTTGTGCTGACCGTCCAGAACGGCCTGCCATGGTGGTACTTCAGAAGCTCGGCGGTCAATACGACAATCACCGGCTGGAGAGCCTCGATCCGTCGGGCGTTCTCACCAAGAACATCGACCCGAACCGCATCATCGGTTGCGTGGTCTATCCGGCGGCGGCGGCCACCGCGCCCGGCGTGATCCACCATGTCGAGGGCGACCGCTTCCCGATCGGAGAACTCGACGGCAAAGAGACCGGGCGCGTCAAGGAATTGCACGATCGTCTTCATCAAGGCCGGGCTGAAATCACTGGTGCTGCCGGATATCCGCTCGGAGATCTGGCTGAAGGCGTGGGGCAATCTCTCGTTCAACCCGATCTCGGCGCTGACTCACGCCACGCTGGTGGACATTTGCCAGTTCGCCGAGACGCGCGAACTGGCGGCGAACATGATGAAGGAAGCGCAGGACATCGCGCAGAAACTCGGCGTCACCTTCCGCGTCACCATCGACAAACGCATCGCCGGCGCCGAAGCCGTCGGCGCGCACTAAAACCTCGATGCTGCAGGACGTCGAAGCCGGCCGCTCGCTTGAAACCGAAGCGCTGATCGGCTCAATTCTGGAAATGGCCAAGCTGACCAATACGGCGGCGCCCGCGATCGAAGCGGTCTACGCGCTGGTGAAGCTTCTCAACAAGGTCATGCTGCTCGAAGGCGGCGGCGTGAAGGTGGAGAAGACCAGCAAGGCGGCTTGAACGGCGTTTCGCTGCGCCAACGGGTGGCGCGAATGCGCCCCCGACGACAGGCTCCGCGAAGCTATCCAGACGATGGATGGTGTGATCACTGGATTGCTTCGCTCCCGAACGAGAGCAGCCGATTTTGCCGCGGCTCACGCGGTCTTGGGCTGACCTGCGACGAAGGCGACCGGCGGCGCATCGAGGCTTCGGCGCACCATCCGCGCCAATTGCGGCCGTCGGTATGGCTTCGACAGGAAAGACGTCCCGCAAAATCCGGCCATCCCGAATGATGGTATGATCCGTGTAGCCGGAGGTGAACAGCACCCGGAGCGAAGGCCGCCGCAATCTCATCCTTTCGGCAAGCTGCTTGCCGTTCATTTTTCCCGGCATGACGACATCGGTGAACAGCAGATCGAACTCCGCGCCTCCGTCGACAATTGCAGAGGGCTTCAGCCGCATTCGAGGCCGCGATGGCCTTGTAGCCAAGGCTCTCGAGTTGGGCGATGACATAGGCCCGGACGTCGGCGTCGTCTTCGACGCACAGGATGGTTTCGGTTCCGCCCGTTGCTTGCAAATCGTCTGCCGACGGAAGTTGCGAGGCTTCAATGTCCGCCTTTGGCAGATAAATCTGAAGGTCGTGCCATGGCCTTCCTCGCTGTGAACTTCGATGTTTCCACCGGACTGCTTGACGAATCCAAACACCATGCTGAGGCCAAGCCCTGTGCCTTGGCCGGTTTCCTTGGTGGAGAAAAACGGGTCAAAAATCTTGTCGCGGAAGACTTCCGGAATACCGGTGCCGGTGTCGGTTACCTCCACGACGACGTAGTCGTCCGGACGATCGACGCCGCTGACTCTTGCGGGTCACGACCGTTTAACCGGATGTTGCTGGTCGCGAACGTCAGCGTTCCGCCGTCGGGCATGGCATCGCGGGCGTTGATGGCGAGATTGACGAGCGCGGAACTGAGCTGGCCTGGATCGACAAGGGCTGGCCACACGTCGCCGCCCAGGGCTGACTTGATCTCGATCTGCCTGCCCAGTGTCGGCGACAATAATCTGCCGACTTCGTTCACAAGCGCATTCACGTCGATCTCGACGGGCTGCAAGGGCTGCTTTCTGGCAAATGCGAGCAGATTTGCGGTGAGCTCCGATCCCCGGTCGGCCGCCTCGCTGATCAACGTCACGATCCGCGCGAGGTGAGGCTCGCCCTTTACGGCCTCAGCCAGCATTTCGATCGTCCCCGTAATAACGGTAAGCATGTTGTTGAAGTCATGGGCGATGCCGCCGGTAAGCTGACCCACCGACTCCATCTTCTGTGCCTGGATCAGTTGTTCCTCGGCCGCGCGCTTCTGGGTGATATCGCGAATGAACGCATTTATGATGTGCTCTTCGCCGCGACGAAGCTCCGTCAGCGACATCTCGGTGAAAATCTCTCTGCCGTCCCGATGCAGCAAGGGCGCTTCGAATCGCCAGCCCGGCGCGCCGATGCCGACGTCATGCAGGAATTGCTTGACCCACTGGTCATTCGCGTCGCGTTGCATCTCCGGAACGATCAGATCTTCCGCCTTCGCACCGATCGGCTCTCTGACCGGGTCCATCCGAGCATCGCTTCGGCGTGCGGGCTCCAGTCGAGGATGAGGCCCGTCTCGTCGGTCTGGACAAAGGCGTCGAGCGCGGTGTTGATGATGGCCTGCGCCATTTTCTCGCTATCGACCAGAGACTGGTGCGCTCGCTTCTGTTCAGTCACGTTGCGAAGCACCGTCACCGCCCCGCGTAGATTGCCGAATTCGTCCTTCAGCGGCCGTGCGTTGGCGACGATCGTATGCCGGAACGCACGGAGATCCGGCACAGCGATGAATTCCTGATCTTCAACGCTTTCGCCGGCCAGCGCCCGCACCAGCGCTAAATTGGAAGCCGGCATGGGCGTCACGCCGTCAGGATAGAAATAGTTGAGCTTTCTTGTCATGCCGGCGCCAGGAAACGATCTCGAGCACTTTGTTTGGCGGCGGCATTGGCGACGACGATTTGCCCGCGTTCATCGGCTACCAGAACCGAATCGCTGATGCTTTCGATGGTATTTTCCAGCAGCGCTTGTTTCGCTCTGGATCTGCGTTGCCATCTCGGCGAAGCGTCGCGGACAGAACACTGATCTCCCGGCCGCCGTTTGACGGCATGGCCATCAATTCCCCCGCGACAGACCTTCAGCCGCACGGGTTATTTGCACCAACGGTTTGGACAACGACCTTGGCAATCGCCACTGCGAGGAAAATCGCGAGCAGAACGGCAATCGCGCCTCCCGTCAGCGCCGAACTGTTGACGGCTGCGAGATCAACATTGAGGTTTGAATAGGTGGCGGCCACCAGAATCGCTCGCAGTCCAGCCCCGCCCGTGAGGCGCACCGCCGCCCAACCCACCCCGAATCCGTGCGCCGGTCCGATCCGTCCAGATTCCGCTATCGTTCGCGGCTCCGCCCGCCAACGCCTCACCGAATCCCGGAAAATCGCTTTGTATGCGCGCCGGAACCCCGCTCTCAAACGCGAATTCTCGACTTCGGTCTGGATGCAGCAGGTAGTCACCGGCAGCGTTGGTGACAAAGACCGAGTTCTCTTCACCTGCCTCGGCACGAATGCGATCGAACTTCGATCCTAAATCGAAATCGACCGCGCTGATCCCCCATACTTGTCCGGAAGGCGTCAACAGAGGTATCGCGACATGCAGCGTCGGCGCTGCGGGACTATCGCGACCGCCAACTTTTTCAGCGCAATGGGCGATACGTAAACGTCCGACTTTGACTGGCTGATCGATGTGCCTGAAATAGTCGCGCTCGCCGGCCTGAACGAGCTCGGCTTCGGGAACGATGCGGGTGTGCTCGCCTCGGCCCTGCGGTCGACGCGGGCAGCAGTTCGCGCCCCCATCAGCGACGCCGATGATGCCCAACTGGGCACTAGTCCGGCTTCGCCACCAGCGCTGCCAAAAACCGCGCAGCAACGCTGTCTCTCAACGGCTTATCCGACACTGGCTCGAACGGGTTTGCTGTCCGCGCCACACCCATCTGGAGTACTACGGGCGCGCCTTGAACGACCCATGACGTCCTGGCGCGGCAACGTTCAGCGCCGTCTCCAGTTTGGTCGCGCACAACATTGCCTTGCGGCTGGCCGATCAAGCGCTCGCGAATCCCCGCCCGGTAACCGAGTGATATGTGAAGAGACTTAGTACGCAGGTCGTCACCACGACCGGCGACACCATTGCGAGCGCCAGCGGTCGACAGCGAGGTGCTGCTAACCGCCTGCCCCGCCTGCCCTCGATCTTTTGCGCCTGGCGGTCGAACAACAAAGGCAATTCGAATGGAAATCTTCATTACGGGATTGAATGTTCAGCTGCGCGCAATCGGCGGCAGCAGTCACCATAGCCATGCCTATCGGCCCCGGCAAATTGCGGCGAGCTACGACGTCTCCGCTCGGCAAAATCGTGCGCAAAAGCACCATCCGGGAAGCACGTTGAGCTTCTATCAGGGCTGATGCGAAGCGCGTGGACGCTGGGCAGAACGGTGCCGGCATACCGATCAGCGCTTCGCCGAACGCCGCCTGAGACGCAAGCGCAGGTTGGTGGTTGTGTTGCGCGGTATTACGTTCCACGCATGCCATTGCACGCCCAGCGCAAAGCCGGATCGCGTCGGCGTGCGGTTGATCGCCCTCGATCGTGCCGTCTTCCGCCACGCCCCGACGACGACCCGCCCCGCCCGGCCCTGGATGCCCCTGACCGTGAAGCCGAGTTGGCGCAGGATAGGATCTCGCCCGGCCGAAACTGGCTACGTGCGGCGCCGCCGGGAACCCAGGCTGGACGCGTCATGCCGGTCGGCGAAAGCGGCCATCGGGTCCGGATGGATTTCGCCGGTCCCCAGCCTCGGCGATCCGGTGGTTCATGCGCCCCGGCAACTCCCGGATCTCCGGATTGCCATCGAGCCGCCAAAGCGCGACGGTTCATCTCACGCGAGGCCGCTGGCAGGAATTACCGAACAGCGGTATGCCGCGGTCGACGCATGCTTCTGGCAACGCCAGCGCGAGATCGTCACGATGAAGACGCGTAAGGGTTCGTGGCGGGGATCCGGCCTGGTGCTGAAAGCGTGTCGGGCGAACATTGGCGCGGGCGCCGGTCAGCACCACGCCGTCGACCGCATCCAGCAACGCGCCGATGTCCGTGAGGTCTGGCGAACCGGCGGACATCAGCGGCAGCGCACCCGACACTTCGGCCACCGCGCGAAGATTTCGCTCACCGACCAGCTAAAAAAACTGCCGTCGCAAATCGATTCGATGCGATAGGCGTTCCCAATCGACGCCGACCACCGGCCTCCATCTTGACCTGCTATCCAATCCTCGCACGCGAGATATCGGGCGGATCTGTGCCTCGCCGCCGACGCCGGATCAGCACGTTTGCGCGCCCAGGCATGGGTCTGCATAGGTCGAATGCAGAAGGAAAGACGACCTGCTCAGGCGGGAAACCCCGCCAGTTTGGCGTCGAGATACGCACCGAGCACGGTCTTCAGCCTCCTCGAGGAGCTTGCCGCGCTCTCCCGGCTTGCTGCGATCGAGGCTGGCAGATCATCGCGCCTCGTGATATCCGACCATGCGCGCATGCATCCGGCGCGGCCGTCCGTCTCTGGCAGCGCGTCAGGAATCGCTTCGGCAAAGACGCGATTCGGGCGACGGGTGAAATGCGTACGGCGGCTGCGGTAACGCGGGCCGTCAGATCGCGCGTGCTGAGGTCGTGGTCATGCCCGGAAGATCGCGCGCACGATCGCGCGACGCCTCCGCCTCGAGCGCGCCGGCGTGGCGTCGATCAGCCTCGCTGCGCGAGGGCGCGCGGCAGTGCCGCGATGCGCGCAGGCGCGTCGGGCTGCATGCCCGCCCGCAAAGCCGATGAGATCCGCTCCGATGACTCGCTTCGACCAGGCGCTTCGCGGCGATATCCATCGCCTCGAGCGAATCGATAGGTCGGCGCTACCGGGACAGATCGGCGTTCCCTACGCGATCAGGAGTTCGAGTCGAGGCAGGCTCGTGCGCAACCGACTTCGCTTCCGGCATCGCCCCGTCGCCTGAGACGCGCAACGATCCATAGCCATTGCCGGGCCTGGCTGGTGCGCCGCCTGCGCGGGCATCCACGCGCGGGCTGGTCCGCTTGTCTGTCGCCGGACTTTTGCCATCACGCCTCCGTAGTGGCTCCGGTACACGCCTCCGTGTGCCCGGTTGACATTATGAATCAGCCGCTCATGTTGATCAACGTCGTGATCATACTACGCCATTCACGAGTCCACTGAGCGGCGAGCGTGGTGGCATATCCGGAGGGTCTTGCAATGGGTGTTCTCCACGGCCTCAGGTTGGCTGCGACCATGGGCCTGGCCGGGTGCGCCGCCGATGGCCAGCTTCCAGCCAGCCCGGCGTCACCGTTGGTCAACCTGACGCACGACCGGCGCGCCTGCGACGACGATTGAGGTCGCAGGCGTCGGCTCGATTGCGGAATTTCCGACACGCAGGCCGCGCCACCGTCCGAGTTTTGCCGGATGTTTTGCTGCTGCCCGACTTGTCGACATGCACGTAACCATTTGCCGCCGGATCAACGCCTTGAAGCTGACCGAGGCGCAGCGCTGCTCTACGCGCTGCACGGCGTTGACCAGCGATTACGCGAAGCCGGCGGCCTCGACGGAACGGTGCCGCCGCCGCTGGCGCGAAGGTTGGGCACCGAGCGAGTGCGCCCGGCCCGCGGGTGTTCTCGATCGTCGGTCCCTCTTCGTCGCGCCGGCAAAGGCAGCGCGCAAAAACACGATCTCTGCTCGAGGACGCAGAGCCAGACGGCGGCCGATGCTGCCGCACCACGCCGGGTCGAGGCGGCCGGCGCGAAGCCGTCATGAAGTTCTACGATGGTTTGACCGTTGCCGATGATCCGCGCGCTGGAGCGGTCCTGCGCCAAACACGGGCTCGGAGATGATGGGCCATGTCCCCGCCGGGATATGCCCGAGACGCGCATTGCCGGGGTGCAGCATTTCTTCGGCGTACCGGAGCCGCGGGACCTCGGAACGCGACACGCTGGTTAATCGCTCACCGACCAGCACCGCGGTCGACGAGCGGCGGATGAACTCAATCCGTCGACACAACGTTGAAAGCATGGTATCGCCAACACTCGACCATCGTCACCAATCAACGGATGCTTTGCTGTCGGGATTTCGACCGCGGCGCGCCGACAACCGGATATGCTGAAGTTCCGGTTCTATCCCGACGTGATCTGGCATCCCGAGCATAGGCCCGCCCAAGTACCCGACACGCACAGCGCGACTGTGCTGGGAACGTGCGGTTGGTTCCGGCGATGCGCAAAAGCAGCAAGCCGACCAAAAAACTCGTCCGAAATGCCGGCGCGCAGCTGTTTCTGCGGAACCGATGTCGCGCAGCCCTCGTCATTCCAGGCGACCAGTCCGCCCGGAAATGGCGCTGTTTGATCGGCGAAGCCGGGATCCGGCGTCGAGCAAAATCTGAGCTCGCGACGCGCGATGCAGGCGACCGGCTCGGTATGCGCGGGCTGGGACGGGTCGAAAGCGATGCGCCACGGCGATATTCGATTGTTTCGAAGCGCGATCCGACCGAAGCGATCGGCAACATTCAGGCGCCTTTACGCAGCCAGTGGTCGACGGCGGGCAAACTGCACCGCAGCGCCGATCTCCATCGCGCGCTTCGATCGAACCGAGGCGTAATTTCGCACCTGCGCATGATCGAGGCCGCTCGCGTCGCCGCGTGAACCGAGCGCGCGCTGGCGCGAGCGCATTCGGGCAGAGTCGGGGCTAATTTCGCCAGGTCATTGCGCGCGTAAGAGTCTCTTTCCAGGATCGATCGCTTCGCCAGTCTGCGATCCCGCCGCCCGAAGTGCCCTCCCGCCGGATTGTCCGCACCATTCCACCACGGCGGGTTTGCCTCGATCCCACCGGGCCACACCGGCTCGCGAGCGGACCGCCAGTGATCGACGAGCACAACTGCGGTCGTTCGGCACCACCTCGGCTGAAATCGAGGCCGGCACGAAAGCCCTTCCCCAACGCCCGCTTCCGTTTCATCCGGCTCGCAGCACCACGTGCGGTCGGGATCGCTCGGATCGGTAAAAGTGATGAGAGCCGGCTTTCCAGCGCGCCTTTTACCGGGACGACGCCCGTCGATCATCATGCTCACCAGTTGAGGGCAGACCGCGCGGCCGGCCGCGTTGTGGGCGACGCAGCGCCGGATAAATTCGTCCGTCAGGATCGACCGAGTTGTTGTCGATATGCGCCAGCAGACGCCGAGAGGATTTTCCCGCCGCCGGGGTCCAGCGAACACCGCATCCGCCACCATGGTGAGGTACATGTCACGCCGCGGCCATGACTTCCGTCGGGATGACGACCGTGAGCGACGCCGGATGGCCGATTTGAGTCCCGCCCGGGCGGTTTCCACCTCAGCCGTCAGCCGATGTTTGTGAATGGCGGGCCGGTCGATGCAGGTCTGATCGCCGATCCACCAGGGCTGCCTGCCAGCAATGCGAAGCGCCGACCCATTTCAGAAGTTCATGCTTTCAGCCTCTCGCCATGCCGCGATCCCATTCCGTTCGTCGCTTTGCACAACCAATATGCCAGCGTCAAGCCTGGCTCGGCACCTTCCGCGGCTTGATCCTGACGCACGTTTGGCTTTAAGAGTGCGGAGATCGCGAGATCGCCGGCTGGAAGAGATCCAGCGTTGGCAGATCTCGGCTAGGAAGGATCGTCTTGCCCGAGCCACGACAACGACCACCGGCGTGGGCGGCATGTCGGTTGGCAGCATCGGTGTCGTCGGTCCGCCGCTTTGTTGTCTTTCACCTGGCATTTCGCACGCGACGCTGTTTCCCGATCCTTGCCGGAATGCTGCTCCGGTTGTGGCGCTCAACGCCATGCCAACCAACATGTTCGGCCGTGTTGATACAGACCTGGCTCTGCATTCCTGCGTTTGACAATTGTCTGTCTGAAGTGCCTCGCCCTGTGGCCTGGTAAATGTCGAGGCGGTGGTGTTCTCGACTCGGCGCTACCATCGCGCGGACAGAGCCACGGCACGCTGAGCGGCACGATCGAGTCGCTGCTGGTTCAGCGTCAAAGCGCTTCCGCCGAGAAAAGGCGGCATCGATACCAGCTGTTTCGACCTCGGCAATCCGGCCGCGCCGCCGCGGACTCATCTGTTGCAACCGGCGACATCAGCACGCACCGCCAGCACGCAATCTTCCCAGCGCCGACGCGCGATCCAGCTGCAAGCGGCGGCGCGGATCGTGAGGCCGAACCACTGAAATTGCTTCTGGTGCACGGTGAGCGCGGTTCGGCAGCCTGCTTTGTTGCTTATTGTTCCTCGGTTGGCGATTCTGCAGCCCAACCGGATGCGTCTACCGAACGGGAGGAGCTGTTGTTCCTTCAGCGCCGGCGCGGCACCGCGCTACCGCGACCGTCGATATGTCGACCGCATCGGCGAAACGCTGCGGGCGCTGGCTGATCGCGCAAATCATGTCACCCCATCGTTCGCCGGTTTTCTCTCGTGACCTGGGTTGGCCTCGCGATCATCGGCGTCCAGAGTTTCGCGCGCCTGTTCTGGGCGGCCAGGCCGGTTCACCGCTCGGCTTCCATTCCGACGGTCGGCGCACGCTGATCGGCGAGGTTGATCGTCGGTGCTCTGCCGGTCTGCGCGTCCGGGTTAGCGGCCGCCGCGTCCAGCTGCGTTGCTTTTTCCTCAGCGCGATTCACGCGCTGGAAAGCTACGTTTCCTGACGCCGATCCTCCAGCGCCATGCGCTCGAGCATTTCCCAGCCACGTTGAATGCGCGCGTTCCGGTCCTGCTGGGCGTGCGTGGTGCCGGCATCTGGGAGGCTTGGCGCTGGCCCACCTGCCGCTGATGGCGATCGTGAAAGTCGTGATCGTTGGCTGAGCCAGGTGAACGCAGCCAGTACGGTGGCGGCTGAATAACACGCCCGATCTTCGGCCCGCCGAGTTGGCACGTACTCGGTATGTTCGACCTCGGGCGGCGACGCAATACTGCCCGACAAAGCCCGCGCCATGCCGTAAAATCTTCGGACGTCCCTGAAATCGACGTTATTGATTTTCCAGCGTCGTCCACGCCAGCCCCATCAATGTGGCGCGACAGCTTCTCGATCAGCGCGTGCAGCTCCCGACCGCCCGCCGCCGCCAGCGCGCAGATATGCTGGGCGCGCCGCCCGGCGACCACGGCTTCGAAGTCTTTCTCGGTGCCCGGCTTGACGTCGGTGCAATTGCGATTTCGATCGCCGGGGTTTGCGGCCTCTGGTTGAGGAAATTCTCAATTCTCAACCCGAGACCAGTCGCCAAAGAAAAGCGCCTCCCGCCTGGCGCCCCGGCGTCCCAGCTCAAATGGCTTAGTTCAGTTCGAAACGGCACCGCGCCGAAACAGCGCCATCCAGCGCGCAGCCCGCGAACACAACCGGCAGCCATCCACGGCTGCACCGTTGGAACGCCAACGACCCGCGCGACGTTCAGTGATCGCGCGGTCGCCATTCGTCCGACGTCGAGAACATCGAGGGCAAAGCCGCCACGCGCCGAAATAGCTGCGGCTTCAAACGGATCAGGGCGGCGTGGGGGCTTTGGTTGGGATCAGTGTCCCGTCGTCGTTGATATTCGGACAGTGGTGTTAAACGGCGGATTCACCGCCGCAGGCCGCGGCGGAGTCAGGTCCGCCCCGCTCGTCGAGCGCGTCGCTTTTCTTTCGCTTTGCAGCGCGATCTTGTCCAAAGCCGGCATCGCTCAGAGTTGACCGGGCACGCATTCTGTAATGGGACAACGCCAGTGGCTGTCGCCGGTGACCGGGAGGCCGGATGCACTGCCGCACCATTGCCAGCGACAGCGGCTGGCTCCTCGGCTGCCGCGACGCGTCGGCAATGCCGCCGGCCTGATGGCGCGCTATCGGCGGCCGCCGAGCAACATCCAGCTCGGTGCCGACGACCGCCGCCACTGATGCTGACGGTGGTCTCACGACCGGCCGTCGACCACGGTCCAGATCTACCGCAATGCCTCGCGCGCCACTCGGCTGCGATCGCCCCACTTCTTCCCAGCGGACCACGGCGGCAATGCCAGGCTCTCACACCTACCCGCCCACGGAAGGTCGGGTGATCACCAACGTCGCTCCAGCCACGTTGGCCGAACGGTTGAGAATCTCGTAGCAATAGTAG
>ERZ1370068.5342-contig-4366_pt1 | contig 19060 bp, 30 predicted proteins | sample MGYA00561227_ERZ1370068 | MGnify/ENA primary metagenome ERZ1370068 (study PRJEB38410, sample SAMEA6850437) | metagenome | study: Metagenomic assessment of the ecological functions of the soil: analysis of the soil microbiota associated with the...
GATGACCGACCACCGGATCGAGCAGCTCACCGCCTGGTATCAGCCTATCGTCGATCTCAACACCGGCAAAGGTCGCAGGGTGCGAGGTGCTGAGCCGCATCGTCGCGGCGGGATGGGTCGGCCGGATCGGCCGCCGCTTTGATGGACGAGCTCGAGCGGGAGCCCGAGGCGCAATATGCGCTGATCCGCAAACTGCTCGAGTCGATCCGCCGCGAGATCGTTCCCGTCTTTGCGAGGCACCCCGACTTCTACGTGAGCGTCAACATTCCGCCCTCGGTGTTCGGCACCGGCCGCATCGCGCCGATGCTGTCCGACCTTGACCTCGACCCGTGGCGGACGCGACTCGTGGTGGAATTGACGGAGCGGCAGGCGCTGACCGACCTCGGGCGGGCGGCCATCGGCAACGCGAGATCGCTAGGCGTCGCGGTGGCCCTGGACGATTTCGGTACCGGCCACAGCGGACTTTCACAAATCGTCGGTCTCGATCTCGACATTCTGAAGATCGATCGCAGCCTGCTCATGTCCATTCTCGAGAACCGAACGGCAGCGCGGATGCTCCGCGGCATCGTTGGCCTCGCTGCGGCATTGCGCCTGCGCACCGTCGCCGAGGGCGTGGAGACCTGGGAGCACGCTTTTTTCCTGCGTGCGGCCGGCGTCGACTACGGTCAGGGATTTTTCTGGAGCAAGGCGGTTCCCGGTGCCGAGATCGAGGCGCTGCTGGAGCGCGGATTTGCGCACAGCCTGGATCGGCCGTTGGCGCGCGTAGGGCGGGCGCTGAGCGTATGGCGTCGCGCGACGCTCTGTGGCTGCCGCCAGCACGGCGCCATCGCCCAAGTCCAGAAGGCCTGATCACGCCTGAAACTGCAGATCGTGGATTCTCGCATCCACCGCACAGTCTGGCTTCACGCCACGCTACTTCCCGATTGCATGCGCCTTGTCGAGGCCGTTGCGCAGGACGCGCGCCCATGTCGCTGCAACGGATCGGGCCTCGTCTGTATTCGTGGCGCTGTTGGAGATAGTAAGCCGGCCGGTGCTGCGTCCTTCCCTGCCGGTCAACAACTCGCGCAAGTACTTCTCCCGTCTCGAATCGTAGAGTTCCGCAAACAGCGTCATTTCTCCTGCCGAAACGGTGAACTGCCGTGATATTCCGGCGCTCGGCGTGTCTGGGTGCGTTGCACATAGAGGTTGACAATTTTGACCTTGACCCGAAGCACATCCGGACCGGCCTCGTCCGTCAACTTGTAGCTGCTCTTGTTCTGCAGCTCCTTGACAAACTCTTCGTAGACAATCTTCGCGACACCCGGTCCTGATGCTTTCGCGATCGGCATTACTGATCTTGAACGAACTGCCGGGTACTTTCGGGTTCCAATCCTTGCGGAACGCGACATCGACAGGCTCGAGCTTGACCTGGTTATAGCCAGCAAGGGTCGCACCCGGCCGCGCAAAGCAAGGTCGATGTCCTTGACGGTGATCTCTCTGGAGGCCGTCATAGCTCATCGCTTTTCTAGATCTTCCTTGGTCGCAAAGGAAGGCGCTCGTCAGAACAAACGCCGAGGCGAGCGAGGCGAAGATGCGAGCGCAGCTTTGATAGCGTTCATGCTTGCATTTTCCTTCGTACTCCTGATCACCAGCGGAACGCGACGCCAATCGCGGGCCCGCTGAAGTCAAGCTCTCGATTTTGGGGTCCCGGATTTCAAGTCGTGGTCGAGATAGCGTCACGCCGCCACGACTTCTCCCCACGCCCAGGGTCGAACAAGGGTCTGTACGGGATTTTATCAGAGAGTCTTTGGGAACATGAACCGATCGCCCAGCCCCAGAAGGCCACGACGCGCTCGTATCTTTTCCTGAATGCTCCATTTTTTGTGCACGCGGAATGTTTTCTAGGCGGCCGATTGGCTGGGAGCGACCAACGCCCGATCCGAGCTCTGAGGGACGCTGCGCGGTGCATCCCCACGCACGATCCCGGCTCCTGGCAACGTAAAGGCTGCAACTCATGTTGTCGAGATTCGCGAAGACGCCCGCGCTCATCGATCGACGATTCCGCCGAGGCCGATGGATGGCGGAACTTCGCGATGAGTCCGCGTTTCGAAGTAATGACCAGGTTGCCGCGGCCGCCGCAGCGTGGCTTGGCGCGCCACCGTCAATCACCGTCCCACAAATCATCAAGGAGAACCAAATGTTCCGCAAACTGCACCGCTTCGGCGGCGATCGGCCTGGCTGCTGCCGTCATCTCGATGTTCGTCGCTCCTGCCGCCCAGGCGCAATCGGAGCAGCAAGCGCTCGTCGTCAAGGCGCACGACCACGCTATCGAATTTCATGCGCGATCCGGAGATGACCTGATCCAGAAGAATCTCCGCCGCGCCGGGCGGCGCTGATCGCACCCGGAGATAGTCAAAGCCGGGTTCATCATAGGCGGCTCGGGAGGACGCGCCGTCCTGCTCGTTCACGAAACCTACCACCAGACCAATGGCATGGGCCGGCGTTCTATACACTGGCGACGGCAAGCGTCGGCTTCCAGGCTGGCGTCGCCGCGTCCGAAAACGTGACGCTGGTCATGACCGACAAAGGTGTCAACAGGCCCGCTGGCGCCGCTCGGTGAAGCTCGGTGGGGACGCGAGCGTTGCCGCGGGTCCGGTAGGCGCCGGCGCAGCGGGGACGTAACGACCGACTTCGTCTCCTTTGCGCGCCCGAAAGGCGTGTATGGCGGCCTCAATCCGATGGCACCGTCATCAGCGTCAACAACGATTGGAACAGCGCCTATTACGTCAAGAGCGCCCTGCCGCCGGACATCCTGGTGCGGGGCAGCGTCAAGGAACAATCGGGCGAATGACCTCTGGCGGTAGTCCGCAACGCGACCGGCAAGTAGAGCGCTCCTCGAAGTGTCCTTCCGAGCCGTCGTTCGCCTTCGCGGTGAACGACGGCTTGCTTTCATCTCGGGGAGGCGGGACCTGACTGCGGAAGGGCATATCGAACGTTGTAGCAAGCTCCAACCCGTGGATCACGCGACGCGCGCCAGCGGCGCGCATCTCAGGCGCGCCTAGCAGCAAGTACAGAGCCCAATGTCCCGCTTTGCCGCCGCCGAGGCCCAGGTAGGCAGGACCGGCGACCGTGTCCGCGCCCAAGAAGACCGACCCGGACCACAGCGTGCCCTGCGGAGGGGCCATTGTCGAACCTGTCGGTCATCCGCCCTGACTTCGAGCCGAACCGCCCACGTAGACGCCAGACCCCAGAATGTCGGGCAGCGCAAACGATCCGGTGGTAGTACATCAGCGCGGCCGAACGCGAATATTCGCGGCCGGCGAACTGGTTGATGCGGTAGCCCGACAGGCGCAGCGGCCCGCCCAGCGTGAAGGATTCGTAGGCGGCATGTCCGAACCGAGGTCGGTGCCGCCGGACAGCGACGAAGTTCAGCGTATGCGGTACCCCAGCTCATGACTGCCGCGAGCCGCCCCTTCGAGGCGCTGGTAGTTCAGAGCGCCGACCCGAGCGATGTCGTCGCGGCGTAGGCTGAGCCGCGGTCACCCATAGCCGCTGACTGGAAACCAGGCGTGATCGGTCTGATCGACGAACATCAGCGCCCGGAACCCCGCCGTCGTTTTCCTTGACCGAAGGCAGGACCGGAGAACCCGTGTCGACGCGCGCATCGACGCGCGACCACATCGGGCCAACGCGCTAGCTGCCCCCACGTGCCGAGAACCGTCCCGGCGTCGACGCCCGACCTGCCCCGACGCGCATCAGGTAATCGGCGACCTTATCGTCGCCGGCGAAGACGCCGCGCGTCTGCTGGCCGATCAGGACATTGGGCGCCACGAACCAGCGGCCCGCCTCGTTCAGCGGCTGGTAGAACTCGCTCGACAGGTGCGTGTTCTGGCCGACCTGGGCCTCGGTCAGTCCACTCGCCGCCCAGGCGGTTGAGCCAGGTCTTGCGGTACTGGACGAGCGCGTTGAACGCGTTGTCGCCCTGGAAATCGCTCGCGAGGCCAAGGCCGAAGCGCAGATAGTCCGGCCCCCACGACTTCTCGCGTCGGCTCGATGACCATCGCGCGCGGGCCGGTGTCCCCGATGATGCGGTAGCTGATGCTCTCGAAGTCGCCGCGTCCGTAGATGCGGCGCAGATCGGCGCCGATCTTCTCTTCGGACAGCGGCTCGCCGGGCTTGCTCTCGACCAGCCGCGCGCAGCACTTCCGGATTCGTGCGCTCCAGACCCTCGAAGCGGATCTCGTCGACGGTGCCCAGCGCCTTGGCCTCGGCGACCTGCGTCGCGCGCAACGCCGCGTACTGCTCGGGCGGCATGCTGTAGCGCTTGAGCTTGTCGGCCAGCGCGCGCGTCGCCTCCTCGCCGATCCGGATCGCATCGCTTCGAGCGATCGAACGTCGCCGCGGAGATGTCGCCCAGGTCGGGCGCGATCAGCACGTCCCTGCTTGCCGAGGCTCTTCAGCTGCTCGTCGACCGTCTGCTTGCCGAGGAAGTTGACGAGTTGCGCGGCGACGCTGCAGCGCCGAGGTGATCTCGTTGCGCTTCAGCGGCGGCGTGGAGATGTTGACGGCGATCACCACGTCGCGCGCACAGCTTGCGCGCCTCGTCGATCGGCAGGTTGTTGGCGATGCCGCCGTCGACCAGCAGTCGCCCGTCGATCTCCACCGGCGCGATCGCGCCGGGACCGACATGCTCGCGCGCATCGCCTGCGCGACGCTGCCGTGGTCGAGGACGACCGATTCGCCGGTCTCGATGTCGGTGGCCATCGCCCGGAACGGAATCGGGCAGCTTGCTGAAAGTCGCGTGATGCCGAACGCCGGCGTCGCCAGCACTCGGAAGAACGACTCGATCGAGACGCCGGCGATGACGCCTTTCGGCAACGCGAGCCTGCCGTCCTTGACGCCGAACTCCGGCGCGAACAGCGTCTTGTAGTCGTCGATCTTGCGCCGGACGGCGATTTCCGCGCGCGGCGGGCTGTCGCGGAAGATCTCGTCCCAGTCGGCCTCGAGGACGATCTTCTCCATTTCCGCCGGCGATCTTCCTGCGGCGAACGTGCCGCCGACGATCGCGCCCATGCTGGTGCCGGTCACGCAGTGAATCGGGATCGCGCATCTCCTCGAGGACCTTGAGCACGCCGACATGCGCAATGCCACGCGCGCCGCCGCCGGACAGCGCAAGTCCGGATACGGGGTGCGGTTGCCGCCGCAACCGGCGGGCGCCGCTGTTTCCGCCGCCAGACCGTGACGGGACTATTGCCAGCATCGCGAGCGCTGTCGCAATCGCGAGCGCCCGATGAGTTACGTTGGACGAGGCTTTCCTTGGCTTCGGGCTCCTTCGGGTCCAGCGCCGCGTCTCTGAGCTTGGACGCGGGCGCTTTGTTCCAGCCGCCGGGCTATATTTCGGGCGATACCTGCTGAGGGTGAATCCGGTGCTGCTGCTGAGCGCCGTCGCTGGCGCGCTGACGATCAAAATCCAGCTGACAATAGCATAGCCCGTCCCACGACAGAGCCGCGCTCGATGAGAAACGCGAGACCGTCATCGCTGTTGCAATGCTGGTAGCGGGTCAGCAGCGTTTCTACCGTTGGCGAATTGCGCACCACCTCGCCCGCAAGCCGAGGTCCGACAGTGCACATGCGTCCCGAAAAGGCCCCAGGTGATGCGCAGCCCGTGATGTCTGCGAGGGCGGGCGCTGGCGTATGGCGTCGCGCGAAGTTCGTGTTGCCTGCGTGCGGAGGGCACCTTCGTGATATATTTTAGGCTCGGATTTTCGTAAAGGAACACCATGGATATGAAACCGCATTTGCGGGCGGCGATGCTCGTAAATGGTTGCATGGCGCTGGCGATGGTGTGGGGCAGTGCCGGCGCGGACGAAGTCCCTCTGATCACCGGCGAGCATTGGACGAAGTCGTCAGAGCAGCTGAAGAAGGTTTATCTTATCGGTATCGCCAACGTCATCCAGGTCGAGACGGCTTATCACGCGGCGACCCCGCCGTCCGATGCCCAGAGCTTCGTTCCGCGCTTTGCCAAGGGGCTGAAGGGTCACACTCTCGACAGCGTGCGGCAGGGACTCGACAGCTGGTACGCCGCGCATCCCGATCAGTTGCAGCGACCGGTCATCGAAACCATCTGGTTTGAAATGGTCGTGCCGGGCCTTGCGAAAACCAAATAGCGGAGACGGACCATGAAACGAGTCAATGTGATTGTGGCGATCGCGGTCGTGACGGGCGTGATCGGATGCACGACCATGACCCCGCAGCAGCAGGGAACGGTGAGCGGCGCGGCCATTGGTGCCGCGGCCGGGGCGGGTATCGCGGCCATCGCCGGAGGCAGCGGCTGGACCGGGGCGGCCGTCGGCGCAGTGGTTGGCGGTGTGGTCGGCAACATGAAGGGTAGCAAGCAGTGATGGGCCGGCGGCGGCTGCGGGCGTGAGCAAGGCGCCGGCGGAACTCGCGGGTCGCGGAATGACCGTAAAGCCAGCCCCGAAGAGGAGGTCCGCGAGCCGGTGCTCAGTCCCGTGGATCGGGTATCGGAACTGCTCTTCGGTCTGTTCATGGCGCTCACCTTCGTGGGCGCCGTGTCGGTGGCGGAGTCCGGGCGCGAGCAAATCCGAACGATGTTCGCCGCCGCCTTGGGCTGCAACCTCGCCTGGGGCCTCGTCGACGCGGTCATGTACCTGGTTCGCACGGTCACGGATCGCGGCAGGTTGCTCACGCTCGTCCGCTCCGTGCGAGCCGCGCCGGACGCGGAAACGGGCCGCACGATCATCGAGCGCTCGCTGTCGCGGGTGGCGGCGGGTCTCGTCTCGTCGGTGGAAATCGAGGCCATGCGCGGGCGAATCGTCGCGCTGCCCTCGGTGCCGGCGCGACCGACTCTGGAGTGGAACGACCTGCTCGCTGCGCTGGCGATATTCCTGATCGTCGTCGCGTCGACTTTTCCCGTCGTGCTGCCCTTCTGCGCTGATCCAGGATGTCGGAACGGCGAAGACGGTATCCCGCGCCATCGCGCTGGCGATGCTGTTCTTCGGCGGGCTCGCTCTCGGCCGCTACGCGGGCTACGGAAGCTGGAAGGTCGGGTTCATGATGATCGGGCTCGGCACCGGCGCTCGTGGTCGCGATCAACGCGCTCGGCGGATGAGAGGCGCACTGCCGGCCGTCGCCGCGCTGGCCGCCGTCATCGCCACGCCGGCACTCGCCGGCGAGGACGAACGCGCAGCGGGCGCCGCGCTTCTCCTGCCGACGAAACCATCGTGGGAATTCGCGATCACCGCGTATCCCACCGTCGTTCGCGGCGGCGAGAACTACACGTCGGCGATCGCGGCAGCCGATCGCGGCCCGCTGCACCTCGAGGCGCAGGTACAACTACGAGTCGATCGGTGCGCGTTCGGCTTTTGTCGGCTGGACCTTCTCCGGCGGGGAAGCGATCACATGGGAGTTGACGCCGCTGCTCGGAGGCGCCTGGGGTACGACGCAGGCTTTCGTGCCCGGTCTGGAGGCGAGCGTGGCGTGGAGGAAGCTCGACTTCTATGTCGAAGCCGAATACGTGCGTGACAACCACGAGCGGACCGACAGCTACTTCTACGCCTGGAGCGAGTTGGGCTTCCGCCCGGTCGAGTGGCTTCGCGTCGGGATTGCCGGCCAGCGCACCAAGGCCTACGGCGGCGAGCGTGACATCCAGCGCGGGCCGTTCGCGCAGGTGACCTGGGGCCCCGTCACGATCGGCGGCTACTGGTTCAACCCGGGGTCGAGCGACCAGGTCTTCGTTGGTTCGATCGGCGCGGCGTTCTGAGCGCGGCGTTTACTGATTCGCATTGGAGTGAGCAGGAACATGAGTGAACAAGTTGCGGTGAGCAACGACAACGGCCAGCGCCTCGGTGTGGGACACCATGGAGCACACGCCCTCGCCCGAGGCAAAGAGGGTTCTTGCGCTACTTGACCGCAACCCTGGTGGATCTCGTGGTGCTGGGCCTGTTCGCCGAATACTGGGAGCACGTCGTCGTCGACTCGTTCACGATCATCGCTGCTCGCCGCCGTGGCTGTTGCAGGTCCTCCTCGAAGCTCACGATCGCCCTGGAGCATCGGGTCGCCGCGTTCTTCAACGCGAGAAAGGGAGGCTTTGCGAAATTCATGCGCTACTTTCGCTGCTTGGCTGGTGTTGTTCGGATCCAAGTTCGTCATTCTCGAAGCGCTCGCCCTCGCGTTCGGCGACCGCTTGCATTTCGGCGGACCCTGGCATGGGATGGTGGTCCTGATCGTGGTGGTGGTGGCGATGCTCGTCGGTCGAAGCGGCGTTCGTGAAGTTCTACCGCCGCATGGGCTGAGGATGCCTAGGTAGGCAATCCGAGAGAACGGCCGGCCATCAGGTTCTTCAGGTGGTTCCACCGTCCCTGAAGTAAATCTGCGGAGCCGTCATCTAGCAATGTACCGTGCTGCTCGCCGACAGGGCTGAGCTCTCGCGCGAAGAAACTGAAACGCATCGCTGAGCTCACGCGACGAACCGCAACGCATCTTCCCGCTGCATCGTTCGATCGCGATACCGTTCCATTCGGTGGATTCAACCGTTCTGCCGCTTGCGTTGGTGGCCGTGCTTCTTGCTCAGGTCCGCGACCGGAGAGTGCGAGCAGCAAGCATGTCGCTACGGCGCTTGACGGTGGAATTGTAATTTTCGCTCAGGACTCGCTGGTCCTATAGAAAGTTGCACCATGCTGCCAGACAATAAACACAGAATACTTTCTCGCGCGATTGGCGATGGTGCCAGCACCAGCCTGGGCAAGGCGTTCAGGGCACAACTGGAGCAACATCCGACGCAATCCGGCGTTCACCTGCTGGGCAACGGACTGGATGCGTTTGTCGGGCGTGCCGTGTCTGCGCGCCTGGCCGAGCGCAGTATCGACGTGCAGTACTACATGTTTCATCAGGATACCGTTGGCAGGCTGTTGATCAGGGAGCTCGTCGCCGCGGCCGACCGGGGCGTGCGGGTACGCATGCTGATCGACGACATGTACGGCGGCGAGGCCGATGCTGTCTGGCTGGCTCTCGATGCGCACCCCAACGTGGAAGTGCGGCTGTTCAATCCGTTCGTGCGCGGACGTTCGAAGAACCTGCAATTCGTCACCCGGCTGAAGACGGTGAATCACCGCATGCACAGCAAGTCCTTCACCGTCGACAACCAGATCTCCATCGTCGGCGGCCGCAATATCGGTGACGAGTACTTCAATGCGGATCAGAATCTCGCCTTTGCCGATCTGGATGTGATGACGATCGGACCGGTCGGTGCCGGATGTATCGCAAGCATTCGATCGGTATTGGAACAGCGAACGTGCCTATCCGGTCGCCACGCTGATGCCGGCTGCGCAGGCGGGCGCGATGGACAAGCTGCGCAACGATCTGGCCGTGTTCTATCAGGAGAAGCAGACATCAGTCTATGTCGATGCCTTGAAGAACTCCGCACTCGCTGAAACGCTGAGACGAAGACGGCCCACTTCAGCTTTGCGGCAAGCCAAGATCATCTACGACTCACCCGATAAGCAGGCCAAGGGCGACGACTGGAAAGAGGAACTGCTGATATCGCAGCTCGCGCCGTACATTCAGCAGGCAACCCGGGAGTTCATCCTGGTGTCGCCCTACTTCGTGCCCGGTCAGCGGGCCGCCGATGCGTTGTGCGCCTTGAGCCAGAAGGGAGTGCGGGTGCGCATCTTGACCAACTCGCTGGTGTCCAATGACGTCGCCGCGGTGCACGCCGGATACATGCGGCACCGCGAACAGCTCGTACGGTGCGGCGTGGAGCTGTACGAGCTGAATGAGCAGATCAAGAAGCAGCAAGGCGAAGCGGTTTACCTGGCTTCCCGGCCTGAGCAAATCGAGCCTGCACGCCAAGACGATGGCGATCGATGGCGAAATCATGTTCGTCGGCTCGCTCAACTTCGATCAGCGATCTCTGAACATCAACAACGAGATCGGGATTCTTTTCCATGAACCGGAGTTGGCTGCCAACGCGTCGAAGCGCTTCAGCGACCACATTGAGCATGTGGCATTCAAAGTGGAGCTGGTTAGCCGCGAACAATGGCAGAAAATCGCTGCAGTGGAGTACGACAGAGAGCGGCAAGAAGATTGTTTTCGACTCCGAGCCGTACGCGGGGTTCTGGAAGATACTTGGGGTGAACCTGATGCGAGTTCTGCCGATCGACGCGATGCTGTAGTCGCCGGCGAATCGCGAATTCTCCGTGCCGTCAAAGGACCTGGTTCGCGCGCGGTCGCCATCTATCCAGCGGCCTGAAAGAGTGCTCTGGATCTCGAGGCACGCCAGCGTTCGAGCACCCACACCGGTGACCCACGCGTAGAGCGCAACCACGACAAACAGCGCGACGCGAGTGGCGGAAGCCGTGTAGACGTCCTTCCCGTTCTGCGGAATCCTCGATGGCGGGTCCCAGCAGCGATGAGCATCGTCATCAGCGCGTTGACCCAGAACGACGGGGGATAGGACGTGGGCTTGATCCGGAACAGCCTGACGCCGGCCCAGAGCGATGCAGCCACGACCCACAGCATCAGCATCCACAAGTTCGGCCGCAGCGTGAGGCCGAACCAGACCACCGTCGCCATGAGTGCCCCCATCAACGTGGATCCCACCAGCTCGCGACCGGCCGTACGCGCGTTGGTGGCGCCGGCCTGCTGGCCCAGCGTGACCGTTTTCATGACGGCCGAGATGTAGAAGGCCGGGTTGGTCAGCGCCAGCACGAACACGGGCATGACGACCAGCGTGCGCCTGCAGGGCGCTCCAGCTTGCCGCTTCCGGACTGACGTCGGCGGGCGCCGCTGCGGCTTCGCCGGCGGCCCGGCGGATCCGGAAAAAGAGCGTGTGAGATATGACACTGACCAGAACCCCGATGCCGAGTCGCCGATCCCGACGGCCCGGGCCGAGCGCGATGGCCAGCGCCTGATTGGCGACACCGGCCACGGGAATGATCGTGAAGGCAATGACCAGAAAGATCGTCAACGGATTGGCGCTGCGCGCGCCGGCGAAGAACACCGCGTAGAGCAATGCGCCGGTCAGCAGCGACGCCGGTCACCGGGTAGTGTTCGAGGACCGGGACCATCAGCACGCCCGCCATCAGCAATGCGGCGATGACAACGGCCAGCACCGCGCCCTTCACGAACGGGATCGGCGGTCCCGGTTTGCACAGCAACACCACCGCCAGCACGCAGGACCACGAACGGCAGCTGCAGCCCGAATCCGTAGGCGATCAGCACGGACGAGGCCCATGCCGATCGCCCAGCCGCAGTACCGCTTTGTCAGCGCGGTGCATCTGACGCGCAATCAATAGAGATACGACAGGTAGCTCATCACCTTGATGAAGACGTCGGCAAGCCAGTTCATCAACGGCGTGGTCTCCCGTGTAGACCAGCACGTCGGCCTGGCCCCCGATTCGCACGCCACGCAGCCGCTCGCGTTCGGACGGGTCGAACTCGACGGCCACCGGGAAGCGCTGCGCCTGCCGCAGCCAATCGCGGCTGTTCTGGACCTGGGGCAGGGTGCCGGGTGGAGGCGGCTTGCCGGGACTGATGCCGGTGCCGACGCTGCGTACGCGGCCCTTCAATACTTCGCCCGGCATCACGTCGAGCACGATCGCGACCTGTCGCCGGGCTTGATGTTGCCGAGGTTGTTCTCGGTCATGTCGGCGCTGATCCAGAGGTCGTGAATGGCGATCAGGGTCATCGCAGGCGCGCCGACCTGCGCATATAGCCCGACATCGGTGCGCAGGTCGGTCACCGAACCGCCGGCGGGCGCGACCACTTCGGTACGCTTGAGATCCAGCTCGGCCTTCTCGATCGCCGCGCGGGCACTCAACAGTTGCGCGTTCTTGTCACCGCTTGCGCCCGCTGTGTCCTGCGCGCGGCGCAGATCCGCCTCGGCTTTCTTCACCTGACTTTGGGCCGTGAGCCGGTTGGCCTGCGCGCTCTGGACGCGGCGGACCGAGAGCGCGCCTGGATCTTCCTTATAGATCTGTTCCAGCCGCGTGGCATCCTGCTGAGCGTAGACATTGCTTGCCACAGCCGCCTGCAATGACGCCCTGGCCGCCTGCCACCGACGCCGTCGAGGCATTGACCGAAAGACGCACCGACTCATAGTCTGAACGGCTGCGTTGCGAGCGCGATCCGGTACTGGGTCGGATCGATATCGAACAGGCGCTGCCCGGGCTGCACCTCGTCGTTGTTCTTGACGTACACCTTCAGCACTGTGCCCGATACCTCGGCTGCCACCGGCACGACGAAGGCCTGAACCCTGGCCTGCGAGGTATACGGGGTCAGGCGATCGGAAACGAAATACCAGGCCAGGCTCGCGACGATCAGTATCAGCACGATGATCGCGCCGACGCCGCGATCCCTTGCCCGGCTTGGCCAGGCGGCTGCGACGGCGACGATTTCTCGCCAACCGAGGCCGGGGTCTCGTCCGGCTTTGCGGATTCTTCACTCATGGTGTCGCCGTTCCGGGAAGGTTTGGTGGAGCATCAGCGCCAGGCGCCGGTAGCGGGGCCGCGCAGCAGGTCTTCCCAATCACTGCGTTTGCCCATGGTTTCGCCGCGTCTCTTCATCCAGCACGGGCCGGCTTCGCCCCTGTTCCCAGCCGCCACCCATGGCCTTGTAAAGGGCAATCAGGTTCTGCGTCAGGTCGCCCCGGCTGATGACCAGACGCTCCTGTTGGCTGAAAAGCACTTGTTGAGAGTCGAGCACGCGCTGGAAGTCGGTCAGCCCTTCCCGGTACTGGATGGTGGCAATGTCCAGCGAGCGCCGCGCGGCCTTCACGGCGTCTGCGAGCAACGCGATCTGCTCGCCGGTCTTGGCAAAGCCAACGGCGGCATCGTCGACCTCGCGGGCCGCCCGCAACACCGAGTCCTGATATTGCTCATAGAGCTGCTGGAATCGGGCATCCTGCACCAGCACCGCATTGGTGAGCCGGCCATGGTCGAACACGTTCCAGACGAGGCTGGGCCCAAGCGCCCAGCTCAGCGCCCGCGTCGACCCGCCCAAGGACGTGGCCGACAGGCCCACCGATCCCAGCAGCGAGATCGACGGATAGAGGTCCGCCACGCTCACGCCGATCAGGGCGGACTGAGCGGCCAACTGCATTTCTGCGGCCCTGACGTCCGGGCGGCGGCGCAGCAAATCGGCCGGCATGTCGACGATGACGGCCAGCTCGGCCTGCGGGATCACGTCTTTGCCCGCGGCCATTTCAGGCAATGGGCCCGGGGCTCTGGCCAGCAATATGCTCAGTGCATTCTGCGTCTGCCGCAGGCATGCCCTCCAGCTGCGGTATGGTGGCCAGCGTGCCGAGATACTGGGCCTTCGCCTGTTGCACATCCAGTTCGGAATCAGTGCCGCCCTTGAACAGCAGCTCCGGTGATGTCCAGGCTGCGTTTCTGCAGAGCGGCATTTTCGCGAGCGATCACCAGCCGTCGCTTCCACGGTACGGATCGAACAGTAGAAGCTGGCCACTTGGGCGGCCATCAGCACCTGCACGTCATCGTACTGGGCGATGCTGGCGAAATAGCCGGCATCCGCGGCCTCGATGCCGCGCCTGAACTTGCCCCAGAAATCGATTTCCCAGCCGATGCCGAGCCCGGCGTTGAAGGCCACCGACGTGGTATCCGATGCGCCCGACCTGTACTCTCCGCGCCCGAGCGCCTCGCCGGTTGCCTGCTGCACCTGCGGGTAGAGCGTGCTGCCGGCGATCCCGAGTTGGGCGCGCGCTTCCATGATGCGCATACCGGCGGTCCGCACGTTGGGATTCACGCGCTGCGCCTCGGCAACCAGGTGGTCGAGCACGGGATCGTTGAAGTTGCGCCACCACTCCTGCGTCTGCCCGCTGCGTGGAGCTCGCGGGTCAGCGGCCAGCGACTCGAGGGAGCCGCCCGTCCAGTCGGCCAGCCAGAGGCACTTGAGGTCGCTTGAAGTCAGGCCCCACCGTAGTGCAGGCGCTGAGCAGCAGCGGCCGCTGCCAGCCCCACCGCCCGCGTTCGCAACCTATTTGCAGACATGCCCACACGCCGACTCAGCTCGCAGCCTGCGATTTGCGCTCCGTCGGTACCTTGTCAGGATTGGTAGCGACCCACCGCATGAAGATCTGATAGCCCAGGGCCAGCAAGGTTGCGCCGACGAACATCCCCAGGATGCCGTGGGCTTGCCAGGCCTCCCAACGCGCCCAGCAGAATCACGGCCATCGGCGCATCGACACCTCGACCCAGCAGCAGCGGTTTCAGTACGTTGTCGAGCATGCCGGCGACGAACAGCAGCACGGTGTAAGTAACGGCCGCCGCGGTACCGTAGTCCCCACTCACCCAGATGTAGACGATGACCGGCAAAGTGACCAGCAGCGCCGGCACCTGCGCGATTCCCAGCACCAGCACGATCAATGCGAGCACGCCCTGCAAACGGAACGCCCGCGATCATCAATACCAAGCCCACGACGATGGCCTGGATGAAAGCCACCCCGAGGACACCTAATGCCACCGCACGAATGGTCGCCGTGGACAGCTTTGCAAATTCTTCGCCCCGCCCGGTGCCGACGATGCGATCGAAGATGGACGTCATGCTTCTGGCGCCCGACTGGCCGAAGGCCATGATGATTCCGGCAATGATGAAGGAGGCCAGAAACAGCAGCATCGCGCCGCCGATGCTGGCAACCATCCCCAGCGCGTGTCTTAGCCAGGTCGCCGAGCTTCGGCTGCAGGCTCTGAACGACTGCCGGCAGATCCGCAGTGAGCCTGCGACCAAAGACCATGGACCTTCTTGCCGACGATCGGCCACTCGGCAACGCTCGGCGAGGGTGCGGGAATCTGCAGGGTGTTGTCCCGCACGCTGCCGATGAAGTCATGAACTGAATCGCCCAGCCGAGCCCATCAGCACGGCAGTGGGCACTCCGATCAGCACGATGCCGCCCAGCACCAGCAGGGTGGCCGCAAGCCCCTGTTTCCCCCCATTCTGCGGGCCAGCTTCTGATGCGCCGGATAGAGCGTCACCGCCAGGATCAGCGCCCACGCCATCAGGGCGACAAAGGGCGAAAAAATCTGGTAGCACAGCACCGCCATGGCGAAGACCAACCCGGCTCGGATGAAGACATCCAGCAGGTCCCCGGACAGGCGCTTCTCGAGGTCGAGATCAGGCTTGTAAGGCGCATTCATGAATCGGCTTCCTTCTTCTGCTGCAGGTTTCAAGACGACGCGACCTGGCGAATTGCCGAACGATTCAGCTGGGCGAATGCCTCGGAACGATCTCTTGCGAAAGCGGCAGCCCCTGCCGTCGACAGCCTTGCCCAGGCGCCGACGGCCCAGCTAGGTGCCAGATTGGCGATCTCGAGCCAGCGACCGCCTGGCCCGCGACGGAAGGGGCGTCACCTTGCGCTGGGAAGATTACCGCGCCACCCGGAAGACGCGCTACAAGAGATCTTCGCCCGTGGGCAACCGATCCGTGCGCCGCAAATAGTGCGAGCTGCGGGATGGGGCCGTGAAGGTGGCCACGGCGCCGGCACTTCCTTCCAGCCGGCACCGGGGTCGAACGCAGTCATTTTCGCGCCGATCGCCGCCGAATTCTTGCCGAGATCCTTCTCGAAGACTCTTGCCGTTGTGGCTGACGATGAAGGTCATCACGCCGCTTTCGCCATACTGAGCGGGATACGCCACCATCGCGAAGCCGGCGATCATGCGCCCGTTGATGACGTAGCTGTACGCGCCGCCGGGCGCGCTCTTGCCCTGGCGCGTGAGAATCCGGAAGTGATAGCCGCGGTACGGATCGCCCGCGCTTGTGGCCCTTGAGATACGCCGCGCTCTCCGCGACCAGCGGTCCGAACGGGCTCGCTTCCTCGCCCTTCGCCGCATCGGCCGGCCAGTACAGTCCGTCGTGCTTGCCCGGCGTGCTGCCGAGCCGCTGCGCGTACTGCAGCACGCCGTCGCCGTTGCGGTCGCGCGCGGCGTAGTCGCTTCTGCGCATCGAGATACGCGCGCAGAACCTCGATCGCGCTGCGCTCGTTCGCCCCGATACGGCGGTTGACGATCTCGTCCTCGCCTTCCTCCGTCGCGAACCGCCAGCGCTCGCCGACGCGAACCAGCGGAATCGGCAACGGCCACGCCTGATCGCCGATCAGCAGCACGCGCCGATCCTTCGCCCTGCTCTTCGAGGAGGCGATACGTCTGCATCGCGGCGGCAGCCTTGGCGCGCATTCGCCGAGTTCGCGGCCCGGTCGGGCGTGACGATCAGCGTCTTTGTGCTTGTCGCCGAAGATCGCAACGAGCGCTGCGTCGTCATCGGCCTTGAGTGCCGCGAGCAGCGCATCGACCGCCTCATCGGGCGTCGCGAACGTCTTCTGCTCTGCGCCTGCAGCGATCACGGGCATCGCGCAGAAGGCGATGAAAGCGAGACGGCGTATCAGCTTCAACTTGGCAATGAGGTTCATGGTGTCGATCGCTCGGGTGATTGCAGGGCACGATATTCATTTCTCTATCTCCTAGCGACGGCCGCCGCCGCCGCGTCCGCCACCACCACCGCCACGTCCACCACCACCACCGCCGCGCGCTGCACCGCCGCTCGACCGGCCGCCGCCGCCTGCTCGACATCGAGCTGCGGCTCGAAGATCCGCGCGAACTGTCGGCGCGCGCGCCGTTGCCCGATCCGTAGCCGCCGAACGCATCGCGACTCGCCGCCGCCTCCGCCGCTACGAGTCGCGGCGCCCGATGCGCTGGCGCCGCCGGCGCCGATTCGCCGCCGGCACCGCGGCGCCCTGTCCCATGCCACCCGCCGTCTGCGACGGCCGTGCGCCCGCCCGCCGCCGGCGCCGCCCGGGCGCGCCTCGCCGCCACGTCCGGTCGTTGCCGACCGCCCGGCGCCGCTGCTGACCTGTCCCGGTTTCTTGTCGGACTTCCAAGCCGTGCTACCGCCCCCTGAGGGCTGTTGCGATGGACGGTTGCCGCGATTGATATCGCCGGTGTTGATGTTGGTGTTGCCGCGGTTGATCGTGATGTTGTTGTTGCCACCGCCCCAGTTGGCGCCATAGCGGCCTCCGCCCCACGCCGCGCCGATCGCTGCGCCCCAGATCAAGCCGGTGGCGAGCGCGGCGCCCTGGTGCATACGGGTAGTAGTAACTCGGATACGGTGCAGGATAGTAGCCGTAGACCGGAGCCGCGCTGTACACGACGACGGTCGAAGGGTTGTATTGCGGCACATAGATCACCTGCGGGTCGGCAGGCTCGATCTTGATGATTTCCTTCTCGACCACGACGACTTGCTTGGCGTCGGTCTTCAGGTTCCCGGCAGACTGGGCCTTGCGCCGAAACGCCTGCACGGCATCGAGCACCGCGCCCTGGTCGGCAACGACCGCCTCGCCGAGAGCGGCGGTCCAATCGAGGTCCGCGCTCATCTTCTGTGATCACTTCGGGATAGTTGACCAGCGACTTCACCGAGTCATCCCAATTGTCGTCGATCGGCAGCTTGGGATCGCTTTTGCGCTTCTCGAGAAAGCGGTCCGCCTGCACCAATTGCAGCGGATTGGTCGACGCGGGCAGGATGATCGCCACGAGGTCGTCGGGATAGAGCGCGATGGGACCGACGAGCTTTTCGAGCTCCTCGGGCGACGGCGCCTCCGCGGCGTTGCCGGAAGCGGCGGGCGCCTGCGCCGCGGCCAGCGGCGCGACGATCAACGCAACACAAGTTGCCAGCGCCACCAGCCACGGTAAATGCCGGTCGCGCGAAATGCCCTCGATTCGTATCCATAAATGCTGCCTCCAGTTACCGGGCTCGATCCTTTTCTAGCTTGAATGCATGGGCGCATTACTGCCCAGCGGCATGTTCGCCACTAGTCGGATCGCCGCGCGAATCTTGCTCTCGATCTGCAAATAGCGCGCCGCCTTGCGTCGCGGGCAGCGCCGCTGGTCAGCTTCGCCGCGTAGTCCCTGCGCAGCCTGGCTTCCGCATCGTCGATCGCGATCGCCTCATCGAGAAACTTTTTCGCCGATGCATTCGAGATCGGCCCGGCCTTGTACGCATCCGCGTAGGCGAGCATCGCGTTGCCCAGGCGCTCGTTGATTGCCTTCAAATCGTTCTGGTAGTCGTCGTAGATCGGCCAGAAGGCCTTCGCCTCGGCGTCGGTCAATTGCATGTTGGCCGCAACGAGGACCTTCTTGTCCGCCTTGAGCTTGTCGCGCAGGATCTGCATGTTCATGTCGGCAGACTTGTCCTGCGCGTACCCCGGCGCGCCGACGAATGCGAACGCGGCGATCAGTAGCCCACAACAACTTTTTCATGTGCTCTTCCTCACGTGAGCGTCATTGCTCGATGACCAGCACTGCACTTGTCAAAAGCTCGCGCGCTGTTCATGACTGCTCAGTGCTGGTTGAGGTCGGCGTCGGGCGTATACGCGACGCCGCCCCAATTCGCCTGCAACAACGCGCCCCTGTCGGTGATCTGGTAGATCGGAGAGCTGCGGGTTGAACGAAACGTTGGGGTCGACCGCCACGCCCTTGCCGCCGATCTTCATCGTCGCGTCCGCCGACGCCCCGACATCGGCGCCCAGGGTGCGGAATTGGTCGAAGAGCGTGCGATCCTTGAACACCATCAGCTGACGAAATTTTTGTAGCCGACGCCGGGGCCGGTCCCGGCGCGTGTCATCTTCATGAACGTTTCGCTTGCCGGTTCCGTTCTCGACCAGCACGCCGCCGCCCAGGCCGCCGACGAACAGCACGACATTGACCTGCGAGGCGTCGAACACCGCGTAACCGACGGCCTTGGCCAGTTCTTCCTTGATCTCGGGCTTGGTGGCGTAGAAGTCCTCGAGCGCTTCGTCGCGCATCTTGAGCACGGCGGCACGCTTTTTCGCGGCGTCGGCAGCCGACATCTTTGGCCTTACCTTCCGCCGCGGACGCAACGGAAACGTACAACCGCGCCGCCGCCGGCAAGCAATGCGATCGAAATCAGCATCGAAATGACGCTGCCGAACGGTTTCGGGATGCGGCAATTCATCGTTACGTTCCTTCGGTATCGTCCCAAGGTGTTAACAGACTACGACGCGTTGTTGCAGAGCAATACGTAACCGAACGAAGTACAT
>ERZ1370068.4935-contig-3983_pt1 | contig 19058 bp, 28 predicted proteins | sample MGYA00561227_ERZ1370068 | MGnify/ENA primary metagenome ERZ1370068 (study PRJEB38410, sample SAMEA6850437) | metagenome | study: Metagenomic assessment of the ecological functions of the soil: analysis of the soil microbiota associated with the...
CCTCGTTCAATTCGGGTAGCATATCCCACGCGATCGCATTGCGCTGGAACGACTCACAGCAGGGTCCCGAGACCAAGGTGATTCAGCCACGCTGATACACGATCATTCATCATAGATACAGTCGATGGTGGATATTCCGTGAGGCGTTTCAGTATCACGACTATAGATGAAGCGTGTCAATGTGCTACCCGAACTAATTTCTTAATTTCTGGGCAGTTTGTTTACCTGGCAACTTGTAGAGCGGGAGTGTTTGAAGTGTCCAAAAGGTCAGAAATGCTTAGCGGGTATCTTTCTGATTTCCTTGAAGTTCAAGACTGGAATTCATAGGGGTCACAAAGAACTGTTTTAGGAAGTTACAAATACCAAGATCACGTTTCAAAAGCAACGTCTGGGAACGAGCCACCATCTTCTCCCTGCAGTGAGACAGAGAACAACTATCATTCCCCCAGATTGATATCTCCAGTTCCGTACCAGGCCAATTGCAGCATCGACATGCTTTCCACCCTATGCAAATCTATACTGAAAAACTGATTCTTTCACCTTGAGGTTCTAGATTATATTTGGGAGGCATGAACAATTGAGTCCCTAAGGAGCTTAGCTTCGCCTAGGATAAGTGAAAGCTCGGGACAATTATTCCTCCTGTAAGAGAGGGTGCTCTGTACCTTTTGCAATCCGCGGGTACTTTGGTGCTTTATCCTTTAAGGACTGAAAGGCATCTCGTTTCCGCAGGTGATCCCATTCCGTCAATAAAATCTTCGCTTTGTCATCTAATTGAACTCATTTAGGAAGTTATGTTCCGAAAGCAATTCCGATGAGGGGTAGCCTCTACAGTAAAGGCGGTGGCGACAGTAGACCTATAAAGAGCACTGATAACCTTTTTTGTGTTTTTTAAGAACGCGGTCCGGATAATAACTCACTGTGTTGCTTGATCAAAGTGAATAGTGCACACATATCCTCAAAGAGCGCTACCTCTAAATCATGTACTCCCAGTTCAGGATTTGCGAAACCTCCGGGCATCAATGCAGATCTGTGTGCTGCATCGGAAGAAAAGGAAACTTCGGGAAGGTGCGCTCGTAGTGGCTAAAGATAGTTTGTAGGATATATTTTGGAATCAAAGCAGGTAGCTGGCCTTCTCATTGGGACTGGCCTTCTGCCATATCCGAGAAACGAACCAACTCCGCACGTGGCAAAGATAGCCCCATATTTCTGGCGTAGTCGCGGTATTTCTTCTTCAGAGGTGCTGTGGCGAGTTCTCTGATTTCAGACGTGCTAGAGCTCAGGACGTATCCAGCTTGAGACGCATCCAGTTGCTTCTTTCTTTCAGGCTGTTACCTGGTTTGCGAGGATCGGGATCGCTGCATACTCCCGGTATAGGCGATTGAGCTTTCAGCCGCGCAGTCCTGAAGCAGCCTGATATCAGTCATCTGATTCACCAAAATATTTGTTTTTTGAACCCGCAAAAGCCTGCTCCGAAAAAGGCTAACAAGAATCTCATTGATGACTATGGAACGCATGGAGGCTGGTTTTGAGCTAAGGGGGCAATGCGCAACGGCCCTATCACTTGGGAGTCGCCGTCGCCAATTGGGTTCTACGAGAGCGGAGCCCCTGCTTCAGTTCTGTTGATTCCGCTTTTTGTTCCTCCACCTAACATGAGAGTGGGAAGACTCCGCCCGTTGGGAAAGGAGGACGGACGATGGTGTCGTCCTCAGGCGAGATGAGTTCGACCACTTATTGGATGTCACCTGGTCATCGAGGGGAAAGCGGGTGCGGCAGGATACGGGGGTGCAGAGATCGCCGAGTGGCGGGAGACACCTTCGCCGCGTGGCAAGTGCAGTTGGCTCGAGCTAAATGGCTGGGGCTCCCCGCACCGACCCGAAGCACACACGATTGATGAACTCGTGACGGAGTATCAGAATGAAGGTGACACCGCGAAATGCTCCCGCGCTCGCAACGGCGAGACCGTGGTCGCTGGAGCGATTCAGGACAAACGCTGGGGAGACGTTGCGACTTGGACCAGCTGCGCACGAAAACCGTGGAGGACTATCTCGCGGCAGCGCTTGCAGCACGTGACGTTGGCGACGGTGAGCAAGGGACTCGGCGGTCCTGAAATCGGCTCTATGGGCGGGCGATGCGGTGGGACTGGGTGTCGACCACCCCGTTTCGCGGCATCGCACTGAATCAGGAGGGCGAGGCTCGCATGCGCTGGCTCACCGATGCAGAGGAAGCGCGCGACTGGTGGGCAGCTGCCGCGCCTGGCTGCGCGATCTCATCCTGGTGGGACTCGACACCGGACTGCGCCGGAGCAATCTGGTGGGACTGGCAGCGGAGCTGGCTGCACGAGCAGGGCACGACCCTCGTGGTACCGCGCCAGCTGGTGAAGGCGAAGAAAGCGACGGTGATGATTCCGCTGACCCACACGCGCCGCGACGATCATTCGCGCGGCAGCGCGACAGGGCGATGCACCCTGCGTGTTCACGCACTCGGCGGGACGCGCCTACTCCCTGGAACAAGTGAGTATGGCGGTCATTCGCGCGGCGAAGCAGGCGCAGTTGCCGGGCGTGGAGTCTGCATACGCTCCGGCATACCTTCATCAGCCGCCTGGTCCAGGCGGGACGGCCGCTGCCGGAAGTGGCGGCCTTGGCGGGCATCGCGACTATCAAGATGACCATGCCCAGCTATGCGCATCTGGCACCCGAGTCACTTCGCGCCGGGCATCCAGGCCTGTTGGAGCAGCGGAGTACGCGTTCAGACAGACGGGACGCAGCGTTATCCACAGATTTCCGTGTCACGCTGGAGTCACAGGATTTTCTGGGAAACGCAGCGTAGAGTGCTGAGTGATCCCCGGCGGGATTTGAACCCGTCGTTACTGCCTTGAAAGGAATAGTCCTAGGCCAGGCTAGACGATGGGGACGAAACAGGCATGCAAAATGAGGTGGATTTTACCATACTTCAGACTCATGTGTCACTAGCGGACGCGGCAGGCTTCACCGCAGCCGGTCGCGTTTCTTCTCCGACTTCGGTAGGATAAACTGTATCGAAAGTATTGGAGCCTCACCTGGTAAGGACCCAAGGAGCACGACTCATGGCAAGACGCCGATTCGCATCGTACAGATCACTGGTGCTCGTTGCCTGCGGCCTGATAGGAGCCAGTTGTGCCCACGATACCTACCAAGAGCGGGCGAACCTGATTAAGAATCATGCCGACGCGTTCTATGACAATCTGAAAGCCAACCGAGTGGAATCCGCGATCCGGGACAATGAGCAGATTGAAGCGATGGCGAGCCAGATGGGAGACACCGTTAGGAAACGGGCCGGCCAACAAGGCACCACAGCTGTCGAACGGGAGTTTGCCTTGATGAACACCGCCAACGAAGCCGCAGCCACAAACTGGCTCGCGCTGGGCCAATACTTCGCCATCAAGCGCCAGTACCCCCAAGCCCGCGCCACCTATCGACGCGTGATCGACACCTATACGAATCCCACAGACCGGCCGTACCGAGAACAGGCCCTGCGCGCCTTGAAGGATTTGGACATGCTCAATCCTCCCACCACCACAACAAAGACGAATCCGTGAACGGCGGCCGTCTCCTGCGCCAATCCTCTCGAGTACTTCTCAGCGGGCTCCTGCTGCTCAGCTGGGGTTGTGTCCACCGAATTCACGTCACTCCTGCGCCTCCAGCTGTTTCGCCTGCCACCATCGCGCAATCGCTACAAGTAATTGTGCCCTTTCTCGCAATGAAAGGAGCCGATCACATGCCGGGCATTGCCTTGCTTGAGTGGCCGGCACAGGATCTTCGAACCGCCGCGATCGACTACATCCAATCACGTCAGACATTTGCCTCGGTAGGCGACAAACCAGCCGATCTCACCCTGACCATCAAAGCCTGGCTGACAATGCGATCCCGCAACAACTACCACTACAGTCTGCGCCTGGAATCAGCCCTGGGCCCTTCGGAGAAACCGCCGATCAAGTCTTATCTGGTGGAAAAAGAAACGGTTGGGTCGAGCGTTCGGTGGATCACGGCTTCGGATCAGACTCCCATTGCAGAAGCGGTCAAGCCGCACTGGACGATCTACTCTCGCAGATCGAAGCTGATCACCTCTTGTATAGAAATGGACCGAGCTGAAAAGAGATGGCAGAGACCGGGAGGGTGCGGAATAATCATTTCGGCACAGCAGAACTTCCATGGCCTGGGCGTCTGGGACAGCCCGGTCTGTCTGGTTATCTGGTCCATCTGGTTGGTCTGAGTGCAACCAAACAAACCAGACAGACCGAACAGACCAAATGAACAAGACCGGCCGGCGGAGTTTTTCAGCATCCTGCTAAGAGGTCCGAGACCGTCGGTCGAAGAAGCACATAGCAAGATATCCGAGCTGCCACGCCCGCCGCAAACTATCACACCGACTATCAACCAGAAGGGAAGCCCGTTCCCCTCGGTTCACGACGTCGAAGTTCCCGACTCAGATTCGGCATATGGGATTCCGGCCCGAGCCACTCATCATCTGATGAGCGGGCCGAGCCTTGCTTGAAGAGAATGGCTGTCCTTCTTTCACTCATGATTCCCCTACTCCCCTACAAGCCACCCATACCAATTCCACCTCCGCAGCTAGAGCTACGGGTCCTAGGCGGTACGAGAACCCAGTAAAGTTTGCCCAGGCCGCATTGACCTGTGCGGTCGAAGCCGGTTCAAACACATGACAATCAAGACGCAGCGAACGATCACCGAGCGGAACCTTCAGATAGTCACAGTGATGCGGCCGATCGGCATTGTCGTGTTGATTGGGGGCGAAAATACTGACAGGAAACACACATCCTCGCGCGACAGAAATCTCCACCCTGTTCTTGGAGACTACGAATCACTTTTACCAGGGACGTGAGGAGGACGGTTTGCTCCGGTGCCGGAGAGTGCCTCCGTCGCAGTCGCCAGCGGTCGATCAGGCATACGGGAAGAGGGCGTACAGGGACCGATTCCCTTTTGCCGTCAACTGCGCCATCACAACCCGTCCATCGCTCATGTCTCGACGCCGTCGAACCCAGCTGCTTCCGTTCGAGCGTGGCGATGACTTCCGACGCAGTCGGAAGCCTGACGGCCAACTCGTTCGCCACCGTGGAGACTTGCGCGCGTTGCCCAGGCTTGGACCGAAGAAGCGTGAGGACTTGCACGCTGTAACGGGGGCCAAGACCTGTTCGACCTTCTCGCCGCCACGTCCGGCTTTTCATCGCAAGCCCGATCTTTTCCAGGCCGACGCAACTGAGTGGTCAACGCAGCGGCATCTTGTAACACCGAAGACTTCTTCCCGTTACTGAGCACGCGCTGTTCAGCCATAGGAGCTCACTCCTTAAATACAAGTATTTCGTAAGTGTAGTGCGCACGCTGTCCCCACGTCAAGATTCTCCAAATGGCACGTTGACCGGTACCCCACCATACGAGCGGGGTAGAGCGGGAGGCGATCCGGACGCTGCCGACCGGCCCGCAAGATTGAACCAGAGCCGAATGGCACTACCTGTATTCGAAGTGTGCCGGGCAATACTTCAGCAACGATTCGCAACCAACAGTGTCCGATAATAAAAGGACAGGCGGTCCCGCCAAGCCACCATTCGGTGCCGAAGGCCACGTGCGGAGCAGCATCGAGGTGTCGACTCACTTCCTCTTGCTGAGCTGTTTCAGCATCCTGCTAGATGCCCGCGTACCACTCGTAGCCTTGATCCTCCCAATACCCGCCCTTTCCGTCACCGATGCCGGCAAGCGTCTCCACCAATTTGATCATCATCACATACTTGGCCTGCTTGTAGCCGAGCTGCCGTTCGAAGCGGAGACGGAGCGGCGGCGCGCCGTGCGGCACATCGAGGGGATTGCCGTTGAGCTCACGACGCCAGGAGCGTTTGAGGGTGGTAAGCAGTCGGCCAGGGCCATGCTCTCGTAGTAGGCCACGCCTTCATCGTCCACATCGGCGCAATGGAAGACGGCGAACTTGGCAGTCGGCAACGGCTGAACCTTATGCATCAGATCGCCGAGCGGGACGCCGGTCCACTTGCCGATCGCACTCCAGCCTTCGACGCCAATCGTGGCGAGTGACCTGCACCCGCGAGGAGCAATTCTTTCAGCGCCGCGAGCGACCAACTCATCGGGGTCTGAACCAAGCCGCCGACCTCCACCGTCCATTCAGAGAAATTCTTCGCAACGTGCTCGGCATAGTCTTCCGTGCCCGGATCGGTATTACCGTTCGCCGGAAACACCTTCGAGATGTCGGCATCCCCATATTCTCTGGCGAGGGCATTCGTGGGCGTGACGGCCCGTTGCACTCGTTCGGTCAGTTTTCTCCGTCTTGCTCAAGATCGGAAGGGAACCAACTGCTCTGCGTCAGGTTGCGTCGCAGCCGGCGAGAGGCCACGAGACTCGCGGCGCCCAACGTCCCTTTCAGCAACTGTCTACGTTCCATGGCGCGTTCATGCTTCATGGCCTCGCTCCTTCATGCTCATGCTTCACAACAAACCATCCGGTCACCATGGAACGGATGTTGTTGAAGAATCCCGTCAGGATTGCTGCAATATGTGAATGACGATAAAGCCGACGAAGGAAAAACAGGCGATAAAGTGAATGGTCCTCTGCCGCCTGCCGTCCACCGAAGATCGTGAGCAGCCAGGGGAACGCCGTATCGATCGTTGGCGACATTGTAGAGGCCCGTCAGGATGATCAACGGCGCCACCACAAACAGAACTCCTACATAGGCCAGTTTCTGCAGTACGTTGTACCGCTTGGCTTCATCACCTTTGGGATGCCGGAGGACGATGTGATCTTTGACGGCCTTGCCAATGCCGCGCAGGTCCTTGCCGGTCGGAGCCAAGCGTCGCGCGTGACATGCCGGCTGATCAGCAGCGCATAGGCCGTGAAGAACAGGCCATTGATGACGAGGAGCCAAGCGAAGAACAGGTGCCACTGCCGTCCCATCGCCAGAAATCTGGCGCTCGGAACGGTCGCCCAAGCAGGGAAGGCACGGCCCGAGCCATCGAATAGCCGAGGACTCCTGTTGTATCGAACTTGTAGCCCAGGATTGTCGTAATGCCACGCATCCCGCCGCTTTCGGTCTTCATGGGACGGATCGAGAGCAACGGTTGGTCACGATCGGAACGGTCGCCCCAATAGAGGGCAGGATGCGCGTTGAAAATTTGGAGTCCGCTCATAATCAGGATGAAGAGACAAGGGACGTTGAGCCAGTGGCTGATTCGTACGGGTAGTCGATGGCGGTAGATCTCTCGACCACCGGGGCTGAAGCAGGTAGTGCGGCTGAGACGTCACCCTGGTTCGCTGTGAGGCCATCGGCAGCAGACGGTTCTGCGAGGGGAAACGGTTCGGACCTCATCGTGAGTTCCGAGACCTGCTCGTTCCTCTGACCTTGACCGATTCGAGTTCCTTCGTGAATGAGTGAGGCCATGATCGCGTCTCCTCTGGCTTGAACCACCTGTCTCGCTGCTTTGGTCGGCGCCCGGCCTCGAATCTTACAGGGTGTTGTGGGAGCGGAGACAGGACGGCCTGCGTTCGATATAACCGACCGCAGGCCGTGAGAATCGAGCACAGGAAGGTCAGATGGATGCCTACTTCCCGTGGCTCCCTTCATCTCGCCCTTCGTCTCGTCCTTCATTTCCTTCATATCCTTCATTTCACCCTTCATCTCACCCTTCATCTCATTGTGTTTGGCTTTCATCTTGCTCTTCTTGGCCTTCGTTTTTGCCTTTCATCTCGCCCTTCGTCCTCATCCTTCATTTTCCCCATATCCTCGGCAAATGAAAGGGAGCTGAAACCTGCCAGACACATGATTGCAATGAGTGACAGCATGATCTTTTTCATCGAGGCCCTCCTATGTGGTGGTGAGAGACAGATGACCTGACACAGCGTGCGCCCTTCGAATATTTAAGTCAACACAGCATCCGATGAACCACCGGCGTTGTGCCCCGATTAATTTGTGGACAGGTAGCTTAGGCAAGTGGATGCAGGAAACCCACTGAATTTATTCAAAACCCATTGGAGCGGAAGACAGCCGAACCCCTCTCAACAGAGTAACGAGCGAGTGCACCCGAATGTCCTTTGAGAAAGGGACAATCGAAGAGGGCCGGATTCTCTGCAAAATGGATCGTTCCCAATCTTCAATAAACTGTCTACAATTTAAGCGGGGCAGAACAGTCTCTAAAAAGTAGCCTGTCTCAAGTTTCTTACCTCTCGTGCACCTGAGCGGAGCGCTTGTACGACTTATGAAGCCGCGGATCACGGTCATTACTCTCGGTGTTGACGATTTGGAGCGGGCGCTGAGGTTCTATCGGGATGGACCTCGGTCTGCCGACGCGGGGAATTGCCGGCACGGAGTTTGAGCATGGCGCGGTCGCCTTCTTCGATCTCCAACACGGTTTGAAGCTCGCCATTTGGCCACCTCCGCATCTCGCCTCATGAAGCCAGTTCCGCTGGGCCCACCTGCGCAGCGCGACTGAGTGTACGCTCGGCCTGTCATATAGTCGTCGAGCATGTTGCTGAAAGCAGATGCGGTCATGGCACAGGTCAAAAGCGGGCGCGACGATCACCGATCCACCTCGGCGTGATGCTTTTTTGGGGTGGCTACACTGAGCTCGTCTCCAGGACCCCGATGCGGCATGCAATGTTGGGAAGCGGGTGTGGAACCCAGACTGGGAACTCGCCGATCTAGTCACAAGCCCGTTTCGGCGGCGCGCGGACTCTTGGGAGCCCTTTCTGCAGAGGCAGGTCCCATGCCTATGAGGCTAGTCGTCTTATTCTCTTGTTAAGGAACTTGCCTACGCTCTTCGTTGCGTGGCGTAACGTGCCATCTCCCTGCGATCCACCTCGGTCAGGCGCTCGAGGAGCGACGGGTGAGTGGGGATTACTCCTCAATGTATCCGTATCGGCATTTTCAATGCCATCCCGTCCTCATTCTCGCCAAAATCTGGATGCCGCGCAACATTGAAAAATAGATACAGCAGAGTATACAGAGTTGTACGTATAAGTAGTCCGCACAGTGCTAAGGTATTGATAATGCGACGCTGTCATGCTGGTTCGCAAATTGCTTATCCTTCGGGCAAGTTCATTTACATAACGAGCGAGGAAATAATTATGGATTGCCCGAAGTGCAAAGGATTGATGATGTTCGAGCGGTTCTCGGACTTTTTCCTGGTCTTCTATGCGTGGAAATGTCATCAACTGCCGGAGCGATAATCGATCGGAAGATCTTCTATAATGAGGAGAAATAGCCTCGCCGCCAAAACGACGAAAGAAGTTGGAGCGGCCACCGCGTAACGCATGGGCCGGCAGACATCGGAGAGTTCCTGTGTCGCACGTGTGGGTTTCGACAATGAACGGACCGGAGTTCTTGGATGCGTTCCGGGCAAGCAATTGCCTTTGGACTGCGCCCCCAGCCCGCACTCCACAATCAATCATCGAATCTCGCAGTCTTTTCTCTCCTGCCCAGGACCATCTCGCACTGATCCGAACAGACTTTTGACTTGGCAATGCGAATGTCTGAGCGTGGCGTCGTCACCGAGACCAGAAGCCCATTCGCCTCATGTGTCATTTGCATATGGTTTCTCTTTCGCATTCGGAATAGCTCTGGTGCGATACATCCTGGCAAAGTAAGACCCCCGTTTCGCAGCGCGAGGCGGCGTTTGGATCGGTACTTTCTACCAATGATCAGAGGAGTTCCCGGTCCAGGGTCGATGATCCTCAAGGGGTGTTAACGAGCGTCGGCGAGGAGCCTACCTGTCTCCAACTCGCGTCGGGATTGAAGGTGGTCATCTTGGAGGCGATCACTGTGGTGTTCTTGCCCAGATTTTGTTCGTAGATCACCTCGTCCTGATTGACCATAAAACTCATAATGCCTGATACGCCATGGCGTGCTGGATAGGCGATCACCGCAAACCCACCAATCATGTGCCCCCTAAACAGATAATCGTGGGCCCCACCCGGGCGTCTTTCCCCTGCTTCGTGAGGATCTTATAGAAGTACCCATGATAGGGTGCAAGCGGTCTGGAGACGGAGTTGGTATAGCCTTCGCTTGTCGCCGCGGCCAGCAGCGGACCAAGAGGACTCAACGGCTCGCCCGCCTGAGTCTGCCAATAGAGCCCATCACGTTTCCCGGGTGTGCTCACGGAATTGTCGCCCATATTCCGGAATGCCGTCGCTATTCACATCGAGGTGTCGCATACTCGTGCGCGGCGTCCACGATGGCAAGGCACACTTGGACCGAGGCCAGTTCGTTGCGGCCGATGCGGCGGGTGAGGATTTCCTTTCACCCTGTGGGGTGTCGGAAACGCCACCCGGCAGGGGAGCTTCACGAGCGGAATAGGCATCGGCCACTCATCCTGACCGATCACGAGGACGGCCTGCTGGTCACCTTCGAACACGATCTTGTTGGCTTCGTTGTAAGCCTTGATAAACGCCTTGCGGTATTGCTGATCCGCGACCCTGTCACCTGAACCGATAAGTTTGTTGCCGTGAGGACCGAGGATTGCGCGTAATATCGGTTGATCGTTCACCTCGACCGCTTTAACCAGTGCCGTAATCCCTGCCTCCGGGGATGCAAAGCTCTTTGCCCGGCCGTCGCCGTCAGGGCCACCGGTGCCATCGCGATGAGCGTCAATGTAAAGATTGTCCTGAGCAACCTCTCCAGCCAGCTATGCATACACCAACCTCCTACCCCGTCTGTTCACTCTATTCTCCATGACGGAATTGAATGTCGGAGAAGCTATGACGTCACGCTCCTAGGTTAGCGATGATGGGGATGCACCGCCACCGCCTCCTCCACCACGAAAGCCACCTGAGGGCGGTGACGCAAATCCTTGCGAACTCGCGTGCCCCCGCGCGCTGAAGTTACGTTCGGCCGCTCCGTGACCTACGCCCTCGAAGACATGAGACCACTGTTCAAAATGAGGACTGACTCCGTTTGGCAGACTCGGGCGACTTGGGGCGGTGCGCATGTCGGAACGGCTACCGCCGGGCATGTTGAAGCGACCGGGCGAGCCGCCACGTTCTTCCGGCCGGTTGCCGAAGCCGCTGCGCGCGCCTCCGGGCGATTGCCAAATGCGCTACGCCCCTCAAACGAAGATGGATCGTGTCCGCGGAACTCGCGGCGAACATCAGGCGACGCGCTCATGCGGCCAAATTTGTTGACGCAATGCCACATCTCGGTAGGGCACACCTCGGCGATGCACTGGATCGTGCGCCCAAACAGTCACCGATCGACGCTTACTGAGTTATAGTAGAAGTTGTTCACGTTGACAACGGAGACGTGGCGATACGGCCAGTTGAATGTACCGAAGAAGAATCCTGGACCGACCGAAATCCGGTGCCCCACGCGAAACCTACCCCGAATCCCGGACCTATGAAATAGCCCGGCCAGGGACTAATGAGACTGGCGGGTATGCCGGCCACCACCACGGCCCGTAGATTACCATCGGGTTGTAGTAAGGAACATAGATCACCTGCGGATTCGCTGGTTCGACCACGATAGACTGTCCCTGTTGGTCCACGCGAATCTGGTCGTTCGATGTGAGATTGCCGGCGGCAGACGCCTTCTGACGCAAATTCTGGACTGTGTCCATCACTTGTTGCTGCTGGGCCAAAAACGCATCGCCGAGTCGGTCCGTCCAGTTCAGCTTATCGTCCATCATCATGAGGATCTGTGGAAATGCGACGAGCGATTTGACGCTGGGATCCCATGAATTCTGTGCAACCGCCTGCACCGCCTGGTCCCCCTTCAGGTTGGGATTGGCTTTGGACCAACGAGCGGCCTCGACCACCTCAAGCGGATACGACGATGCCATCAAAATCTGCGACAGGGAGCGAATCGGGATACAAGGCAATCGGAGCCAGCATCTGATCGAGTTCTTGCTGCGTAAAAGCAGGCCGGCTTTGCTTCGGCACATGTTGCTGCGGCAGCGGCGGAATCGGCGCAGCTTGTTGTGGCACGTCTTGTTGCGTCGTCTCTTGTGGTGGTGTCTCTTGCTGCGGTGGCGTCTCTTCCTGTGCGAACACGAGGGACCAGGAAAACAGCAGCACGAGGAGGGTGAGTCAGTATATATGTGGTGGGCGATCTCATCTGCCACCCTCTGTCGGTGAATATCAGAGTGTGCTCTGAACTGACCTCATGCCTAGCATCCTACCATCTAAAAGATAAAGGTAGTATTGGGATGACCTGTGCGATGTAATACGGCTCCAGTTCCCTGCTAGGGCCAAGAGGATTGAGGTCAACAACTGTCTTGCAATCACACTCAGCGTAATGAAGAAACTTCTTCAACCCCCGTTTCGCGGCGCGTGGCGTTCCACCTGTTGAAATCCCGGCCGTTCACTGCTTGTTCCGTTGACACCATTTCTAATGGAAAGTAGTCTGTTTCCAAAGGTCGCGGGGTGCCGCCTTTGAACGACGAGAATGATCAAGAGAGTTTAGACATTCATTCAGCAGTCACCGCTGTAGGCCCTTCTGCAAGTGACTCGAAGCCGATTTACTTTCCAGTTTCTCTGACCAAATTTGTTGTCATGCATTTCTGCACTGTGGGGCTGTATCAAGTTTATTGGTTTTACGAGAATTGGAAGTTAATCCTGGAACGTGAACAGTCGGACGCGAGCCCATTCTGGAGGACGTCTTTTATGTTCATATACTGCTATGCATTGTTTGAGAAGGTTCGGAGCAGCGCTGCTTCGCTCAAGATGGGTCATTCCATCTCTGTGCAAGTTCTGGCAACTGGATGGATTCTGTTGTCGACGCTCTGGATACTTCCGGATCCATACGGGCTGGTTGCTTTGTTGTCCATTCTCTTCCTCATACCAGTTCAACAGGCTGCCAACCGCGTCAACGAATCATTGGTCCCGGGACATGATCGGAACGAGCGGTTCACTGCCTGGAACAAGGTTGCCGTTGTCGTTGGCGGTCTGCTGTTCATTTTGGTTGTGATTGGTTCATTCGTTCTGCGTGCTTAGGACAAGCTTTCGGCCCCCGTTTCGCGGCGCGCGGCGTTCTAACTTTGTCCGTACTATCGGATAGTGTTTCGACCGGTTTCAGGGGTATGGATGGGACATCGTTGCTGCTGATGGAGCGATACAACGTCTGCTAGTGCTCGCGCCCGGTGAAGTTACTGTTGGCGCTGATACGCTGGAGCCAAGGATGGACAACACCCAATGACGCATGAAGACCGGCCTGCGGGGCATCTCCTTTCCCGCCGTGAGGTTATGGTATTTCTTGGCGCCACTGGTGCGGCCTGGCTGATGGCTCGGCAGTCTGAACCCCAGGCGGGCTGTTGCAGGCATGCTTGGACCCTCATGCGTGGTCCGACCAGAGCAAACTCGAAGGTCCGTATTTCGTCGATGAGCGCTTGAATCGCTCCGACATTCGCTCGGATCCGACCGACAGGCGAGTCAGGCCCGGTACGCCACTGGCTCTAACGCTACGGGTCTCGCGCCTCGGTGCCGGAGACTGTCAGCCGCTGCCGGGCGCCCAGGTGGATATCTGGCATTGCGATGCGCTGGGCGTCTATTCGGATGTGCGGGATCCTGGTTTCAACACCATCGGCCAGAAGTTTTTACGTGGCTATCAGGTAACCGACGCGCGCGGCGAGGCTCGGTTCGTCACCGTGTACCCTGGCTGGTATGCGGGTCGGACAGTGCATATTCACTTCAAGATTCGCACCGCGCCCGTGGCCCAGCGGAGCTTTGAGTTCACATCGCAATTGTACTTCGACGATATGCTGACGGATCGCGTCCATGCTGACCCTCCGTATGCCGCGACAGGACCGCGCACCGCGCGAAACCAGCATGATTGGATCTTCCGCCGTGGTGGTGATCAACTCATGCTGGCTCCGACGACAGTGGCTGACGGCTATGCGGCGGCGTTCGCGATCGGCCTGCAGATTCTGAAGAGCCATGCGGTGCGCGGACCCATGAGGGACCCGATGTCTACTCGTGCAGTACGTTGAGGGTTTGGGGAGCGGGCCCGCCGGCCAAAGGGTGCCTCGTGGCATCGGACCGGCGATTGCAGCCAGACGTGTTCATGAATATTGCGGGTTACGGACAGGTGTTATTAGTTCGCAGTCACGACTAGGCAAAACTATCGGCCTGCTGATAGAGGAGACAGCGGATCAATTGGCGGGGATGCCAGGGCCGATCTTTTCGACAATGACTTGTCTGACTTGCTTGGCAAAACGTTTGGAGACTTCCGCATTCTGCAAAATATGGCCTGATTCGGAGACGGTATATGAAGCGGGCGGGACCTGGGAGGTGATGGTGGCTTCGAACACGACCGCGACCATCTTGCCAGGTTTGCCGGTCTGGCGGTTCACGCCGTAGACTTCCTTGATAGACACCTTGGAGGAGACTTCGACGTCGGCAATAGACGGAGCGCCACGGGGTTTCCACAACCCTGCCGTGTTCTGATTTCCTGGGACGAGTTTAATGATGGGGTCGGAAGCGAACTCGTTGCGAATTTGTTGCGCGACCGCGCCCTTTGGTTTTTCCGCCTGCTGCATCTTGCCGTCCAGAACCGGAGGGGCCAGGCTCACATAAATCGGGTCCTGTGGCTGCCGTTTGGGAGCGGCGCTGAGGGTCTCAAGCTGCGCTGCTTTGTTCGCCCGGATCTGCTCGGCCATCTCCTGAGCCGCAACTTGCCGTTTGGCCATCGGGTCCTGGGTATCGTGAATCGTCGTTTGCCCGTTTGGATCTGTCTCGTACACAAGGGCCTTGGTCCCTTGCTCATCGACACGGTAGACCTTCTTCTCCCCGTTGACCTTCGAGGTGTAGTACCCTCCCGCACAGGCCGTTAGTGCGAGGCAGAGAACCGCTACGCAGTAGGAGGACAGGGTGGTCATCGGTCGACTCGATTCCTGAGGCATGGGCGGTGCTCCTTTTAAAAAGAATAACCGGTGTGGTGTGAGTGGTCTGCGTGACGTCTTCGAATGCATTCAACAAGTTTAGCAGCCCGGAGCGCCCGGTCGAACGCTGTGATATTTCATGGTTATTATGGTTGCCCGCACGAATATGGAATATGAATGAACACGGGGTTATTCTTCCTCTTAAAGTAGAGGGTCCTGGTCGACCCCCGTTTGCCGGAGCGTGGTCATGTATCGCATTGGATACAATAACACACTATCCATAAGATAGAGATGAAGTTCTACAATCCTGCCTTGCTGCGGTCTCCCGGTCCTGCACCCGAAACTTTGAGCATGTGTTTGATCTCGTCCCTCCCTTCTCCAACACGGTCCACTAGCAGGATGCTGGAGCAGCGCCCTCCGGAGATCGACCATTTCGTGACGATCGGCTCGCCGCTGGATTGCCGATCATGACCCACCATGTCCGAGAGGAATTCTCGAACACCCACATGCCGCGACAGGTGCGACTTCAGGAGCGCCAGTGATCGTTACCCAAAGCACGGCTGCCCTCAGGAAATCCGCGCGCGGTCGTGGCAAGCCCAATCAATACAAGAACAAGTCCCGTCACGATTGATTTCATGCAAGTCCTCGTTTTGGAAGAGTGAAATCGGTGCCGCGCTGGGCCGGGAAATGGTGCGCCCAACGACACGAATCAGGCAAGCCTGGAAAGGAGGAATCGTTCCCGGCCTCCGTTTCGTAGCGGATGGAGCGGTGGTGCTAGTCGCGCCTGGCGCGAAGGGCTTCTTTGAGCCGGGCCTTGGCAGCGGAGGAAAGCTGCGCGTCTTCTTGTGCGTGGGCCTCAGATCCAGAACGCCGCGTGGCTTGCCGTAGGGCCAACAGTTGCCTCCGGTATTGGGCGCATCCCTCACAGATCATGAGATGGAGCCGGAGTTTGATGCGGGTCAAGACCGGGAGCATCCGGTCCATGGACTCGGACACTAATCCGGTGACGTCTGTGCAGCGCGGTGTAATACGGGCGAGAAATTCAGTCAGCATGCGCGTGTCTGTGATTCATGGTTCAGAAGATTCTACCCTTTCACCGATGGCATCACACCAGGCTGCAACAGGTTCTCGATGGGTAGTCGAACAAGGTCCATCTTTCTTACACGGTCTCTAGCAGGATGCTGAAAAAGCCCGCCAGCCCATGATCTTGTTCATTTGGTCTGTATGCGAGTCTGTGCGTGGTCTGTTTGGTTGCACCAGACTAACTCGATCGGACCAGACTAGACTCAGATAACCAGACGGACCGGGTCTGTTCTCCAAGACGTGCAGGCCATCAAAGTTCTGCTGTGCCGAAATGGTTTTTCCGCAACCTGCTGGAACACCGGCATTGCATTCGTGCGTTCGACGTGGGCGGATGTGTCGGCAGCCAGGCTCTCAGTACGCTCATACACCATCGTGCCGCACATCGGGCATCGTGACGCCCAGCGCCAGGCTCCTGGCCCTGACTATTCATGAATACCTGCTACGTCGTGCGATCCTCTCGCTCGGCGAGGCTCTTTCTCGTCTCGGCCTTCTTCGACGGACCGCAAGTATGCCTACGTCGGCCTTACTTGCGAAGCCCCGACGGGCGTTCGGTCTCGAACGCCTCGCGACGGCATTCCTGAATATAATCCGGGCTAGGCGCAGTTAGCCCTGCTCATCGACCCGGTCATAGAATTGATCGTTCACGCACACTCCATTACAGCGAGTGCACGGCATACTGAGCTCTCTGTCGTCCGATGTCGGCACAGGATCGGATGGCACGGAGGGCATCAGGGTTTCCAGCCGCAGACGCCATCCCAGGAACTCCACTTCCTGACTGAGCCAACAGCAGGCGGCACGGGAAGCGGAATTCGTGCACGGCGCGGCGGCTGTGTTGCATGGTCCAGTAGATCGTCATCTTCATTGGTCACCTCACACGCTTAGGCATTGGTCGCGCGACTCGACCGCGTTTTACACAGTTGGTGCACGACGCGATACTGGAAAAAGGTCGATTGCGTTGGGAATCAGCGCGGGCAGTGCACGATCGGGACGGAACGCGACGACGGCGGGAGCAGAATCGTGAAGGCCAGCCAGCGCCTCTTTGGCCTGATCGACGTAGTAGGCCCAGTCGCGGCTCGAATATCGCGTGAGCACGCGTTGGTCAGCGCCCGCGCTTCCATCAAATGCTCAGCCTCGATCATCACCGCAGCGGCCCTGAGGATGCAGGCAGCTCCGGCGCGCTGGGGATCGACCGCCGTACGGAGCGGTTGGTTTGTCACGTGGTGTCCCCACGCCCTCATCCATGACGGGGGTGCAGATCCCGCGGGCATCACGCGCTCGAACTGGTCAATGATTAGGACCAACTCCGTGAGATCGGTGGTGACGAGACACTTCGCTTATAGCGCCTCCCACAACGGCATGATGGATGGCGGAGCCTCGCCGTTGGTCGCTCAAATAGCGATACACCATGGCAACCCACTGAGGAGCATTGTGAGCAGACAGACTGTCCAACGCATGGGCATCTGTCGGTGAACTGTGCTCGCTCTTACAGGCCCGGGGAGAGATGAGAAAGGAAAATGGGTATTACTGGTGAGCCGGTTTGGGTCTCGAACCCAGGCCCCTTGCTGATAGGTGACCAGCGGGCTCACTGAGGTGGGCAATACAGGCAACTTACTATAAGGCAGGCCCGCCAGCGGGCCGAGTACTGCGGAGACGCTGATGAAACGCATCCGGTTGAGTGGCTTGGAATGTTGATTCCAATCATCCTCTGTTCTGGACCTCACAGGAGGACCGGGATGCCTCGCGAACTGGCGGCGCGGAGCCATGCTAAGCTCCGCCAGCTGCCAGAACGTCGGGAGTCGTCGAGATCCAACGACTCTGGAGAAGCTACTCGCCCATGCTCTTGCCACCTCCGTCATCTTCCCGTCCAGCATCAGTGTTTGCCCCTCCTGCATCTGCATCTCTTTCCCGTCCTTCATTACCATCTTGCCGCTCATCATGACCCCTCGTGCCGTTGGTCATGGTCAGTCTCGCGATCCATCCGGCCAATCTCCTTCCCGTCCTGCAGCCTCCACATCTTGCCATCCCTCATCATGGCGACTTTTCATCCTCTTCTCGGCGGCAGCATAACTAGGCAGGCAAGAGATGACGCGGACAAAGAAGAGTCCAACAACTGCGAGTGTAATGGTTCTGTAGTTCATCATGAGACGGCAACTAATCCTCCATTTAATATTATTGAGAGTGGTGCGAATGAATTGTCCCGGACTACATCGAACCGGAAGCGTAAGGAGCAGGCCGCGCCCGGCGGACGTTGACGTTGAGACCGGGCCTCAAGTCGCCCGGCCGCCACCAAGGTTCGACAGGGGTCGAGGTCGTGCCTTCTTCGTTGTGGCCGCGCACTTGCAGGTTTTCGCGGTTGGTGCGGCGACACGTGAGCCGATGAGTCAGACACGGATAAGCTTCGCCGTAGCAGCGGGCCCAGGCTTGCAGCTAAGATCTCGAAAAGAACAGGGACCGCGCATCACAAATAATAACTGCCCGCCTTGTCCGCAACGGGCAAGCTCATCACGCGATGCGCGCGTGGAGTTTCCGGCGCGTTTCTTTAACCGTTCCTGCTCGCACCGCCGCATAAAGGCAGTACAGGGTCGGATGATCTTTCCTGACGCGGATCTTTCGACGCGCGCGCCGGTCATCAGCAAACCCCGCCGCCACGCACGTCGCGCTTTCGGTGACGCTGCCGACCAACTTGAGATGTCCTGTAATCCTCAACCACAGGCTGTGCAGCTGAAGCCTGAATCACGCATCACTTGGGCGGCATGTGCCGTCAGAATGCTTGCGGCGTACAAACACGAAGACGTTTTCCCCGATCGGTCCCCACCACATCGCTGCAAAACGACTCATTGTCTTTTTCCTTCTTCATCATCTGCGCAACAGTTCCTTTAGGGCATGTATTATCCACTAGCTCTTAGAGGCTGCGTCAAGTACACACCGGCGGAGGTGTTATACTAGCGCCGAGTAGAAGAGCCATGGCGGATACGATGTTTGTAAAGGTCATGGCCAAGACCCAGATGCTGGGGTTTTGGCAGGTCTCTTTGGCTACCGCGAAATGCTGAGGATGGATTCTTGTGTGCTCGTATGGATAGTAATGGAGCAGCAACGCTGCAAAACTGAACTAAAGCAA
>ERZ1370068.3209-contig-2325_pt1 | contig 19056 bp, 34 predicted proteins | sample MGYA00561227_ERZ1370068 | MGnify/ENA primary metagenome ERZ1370068 (study PRJEB38410, sample SAMEA6850437) | metagenome | study: Metagenomic assessment of the ecological functions of the soil: analysis of the soil microbiota associated with the...
CCGCACCTGCACGAGCAGAAGTTGCACGAGGTGGTGAACTCGCTGACTTCCGAGAGCTTCAAGTCCTTCGTCGCGGCCCGCATCGCGGGAACGTCGAGGAGCCCAGCCGAGCGCGAGTCCTGCTCCACCGCCGAGGGTCAGCCTCAACAGGTCTCTGCGGTTGATTGTCAACCTCGGTGTGCCACCCCCATCCACGGGGCTCTCCGGAGAGGTTCTGGATCGGAGTATCCAACGGTTCATCCATAGGTTTGCTCCTTGCGATTGCGGACAAGCGGGTGGGAATCAGATGCCCTGCGCCGACGCTGGAAACCGAGGCCACGACCTCGAGCGCTTCTTGCGACCCTTGCTGGGCAACCGATGCAGCCGCACCCGACAATCTCAGGCACAACTCACGGGGACTATTCCTTCGGGTATGCAATTCATTCCGACAAGACCGGTCCTTAGCAAGCCAGAGCTTGCCGGAAATATTGCGATTTCATCATCCAAATCGACGTCTGGGTACTGCTCACATAGGCAGGATTTGCTTCCGCCCACCAAGCCAAAGCGGGCCTGGCTGGGTGGAGCACCAGAGTCTCGTATGAGCACTGGATGAGGAGGGTCAGCCACGAAGGGGGCTCCGCCATTTATCAACGCTGCCGGGCATCTGCATCAATCTTGTCCACAAAGAGAAACAGCACCCAGCAGGCGCTGGAGATGACTCCGGAGATGAGGGCTGCCGGCAATGCCGTCTCGTGGTGTCCAGCCAGCAACGCTTCCAGTGCGGCGGTAAGCAGCCACATCTGAACCATCAGCAGGATGACGATCAGGGATATGGCGCCATCAATGGCTGTGAGGCCCTGTCTCTGAAGGCGAGGTTGTTGACGTTCCATGTCACAGCTCCCCGTTGCGATCAAGGCCGACAGCGACTAATTCATCGCCACGCTGTTCCAGCATTACCTTAGGCAAGGGGCGTGGAGGTGGGCCTTGCAACACGCGTCCGTCTTCCACTGAGAAGTAGCCGTCGTGACAAGGACATTCCAAACGATTGTTGGCTTGAGAGTAGATGACCGCGCAGGAAAGATGCGTGCATTTCTGGCTGTAAGCAACGTACCGGTCGGACCAGTTCTCACCATGAGGCAAGTGTCTTCAGCCGCCGGGTAACGAAACTGTTTGACTCCGCCGACGGGAATTTCGCCCAATCGTGCCACGGGAATGGCGGGATAGACCGACGGCCTGTAACGCAACGAACGGATCAAGATCCATAGATTGCCCGCCAACATTCCAAAGCTAGTCAGCACCAGGAACTTGCTGAACTGCCTGCGAGTGACATATCGCTCTTTGGCGGTTTCAACTGAAAACTCATCCCTCCACAGAGGATCGGAACTGGGTCGGCGTTGAAGCATCATGACTGTCCCTCCCACATGTAGTCCGCTACATCCATATGTAACTCTTCGTGGCCCGGAGGCAGCATCATAAAGACCTTGGTAGTGACTTTTTGGCGGCCGAAATAAAGGCATTGGACGGTTTCTCCCGACGGCGGGCAATCTCTTCCGGTGTGACGTAAGCGAGTGCCTGGCTGGGACAAACGGTGGCACACATCGGTCGTTTCCCGATAGAAGTCCGGTCATAGCACATGTCGCATTTCATCATCTGCTCGAATTCCGTGATGACTTTGGGAATCCCGAATGGGCGAGGCCAGCACGCAATTGGAACAAGCGATGCAGCGAGGTTTCAAGGAAGACTGGACGACGCCGTCTTCGTTCTTCTTGATGGCGTCGGCCGGGCATACCTGCGCACAGGTAGGATCGTCGCAGTGCATGCAGACAAACGGCACCGTGGCAATTGAGTGAAGGTCGGTCAATAAAATCCACATGAATCATCGAGTGCCCACGATGGGTCTCACACTCTGCACAGGCGTTGACACACGACTCGCAGCCAATGCAGCGCGACGGGTCGATGTAGAACTCGTAACCGAACATCAGCGGCGCTCCTTCAGGATTGAAATGCCGAATCGCGCAACGAGTCACGATTTCCGGCTTTTGCCCATTCCGGCGGTTCTGCGCATTTCCTGATGCGGCAAGCCGACACCTTGAATTCCGGTATCTTGCTGCGTGGGTCGAGTGTGCGGTGAGTTAACTGGTTGGCGCTCTGTTGACCTGGCCAGTGGTAGGGATGAAGACCGTATCGGGGCGAATGGTCTTCACAACCAAGGCCTGCAAAGTGATCTCCCGGCGGCGAGTCGTTACGGTAACCCAATCGTTCGGCTTGATGCCCAGACTCTCTGCCAAACGAGGATGAATTTCCACACGGGGTGTTGGGTGATTGATCGACCAACGCACCGATGCGGCGCGTTTGAGTCCCTGACAGGTACTGGCTCACCACTCGCCCTGTAGTCAGATAGACCGGAAACTCTGCGTTCGTCGGATCCCCCGACTCCCGATACTCAGTCGTGACAAAGCGCGCTTTACCATCGGCGTGAAAGAATCGAGACCCTTCAAACAGTCGAGGGGTCCCCGGATGATCCAGCGTCGGACAAGGCCAGAACACCCCCATCCGCTCATCAATCTTTTCGTAAGTGATACCGTAGTAGTCCGCACAACCGCCGCGCGACGGCTTCTCGTAATTCCTCGAAAATATCTCGGGCGTTGCGATACGGGAAGAACTTTTCCTTGCCTAAGCGCTGGGCCAGGTCCACATAAATAAGGAGATCACCCCGCGCGTTGCCAGGCGGATCGACGGCTTTCTGAATGTGGAGCACCCGGCCTTCGGCGCTACAAACGATACCCTCTTCTTCCTCCTGTAAACTGCCCGCCAGCACAACGTCGGCATGCTGGGCAGTCTCAGAAGAAAGAAATCCACCACGCCGAAAAACTCCAGTTTCTCCAGGGCCTCCTGCGTAAAGCCAGCATCAGGGAGGGATACTAACGGATTGAAGCAAATGGACAGAAGCGCCTTGATCTCGCCGCGATGGATGGCTTCCATGATCTCCACCGCCGAGTATCCCGCCTGCGGAATGTCTTCGGGCGCAATGCCCCAGACCTTGGCCACATGACGACGCGCCTCTGGATCGATGATGGAGCGCTGGCCCGGCAATTGATCGCACTTCTGGCCGTGCTCGCGCCCGCCTTGACCGTTGCCCTGGCCCGTGATCATCATGCAGCCGCGCCCTTCCGTGCCAATATTTCCGGTCGCCAGGCAAAGGTTGATGACCGACAACACGTTTTCGACGCCCTTCGACTGATGCTCGATGCCGCGGGCGTGCAGTGCAATAGCCCGCTCAGCACCGGCAAACCAGAGGGCGGCCTTTTCGATGGACTCCGGAGGCACACCGGTCAGCTCGGCTGTCTTGCGGGGAGTCCATGGCTCGACCGACTCAGCTACCTCTTCGAAACCGAGCGTGTGCTGATTGATAAAATCACGCTTCTCCCAGTCCTTCGCGCAGCACTACATGCAGGATGCCCATCAGCAAGTGCTACGTCGGTGCCAGGTCGCACTGGAAGGTAGAGATCCGCGTTGCGAGTGATCGGCGTCATGCGTGGATCAATCACGATGAGTTTTCCGCCGTTATCGCGGCAGCGCCAGATGATAGTCGGTGGTGATGGGCGCGCATTCTGCCGACGTTGGCGCCGGTCACCAGCACGACCTGAGCTTTGGGAATGTCGCTCCAGGGATTCGGTGAGCGATCCACGCCGAAGGCGAGCTTGTAAGCCGTTCCCGCCGAAACCATGCAGAGGCGTCCGTTGTAGTCGATGTGCCGCGTGCCTAGCGCCACACGCGCGAACTTCCCCAGCAGGTAAGACTTTTCCGTAGTGAGCGAGGCGCCGCCGTAAATAGCGACAGCATCCTTGCCGTAGCGTTCTTGAATCTCGCACAAGCGCCGGGCTGTGAAGTCGAGGGCTTCGTCCCAGCGTGCACTCGCGGAATCCACTGTCGGTACGCAGTAACGGATTCAGCAGGCGATCGGGATGATTGCTCTGCAGATAGCGCTTCACGCCCTTCGGGCAGAGCATGCCGCGATTGAAGGGAATTCCTCCCAAGGTTCAAAGCCAATGACTTGGTTGTCTCGCACCTTTGAGCTGAATGCCACACTGCTGGCCGCAGAAGCAGCAGTGAGTTTTCACCAGCCTTTCGGGTGGTTGGCGTGAAGCCTCCTGCCAGCCACCCGGCGGCAGGTAGTTCAGATGGGGACCATAACGCACCTTCAGTTCTTCCTCAGGCGAGGGCAGCCTAGCCACGCATCTCCTCCCTCAGCCGCAGTTGGGCCGTAGCCAGTTCTTTGCGCTTGCAGGGCGGACACAGCTCCTGCCAGGTTCGTTCAGCGTTGTTCATTGAATAATCAAAGCCCAACTGTGGCAGTACCTGCTTCAAATCCTCGATGTGCTGCAACGAGGCAAAGGCCTCACCACATCGTTTGCAGCGGACGCAACGGCACCCTCCTCACCAGCCAGCTGGTAGAGTTTCACGCCCAATTGCGCTGGCCTTTGAAAGATGTGGAAGAACTTGCCGAACGGCGAGATACAGCAGTGCCGCTATTACAGTGATGGCGTGCAAAATGGAAAGGAATCGGATAAAACCCACCACGCATCCACAGGGTTGAGGCGGTCAAAGCCAGACCTGTTACTGAGATCGCGAACAGCAGAATGAGCGGGAGAAAGTCCATGGCGAAGGTTTGCAGAGACTGTGCGCCCGAATCTCTCATCCGCCGCCATAGAGACAACGCGATGCCCGCCAACACCATCACGGCTGCAATATCCAACCCGTGAAATAGCAGTCCAGGCAAACAGCGTGTGCAATCGAAAGGTGAACGCTGGAAACCCGAAAACGTGGGCGACATAGATCAACTGGTCCTCTGGGTGAGTCTCGAAGTGAATCCATCCAAACACCAGAGGAAAAGTGATGGCTACCGCAAGCAGGCATCCCCAGAAAAGCAACTGGTGCATCCACCAGCGCAGCCGGGGACCGCTTGCTGATGAAGCGCTGGGCTGCAAGATGGGTGATTGCTACCGGAATCAACCGGCGCAAAACTCGAGAAAACACCGCGACGAAAGAAGATCTGCCAGCCGCGCCGCCAGAACATTTGGGTCGGCGGCTTTTGCACCACACGCAATAGTGATAGACCACGCCGGGAAGTGGGCAAAGATCACGGCGAATGTGTAAATCACGAGGCTGCGTCAAAGTTCTGCAGCGTTCGTGATCCCACCACGATGGAGGCTATCAGAAACCCGGTCCACAAGGTGGCCCAAGAGCCTGCCCGCAATCGGTCTGCGGTGCGGTTCAATTCGGGCGGCAAGGCCAGCTCGAGGCTTCCTGGCGCGGAATGAAGATTCTTGCGGTTCAGCCACCACAACCCTAGAGCCATCGCCGATAGGCACAAAGCCCGGCCAGACTGTTCCCATCCGGTCGCGGAAGAATCCGAGCAGCAGCGGAGGAAAAACCCGCCCATACCCCCATGGCTCCGACCAACCCGGTCACAGTTCCAGTGCTGGCAGGAAGTATTGCGGTACGAGCTTGAAAACGCCGCCGTTGCCGAGCCCCATCAAGGCAGCACATCCCAGTGCGCCCACCGTAAACGGGAGCATTTCGGACCAGGAAAGCAGCAGCGCAAAAGGGACAATGCCCAGAAGAGACGGCTGAAAGCACTCGCGCACCGCCAATCTTGTCTGAAAGCCAGCCACCCACCGGACGCAGCAAGGTGGCCAGCACCACAAACCCGGCCGTGCGGAAACCGGCATCGGCGGTTGAAAGTCCAAACTGGTCGCGCAGCAGGGTAGGTAGATAGATGGAGAAAGCTACAAATCCGCCAAAGGTGAGAAAGTAGAACGCAGACAATACCCAGGCCACGCGTTCGCTTTGTCAGGATCGCCAGCGTCGCACCCAACCCCTTCGGAGCCGCTCTGGCAGGCGCATCACGCGCCAATAGACCGAAGGTGATGCCCCAGATCAGGAACTAGGACGGCCGTGACCTGGTAAACTCCGGGGATACCAATCAGCTTTCCTAGCAGCGGCCCCAGAAATACGGCCGCAGATTGCCCCATGTTTCCCAAGCCATAGACACCCAACGCTGTCCCTTGATGCTCCGGGCGGATACCAGCGCGAGACGTAGCTGACTCCCACCGCAAACGAAGATCCTGCCAGGCCGAGAAAAAACGCAATGATCAGCAGAGTTTCGAAACTCCGCGCCTGCGGTACCAGAAACGCCGGTACGGCTACTGCGGACATCAAGAAGGCAAAAACCAGCCTCCCTCCAAAACGGTCGGCCAGAATCCCCATCGGGATCCGCGCCAGCGACCCCAATAGCACTGGCACAGCAACCAGAAAGGCCGTCTGAGTGGCAGAGAGCCCAAATTGCGTGCGGAATTGCGAAGCAAAGGCGCTGATGAGGCCCCAAACCGCAAAGCAGACGGTGAAGGAAATTGCGCCCAACGCCAAATGCTTGCCACTGGAAGATGGGCCTGGAGTGCTCATACCGTCTCCCTTCTTCAGATCTGATAGAGACCTCGGTGAATGATACCAGATGGGCAACCGGTAACAATGACAAGATCAAGGACTTCCGGTCTTGCCGAACGGCGACTCGTTCGACACTCTAATCGGGGTTGCACAGCAAGCGTTGCATTAGCTCAGCTCATGGATGGTCTCTCCTCCAAAGAAGTCGTCCTCGTCGTCGTCCTCATGCTCGTACTCGGCTTGTGCCTTCCCCTAAAGACCGAGGACGAGAACGACGGCTGAAGTACGAAGATTTTGCATCAAATGCGGTAAACCTTGGCGGGATGAAGAGCTCTCCCTGAAAATCCCCTCCAGAGGAGGGGTGGAACGCGAAGGGTGAAGTCTTGAGAAGACTTCAGGCAGTGGCGCCCGGGATGGGTCTGTTCCGGCGTCCACTCATGAAGTCCCCCTTGTCAGGGGACTCCGTTTTTCAACGTGGCGCCGCTTGGTGGCATCCAGAACTCCACTGAAGATCCCCTTTATGAAGGGAGGGCCGAAACGACCAATGTCGCTTCGCGCCTCCCCTCTTTATTAGAGGGAATGGCCGAGACCACCCCCGTGCTGCTATGCCCCACATCCCCTCCTCATCTGGGAGAGGGAACGGCTGTAAGAGCAATCACAACTCTCCGACCTCCTCGCTATTGCAGAATTGGCAGCTCAGCCGCCAGCTGCATTGCTCGCGGGATGTAGTTGCAATACGGCTCCTCAGCGAGGTAGTTGCCCGTTTCTCCATACGCACGCGCCCGGCAACCTCGCAGACGTTCTTGTACTCACCAGCAGCCACACTTGCCGGTGAGGTTGCCGGTATCGCGAAGTTCGGCGAATACAGATGATTTCTCCCAGATATCCGAAAAGGATTGCTGTATTACGCTTCCGGCGACTACCGGCAAATAGCCGCAGGGGATAGACCTCACCCTTGTGCGATACAAAGCAGACTGCCGAGCCCGCCAGACAGCCTCGGGTCACGGCATCCATCCCATGTGTGGCAAAGGACAACTTGACGCCTTCAGCCTTGGCTCGTTGTCGCATAATGCGGTAGTAATGCGGCGCGCAGGTTGCCTTTGTCTGGAGCCTGCCTTCTTTCGACTTGTCGTAGAACCAATTCAAGATCGACTCATACTCATCAGCTGGCAACTGATTGTCCGCCGAGATCTGAACGCCGCAGCCCACCGGCACCAGCATGAAGATGTGCAGAGCGTCCGCACCCACAGCCAGAGCCAGTTCATACAGCTTTTCGCGCTGGGCCGCATTGTGCCGCGCGAGGGTAGAGTTGATCTGCATGCTCATTCCCCTGCGGCGGAGCCTGAGAAAACCCGACAGAGCGCGCGCGAACGATCCGGGAATACCGCGAAATCGGTCGTGGGTCTCAGCGTCAGCGCCATCAATGCTAATCGCCACGCGTTGAAACCCCGCGGCCACGATCTTGTTTGCCATTTCTTCATCGATGAGCGTTCCATTGGTTGCTAACGCGGTTGTGATGCCGCGTCTTTGAGCATGTTTCGCGAGGGTGAAGATATCTTTGCGATACAGAGGTTCGCCACCACTGAAGACAAGAATCGGTTTGGCGCATTCGGCAAGCGAATCGATGAAGGCCATTCCCTGCTCGGTGGTCATGTCTTGCTTGGCCAGTTCGCAGCCACATCGATCCGGCGGCAGTGCACGCACTCCAAGTTGCAGCCAGAGGTCGTTTCCCAGAAGACCAGGCGGAGCTGATTCTTCGAAGCGCTGTTGTGCACCAGGGGATGTCCGTTGCGCCCGTGCTCGGTCTCAGAGACACTTCCGCCGGTTCGCCCAGAGGAGCAATACCAATTGGATGACCGCCGATCTGATGTTCTCTGGAACAGGTTGGTATGCCTGACATCGGTCCCCTCCGGAAGTATCGAACACTAATAACTGATCTTCAAACGCCGCGCACACGTTTGGATAACGGCACGCGTCTCGCCAACTCTTGGAGTCCTATTTTCAGTCAGTTGTGGCGGTTCGATCCGATCTGGAGTGGGGGAAGCAGGAGGGGAATCTCGCGGCGCAGGGTGATATCACCCACGGCGGAAAGTCAATGTTGGGAAGGTAGTCAGTCTTGAGCGGTCGAGGATGGAGGATCGGGGTTGCGGATAGGGGGAATGGAAGGCTGGGAGATTCCTCGATCTTCCATCGTCCATCCTCGTGCTCTAACTCGTGACGGTCTGGAAGAGGTTCAGAGGCGTTGTCCCAACGAGGGAGACGACTCGGACTCCGCTTCATTTCCATAACCAAAGGATGGGAAATCTTACTGACGATGCGATGCACCATCAGTTCCAGGATTTTTCGATCCTGCTCCGAAAGAGCGGTCATGCGGCTCCCCGCTTTCAGGAGTTCTTCCTGCCCGATCTTGTCCAGTGTCTTCCGCAAATCTGCGATCTCAGAGCCCCGGCTGCGCGCCTCGACACTTCCCAGGGTCAGCTCCACTTCCCGATTCACAATCTTTTCTGCCTGCTGGGCAGCTTTCTCCCGTGTCTTCAAGTTGCTGCCGACCACTTCGGCAAGGTCGTCAATGTCGTAGAGGAACACATCAGAGAGCTTGTTGACCCCGGGATCAATATCTCGTGGAACCGCGATGTCGATCAGGAACAACGGCCGGTTGTGCCGTTCTTTGATCGCATCGGCAACGTCGGCCTTGGTCAGAATCGGATGTGGTGCACCGGTGGACGAAATGACGATATCAGCCTCTTTCAGATGTAGCTGAAGTTCGCTGAAGTGAGCCGCCTTGCCGTGAAGCCGGCGCGCCAGTTCTTCAGCCTTCTCGTAGGTCCGGTTGCTCACAACAACGCTCTGGATTTCGCAGTTCAGCAAATGCTTGGCCGTCAATTCGCTGGTCTTGCCCGCCCCTAAGATCAGAACGTGTTTGCCCTTCAGCTCCCCAAAGATCTTCCGAGCCAGCTCCACCGCAGCGTAACTCACAGAAACGGCTGAGCTGGCAATCTCCAGTCTCACTGCGTACTTTCTTGGCTGTACCGAGGGCTCTCTCAAAACAGCGTAGCCAGTTGCGTGTTCAAACAACCTGCTTGACGAGCGGCGTGAATCGCGTCTTTGACACTGGCCGAGAATTTGAGGCTCACCTATGACCAGCGAGTCGAGACTGCTGGCCACTCGATAGAGATGACGGATGGCCTCGCGTCCTGTATAGAAATAAAGACACGGAAAGACCACCCGAGGTTCGAGCGAATACCAAGTCTTCAGAAACTCCGCAAAGACGCGCTTCAGCCGAAGCGTCTTCAGCTGAGCAGAGCCAGGTCACTTCAAAGCGGTTGCAGGTGGAAAGGACAACGCAATCCAGGAACTCCGTCCGAGCTCACGGAAGACTCCTTAAAGCCGCTGGCTGCTGATCCGGATGAATCGCAACCTGCTCTCGAACTTCCACCGGCGCAGTCTGATGATTCGAAACCGATCAGGCAAACCTTCATGAGGGATGAGCCTCCGATGGGACCGGCTTCTCAGTGATGCCCTGCAAGAGCCGCTTCAAACTCCCCAGTTCGATTGGTTTATTCAAGTATGCGTTCAGCAGCGACTCGTCGTCCTCTCCCTGTCTCCTCCTGCTGATAAGCACTGATGAGTACAGTCTTAATGACGGGATAGAGTGCCCTCACTTTCTTGATCAGTTCCTTTCCATTCAGACCCGGAAGGTGAAAATCGGAGATGACGATGTCAAAAGGCTGCTTTTGAGCCAGATCGAACGCCAGCTCGGCTGTCATGGCCGAAGAGACTTCATAGCCTCTCGTCTGAGAAAATGGCCCAGCGACCAGAGAAAGAGATTGTCGTCTTCAACCACCAGGACTTTCGTTTTCTATCGGCGTTCATGCGATCCTCGTTGCGTGAAAGCACATGACTTTGCCAACGTTCGTCGCACGCCTGGAAGCCGCTACTGACGGCTGTCTGAACGAAATCAGCCTAACTGCGTGACCGGTGGACTAGCGCGCGCAGCGCTGGGTGAAATGTCAAGGTAACAGGGAGAAATGACCCGATTTGTGCGGACCGGCCTCGATCGATCCCAGAAGCCTACCGCAGACCAAAGCTGCGAGTTTCGGTTCGGATCGAGATGATACAGAAATGCAAAGGAGAGAAGACTCGCCAAGATCTTGCTGAATCGAGCTCTTCAAGGCTTTCTCTCGCGTCTTCTCAGTTGGTTGTGCAGGCCGCCGCGCTCTGCCATGGAACCGCCATTGTCCTCCTCCGATTCCTTGGGATACGAGATGCCGACGCCCATGAGTGCCGTTGGAACTCCATATGCTTAGAAGACAATTGGTGGGCGGTTCCTACTTTGAATGGACGCCGTAAGGGAGGGGGAGAAGCCATGGAAGAACTTACCAGAGAAGAAATCATCGAAAAACTGAAGCTGGAGAAAGGTATCTTGGCTGACGGGGGCTACGGACGATCCGTACGTACTCCGTGGCGGCCCACGGAGTATTTCCGCGATTCGATTAGTTGCCTCAATGCGGGTGAAGCTGAACAAGTGCATCCTCTGCACGGACTGCTTCCTGATCAACTACGTGCATCCCGCACAGCGCGGCAAAAAGCTACCGTGTCACTTCATTCCGTTGAACCCGGAAGGAGAGACCATCTATTCACTGCTGCGGATTGGCGACGTCGAGAAGTTGGAACAACTCTTGTTGGAGTGGCTTGACAGCAACCATAGAGCAGGAACAGAAGTCGTCGTGTTCAGGAAATCCGCGCAGACCGAGAAGGGTCCCGCGTGAGTGTGTGCGATTACTCGCTCCTCCAGCGTTCGTCAGCTGTCTGAAGACGGAACACGCCCGGTTCGTCCTCTGAGACGCGGCGCCAAGGCTGGGTGTCGGGCACGAACCACGCTGCCGAGCAATCCTTTGAGGTTCAAGCGATGCGAGTCACCGAACTCACGACCAAGAAGGATGAAGACTTCGTCGAGGTGTCTTTGCACGGCATCGAACTGCTGGTTCACCGTTGTTGAACAAAGACACTGCTTTTTCAGAGCTGGCCGAGCGAGACCTGTTTGGCTTGCGAGGTTTGCTGCCTCCACGAGTCTTGAGTATTGAGGAGCAGGTTGGCCTCGAACTCGAGCACGTCCGCTGTAAAGGCTCTGATCTGGAGAAGTGCATCGGGCTAGCGGCATTGCAGGACCGCAACGAGACATTGTTCTATCGTGTTCTGGTAGAAAACCTCGAAGAGTTCATGCCCATTGTTTACACCCCGACAGTAGGCCAGGCGTGCCAGCAGTTCAGCCACATTTGCGCCGGCCACGGGTTGTTATGGATCACGCCAGATGATCTCCCGAATTCCAGGCCTGCTGCGGAACAGCCGCCACAACACAGTCAAGCTGATCGTCGTCACCGACAATGAGCGCATCCTTGGCCTCGGATGAGCAGGGCGCCGGCGGTATGGAATTCCCATAGGGAAGCTGGCTTTGCACACAGCGGGCGCGAGATTCCACCTTCGGAGACGCTGCCCATTTCGCTCGATGTCGGCAACGCCGATCGCCACAGGAACTCCTCGGACGACCCGTATTGCGTGGGCTACCGGCATCCGAGGTTGCGAGGCCAGAGCGTACGACGAATTCATCGAAGCTTTCGTGGAAGGAGCTCCTCGACGGTCTTCCGCGCTAATACGCGGCACTGCAGTGGAAGACTTCAAGGCAGCACAACGCAATTCGCATTCTGGACCGGTATCGCTATCGAATCACAAGCTTCAACGATGACATCCAGGAATTGCCGAGCGTCGCGCTGGCGGGCATCCTCAGCAAGCGCTTAAAGCGTTGGGCCGCCCCTTTCGGCGCAGAGGCTCGTATTTCTGGGAGCTGGCGCCGCCGGGATTGGCATCGCCCGTCTTGTGCAGGAGGCGATGAGGCTGAGGGAGCCTCCAATGGCACCCGTCAGCGGAGCTACGGTGATGCTCGATTCCGCCGGCCTATTGTTCGAGGGTGGGAGCGTGCATCGATAGCGACAAACGACCCTTCGCTCTCACTCCTGAGTTCATGGCACAGTTCGGCTTCCCGATGCCGAGCGATACGATCTGGAAACAGTGATCCGGTACGTTCACCCCACCGTTCTCGCTGGCACGAGCGGCGTCGCTGGGAGCTTCACAGAATCAGCCATTCGAGAGATGGCCAAGCACGTAACCACGCCGGTCGTCTTCCCCCTGTCGAATCCGACATCAAAGACTGAGGCCTCTCTGGCGACATCGTGAACTGGTCCGATGGCCGGGCCCTGGTGGCAACCGGTAGTCCCTTCAACCCAGTCTCATACGCCGGCACAACCTCACGTCATTGGTCGGGCAAACAATACCTTCGTTTTTCCAGGGGTTGGCCTGGGGTCATCCCCGAAGCGGGGCGCGCGAGGTGACTGGACAAGATGTTCCTCACCGCCGCTCGTGACTCTGGCTGATCAAAGTGACCCCGGAACGCGTCTCTCAAGGGCGCGCTCTATCCGAAGGTTTCCGCATTGCGGCAGGTTTCTCGGGCCATTGCCGTTCGGGTGATTCGCGAGGCTCGTGACTCGGGAATTGGCTGCGCTTATGACGACGACCAGATCGCCGCAGCCGTCGATGCCGCCATGTGGTATCCGGCCTACGCGAACTATCACCTGGCGTGCCGATGACTTCGCTCTGAGTCCCCGGTGCGAACCCAGGCATTCAGCAGCTACCCAGCACCAGCCTTAAATCCGATGAGGATCTCGTCCCCACACAGCCTTGGTGTTGAGGACTGCTCATGCATCGGTCCGAAATCAATCCGATAAACCGATGCCGCGTAAGGCTGGTTGCCGCACAATTGAAGCTTTTGCCGACCAGTGGAGAGCCGCCCCTCAAGACTCTTCGATGACAGTCGACAAAGTGGTTGGGTCTCGATCCTTCACTTTGGAGAAGATTAGTCTGCTCAAAGCGGAGATGGGCTAGCTGGCGGCAGCAACCTGTATCACACAACCAGCCGTCGCGCAGTGGATCCAACCTTCTCGGTGTGACATCCTCCCATGTTGAAGTCTATTCCGAAAGCAGAAAGCGACGGCTTTACTGAACGTGTTCAAGTCTGGCGTCCAGACGGCCCGGTACCCATGGCTCTCAGCAATTTGGTCTGGGAATTCGAGTCTGAGAACCACAGGGACTGTTGATCCAAACCTCGATGAATGTTCCAGGAGGAACTATGAAGGGAAGCCCAAAGATTATTGAACTGCTCAACAATGCTTTGACCAAGGAGCTGACGGCAATCAACCAGTATTTCATTCACAGCAAGAGTGTGAGAACTGGGGATACCTGGCTTTAGCAAAGAAATACTACGACGAATCGCTTGAGAGATGAAGCATGCCGAGGAACGATCAAGCGCATTCTGTTTCTCGGAAGGAACGCCGAACATGACTCGCTATGACAAGATCAAGGTTGGCGATACCGTCAAGAAGCAGCTCGAAAGCGACCTGCAAATTGAGCTCCAATGCCATTGAGGAACTCAAGCCTGGATAAAGCTTTGCCTGGACGAGTTGGACCACGCCACGCGCGAACTGCTGGAGGAGATTCTAGTGGATGAGGAAGAACACGTTGATTGGATTGAAAGCCAACTCCACATCATCAAAGAAGCAGGCTTCGACAACTATCTCAGCCCAACAGATCCACGCAAAGTGAGAGGCCGATGCGTGGAATCCCGGCACCGTGCAGCCAGGGCACAAACGCGCTTGGTGAATTGCCTTCAGTGTGAAGGCCTGAAGAAGCCTGTAAGAGGGGCGTACTGTGGAATCCTCGGCAGCAACGCCCAGCTCTAGCCTCGTCGCGGCGCCGCTCATCTTTTCCCTGATCGCATCGGTGCGGAGGCACTCACGTGAAGAAGGAGAACGTTGACCTCGAGAACAGACTATTGACCATCGGGGGCGGCCTACTCCAAGAACGGCAAAACGCAGACGATGCCGATCCACTCCTGTCTCATCAGGCCACTGCGGACGTGCATGATGGAGAGTGACAGCAACTACCTCTTCCAGGAGCCAAGGAAAGCCGATGCACGACATATCGAACCTCGCTCAAGAACGCCCGTGCCGCCGCCAAGATTATGTGGGACGGTTACTCCGCACACCCTCCGACACCACCTTCTGCATCCCGCCTCCTCAATGAAGGGCGTCAGCAGTCTGACGCCGCAGCTACGGACGTTGGGAAGAACCAAAGATGCTTCAGCGCTACGCCCACCTGTCCAGTGAACACCTCGCCGAAGCCCTGGAGAAGATCCAACCTCAGACGAATTTCACTCCGCTTTTCACTCCGGTGGGAAAATGGCGAGAAATCGGAAAGTTTATTGAGTTGTTGGTGCGGAAAGGGGGACTTGAACCCCCATGGCCTTGCGTGACCGCTAGAACTCTGAATCTAGTGCGTCTGCCAATTCCGCCACTTCCGCGCTAGTAACTTACGAGGCAACAGCTTTTGGTGTGGGACTCCTGTGGGGACTTCAGAACCAATCTGCTCGATCGCATCCGCTAGGTGTTCCTGAGATAGGTGAGCATAACGGCGAATCATCTTTGGTTCCTTCCAACGCCCCAACGCCTGCAGTGTAATGTCATTCACGCCGTTCATACCCAACCTCAACGCAAAGGTGTGTCTGAGGTGTGTGTGGCGTTACGTCGGACAAATTAGCACGCTGACACGCGTTTGTAAACGCAGTTCTGACTGAGCAGAATGCGCCCGCCTGCCGGATTGGTGAACAGTAACTCCCTTCCCCGGATTCAAGAAAATGCCGAAGCGGCTCCACTAGTTTTGAATGCAGCGGATTGTCTGGAGTTTCCCTGTTCTTGGAATAGGCAGCCTCGATCGTCAGGCGTTTGCGCACCAGGTCGACGCTCTGCTTTTTCAATGTCAACGCCTCGGCATTGATCCGAAGACCGGCGTAGATGCCAAGCAGCACGATTGAACGCAAGGTCTCTGGCATCTCATTGAGCAACCTTTGTTCCTCTTCCTGACTTATGAATCGCAGCCGGCTCAACGGCTCATCGAGTCTCTCAACCTTTACGGACAGGGTGAACCCCTTCCCACTTGCCCCAGTCCAGGCACCGGCTGAACATCGCGCTCAGCGCTGCCAGCTCCCGGTTGACAGCAACCCGATGGTCCGGCCGCGACCCGTTTCTGCTTGTGTTTCTCAACCAGGAACGGTGAATCTGTCCAAGCGTCATGCCCTTTGAAGGGACTCGCTCAGGCGATGGAAGCAAGAACGGTAAAAACCCACTGTCCGCGGCCTCTTGTTCGCCTCTGACCCACTTCATGAACTCCTCAACCGCCTTCTCAAACGAAATATCCTTCCGTTTCTGGCACCGATGCCGGCCTCGCCTTTGAGAATGGAGGCACGCTTAACGGCCGCGATCTCCCGGCAAACTGTCCGGCTGATGCCGCTGCCAATCCTGACCCGGTGTCGGCTACTCTGAAACACGAACTCTAGCCACCAGGTGTCTTTGGTGGAACCCTTCCGCAATGACAACCGTCATCGTTTTGCCACGTTCATGTCCTCGCTTTCGATTATTCCCTTATCCTTGATTCTTCTGTAGGTCCGCTGGCCACATAGGGCTCATAAGCCAAAAATCTATTTTGCTACCCAGAACACGCCCTCGCAAGGGCGATCTCTAACTCATCATTTTGGGCAAGAGTGAACCAGTTGCCACACACTGCTCTACTGGCTCCCCGAGCTCCCACAAATCCACAGTGGTCGCGTCACGTCCAGCATTGGCAAAATCCCCGTTCCAAGCTTGCGCTGGAAACTTGATAAGCTCTCCTGAGCCGGCGGTGACAACAAAGTGATGTTGAAGCAAGAGGATTTCGATGAAAACTTTGAGAGGCCATATTCATGAGCAGAAAGGCGCAACACCTGCAGGGCATAGATCGCCTGGATTTTTTGTTTTCAAGTTGGCTAAACACGTCAGAGCCTTTAACTAACGAAGAAGTCTCGGGCGGGAGTTCTTTCGCATCTTTTCGCTTAAAGCAGATTCCAATGTGATCCAAAAAAACCAAATAGCCGAGCGCCTCGAGCCAGCTTCCAACGTGGCCATGTGAAGCATTTTGCTTTAGGACCCCAGTGTCAGGGTCGCGTATGGTTATTCCTCTCGCATCTCGCAGCGCGGCTGTGAAGGAAGCAAACTGCACTGGGTTCACTGTCGCGTTATGCATTGTGAGATGTCTGATGATGACTTCTTTCTCAGTCATTAGACCGCCTACGCTGCCGTCTTGGCACGAGCTGAGGATTTGTTCAATCTCGTCTGAAACCTACTGGCTGCCAGGCAAGGCTGGAAACTACACTCTTCGGGCGTCGCGCACCCTCGACTCAGCCAATCTCTTGAAAGGCGGGCCGGAGCCCGCCAGGCTACTTTCCCGCTAAAGATTTCCACTGCCCCATCCCGACAAGACTGGCACAGCGTAATCACAAGTGCCTGCATAAGAGCGGGTTATTGTGAGTAAGGCCCGGATGGATCGCATGTGCGTAAGCGGTGTCAAGTCCTTTTTGAGAAATCTTTCTTCCGGGTAGAGCTGACAGGATGGAACGCCGATACGATCGCTATGACTTGCCGAACCTGCAATGCGATCGAGCAAGCCAGGCATGACGCATTTTGCCTAGTGTGTGGCGCACGACTCACGATCTTTGCAACACCTTGGACCTGGATCGCAATCGTATGTTCCTATTCGTGTTCATCTGGAAATTCTCGCTCAGGTAAGACTCCTAAGCCGCCTAGAATCGCCGCGGGCCGTTTCAGGGGTTCAGCTCCCGTCCGAAAGAAGTAAGCACCAGCGAAGCCCTGGCAAGAAATTCAGGCGCCCACGCGATCGCCTGACTCTCAGGAATAACCATCTTCAATCACCTGCATAATCTCTCACAACACCAACTCCCCATAGGCCAGCTCAGGTTTTGCCTCATCGACAAATCCGATGCCACTGCAGAAAGTATTCGCCCTGGGAGGCTGGACCGCGGATAGAAAGTGTTGACACCCCTTGACCTTCTTGTCGTAAGCCGGTCCAACCCCCCTCGATATTTCCCAGGAGAGGTCCACACATGATCCACCTACTGAAGAACTCTCTTAGCTGACGAACAAGGCCAAGATCTTGTTGAGTATGCCTTGCTGCTGGTTTTTCCTGCGCTCGCGGCGATCGCGATTCTTCCCACGCTCGGCAGCACCGTAAACAAGGTGTTCAGTGAATCTAACAGCGCGTTGAATGCTTCGTAGATGGCTCTGATTTGACTAGCACGCCTAGCGCCTACTAACTTCTCAGACTCTCTGGGCGCTTTCAACCCACCACCTCTGGTATCGCTGCGATCCGCCCCTGTGCGTCGACGCTCGGCGGCTTGGCTCATCTGGGCGCGAGTCCGACCCGTGAAGCTCTGGTGCATCCCCTGGCCGCCAGGGTACGGGGAAGTTTTGGCGCAAATTGAAACGCATTGCGATCCCCACATTCGCCGCAGAAATCATGCAGAATGAGGTTTCGAGCTCCAAGCAGCCAGGCCTGCCCCGTACGCGGGCCGGCTCACCGTCGAAGGACGCCGGCCTGAGCAAATGATCCTTCCACTCACCTGGATGGCTCGTCGCGCCGTTCCGTGAACTGCGGTTGCGGCGATTGGAGTCCTGGACTCGCGCTGGCGGGCCCCGGCGGATCTTCTGGGCGAATTCCGTGAGGTGTCCTTCCAGGGGTTCCGTTGATCGCTGATGTACTGGTGAGGTCGGATGCCAACGCATCGTGCAGTTTGCTTCGAGCGTATCGCGCCGCGCGGAGTACCGCGATGGGCAACAGCATTCAATGGAGCGCAGCTTAGGCGGGGTCCGATGGCGTCAGTGGGTCTCAGGAAGTCTTCGGTTTCAGGCAGATGACCGGCCGATGAAAGTGAAGGCCGGCTTCGGACGATCAGCCCCAAGCAGTTGCGCGGCGGTAGTCGCCGCACCGCGGCTGCTGCCTTCTCGGATCGCTCTTCGTGCGCCAGGCTTGAGCCGCTGGACGGGGCTGAGCTCAATCGGGCGGTTCAGCGCCAGGATGCGATAGAGCTGGAACGGCCACTTCAAGCGGAAGCATCCCGTCCCGAAGAGGGCTGTCTCAGGTTGGTCCCGATCTTCTGGAGCAGGAGGAGGAGGTCTTCCTCGACACCGACGTCGAATTCTCGTACCAGCTGTGCTGCGAGGTGAGCCTGAGACTACGCCTTCAAGTTCCTTCGTCAAGCCGCTCTCGCGTGTCGGCGTTATTTCTGCAGGTGCGACGTTCTCCCTCTGAGTTACGGGTTACCTGAGCGGTGCCGAGTGCAGGGAATAGCTCTTTGCAGGTTTTTCGACTTTCACAGCGATCGAGACGGCGCCGCGCCAGAGTCGCTCCAGGATTGTTGGGGAAGAGGATTGACGAAGGATTCTCTCTTCGGATTCGACTTGGATTTCAAGCGGCGAGCCACGGCGAGGCTTCGAGGTGCGATTTCACTCTGGACGGCTTTTGTTTTCGGTTTGTAGCGCGCCATCGCGGGAAGCGCCAGAAGCTCAATGACGCTCAAATGCCAAACCACAACCATATGCCCCTAAACCGAAATTGACACTCCCCAAAACGCCGGTTGCAGCAAGTTGATCCAGTGCAGGGTCATGCTAAGTAATACGTAACTGAACGAAGTAATAA
>ERZ1370068.2903-contig-2032_pt1 | contig 19055 bp, 17 predicted proteins | sample MGYA00561227_ERZ1370068 | MGnify/ENA primary metagenome ERZ1370068 (study PRJEB38410, sample SAMEA6850437) | metagenome | study: Metagenomic assessment of the ecological functions of the soil: analysis of the soil microbiota associated with the...
ACCCTCGCCGATCCCGCTGTCGTCGACGAGCTGGTCGATAATCGGATGAACCGCGAGTAGTCCGCTTACCCCAGCGCCTGCCGCAGCTGGCGGCTGGCGACGAACAACATCGCGAGATCGGGGTTGGCGGCGGCGCGGAGCTCACGGGCCAGTCCTTCCACCGGAGCGAGTGCGCGCGGCGTGAGCGGTCGTCCAGGCGACGATTGGGGCTTCGGCGCCGCCGGCGCTTTGCAGCATCCGTTCGGCAACCTCGGCCTGCAGCGCATAGGAATCGTCGATCAGGGTCTCGACAGCGGCTTTTGCCAGAGGGTGTCGGTCGGCAAGCGGCGGGCGGCGGCGCGCAGTTCGTCGAGCGCGAAGCGCGCGCCGACGCCGTAGAAGGTGCGCGCCGCGCGCTCGACCGGCTGGCCGGCGCGCGCCGCCAAATCGCCGATCTCGAACGCGGTGGTCAGGAAGATGACGCCGGCGATGCGCGCCGCCAGCGGCGGCGGTACCCCGGCCGCGGCCAGCCGTTCGCCGCGCGACACCATGAGCGCCCGTTCGCTCGCCGGCAGCAGATCAGCGAGATTTGCGGCGAGCCCGCGACGGCCGGGGTGAAACGTGACGCCTCAGCCGCCATGCCGAGCCTCTCGGAGCGCAACAGCCACGCAGCCGCATGCTCGACAACCCCGGCGATGTCGAGCAGCATTTCGCTCTGCAGCGCGGCCGCAACCTTGTTGTCGAGCGCCTCGATCTCCGCCCACAGCGGCGGCAGGGCGAACGCCTCACGCACGATGCGGTAGGCGCGGGCAATCTCGGGTGCCGGGCGGCCGGTGCGCGTTTGCATCTCGTTGATAAAGGTGATGCCGGCTCGGTTGACGAGATCGTTGGTGACGAGGGTGGCGGTGATCTCGCGGTGCAGCGGATGAGTGGCGATCTGCGCTGGGAACCGCTCGCGCAAAGCAGCCTGGGAAATAGGCCAGCAATTCCGCGACGAGCTCTGGTGCGTCGGGCAAGTCGGATTGCAGCAGCTCGCGGTCGAGCGACATCTTCGAATACGCGAGCAGCACCGCGAGCTCCGGCCGGAGTGAGGCCCCGATGCGCCGCCGCGCGCGCCGCGATCTCCTCGTCGTCCGGGAGGAATTCGAGCGCCCGGTCGAGCCGCTCGGCCTTTTCCAGTTCGCGGATCAGCAGCGCCTGGCGGTTGAGCGCCGCCGATCCGCTTTGCCTCGGCGACCGATAACGCCTCGGCCTTGCAGGTAATTATCGCGCAGCACCAGTGCTGCGACCTCGTCCTTCATCTGCGCCAAAAGCGGTTCGCGCTCGTGTGCGCCGAGCGCGCCGGCGGCGATCGCCTGGCCGAGCAAGATCTTGATGTTGACCTCATGGTCCGACATCGACACGCCGGCCGAGTTGTCGATCGCATCGGTGTCGATACGCCCGCCCTTCTGCGCGTAAGCGATGCGGCCGCGCTGGGTCACGCCGAGATTGGCGCCCTCGCCGATCACCTTGGCGCGGACCGCCTCGCCGTCGACGCGCAGCGCATCGTTGGCCTTGTCGCCGACCTGGGCATGGGTTTCGGACCGCGCCTTGACGAACGTGCCGATGCCGCCAAAGAACAACAAGTCGACTTGCGCGGTCAGCAGGCGCCGGATCAGCTCGGCCGGGGTCAGGTGATCCTCGGCGATGGTGAAGGCGCGCTTCATCTCGGCGCTGATCGGGATCGATTTCGCGCTCCGTTCGAAGACGCCGCCGCCCGGCGAGATCAGCCGCGGGTCATAATCGGCCCAGCTCGATCGTGGCAATTCGAACAGGCGCTTGCGCTCGGCGTAGCTCCTCACCGGGTCGGGCGCGGGGTCGATGAAGATGTGCCGGTGATTGAAGGCGCCGAGCAGGCGGATATGGCGCGATTGCAGCATGGCGTTGCCGAACACATCGCCCGACATGTCGCCGACGCCGACCACGGTGAAGTCGGCCGCTTGGATGTCGGTGCCGAGTTCGCGGAAGTGGCGCTTGACGAGCTCCCAGACGCCCCGCGAGGTGATGCCCAGTGCCTTGTGGTCGTACCCGACCGAGCCGCCGGAAGCGAATGCGTCGCCGAGCCAGATATCCGTATTCGGCCGAGATCGCGTTGGCGAAATCGGAGAACTCAGCGGTCCCCTTGTCGGCGGCGACCACGAGATAGGGGTCATCGCCGTCATAGCGGACGACTTGAGGCGGCGGCTCGATCCGGTGTTCTGCCGTGGCCTCGGCACGGATGTTGTCGGTGAGGTCGAGCAGACCGCGGATCAGCGTCCGGTAGCATTCGATCCCTTCGGCCCGCAGCTCGTCGGGAGAAGCGGGCGGCTGTTTGACGACGAACCCGCCTTTTGATCCGACCGGCACGATCACCGCATTCTTGACCGTCTGCGCCTTCATCCAGCCCGAGGATCTCGGTGCGAAAATCCTCCTTGCGGTCGGACCACCGGATGCCGCCGCGGGCGACTTTCCCGGCGCGCATGTGCACCCCCTCGACGCGCGGGCTGTAGACGTAGATCTCGAACAGCGGCCGCGGCCGCGGCATCAAATCGATCTCGCTGCTGGCGAGCTTGACGGCGAGATAGGGCTTGACCGCGCCGGAAGGCTGCCGCTGGTAGTAGTTCGGTGCGCACGGTGCGCAGGACCAGGGTCAGAAAGCTCCGCAGGATCTGGTCCTGGTCGAGGGTCTCTACCGCGTCGAGGGCGTGATCGATCGCCTGAACCTCGGCCATCGCGGAGAGCGAGGGATCAGCCCTTGCGGTCGGGATCGAAGCGGATCTCGAACAGCCGCGCGAGGCGGCGAGCAATCTCCGGATGTCCGCCGAGCGCGTCCTCCATATAGGCTTGGCTGAATGCGGTCCCGATTTGGCGCAGGACCTTGGCGTACAGCCGCAGCACGCTGATCTGGCGGGCCGACAGGCCGGCGGCGAGAACGAGGCGGTTGAACCCGTCGTTCTCCACCCGGCCGGTCCACACCGCGACGACCGCCTCCTCGAACCGGGCGGCGATCGCGGCGCGAGACCGTGGTCAGCAGCGCCACTCCGGCGAGCTGGAATTCGTGGATCCACACCGCGACGTCGTCGGCGTGCTGGATGCAGAACGGCTCCTCGGCGACAACCCGCAGACCGAGGTTCTCGAGGATCGGAAGTACGTCGGAGAGCACGACCGGATCTCTGGCGCGGTAAATGCGCAATCCGGGCAACTCGCCGTCGGCCTTTGAATGCAGCGACACTTCGAGCGGCGAACCGGCCAGCACCGCGTCGATCCGGCGCAGATCCGCGACCGCCTGGCCGGCATCGGTACGCGACTGGTAGCCGATCGGAAAGGACGATACCCGGCGCAGCCGGGCATGCGCTTCCTCCTCGCCGAGCGCTGCCGTCGCCGCTTCCTCGAGCTGGTCCGACCAGCTGCGCCCCGCCTCGGCAAGCCGCTTTTCGAGCGCCGCATCGTCGACTGCGGGTACCTTGCCGCGGGTGGTGCGGATGATGAACTGGATGCGCGCCAGCGGCAGATCGTCGAGGTGGGTGTAGAACGTCGACAGCTCACCGGCGAACGCCTCGGCGAGGATTGCGGCGAAGCGCTCGCGGAGTGCCGCGTCATAGCGCTCGCGCGGCACATAGACGAGGCAGGAGACGAAGCGTTCGAGCGGGTCGCGGCGGACGAACAGCGCGATGCGCTGTCTTTCCCCAAGATTGAGGATCCCGATGACCGTCTCGAACAGCTGGTCTTCATCGGTTTGGAGCAGCTCGTCGCGCGGCAAGGTGTCCAGAATGTGCAGCAGCGCCTTGCCGTCATGGCTTGCCGGCGCCAGCCCGGCGCGCTCGACGATGTGGCGGACCTTGAGCCGCAGCAGCGGGATCGAGTCGCGGGCTGCGGCTGTAGGCGAGCGAGGTGAACAGCCCGAGAAACAGGTGGATGCCGACCACCTCTCCGCTCGCGGCAAAGCGGCGCAGCCCGATCGCATCCATCGGCGCCGTTCGATGAACGGTGGCGCGGCGGTTCGATTTGGTGATTACCAGGAGCTCCCGGCGGCGCAGGAAGTTCTGAACGTCGGTGGGCAGCGCCGACAGATCGCGAAGACCTCCGAACACCGGGTGAGCTTCATCACGCAGGATCCCGAGCGGTCCGTGGGCCGGGTTCGGCCGCCCTGTCGAACAGGTACTCGCGATAGCCGAGAAAGGTGAAATTGTCGTCGTCGAGCCAGCGCAGGAAATCCTCGACCTCGGCGAGGTTCCGTCGCGCGGCACCGGCGGCGAAGGCGGGCGCGACAGCTCGTCGACTAGCTCCTTCAGGCGCTCGCGCATCGGCAGCCAATCTTCGACCGCGACGCGGACGTCGGCGAGGACTCCCGACAATGTCTGCGCCAGCCGTGCGAGGTCGTCGCGATCCGATGAGCGCGGTGATCTCGACGTGCATCCAGGACTCGCGACGCCCCGCCGCTTCCAGATCGCGAACCTCGAGAGCCGTCCTTGCGGGTCGCGCGCGACCGTCATGATCGGGTGAATGACGAGGTGGACGACGCGGCCGCTGCCGTTGATCGCCAGGCTGACGGAATCGACGAGGAACGGCATGTCGTCGTTGACGATCTCGACGATCGTGTGCGGCGATGACCAGCCATCTGCCAACGGGTCGGGGTTGTGAACGCGAATCTTCGCCTGGCCCGGCCGCCGCCGCTCGGCAAAGCGCCACAACGAAAGTGCTGCGCCGCAGAGATCGCGCGGGACTGCGCCCGACGATGTCGCCAGGCGGCACGTGCTCGTAAAATTTGCCGACGATGTCGCGCGGCCTCAGCGCGCTCGGCCGCATCGACCATCTCCGCGGCGAGCGCCGCCGCCCTTCCCAGGGGCGACAACCGTCTTTGCTTTGGTCCCGCTCCCCGATCCGGCGCTCGTCGGCGCAGTCTGATCCGATGCCATTCCGCCTCCAGTCTCGACAGAAACACTCGCCGCTTTGCGATGTTGCAGCAAGCCGACGTGCGCGAAGACATCCCTGGCCCTGCGCATCCGCCATCGAGAAATTGCCATATAAATAACTCAGAATTCCTGACCGATAACGGCACCGCTCAGCAGGAGCGAAGGGCACGGAAAACGTATCATGGCTGAGCGGGAGCAGTTGAGCGATCTCAGGCCGCAGGGTCAGGGGAGCTGCTGATTGCTGCAGATCTGCGGCGGCACCGACGATCAGGCTTACTCCAACCGCTCCGAGGGTTTAACGCCGAGCAGATCGAGACGCTTTGACCGATACAACTGCAGAGCCGACGATCTCTGGTAAAATAGATTGAATTCGGCGATAATTGTCGGCAGATTAGAGCATTATTCATTAATGAGCGTTCTTCCACCCTTCGCCGCGGCCTGATCTATCTACTGCCGCTGGCACTCCTGGTGATCGCGCTCGGTGCCCGGATCGCCGCCTCCGATCAGCTCGAGCGGCTTTCGCTGTTCTGCTTCGATCTTTACCAGAAGGCGGCGCCGCGCCAGTCGGGGACGCGGCGATCCGTATCGTCGATATCGACGACAAGAGCCTCAACAAGCTCGGCCAATGGCCCTGGCCGCGCAGCGTCGTCGCCCAACTCGTCGACCGGCTGCGCGAAGCCGGCGCAGCCGTCGTCGCCTTTGACATCGACTTCGCCGAGCCGGACCGGACATCGCCCAAATCGCTGCTGCCTTTGCTCGCGCAGAACGGAGTTGGCGCAGCAGAGGCCGAGAAGCTTCTGGCCGCGGTGCCCGATCCCGACCGGCGGCTGGCCGAAGCCATCGGCGCTGTGCCGGTTGTCACCGGCTTTATCCTGACCGACCATGGCGACGCCCGGCCGCCGGCGTCGAAGGCCGGGTTTGCGTTTGTCGGCGACGATCCGCTCGGCCATGTCGACAGGTTTCCAGCGGCGGTCGCCAACTTGCCGGGGTTGGAGGAGGCGGCGGCAGGAAATGGCTTCCTCAACCAATCGGTCGACTGGGATCATGTGGTTCGCCGGGTCCCGCTCGTGCTGCGGCTCGGCGACAAGCCCTATCCCTCGCTCGCCGCCGAGACGCTGCGGCTCGCGCTCGGTGCGCGCAGCTATCTCGGCCGCGCGGCGGGTGCCAATACCGAGAAGAGCTTTGGCGAGAAGACCGGGCTTGACGGCGATCCGCATCGGACGAGCTGGCGATACCGACCGATGCCGCCGGTCGGGTGTGGCTGCCATTACGCGGTGCCGCGGCGCGACCGTTTCGTGCCCTGCCGCCGATGTCCTGGCCGGAAATTTCGATCCGGCGCTCGTTCGCCGATCACATCGTGCTGGTCGGCACCTCGGCCGCAGGGGTCGTCAACGATCTCCAGGCACACCCCGATCGCACCCGACGTCCCGGGGGTGGAGATCCACGCCCAGCTGCTCGAGGAGATCCTGCAGGGGGCGTTTCTCGTTCGGCCCGATTGGGCGGTCGGAGCCGAACTCCTGTTCACGCTGCTCGTCGGGATCGCTCTGATCCTCGGCCTGCCGCGCATCGGCGCCATGCCGAGCGCGCTGCTCGGCGGCGCCTCGGTAGCCGTCGCGTTCGGGACGTCCTGGCTCGCCTTCAAGCACGCCCAGCTGCTGATCGACCCGGTCTATCCGTGGGCGGTGATCACGCTCGTCTACCTCGTGGGCTCACTGCTCGGCTATCTGCGGACCGAGGCGCAACAGCGCGAAATCAGGGGTGCCTTCTCGCATTACATGTCGCCGCACTTTGTCGCCGAGCTCGCCGCCCATCCCGAAAAGCTCAAGCTCGGCGGCGAGGCGCGCACCATGACGATCATGTTCTGCGACATCCGCGGGTTTACCGAGCCTTTCGGAGAAGCTCGATGCGGTGCGCCTGACCCAGTTCATGAACAGTTTTCTGACGCCGATGACCGAGATCATCACCGAGCGGCAGGGAACGATCGACAAGTATATCGGCGACTGCATCATGGCATTCTGGAATGCGCCGCTCGACGATCCCGACCATGTCGAGCACGCCGTGCAGGCGGCCCAGGCGATGCGTCGCAAGCTCGTCGAGCTCAACCGCCTCTGGCAGGCCGAGCCGGCCTACCAGGTCTTCCTCCCGGTGCGCATCGGCCTTGGGATCAACACCGGAGAATGCGTCGTCGGCAATTTCGGCTCGCAGCAGCATTTCGACTACTCGCTGCTCGGCGATCCGGTGAACCTCGCCTCGCGGCTGGAAGGCCTCGGCAAGGTCTACGGCATCGATCTGGTGATCGGCGAGAGACGGCTCAACGCCTCGGCGATCCGGCGTTGATCGAAGTCGATCTCGTAGCGGTCAAGGGCAAGAGCGAAGCCGGCCACATCTACACGCTGCCGCCGGAGCAGATTGCCGAGGAGCAGTTCATCAGCCAGCATTCCGCGCTGCTGGGAGCCTACCGTCGGCAGGATTGGGCGTCGGCGCTGCGCCTGCTCGACGACGGCCGGCTCGCCGCGGCTCGTTTCCTCGCACCCGTCTACGATCTCTACCGACGGCGCATCGCCCAGTTCCAGATCGAGGCCCCGCCGGCTAACTGGGACGGCGTGTTCACCGCCGAGGAGAAGTGAGCGTCGGGGCTATCCCAGCACGGGCAGCCAGCATGTCGGCGTTGACGAGAACGACGCCCTGGTCACTGCGGTGGAAGCGCCTGGCGTCGAGCTTCCGGATCTTCGCCGATCACGAGATCCTCCGGGATATGGCAGCCGCGGTCGACGACGACATTGTTGAGCCGCGCGCGCCGGCCGACCTCGACATCGGGGAGCAGCACCGCCCCGGAGGTCCGGGCATGCGAGTTGATGCGGCAATTCGAGAACAGCAGCGAGCGCCTGACCGTGGCGCCGGAAATGATGCAACCGCCCGAGACCATCGAATCGACCGCCATGCCGCGCCGGTCGTCGTCGTCGAACACGAACTTCGCCGGCGGCAACTGCTGCTGATAGGTCCAAATCGGCCAGTCGCGGTCGTAGATGTCGAGCGAGGGAACCGGCATGACGAGATCGATATTGGCCGACCAATAGGAGTCGATCGTGCCGACGTCACGCCAATAGGCCTCGGCCTCGGGCGTGGTCTTGACGCAGCTCTCCTCGAATGAATGGGCGACGGCGAGGCCGCGGCTCACGAGATGCGGGATCACGTCCTTGCCGAAATCGTGGCTCGAGGTGCCGTCCCGGTGATCGCGCTCGAGCTCGGCATAAAGAAACTCGGCCGAAAAGACGTATACGCCCATGCTGGCGAGCGCGCGTCCGGGCCTGCCGGCCATCTCCGGCGGGATTTTCGGCTTTTCGAGAAAATCGAGCGATGCGCATCGAATCGTCGACCGCCATGACGCCGAAATCCGAGGCCTCGTGGAGCGGCACCTCGACGCAGGCGACCGTGCAATCGGCGCCCTTGTCGACGTGATCTTGCAGCATGTTCGAGTAATCCATCTTTGTAGATGTGGTCGCCCGCCAATACGATGAAGTATTCCGGGTCAGCCGCCCGGAAGATATCGAAATTCTGATAAACGGCGTCGGCCGTGCCGCGATACCAGGTCGCCTCGTCGAGGCGCTGCTGCGCCGGCAGCAGATCGAGGAACTCGTTCATCTCCGGGCGCAGAAAGGACCAGCCCATCTGCAAGTGACGCAACAGGCTGTGCGCCTTGTACTGCGTCAAGACGCAAATCCGCCTGACGCCCGAATTGAGGCAGTTCGACAAGCGCGAAGTCGATGATGCGAAACTTTGCCGCCGAAAAACACGGCGGGCTTGGCGCGCCGGTCGGTCAATTGCTTCAATCGACTGCCGCGGCCGCCGGCGAGGACCAGCGCCAGCGTCCGCCGCGCCAACCTCTGCTGCTGGGGAGCGCTCGACAGCATATGCTGCGCCTCCTGTTCGTCCCTCGGCTCGCCGGGCGCGAGCATTGCTGTGCGCCGGCTAAGCTCGGCGGCGGCAGAGCAACTGTAACAGGTGGGTCCCGGCCTGCGCCGGGACAAGGGCAAGGCTCAGCGCGCCGATTTCGCCGAGCGCCTGCAGCTTTGCCAGAAGAACGGCCTGGTCGCGTTCGAGGCGGTGGAGCTCGATCAGGAGGCGTTCGCGATCGGTATCGGCGGCGCGGCGACCTGCTCGCGCAGGCTCGGCAGATTGCCCTCGACGATCCGCAGGTCGGCTCTCGATCGCAGCGCGGTCGAGCGTATCGGGCGAGGCTGCTTCATCGGCGAGCACGGTGCAGCGCTCCGGCGTCACCTCGGCGACGCCGCTGACGACAAAGATCCGCCGCGTGACGCTCTGCCCCTCATAGATCTCGATCATTCCCGGCCTGATCGTCGATATCAGCGGCGCGTGCCCCGGGAGCACCCCGAAATTTCCTTCGGTGCCGGGCACCACCACCATTTCGACCATCTCCGAGAATAAGAGGCGCTCCGGCGTGACCAGCTCGAATTCCACGCGGTCGGGCATCGGCTACCGCCCAGCCTCAGGCCGCCTCGGCCGCCATCTTATGCGCCTTGGCGACCGCTTCTTCGATCGTGCCGACCATGTAGAACGGCGCTTTCCGGCAGGTCGTCGTAATCGCCGGCGACGATGCCCTTGAAGCCCTTGATCGTGTCCTCGAGGTTGACCAAGGCGCCGGGGTGCCGGTGAACACCTCGGCGACAAAGAACGGCTGCGACAGGAAGCGCTGGATCTTGCGGGCCCGCGCGACGGTCAGCCGGTCCTCCTCGGACAGCTCGTCCATCCCGAGGATCGCGATGATGTCCTGCAGCGACTTGTAGGTCTGCAGCACCCGCTGCACATCGCGCGCCATCTGGTAGTGCTCGTCGCCGATGATCCGCGGCGTCGAGCATGCGCGAGGTCGAGTCGAGCGGGTCGACCGCCGGATAGATGCCGAGCTCGGCAATCTGCCGCGACAGCACGGTGGTCGCGTCGAGATGGGAGAAGGTCGTGGCGGGTGCCGGGTCGGTCAAATCGTCGGCCGGCACGTAGATCGCCTGCACCGAGGTGATCGACCCCTTCTTGGTGCTGGTGATGCGCTCCTCCAGGGTTCCCAGATCGGTCGCCAGGGTCGGCTGGTAACCGACCGCCGACGGGATCCGGCCGAGCAGCGCCGACACCTCGGAGCCCGCCTGGGTGAAGCGGAAGATGTTGTCGACAAAGAACAGCACGTCCTGGCCTTCCTCGTCGCGGAAATATTCGGCGAGGGTCAGGCCCGACAGGCCGACACGGGCGCGCGCGCCCGGCGGCTCGTTCATCTGGCCATAGACGAGCGCCGCCTTGGAACCCGGTCCGTCGATGTTGATGACCCCCGATTCCATCATCTCGTGATAGAGGTCGTTGCCCTCGCGGGTGCGCTCGCCGACCCCGGCGAAGACCGAATAGCCGCCATGCGCCTTGGCGATGTTGTTGATCAGCTCCATGATGATCACGGTCTTGCCGACCCCGGCACCGCCGAACAGCCCGATCTTGCCTCCCTTGGCGTAAGGCGTCAGCAGATCGATGACCTTGATCCCGGTGACCAGGATCTCCGCCTCGGTCGACTGGTCGATGAATTCCGGCGCCGGCCTGTGGATCGGCAAGCGCCGGTTGGTCTGCACCGGGCCGCGTTCGTCGACCGGCTCGCCGACGACGTTGAGGATGCGGCCCAAGGTCTCGGGACCCACCGGCATCATGATCGGCCCGCCGGTATCGACCACCTGGGTGCCGCGCACCAGCCCGTCGGTGGTGTCCATCGCAACCGTGCGCACGGTGCTCTCGCCGAGCTGCTGCGCCACCTCGAGGACCAGAGTGCGGTCGCCCTGGTCGATGTGCAGCGCGGTCAGGATCTCCGGCAGTTCGCCGTCGAAGCGGACGTCGACGACCGCGCCGATGACCTGGGTGATCGTGCCGATGCTGTTTCTCGCCATATCTCGTCGAAATTCCTGATTACAACGCCTCGGCGCCGGAGATGATCTCGATCAGCTCCTTGGTGATGGCGGCCTGGCGCGTGCGGTTGTAGTTGAGGGTCAGGCGGTCGATCATCTCGCCGGCATTGCGGGTGGCATTGTCCATCGCCGTCATCCGCGCACCCTGCTCGCTCGCCGCGTTTTCGAGCAGCGCCGTATAGATCTGCACCGCCAGGTTTTTCGGCAGCAACTCCGCAAGGATCTCCTCCTCCGGACGGCTCGAACTCGTAGATCGCTCCCGCAGCCGCCACGCGGCTGTCTCTTCGCCCGGACGGCGCCTGGCAAACGGGATCAGCTGCTGCGCCGTGACGATCTGGGTCATCGCCGAGCGGAAGCGGTTGTAGATGATCGTCGCAGACGTCGAACTCGGCCTGCTTGATAGAGAACGAGGATGCGCTCGGCAATGTCGCGCGCCTCGTCGAACGACAGCCTGCCGCCGGCCGATGTCGGTCAGGCTGTCGTGGATCAGCCGGCCGTAGTCGCGGCGCAAACCGTCGCGTCCCTTGCGACCGATCGGTCAGAACCATGACGGTTTTGCCGGCAGGCGTCGAGCTCGCGAATGCGGCGCCGCGTTTCGCGCAGGATCGTGGAGTTGAAGCCGCCGGCGAGACCGCGCGATCGGAGGTCGCGACGACGAGCAGGTGGGTCTCGTCCCTGCCCGGTGCCGACGAGCAGCGGCGGCGCGCCGGGCAGACCCGCCATGCGGCCGGCGAGCGAAGCGAGCACGCGCTCCATCCGTTGCCCGTAGGGCCGCGCCGCCTCGACCTGCTCCACGCGCGCGGCGCAGCCGCGAGGCGGCGACCACCTTCATCGCCGAGGTGATCTTCTGGGTCGATCGGACGCTGCGGATGCGGTTGCGCAGGTCCTTCAGGCTCGGCATCCGCGCCGGCTACCGCGCGATGTCAGATCGATGCATGTCATTCCCGGCGGAAGGCCGGGGAGGTGGACCCAGCACCCAACCCTCTCATCGCTGACGCTGGACCTCCGCTCCCCCAGGCGGGCTCGGAGAGGTCAGACTGGCGTGACGAAAACGGAGCAACCGAGTGAACATCCGCTCGGATCAGGCAAAGGTCCTGACGACGCCGTCGAAGAACCTCGCCGAGGTTCTCTTTCGACCTCGGGCGAGATCTCACCCGTGTCGCGGATCGCGCTGAGCAGCTCAGGCTGCGCGGATCTGAGTTCGCCGAGCATCGACGATTCTGAAGCGGCCGACATCCGAGACCGCGAACCGTATCGAGATAGCCGCGGGTGCCGGCGAAGATCGCCACCACCTGCTCCTCGACCGGAACCGGTGCGAATTGCGGCTGCTTCAGGAGTTCGGTCAAGCCGGCTGCCGCGGGCGAGCAGGCGCTGTGTCGCGCGCGTCGAGATCGGAGGCGAACTGCGAAAAGGCAGCCATCTCGCGGTATTGCGCGAGTTCGAGCTTGATGCGGCCGGCGACCTGCTTCATCGCCTTGATCTGCGCCGCCGAGCCGACCCGGCTGACCGACAGGCCGACATTGATCGCCGGGCGGATGCCGCGATAGAACAGCTCGGTCTCGAGAAAGATCTGGCCGTCGGTGATCGAGATGACGTTGGTCGGGATGTAGGCCGAGACGTCGCCGGCCTGCGTCTCGATGATCGGCAGCGCGGTCAGCGAGCCGGCGCCGTGCGCGTCGCTCATCTTGGCCGCGCGTTCGAGCAGCCGCGAATGCAGATAGAACACGTCGCCGGGATAGGCCTCGCGGCCGGGCGGGCGGCGCAGCAGCAGCGACATCTGGCGATAGGCGACGGCGTGCTTCGACAGATCGTCGTAGATCATCAGCGCGTGCATGCCGTTGTCGCGGAAGATATTCGCCCATCGCGCAGCCCGGCATAGGGCGCGATGTACTGCAGCGGCGCCGGCTCGGAGGCGGTCGCGGCGACGACGATCGAGTATTCGAGCGCGCCGTAATCCTGCAAGGTCTTGACGATCTGGGCGACGGTCGAGCGCTTCTGGCCGATCGCGACATAGATGCAATAGAGCTTGCGTGGATCTCGTCGGTGCCGGCGTTGACCTGCTTTTGGTTGAGGATGGTGTCGATCGCGAGCGCGGTCTTGCCGGTCTGCCGGTCGCCGATGATCAGCTCGCGCTGGCCGCGGCCGATCGGCACCAGCGCGTCGATGGCCTTCAGCCCGGTCTGCACCGGCTCGTGCACCGAACGGCGCGGGACGATGCCCGGCGCCTTGACCTCGACCCGCGTCCGGGTGACGTCGGTCAGCGGACCCTTGCCGTCGATCGGCTCGCCGAGCGCGTCGACGACGCCGGCCCAACAGGCCGCGGCCGACCGGCACGTCGACGATCGCGCCGGTGCGCTTGACGATGTCGCCCTCGTGGATGCCGCTGTCCTCGCCGAACACGACGACGCCGACATTGTCGCTTTCGAGGTTGAGCGCCATGCCGCGCATCCCGTTCGGGAACTGCGACCATCTCGCCGGCCTGGACCGTGTCGAGGCCATAGACGCGGGCGATGCCGTCGCCGATCGACAGCACCTGGCCGACCTCCGCGACATCCGCCTCGCTGCCGAAACTGGGCGATTTCCTGCTTGAGGATCGCCGAAATCTCCGCCGCGCGAATTTCCATCAAAACCTCTTCACCGCTCGGCCCGAATATTAGCTTACTAAAATCGTTAGGTTATTCGTCATTCCCGCGACAGCGAATCAGCGAGGGCCCGAGGTAGCTCCCTGCATGCCGGGAGTAGCCCTGGACCCCCGCTTGGGCGAGGGTGACGATTCCCACGAGTTTACGCCAAACACGTTCAGCCGACGCCCTTCATCGCCAGCTGCAACCGCTGGAGCTTGCTCTTGACGGACCCGTCAATCATCCGCGATCCGAGCTTGACGATAAGGCCGCCGATCAGCCCCGGGTCGACCTTGACCTCGAGAGAAACCCGGCGTCCGACGCTGCGCCGCAATTGCTCGCCCAAGAGACCGAGCTGTCCTTCGCTTGAGCGGCGAGCGCCGCGGTGACTTCCGCGGTAACTTCGCCGCGTCGCTCGGCCAGGTTTCTCAGATAGGCCTCGATCATCGCCGGGACGGCAAAGAGACGGCGGTTCTTCGCGACGACCGCGAGGAAGTCGCGGACCAGCGGCGTAAAGCCGGCGCGCTCCGCCAGCGCCGCGATCGCCTTGCCCTGCTCGCCAGCGCGTCAGGATCGGGCTGCGCACCAGGCGCGCGAGATCCGGCTCGCCGCCAGCATCGCCCGCAGCTGCCGCAGGTCGGAGGCCACCTCGTCGAGCATCCGCCGCTCGTCTGCGAGCTCAAACAAGCGCCGCCGCGTAACGTTCAGCCAAGCCGGAAACGCCTGTCGCTTCGGAAGCCAATGAAACGCAGTCCTCGCTGGCCGCACCGGCGGAATGGCCGCAGCAGCATTTCCTCGTCGACTTCGGCTCGCGGATAGCACTAGCGCTGGGCAGACTTCCAAAGCTACACCTTCCGTTCGTGCGTTGGCCCATGCCACACGACCAGGCAGGCGTCTTGCCGCTTCCGTGGATACCCGGCAGACCGGGCACGAACGCAGAGTGGTTGCTGCGAGTGCGCTATCTCGATCGAGCGCTGAGCACTGGCACGCCACAAGCCGCCGGTGCCGCGCCTCGGACACAGCTCGCGCATACCGGCAGCACCTAATCGGGCTCAGCGACGCACGCGATTAGCGTCCGCCAGCCGCCTGAGGTTTCGCATCCGGCGCGTCTGGCACGCTCGGAGGGGCCCTTGTAGGCGATGCGCCAGATCGTGCCGCCGGTGTCGTCGGCGACGAGCAGCGAGCCGTCCTTGGCGACCGCGAGTGCGGCGGGCGGCCCCAGACCTCGGCGCGCTGCTCGCCCGAAGCCCAGAAGCCGGTGGCGAAGTTCTCGTAATAGCCCTCGGGCTTGCCGTCCTTGAACGGCACGCGCACGACCTTGTAGCCGGTCGGCACCGAGCGGTTCCACGAGCCCTTGAGCGCCACGAAGAGGCTGCCCTTGTATTCGGCCGGGAACTGGTCGGCCTCGTAGAACACGAGGTCGAGCAGCGAGGAATGCGCCTGGAACAAGAGATCGGGCGTGATCGTCGCCTCGACCTTGTCGGGGGCGAGGCTGGCAAAGCCGGGCTGCGGGTGCTTTGCCGATATAGGCGTAGGGCCAGCCGTAGAACCCGCCCTGCTGCACGCGGATCAGATAGTCGGACGGCAGATTGTCGCCGAGCCCGTCGCGCTCCTGCACCACTGCCCACAGCTCGCCGGTCTGCGGGTGGAAGGCGAGCGCCGTCGCGTTGCGCATGCCCGACGGCGAAGGTCGTCTGGTTCGAGCCGTCGGCGTCGAAGCGCTGGATCGTCGCCTTGGGCTCGGGCTCGACGCCGAGATTGCCCGACGAGCCGACGCCGACAAAGAGCGCCGCCGGTTTTCGGATCGATCGCCAGATGGCGGTTCTGGTGGCCCTGCGGTGATGCCGAAGACGCCCTTCTTGGTCAGCAGCTCGGCGCCGTAGGCGCCGGGCACCGGCTTGCGCTGATCCGGCGGCACCTGGTCGACGCGCTGCGGCGGTGCGCGGGCGACCGGCGCGCAGCGCGCCGACGACATGCGGCACGCGCCAGATGCCGTCCTGGTCGGCGACCAGTAGGCCGTCGTCCCGCCAGGCGAGGCCGTAGGGCCGGTTGAGGTCCTCGACATGGCGATTGATCCATTTGGCGCGGCCCTCGCCGTCGTCGCGCAGCAGCGTCAGATAGCCGGCGCTCTGCTCGGCGACCAGCACGTCGCCGTTGGGCAGCACGAGCAGAGGCGCCGCGGATTGACGAGACCGGTGGCGAACGGCGTCGCGGTGAAGCCCGGCGGGACCTGCGGCGTCTGCCCGTCAAAGGGCATCGATCAGCGACCCGGTTGGTGACGATCGGCGCGGTCTTCGGCGCCGGCAGTCGTTGGCGGATCGATCTGGAAGCGCCGGCCGATCTCGTGCTCGGCCGCGAAATTCTGCGCCAGGTCCTCCTTCGGAGCCGGAGCCTGCTGCGCGGCGGCGGACAAAGCGCAAATGCGCCTGCGGCGAGCGCGGCCAGCGCCACGAGACCTATGCCGGGGTTTTTCGTCATGGCTGCTTCCTCCCACAAGCCCGCGAGAGACAGCGCGCAACCCGTTCGCGGCAGCGCTCGACGGGCGTCGACCGGGTGATCTTATCAGCCGAATGCGCCCTCGCTAAGGTTTACGGCCGGATCACTCGAACGTGACGGCCGCCGCCGCAAGGCGGTGAGACTTGGTTGAAAGGATATCGGTGATCGGGTCTGATCTCGGCTGATCCGACGAAAATGTCCCATCGTTCGCTTGGCGACAGCACGGGACTGGGTTATTGCTCGGCCCATGACCGGGAACGAGCTGCTGCGCCGATTGAGACGGCTTCGGCAGCCGGCGCGGAGTTGCCGTCCGCTTCGAGAGGAGCGCGGCAGTGGCAGCCATGGCACGCTCTACTTCGGCGACCGCTTTACCGTGCTGAAGGACCGCCGCGCCGACATCGCGGAAACCCGGGTTTGTTCCCACGCGATGCTGCGCCAACGTCAGGGCTCAGTGAGCGGGATTTGCGATAGGAGAAGTACGGCTTTGGCTACAGGTCGTTACGGATTCCTGCGCGGCTGGAGCGCGATGATGAGAACCGCCTCGTCGTCCACTTTCCGGATCTGCCCGAGGCACTGACCGACGGCGCCGACGAGGCGGAGGCGCTTGCTCTGTAGCCGCCGATTGCTTGTCCGAGGCGCTCGCCGGCCGGATCAACCGCGGCGAGGACATTCCGCAGCCGCCGCTTGCGCCGCGGGCAACAGTGGGTCTCGCCCGATCCGACGCATTTCGGCGCTGGAAGGCAAGCACTCGGGCAGTGCAGCTCCGCGCCCGCAGGATGACGGCTCTCCGGATCTTGGCCCGCCGCCTCGACAACCGACGCCCGCAAGGCGGCACGCCTGCACCGACCCCGGCGCCGCCAGCAAGCTCACTCAGCGCCTTGAAGAGGCCTTCTCGGCGCTCGGCCATGTTATCGCCGTCGAGGTGCATGAAAAAAGCCGTGGCGGCGTGATCGTGTCACCCGGGGTTTCACGCGGGCGGCTTCCCATCACGACGCCTCGGTTTGCGAATTTATCGCAAGGGTCGTGGCAACGGCGGGCTCACCGGGTCTGCAGCGGAGCAGCGAGGCCGAGGCCGTCGAGGCGGCTCGGCCTTCTGCTCCGACCTCGGCCCATTCGACGGCCTTCCAGAGGTCGCCGCCGAACTGGGTCTGGACTCCGGGCACTCGCTCCAGCAGAACGAGGAGCCTCGTCGTTGGCTCTCCTGCAGTTAGCGGATGGGGCAAGAGACGAAAATCGTCCTTATTTGCAGATCCCTGACCACTGTGCGCCAGTTGCGCAGACAGCTCGGCGTAGATCGCAAACGTCCTCCGGATCGCGTGCTCTTTCCAGCACTTCGTCGACACCACCCTCAGCGCAGCCTTCGTAGATTGCCATCGAGTCGGCGAAGTGACTGCTCCCAGCCCTGTCCCGAGGGCCCTGAGGGCATTGGGGTCGATGGTGGTTTTGATGGCGGCGAGGAACGGCCTGACCGCTTCCTCGGCCTCTTGTCGCCGAGCTTGGCGGGAGACAGCTTCCAGCCCCACTCCCAAAGCCGCGAGGGCATTGGGGTCGGTGGTGGTTTTGATGGCGGCGAGGAACCGCTCGATCGCCTCCCTGGCTTCTTTGTCGCCGAGTTTGGCGGCGACAGCCAGCCCTCGCCCAAAGCGCGGAGGGCATCGGGGTCGGTGGTGGTTTTGATGGCGGCAGGAACAACCAGTCCAGCGGCACTGCTTCCGGCCGCCCGAGTAAGGACATGGCCTGGGATCGCAATCGCAAGTTCCGGGCCGGCTTTTACAGGGACGCAACCAGAGCATCCGCCGCGCAGACACGGCTGGTTGTGGTCACAGAATCGCGGCGATGCCCCTGCGATTGCGCGGATTACCGTGTCGGGGTGTCGAACGAAGATCGCGCTCGGTCTTGGTTTGTGAGTACCAGGGTGTATTGCCGGCCTTCCGTCTGCCGAAGCCGGGCGAAGTAGCGCCTGCGCTTCACTCGTCGATCTGGTCTCTGCTCAAACCGCAGCGCGTTCAGAATGTCTTCGGCCGATTTTGCAATCCGCGCTTCTGCGTGCCTTCCCATTCGTATGCGCCTGCCGCGGTGACTAGAAGAATGATCCCCATTATTGAGCGAACCGCTTCAGGCTCTGTTCGCGTAAGGGCGGTGCTCGCTGTAGCGGAAGCGGCCGCGCAGCGGTCGTAGAGGCGAGCTGGGTCGTGGGTGGCAGTAATCGCGCCACCACCGTGCCCAGCTGGCGCTCGCGTCGGCGAGCGTTTTTGCCCTTCAGCCAATGCTCGCTGCCAGCGGTTGGCGCGCCGGGCTTCGCGAACGGCGCGGGCGAGATAGTCGTGGTCGAGCAGCCAGGGAGACCTCTCCCTCGCTCGTTCCGGGATCGATCCGCCGACGGATGACCTCCTTGCGCGAGCACGCGTTCGGCAGGACTCTGCCGGGCCTTTTCGGGCGCGGCCGGGTCTATGCGAGACGAGCAGCTCACCATGGGTCGGGCGCTCGACGGTCTTCTTGGCCGGGTCATCGGGTCGACCAGGGTGAGCGAGGAGCGGCGCGCACGCGTTCCTCGGTCACCCACCGTGCAGGCGCGCTGACTTTGGCGATCCGATCCTCGATAAAGTCGCGGCTTCGAGGCCGGCGGCGCCACCCGGCGCGCTCTGTACGGCTCGCGGCCGATCAACACGCGCCCGGGGCAGCGTGCCGAGCCCGGCGAGGGCGATCTTCAGCTGCTGCGGCAGGATCGTGCCGCGCGCAGCCTCGATACCGGCCGCGAGCCGGGTCAGGCGAGCTAGCCGTCCAGCCATAATCGGTGTCGCTGATCACCTTCTGCCTCGTCCTGGTCCCTTCGCCAGCTCGGCGAGGAGCGGGACCCACGAAGAGCGAGTTCAACCGATCGAGCCGGTAGTTGTCTCTGGCTCGGCGAACTGCACGCTTGTCAACCTGGCGGCACGGTCCGGGTCACTAATACGATCAGATGGATCGTGCTGCTCGCTAAAGCCCCGTCGCGCCAAAGCGTTCTGCTCTGACAGCCTTCCCGGCTTTGAGCCAGGTCTTGCGCGTGAGGAAGCAATACGTAACTGGAACGAAGTACA
>ERZ1370068.11228-contig-9860_pt1 | contig 19048 bp, 22 predicted proteins | sample MGYA00561227_ERZ1370068 | MGnify/ENA primary metagenome ERZ1370068 (study PRJEB38410, sample SAMEA6850437) | metagenome | study: Metagenomic assessment of the ecological functions of the soil: analysis of the soil microbiota associated with the...
GGTAGTAGCTGGTTCAGTTGCATATTGCTCTCCGAAGGATCGGACAACTCCGCGAGCTGCCCTGGAGCGAGGTGCCGCGCTCCGGCGCTAGCAGGAGCGCGAGCATCGCGTCGTGGGCGCGAACCTCGAACAGTTCCTGCTCGAGCGCGGCTGCGACCCCCCAGGAGATCCCGCCAGGCCGAGGCCGAGGAGCTGGGTGAGGCTCGCTCGCCTTATCGACCGGTCGCTGCGTTCTCCGAGCCCCCCGAAGTACACCCGCGACGAGATCGCCGGAACGGTCGGGCGTCGACGCAAGAAGTCTCGGTCCGCCTCTGGCGGGCGTTGGGATTCCCTAATGACGTCCCATCGGGCGTGCCGGCGTTCACCGGAAGAGTCGATCACCGTCGCTGCGGTCGCGCTGCAGCAACGCGCCGAGGCGTGGTTCATGCGCCGAACGACTCTGGAAGCCTGAAGCGGTCGAGGCGCTCGTCCAACAAGTCCGCCGGTCATCAGTGGCGGGTCAGCTCGGGTGGCGGAAGCGCTGAGCGATTCGGTGGTGGACACGGTCGAAGTGGCGCGCGAACAGCGGGCTCGACGATGAGCGATTGCCGAGCTGTACGTCGAGAACCTCGACTGGGAGTCCGTCGAACGGCTCTTCGACTACGTGCTTCGCCTGCAGATGCGCGACGCCGGTGTGGCGGAAGCTTCGCGCACCGATCATGCGTCGCGCGACGAGACCGACCCTCGCCGTCGGCTGCCTCGACCTCGTCGGCTACACCGCGCTTCAGCCAGATGCTCGAAGATGACGAGCTCGGTTCGCTCGTCGCCCGATTCGAAGCGCTCGACTCCATGACACGGTCGCGTCGAGCTCGGCGGCCGGGTGGTGAAGACCATCGGCGACGAGGTGATGTTCGTCCTCCGAGTCCCCGGAGGTCACGCGCTGCAGATCGCGCTCGGCTGACCGAGCGGACGGCGTGACGGACGTAGGTGCTTCCAGACGCGGGCGAGGCCTGACGTACAGAGTCGGTCGCGGCTCGGGAGGGCGACTACTACGGTCCCATATCGACCTGGCCCACCGGCTCGTCGAGCTCGCGTACTCCCGGCACCATCGGCCCGACTCGGATGAGCTGCACGGCATGCGATGGTGCGGCGGATCCGGCCTTCTTCCTGGGGCCGGTCCCGGGTGCGCAAGATACGTGACATCGGGCGGGTCGAAACTGCGCCGCTCCGAGCCGGGAGCCCGAGATCGCAGGGTAGCGTGGGCGCACATGAGTGATGCGACGACCCCCTCCGTCTGCTGTCCGTTCACGCCCACCCCGACGACGAAGCGTCGAAGGGCGCGCGGGCGACGGTCGCCAAGTACGCGCGCCGAGAAGCGATCCGCAGCGTCCTCGTGTGCTGCACCGGCGGGGAAGAGGGCGAGATCCTCAACCCGGCAGTCGACACGCCCGAGGTCGCGAGCGAACCTCCACGAGGTTCGCATGCAGGAGCTGCAGCGACAGTGTCGAGGCGATCGGGTACGACGAAGCTGCTACATGCTCGGGCTACCGCGACTCGGGCATGAAGGACACCGAGGCCAACGCGAACCCGGGCAACTTCGCAAGCGCCGCTCGACGAGGCCGTCGAGCGGTTGGTGCGCATCATCCGCCAGCCGAGCACCCGCAGGTGATCATCACGTACGGCGACGACAGCAAGTTCTACCCGCACCCCGACCACGTCCGGGTGCACGAGATCTCAGGACCCGCGTTCGACGCCGCCGAGCGACCCGAACGTCTTCCCGACTCAGGCGAGCCGTGGCAGCCCTCGAAGATCGTATTACACCGGGTGGTCGGCCCGGCGGATCACGCGCCTCAACGAGGCGTTCCATCGCCGCGGCGAGGAGAGCCCGTACGCCCAGTGGTTCGAGCGCGAGCGGTTCGACGACGCGATCGACGAACGGCAGTTCACCACGCTTCATCGACGTGAGCGACTTCCTGCACAAGCGCCGCGAGGCCCTGCTCGCGCACCGCACGCAGGTCGATCCGACCGGGCTTCTGGATGCGTCTGCCGGACGACGTCGATGCGCAGGTCTTCCCGTGGGAGGGAGTTCGTGCTCGCACGTTCGCTCGTCGACACGGGAGTTGCCGGCGGCAGATGCGGAGGACGACCTCTTCGCCGGGCTTGCGCGCACCGTCCGCACCTGACGAACGTCCAGGCAGCGAGGGAATGTCATGTCGAAGTACCTGTAGCCAGGAATGGATCGACGAGGCGCGCGAGCCTGCGGATAGGCCAACCCGAGCGTCCGGGGCATCGCGCGCATGCAGTACGTCGTGACGGGCGGGCCGGACGGCGACATCAAGTACTACTGGGTCGCTCGAGGACGGCAAGCTCCTCGAGCGCTCGCTCGGCGACGACTTGCCCGACGCACTTCACCATGACGCTCACCGCGACGGACTCGGTCAAGGTGCAGAAGGGTGAGCTCGACGCCAACGCCGCGTTCATGCAGGGCCGGATGAAGGTCGCGGGCAACATGGCCACGCTCATGCGGCTCATGCCCCTCACCAGCTCCCCGAGTACCAGGCCCTCCAGGCCGAAGTCCGCCAAGTCGCCGACTTGCTGAGGCCGAGCGCTGCGTCAGCGTCAGCGCGCCGGCGTTGCAGTCCCGCAGGCACGCGGTACGCCGATCAGCGTCGCGCCCGCCCGTTCGCACCAGGTCTCGCAACGACGGGTCCGTGCACAGCGCGGCGTGGTCCTCGACTCGTCCGGCCCAGTCGGGATGCGACGCCCGCAGCTCGTCGGTGTCGACACGCGGATGGAAGTAGACCTCCGTGACGCCGGGCGCGGCAGGTCGTGACAGGGTGCGCTCGATCGTCGCCGCGAGCCGACGCTCGTGTACACGAAGTGGTCGGGGAACACGACGCCCTCCTCGGCGGCGAGCCGGCCGGAACGGGAAGCCGACGACCGCCTCGGCGCTGCCGCCCGGCCATGCCGCAGCGGGAGGCTGGAAGTCGACGGCCAGCTCGAGGTACACGTCGAAGAACTCGGGCTCGCAGCTGCAGCGTGCCCATGTGGCTGTCCAGATGGCTCACGTCGAAGCCCCAGAAGATCGCCCGCTCGATCTGGGCCCGGCACTCCCTGCGCACCTCGTCGAGGTCGGCGTGGTCCCAGACGTCCTCGACCGTGCGGGAAGCCGCCGTCGCCGTCGAGCAAGCTCGGAGAGTGGGTGATCGGGCCCCACCGGTAGTGCTCCCACTCGGCGTTCAGCGTGAGGTGCACGCCGACGTCCTCGCCCCGGTACTGGGCCGCGCGCGTCACGCGCCCACGGGCACGGGCACCATCAGCGTGGCGCTCGTGGCGACGCCGTTGCGCAGCGCCTCGTACACCGCGACGTTGGCCGAGCGTGACGGAGCCGAGGTCGTCGCAGTTGACGATCAGCAGCTTGGCGCCGGCCGGATAGCCGAGTCGTTCGGCGAGGGTGGTCACTGCGTGCAGGCTACCGGTCGACCGGTTGAGCCCGTTTCACGATCGCTTCGGCGTCGACTCCTGACGGGAGCGCGCCGTACGCCGCCGATCGCACCTCGGGATCGAGTCGTGACGCACAGAACGCCATCGGCCACTGCGGTGGCTGCCGGAGCGGATCAGGAGCGCCGCCTGAGCGCGAGCGCCATCACCCGACGATGACGGCGCGCGGGCTTTCGAGATCGTCTGAGTCCGAGAGGACCGCGCCGAGTCGCAGGCAGTGCGCGATCGAAGCGGCGATCGGCTCCCTGGGCGGCGAGGACCTCTTCGCGGAACGCGCCGACGGAGTCCGGCTCCCGACCCATCGCGCAGCACGTCGAGGCAGATGACGTTGCCCGACCCTCCCAGATCGCCGTTCAGCGGCTGACTCGCGGAAGCAGCCGCGGCATGATCGACTCCTCGACGTAGCCGTTGCCACCGAGGCATTCGAGCGCCTCGGCCGCGTGCCCGGGCTGCCGCTTGCACACCCAGTACTTGCGCGCACCGCGGTGGCCGAGCCGCGCGAACGCGCTCTCGTGCGCGTCGCGCGTCGGTCGATCGTAGGCCGCGCGGCGCAGCCGGATGGCGAGGTCGTGGCCGCCTCGCGACTCGACCGCGAGGTCGGCGAGCACGTTGCGCATCAGCGGCTGGTCGATCAGCAGGCGTTGCCGAACGCACGACGGTGGCCGGCGTGATGCGTCGCCTGCGCGACGGCCTGCGCGCATGCCCGGACGACGCCGAGCACGCAGTCGAGTCGGTGTGGTTGACCATCTCGATGATCGTCGGGCACCCCGCGGCCCTCGTCGCCGACGAGCCAGCCGCCGCGCCGTCGAGCTCGATCTCGCTCGACGCGTTCGACCGGTTGCCGCAGCTTGTCCTTGAGCCGCTGGATCGCGATGCCGTTGCGCGTGCCGTCCGGCACGCCGGCGGGGCACGAGGAAGCACGACAGCCCGGCCGCGGCGCCTGCGCGAGCATCAGGAACGCGTCGCTCATCGGCGCGGAGCAGAACCACTTGTGCCCGGTGAGCCGGTACGGCTGGCCCGAGCCGGTGCCGTTGACGGGACTCGGCCGACGTGGTGTTCGCCCGCACGTCCGACCCGCCCTGCTTCTCGGTCATGGCCATCCCGGCGATCGCCGCGCCCTTCTTCGTCGCCGGCAATCGGTCGGGTCGTAGCTCGGGTGCGTGAGTCGCGGCTCCCATACCGTCGGCCAGGCTCCGGCTCGGCCCGCAACGCCGGGAACGATCGCGTACGTCATCGACACCGGGCATCCATGGCCCGCATCGACCTGGCTCCACACCATGAAACCGGCGGCCCGAGCTACGTGGCCGCCCGGCCGGCTGATCGCGCCACGGCACCACCGTGCAGACCTGTTCGAGCGCGACGCGCATGAGCTCGTGGTAGGCGGGGTGGTACTCGATCGTGTCGACGCGGTGGCCGAAGCGATCGTGCGTGTGCAGCATCGGCGGATGCTCGTTGGCCTCGAAGCCCCAGCGGATGCTCTCGGCGATCCCGCGAGCGCCCCGAGCTCGTGGAGCTGGTCGAGCGCCCACTTCGCCCCGTGACGCGGCACCGCCTCGGCCAGTGCGGCGGTCCGCGCCGAAGACGTCGTAGTCCTCGAGCGGCGGCGGCTGGTTGAGGACCTGGTGCGTGGGCACGATGTCAGCCGATCAGACCCGCTCGATGATGGTGCCGGTTCCGAGACCGCCACCGCAGCACATCGTGATGAGGCCGTAGCGTGCCGCCGGTGCGCTCGAGCTCGTGCAGCGCCGTCGTGACGAGGCGGGCTCCGGTGCCGCCGACCGGGTGGCCGAGCGCGATCGCGCCGCCGTTCGGGTTCACCTTCTCCATGTCGGCAGCTCGACCCCTTCCCACGCCAGCACGACCGAGGCGAACGCTTCGTTGATCTCGACCGTGTCGATGTCGGCCGATCGTCCAGCCCGGTGCGCTCGAGCAGGCGGCGGGTGGCGTCGATCGGGCCGGTGAGCATGAGCACCGGGTCGACGCCGACGAGGCACGTGGTCGACGATCCGCGCCCGCGGCTTCAGGCCCGAGCTCCGTTGGCCTTGGCCGCGGTCATGAGCAGCACCGCCGCGGCACCGTCGGAGATCTGCGACGAAGATGCCGGCGGTGTGCACGCCGTCCTCGCGCCGACGGGCTTCGAGCTTGGCCAGCGCCTCGAGCGACGTCTCGCAGGCCCTCGTCCCGCTGCGACCGGTGCGTCGAGCCGGTGGGCTTGCCGTCCTCGTCGACGTCGGGCGCGCTCGACCGGACGCACCTCACGTTCGAAGCGGCCCTCGGCCCACGCCCGCTGCGGCCCGCGGCTGCGCAGGCCGAACCGGTCGCAGTCCTCGCGGGTGACGCCCCACTTGTCGGCGATGCGCTCCGCGCCTTCGAACTGCGACGTCATCTCGTAGCGCGCAAGTAGGACTTCGGCGGTGGGCCGGCCGAAGTCGCCGCGCACCGCTGCGCCGAGCGGCACCCGGCTCATCGCCTCGACGCCGCAGCTGAGCGCGACGTCGACCGACGCCCGCGCTTGATCAGCGACGCGGCGAGGTTGCGTCGCCTGCTGGCGACGAGCCGCACTGGGCGTCGACGGTGGTCCCGGCGACGTCGAGCGGCATGCCCGGCCGCCAGCCAGGCGGTGCGGGCGATGTTGAACGTCTGCTCGCCGACCTGGCTCACGCACCCGCCCACGAGCTGTCCGATCTCATGGGGATCGATCCCCGAGCGCTCGATCGCCGGTCTGCACATGGCCGAGGAGGTCGGCCGGGTGCACGGTGGACAGGCCGCCGTTGCGGCGCCCGAGCGGCGAGCGGACCGCTTCCACAATGACGACATCGGTGTCAGCGAGCGATGCGCCACGGGTCCTCCAAGGTGTTGGCGAGCGCAGGTGAACGGCGCCGAGCGCGGGCGCTCGGAGGATCGTACCGCCCCCTTCAGCCGGGGTCTTTGGGGCAGAGTCGACCTGCTGCGCCGAAGCGGGCAGGAGGTGTCGTCATGCGGGGAGCGATCGTTGCGATCGCCACTCTGCGCTCGACGATGACGGTGCGCGGTGCAGCGACGACGTGCAGTGATGGAAGACTGCCGCCGTTGGACCCGCCCCTCGACCTCGTCGACCTCGTCGACTTCGTCCACCACCGCCACGCCGACCACGACCACGACGGCACCGTGCAACTTCACCGGCACGACGGCACCGCAGCAGAACGCTGGCCTCCGAGACTCAGTAACCTCATCGACGTCACCGCGCGTGCCCAACGGATGCGTCGACGTCCTCGACGTTCACGTTCCGCGCGAGCTGCGGCGCGTCGAGCCGAGCCTATCAGGTCGCCCGTGAGGCGAACCGGACCGTTCCACCAACACCGCGGACAAGAAGTGCGCCCTGCGGGCACCGCATTCCTCAAGATCCGCCTTCGAGCCGGCCTGGACCGCCGATCTCAACCATGGAAGGCAGCGCCCAAGACGTACGCTACACCGGCCCGACCGCGATCATCCCCGGCGGCGACGAATGTGGCGCGCGGCTCTGCGATGTACGACGCCAGCGAAGCCGTCGCGGCCTGGGTCGCCGGGGTGGACGGCAACGCCCGTTCCGAGTCGAGCCGTCGGCGGGCAAGGTCGTCGTCACGATCGGCCCGTGAACGCCTGCGGCCGCCTCGACAATCGCGGTCCGATGATCGGCCGCCAGGAGATCTTGAGAATTACGCGCGGAGGATGACCCTTGCCGAACGTGGCGTCCGATTCCACCAGGGCGTAGGCGTCGGCGGCTTCCTCGAGCGGGAAGATCCGGTCGACCACCGGACGCAGTCGCCGGCCGCTCGCGAAAGCAGCGGGGAGGACCTCGCCGACGACCGCGGCCGTGGCCGCGGCCTTGTCCGTGATCGACCGGGCTCGCAGCACCGTCCCGTGCAGCCCGAGCCGTTTGCCCATCAGCTGCAGCAGCGGCAGCTCGACGTTCCTACCGGCGAGCGTGCCGACGATCACGATGCGTCCACCCATTGCCGCGGACTCGAGGTCGACGGCGAGCATACGGCCCACCAACCAGGTCGACGACGACATGGTGCGCCGCCCGCCGCGGTGACCGCAGCTCGCGAGGGCGTCGACGACGATGGTGACTCCGGCCCGCACGCCGTAGTCGAGCCCGAGCGCTCGGGCCTGGTCGAGCTTGGCCTGGGTCCGGGCGGTGCCGGCCACGGTGCAGCCGCAACGCCTGCGCGAGCTGGACGACCGCGGTGCCGACCCCTGAACCCACCGTGCACGAGCACGTGCTCTCCCGGCTCCAGTCCGGCGCGGTACGCATCGCGCCGTGGGCCGTGATGAAGACCTCCGGTAACCCTCCCGCCTCGAACGAGGTCCAGCTCGCCCGGGCACGGGCGCAATGCACCGCCGGGCACCACCAGCTCTTCCGCCTGCGCTTCCACCAGCCACGATCCCGGAAGACGTTGTCACCGACCGTGCGCAAGTCACCGCCTCGCCGAGCGCCGTGATCGTGCCCGCAAACTCCATGCCCGGGATGTCTGGTGGGACGCCCGGTGGCGTGGATAGAAGCCGAGCCGCTGCATGAGGTCGGCCCGGTTCCAGCCCGGCACCGTGGATCGCACGAGCACCTCGCCCGGTTTGGGTTCCGGCGACGGGCGTTCCTGATCTCGATGAGCACCGTCACCGGGAAACACGCACTGCGCGCATGGCGGCGACGCTATCCCGCCGCTGCGGGTAGGTTGGCCGCCGATGGTGCAGCCTCACGTTCGTCGACGATGAGGGCGAGCGAGTCGAGCTCGACGCGGACGAATCGGCGACGCCCTGAGATCACCGGCGGGCTCGAAGCGGCAACGGTGTCGGCCTGTCCGGATTGCCGGAGCTGCGCCCTCGCGGTGGTCGCCCTCGTCGACCTGCTCGATGCGGCACCACCGCGGCACCGCCGCTGGTGAGCTGGCGAGCCTCGCCGACGACGCGCCGACGCTGCACCTGTACGTCGTGGATGGCAACGCGTTGCAGATCATACGCGCGTGGCTCGATCCAGGCCACGAGGAGTGGATCGACGCGGTCTCGCCGGCGCGGCCCGGCCCGCGGCGCTCGGTAGTGCCGCGGCCTTAGGAGGCCCGGCGTGGCCAGCTCGATGACGTCGAAGCGGGCCATGTCGGCGTCGAGACCACACGCGGAGCTGCTTCGGCGAGGGCGCCGCGGATGTTCTGCCGCTGCCCGCTTGAACGGACCGGGGTGGACCGTCTCGGCCAGCTGGGCCGCGACCGCACGGGCCCGCGCCGACATCTTCGAGCGCCACGACCTCGTCGAGGAACCTGGCCGCCACCGCCTCGGTCGGCGAGCACAGATGGGCGTGCTGCACGCACCGGGTGAACCAGCGCCTCGCCAGACCGGTCCCGGCACAGCTCCACGCCGAAGCGTCGGTACCGGCATCCCCGATCGCGACCTCGTTCAGCCTCGATCTTGCAGCCGCCCTCGGCCCCGACCCGGTAGTCCGCAGTGGTCGTGAGGATGCCGCCCATCGCCAGCGCGTGACCGGTGACACCGAGCACGACCGGGATCCCGGAACGTGTAGATCCGCAACCCGAGTCAGGCGCCGCTCGCCAAGAGCTGCCGCGCCGTCGCTCCCACCGGTCATGACCTTGAGATCGAAGCCGGCGGAGAACTTTCCCTCCCGGCCGATCAGGGCCACGGCCAAAGCCTGACTCGGCTTCGGGCCAACGCGCCGTTCAGGCCGTCGATGACGGCGAACGACAGCGCGTTCGCCTTGCCGTCGTCGAGGGTGATGACGGCGACGTCACCGTCGCGTTCGATTGCTACGGATCAGTCATGCGCACGGTACCGGCCGGGCCGGCGCGGCGTCGATGCCCAGGGAAATGCCAGTGGCGAGAGGCACTCGGCTGGACCAGACTCGCGATGGCAGACCAGACCTACCCACCGCCGAGCGACCGCGCGGCGCTGCGCCGGCTGCCCAAACGTAGCGCGCTACGACCCGGCGATCGTGCGGGAGATCCTCGACGCGCGGGTTCGTTGCGCACGTCGGCGTCCAGACCCCCGACGGTCCGATCGTCTCTGCCGATGGCCTACGGCCGCACCGAAGACACCCTCTATCTGCACGGGTCCGGCGAACTCGATGCTGCGCGCAGCCCGGCGACCGAGATCTGCGTCACCGTGACGTTGATCGACGGTTTGGTGTTTGCCCGGACGCCGTTCCACAACTCGATGAACTACCGATCCGTCGTGATCCGAGGCGTTGGCGAGACCGGTCGACGACCCGGCCGAGCACGTCGACGCGCCTCCGACGAATCTCCAACCACGTCGTGCCGAACTGGGAACACGGGCGCGAGCCGACCGACGGCGGAGATTCGCAAGACGATGGTCATCGCGCTCCCGCTCCGACGAGGCGTCGGCGAAGGTGAGAGCGGGGATCCCGGTCGACGAGCCGGGCGACCTCGACGGACCCCATTGGGCCGGCACCGTGGCGCTGGAGCAAACCTGGGGACCGCCGCGTGGACGCAGACGATCTCGGGCCGGGCATCGAGACGCCGGCTCCGGATCAACCGGGCGTTGGCGGCGGGAACGGCGGCTGAACGCGAGGGCGGCCCTCGGCCCCGTGCATTACCTTCCCGACGGTGACGATCGAAGCCGAGCTCGCGCCGGTGCTGGCGCGCCGCCGAGGAGCATCACGGTACCGCGGTGCGGCGGCCGGAGTGCTTCGTGGGCGACCAGACGTACATCGCCGTGCACGGAGTGATCGAACGCCGAGCTCCCGCACCCGGTGATCCCGGCCACGATGTCCCAGGTCGCTTCGATCACCAAGACGTTCACGTCGGCGGCGGTGATGGTCCTGCGTCGAGGAAGGTCGCCTGCGCTTGAGGGATCCCGTCGCCCGACACCTCCCGTAAGCTCGGGCCGGCTGACCGGTCTGGACTTCGACGCCATCACCGTGGAGATGGTGATCAGCCATCAGGCCGGCTTCGACGGCGACCATCTGCTTCGTCGAGCGGGTCACGGACGACCTCTCGCGTCTGGCCGACGCTCGTCGCCTGTTCCCGCCGGGCGAGGACTACTCGTACAACAACGGGGCTTCTCGATCGCCGGGGCAGTGATCGAAGCGGTCGACGGGTCAGTCGTTTGCCTCGTTCGTACGCGAACGCCTGCTCCTCCCGCTCGGGATGGTCGCGGCCGCCTTCACCGCCGACGAGGCGATCACCTACTTCCGTCATGGCGCCGCACGTGGTCTTGGAGGATCAGGCGTACGTGATCCGGCGCGCCGGATGGCAGCCGGGCTGGGAGCTCGGTCCCGGCGATCATGCCGCCGCCGGGCTGATCGCTTCGGTCGAGCATCTGCTCGCGTGGTGCCGCTTCCAGCGCGCACGGGTGCCGCACTCGACGGCACCGCGATCCTGACGTCCGGAGAGCCTCGAACGCCTCCACGCCGGTCGTTACCGCCGACCTCACCGGAGTCCGTCGCGCTCGATTGGTCCGTGGGCGACCTTGACGGCGTGGTCTCCATCGGGCACGGCGGCGTCACTGCGGGTCACGTCAGCGATCTGGTCGTGGTACCTGAGCGCGACTTCGTGCTCGCCGGCTTGACGAACGCCACGAACGGCGCGCCGGTGAACCAGGCGGTGCGCCGCTTCGCTCTCGAGCGGTTCGCCGGGATCGACGAGCGCATCCCGAACCTGACCTCGTCGTTGGTGATCGACGTCGGATCGCTTCGTGGTCGGTTCTCTACGCCTTCGCCGCGCTTCGAGGTGACTCCCGGTCCTGACCCCGGCATCGCCCACCGTGACCTCGTCGCCGCGTGACGACACCGACGGCTGGAAGCCTCCACCGGACCCACCGATGACCCTGGCCTTCTTCGCCCTGACCAGGCGGTCACGCTCGACGCACCGGGTCCCGCGCAGGTCGCCTGCTTCGGCGGAAGCGACGATCGTGACGATGGTTCGATGGCCTGGGTGTTGTGGAGTGGCCGACGCTCACCGCTATCGAGTGAACGACGTCGCCGGATCGGGCTGACCCGACTCAGGCCCGACGGCCAGCAGCGCGCCGAACGACTCGCAGGCACTCCACGAACGCGCGGGATCGGTGATCGCCGCGGGTCGGAGTGGATGCCGAAGCAGAGCTCGCCGCAGTACGACAACGCGGTCACGTTGATGGCGCACCCGCTGCGTGGCCCCATCGGGTAGTTGGCCAAGATGGCGGCGCCCCCGAGGTACAGCTCGATGGGGCTGCCCCTCAGGTTCGAGCGTGGCGAAGTCCGTCGTGCGGGTCTGGCTGCGCAGCAGGCCGACGATCACCGAGGCTCGGCAGCCCGGCGGCGACCGCCGCGAAGCCGTCCGCGGCAGAGCGCGGCTCGTGGCGCAGCGTTCGTGATGCGGTCCCGACCTGGTGGAAGCGCTCCGCCGGCTCTTTGGGGTGATCGGCATCGATGACGCGCGCCGGCACGAACTGGTTGCCTTCGGTGCTGTCATCGCTGCGGGTGCTGACGGCCATGGCCATGCGCAGATCCTCGACCGGAGTGCCGAGCCGGTCGTGGTAGAGACCCAGCGCACCGGTCACCCCGGTCACGAAGATGTCGCTGATGCTGCCCCTGGAGCACGTGGGCCGCCGAGCGGCACCTCGAGGCTGACCTCGAACACGTCGTAGCGCCGACCGAGCGAACGCGTCCGCGAGCAGCGGCGAACGCGGGCCGCCACCGACGAGCACCTGGCGTCGAAGTGATGCGACGAGGCCCATAGTGCACCCTGACCCGGCGGGCGCTCGCCGTGGGGTGGAGCGCGATGTCCGCACCGACGGTGATGCCGCGCGCGCGAGCTCCACGTTCCGGTTGAACACGTAGTCCATGGCGTCGCGCAGCACTCCAAGCGGTGAGTCGCGGCTGAGCGGGTCCTCCAACGCCTCGTGCAGCTGACGACCCTGCTCTTCGTTGGTCAGCGCCCGCACGGTGTCGTGGATGTTCGGCTCGGGTCGCGCTTCGAAGTCAACGAGGCTGAGCGAGAGCTTCAGTCCGCCGACGCCGTCGGTGACCGTGTGGTGCACCCGCTGCAGCAGCGGCGGCGCCGTCCGCCATCCCCTCGATCAGGGTGAACTCCCAGAGCGGTCGGGACCGGTCGAGCGGAGGGGAGGTGATCGCGGCGGCGAGATCCAGGAGGTCGCGGAGCGTCCCGGGCTCCGGCAACGCGACGCCGGAGATGGTACGTGAGGTCGAGCGTCGGGTCCGGGCGCCACTCGGGCGGCGCGAGGCGCAACGGGTGAGACCACCCGCTCGGCGAGACGGGAGCGACACGAGGGCCTGCCTCGACCTTGGCCCGCAGCCGGTCGACGTCCGGCACGCGGTCGAGCAGCGTCAGGTTCGAGAAGTCGGAGCGGAGCGCCGGGCCTTTCTCGGCCGCCACACATGATCGCCTCGCTCGGCGACATCCGAGCCATCAGCGGAGCCTCGTCGTCAACGCGCGACCTTCGTCCGCTTGAACTCGTTGAGGCGGGTCCAGTCGAGCAGGTCGAGCGCACGCAGCGAGGTCGTCGGCGGCGGCTCGCTCCATGAAGCGGATGAACACGGCTTCCTCGCCCTCGCAGTAGGTGGGCACGCCGAACACCGACCAGCGCTCGACGCCCTCGAGGTGCTCCGCCGCGAGCGTCTTCAGCGGACGGCCGCTCCACACTCGGCTTCTCACCGCGTCGACATCGAGCCCGACGCGCGATCGCCTCCTCGAGCACATCCTCGTGGCCGAGCTTCTTGCCGTGATCGTGACGCTGCGCGCGAAGAGCCTCGACGTGCGCCTCGAGGAACTTCTCCGGGAAGGCGTCCCGTACCGCGATGCCATACAGCAGCGCGGTCGTGCCGGTGCCCCACTCGCTCGGGTCGCGCCTCCCACACCGGAGGGTCACCCTCCTCGACGTGGGCCTGGTCGAGCGAGAAGGGGAGGAACCGCACGTCGAGATCGGCTCCGTCGTTGAGGGCGTTGATCACCGCCTCGTGGCCATTGCGGGCGAACGGGCAGCGGTAGTCGAAAGTCGCGAGCGATCTCACGAGGCACGGAACCTCCGTATGGGCGGTCGGTCCCCGATGCTAACCCCGACCCCCCGGGTCATCTTCCCGGCGGGTCGAACCAATGCCGGGCGACGCGACCGAGCGCGATCCCCACCAGCGCACCGGCGATGACGTCCGACGCGTGGTGCATCCGCACGTAGACGCGGCTCCCGGCCACGACCGTGGCGACAGTGAACCAGAACACGTCGCCGTGGCCCGTGTGGGCCAGGACCGATGCCGCGGTGAACGCGGCGGTCGCGTGGCCGGAGGGGAACGACGAGGTGATCGGCCGGCGCATGCCGTACGGGAGCGGCCCTCCGCCGATTTCCGGCTGGGTCGGACCCGGCGGAACGCGGACTTGATCAGCCCGTTCGTCAGCCCCGACTCGACGCCCATCGTGATCGCGAACTTCGCCGCGAACTTGAGATCGCCGCGCGCAAGGCGCGAATCCCGCCGATACCGAACCAGAGCAGGCTGTGATCCGCGGCGCTCGAGAGCGTGTACATGCAGCGGTCGAGGATCGGGTTGCGGATCGACTCGAGGAATTGATCGACGGCCTCATCGAACGCGCGACCGCGGGGGAGCTCCTCGGATTCGGGATTCGCCACGCAGGCCATCGACGCGGCCGGGCTAGGCGGAGGTGGCGCCAGGGAGCTCCGGCGCGATGACGGTGCCCGGCCCGTGCAGCTCGGCCGCCAGCGCTGGATCCCCACCGAACGCCGGGCAGTAAGCCTGGTAGGAGCAGTAGTCGCAGAGCGGCCCGGGATGCGGGCGGAAGTCGTCGCGCGCACACGCCGACTCGATCGCCTTCCACAGCGCCTGCGACTTGCGGGCGACGCCGTTCACCGACTGCTCCGACGGAACCGCGATGATCGCCTCCGGCTTCAGGAGGTACGAGCAGCTGGACGCGCACCGGGCGCTTGCCGAGGTTCTGTCTCGACCATGAGCGCGCATATGCACGCCGGCGAGCCGTTGCAGCTCGTGCCGTTCACCGGGCACGGTGCCGGTCTTGTAGTCGGTGATCACCAGCTCGCCATCGTCGTCCAGCTCGAGCCGGTCGATCACGCCGCGCAGCTGCAGGCTGCCGATGGTGGCGCTGAGCCGCAGCTCGAGCCCGATCGGCACGCACCTGAGTCGGGTCTTCGAGGTCGAAGTAACGGTGCACGAGCACCGCGGCGTCGGAGTGGAACGCGCCCCACTCTTCCTCGGAGAGCTCCAGGCCTCGCGAACTCGGGATGCTCCGCCAGCTCGACCCGGACGCGGGCGAGGTCCTCGGAGCGCGGCCGGGAGCGTGCGGCTCGCGGCCGTCCCGCAGCATCGAGCAGCTCGAGCGCGCGGTGCACGAGCGTGCCCTTGCTGGCCGGCGCCGACGGCGGCTGGGGGAGCCGGTCGAGGTACGAGAACTTGAACGCGGGGGCGGAGCTCTTGAATGCGCCGAACGCACTCGGTGACAGTCCACGAGGCAGCCCTATTCCCATGGCCCGAGGGTACTCAGGCGGTGGGACAGCTTCGTGGTCCCCCGGGTTGCGTGGAGGATCTGGCCGACGCAATCGCGTCAATATATGGCGCGGAATGCACCCCTCCCCCCATATCGTCACGTTCCGGGCAGTCATAAATGGTGTGATCTATAGCGCATGTATGCCGGTGCAAATAGCGTCATGTTTCAGGCCGGTTGCGAGCGGGGGAGTGTGCAACCGTCCTGTTCGATCCCTTCGCTGGAGAGGCGCGGCGAGAGCTGGCCGCCGGGTTCCACATGGATGTACGTGCTGGACAACGGATTGTCCGCGTCGGGCCGTCGCCTGCGTGCTCGCTGAACGGTCGTCGTCGCGCCGGTCGTGGTGCTCCGGCGCCTGCGTTCAGCGCCGTGCTTCCGACCGCCCCGCCAGGCGCCGCTTCGTGCAGGCGCGTTCATCTAGCAACGGCGGCCGCATCTCTCGGTCATCTCCGGTGACGGATGCAGCTTGAAGCCGATTCGCCTGACCACCACGTCGACGAGGGAAGCGGCGGGACTACCAGCTGCAGTGACCAAGAGCACGGCGCCTTCGACGGCAACCACCGGGACGAGTGACGCTGCGCAACGGCGACGTTCTCTCGGTCGTTCCGGTGACGGCTGCATAGCTGAAGCGCGAAGCGCGCAGACGACCATTCCGGCTGCTGCCGGCGCGACATCCGTGCGCGAATCGCGCAGCGACCTGCTCGGCGGCGGCGCATCGGGCCCCCGCCGGGCAGCCGCCGACGTCGGTGACCGGCGGGGCGACGTGGCGGCATCTGGTCGGACGACTTCAACGGCACTGCCGTCGACCTGACGAAGTGGAACGTGCAGAACAACTCGAACTTCGGGAGCGGCAACTACGAGGACGAGTGTTACCGGAGCGCGAACGTCACCGTGGCCGGAGGCACCTTGCGCTCCGGGGCCAGCGCCAGACCGTGACCGGCTGCGGGACGAACCCGGACGGCGACGGCACCTACTACTTCACGAGCGGCATGGTCACGACGCAGGCTCAGGGTGGATCGCTCAAGATGAAGTTCCGCCAGGGCTACCCGAAGCCCAGATGCGGGTACCGCGGGGGAACATCTACTGGCGTCTTTGTTGGCGAGCGCCGGCGACGGTCGAGCCCGGGCTGGCCGGCGTACGGTGAGGTCGACATCTCGGAGATCTACGGCTCGCGGCCGGACGTGACTCGAGAGCAGCTTCTGGCGGAGCAGCGGGAACGTCGGTGCCCCGCAACCACAACGTCAACAGCCCGGGGTCGAGCAACACCGGCGCTCAACATCAACCCGCCGAACCCGTTCGTCTCCGGTGGTACGAACAACTGGCACCGGTACGGCATCAAGTGGTCGGCCAGCCGGCTGGACTGGTTCCTCGACGGGATCCGGTGCGCAGCTACACCGCCTCGTCGAACGAAGACCTCGCGGCCCTGGGGTACGAGAAGAGCATCCCTGTTGAACCTCGCATGGGCGGCGCTGGTCCGCAGTCTTCCGACCACGCGGTACCCCGGCCAGAATCGGGCGGTACCTACAACAACGGCAACCTGGTGGCGGACCTCCCGGGCGTGATGGAGATCGACTACGTCCGGTTGTGGCAGCCCTAGAGCCACTCCCGTGGCTGTGCACGTCGTTCCGATTCCCCTATGGGCGGGGGAAGAGGCTCTGGCCGGTTCGGTGGGGGTGCGCTGGAAGGGCAGTTCGTCCTAGTCTGTCGGTCAGAGCCCGCCCGAACCGGGGGCGAGGAAGCCTGGGGGCGTACTGCGCTGCACGGACGACCGAATCGCGGTACCGGTGCGAGCGGCCGGCGCCGGCGGACCGCTTTCTGCGTCGCCGTCGTCCTCGCCCTGCTGGGGACGGCGTTGGCGCTCCCGTCGGAACGACGCTTTTGCCGTCGCCAGCGTTCGGCTATCTCTAACGCCGGCAAGACATCGCGGTGATCTCCGGTGACGGGTGCAGCCTGAAGCCCGCCCACTTCACGACCGCCGAACGCCGTCCGGCGGGACTACAATCCGCACCACAGGAGCACGAAGCCCTCCATGGCCACAAGCGGGACGATCGTCATGCACAACGGCGATGTCCTCTCGATCGTCTCGGGTGACGGCTGCAAGGTGAAGGCGAAGCGCTTGACCGACCATCCCACCCCGGTACCGGCGGGACCTCCAGTGCGTGCTCACCGGGCCCGGCGGTGGTTCCACCGTCCCAGCCTCCGCCGTCGAGCGGACGCCGCCGGCCGCGGTGACGGGCGGCGACCTGGACGAACGTCTTCTCGACGAGTTCAGCGGCACGGCCGTCGGCGACGAAGTGGAACGTGCCCAACAACTCGAACTTCGGCAGCGCAGCAACGACGAGGACCAGCTGCTACCGGAGCGCAGAACGTCACCGAGTCGACCGGGCGGGACGCTGAAGCTCACCGCGCCGTCAGACGGTGAGCACCCTGCGGCGGCAACCTGGACGGCGGCGGCAGCTATTACTTCACGAGCGGCATGATCACGAGCGCGGGTCAGGACGGGCCGCTCGGGAGAAGTACCGGCAGGGCTAGCCTGGAGGCAAACAACGCCAGATGCGCGCGCCGCGCAGGTCGATCATCGCACTGGGCCGCGATCTGGCCTCGCGGACCCACTCGACGGATCAAGTCCCGGCTGGCCGGACTACGGCGAAGTTGGATTTCCGGGTCGGAGATCTACGGGTCGCAACCGGACGTCACCGTGAGAGCAATCCCTGGCGAGCCGGAGGGAGACGTCGGCGCCGGTGACCACAACGTCAACAACCCTCCGTCGACCAACCAGGGGCGTGAACATATCAACCCACCCAACGGCTACGCCGCCGGTGGCACGACCAACTGGCACCAGTACGGCATCAACTGGACCGCCACTCCAGCTGCAGTGGTTCTGCCGACGGGGTCCTCGTCCGCACCTTCAACTGCCTCGACGGACGCAGATCTCGCGGCGCTGAGCTACGAGAAGAAGCATCAATGTGAACCTGGCGCTCCGGCGGACCCGGTCCGCAGGACCATGGCTACACCGGTGGGGAGGCGGCCGGGACCTACAACAACGGGAACCTGGTGGCTGACCTTTCGCCCGGCGTCATGGGAGCTCGACTACGTACGGCTCTACCAGCCGTGGCCCACTCGACGCGGGTCCCACGGGTCCGCACCCTTCACCTAACTCTGGCCGGGATCGAACGAGCCCGACCCGGAACCGGGTCCGAGGGCGGGAGTGGGGATGGCGGCCATGATGCCGATGGTGCACGCGAGCGGGCGTCGCTGGCCGAGTGCCCCGGGCCCGCTGCCGGCCGAGCAGTGGACGGCCCCGGACGTACTGCGAGCAATGGAACGTGCAGGAGCTCAAGTCGGGCATCTCCCCACCGCCGCTGCCGGGAACATCACTAGCTGCACTTCTTCGGCGGGTTCGCCCGCGCCGGCTTCAACTTCGGGATCGCTTCGTTGTCGACGGCGACCTCCGCCACTCATGCGACCGGTACGCCTCGCCGAGGTGAAGGCGTCGCTTCGACAAGATCATCGACAGCGACCGCAAAGCCGCCCGGTCCCGCCTACGTCGGTGCTCGGCGAGATCATCATGGTGCACGGCGAGGACATCCGGACGCGGCCGCGCCGGCGCGGAGAGCATGCGCCGGAGCACCTCATCACGCTGGCCGAGCGCCTACAAGAAGACCGGTGCTCCCTTTTTGCGGGCCAAGCGAGCGGCTCGTCGGCTCTGCGCCTGGAAGACTGTCGGACGTCGACTGGTCGACGGGCTCCGGGCCCGAGGTGCGCGGGCCCATGCATGTCACTGGATCCTCGCGATGGTCGGTCGGCGCTGCAGGCACTCGCCGACTGCGAAGGACCGGGAGTCGAGACGCTGCGCTCCCGCAGCGGGGTGCGCCTACTGGTCGGTGACGGTGCAAAGACGTCCACGAGCCCGGGATTCTTGACGGTGCGCTCATGGCTCGCTTTTGTGGTTCCGAGGGATGTGAGCGAGCCGGCTCGATCAGTGACGCCGAGCTTTGTAGTAGGCACGGTAGAGGTGGCCCTCGACGGTGCGCGCCGATAAGGAAGAGGTGCTAGCAATACGTAACTGAACGAAGTACTAA
>ERZ1370068.5655-contig-4673_pt1 | contig 19045 bp, 29 predicted proteins | sample MGYA00561227_ERZ1370068 | MGnify/ENA primary metagenome ERZ1370068 (study PRJEB38410, sample SAMEA6850437) | metagenome | study: Metagenomic assessment of the ecological functions of the soil: analysis of the soil microbiota associated with the...
CGTCATCCAACTCCGGATCCGGCCTTTCGTCGACTTCCACAATCAGACGTTCGCTGAGCAGCCTCTTGATGGCTCCGTACAAAGTGCCGGGCTCCAGCTTGATTTGATCGTCGGTGTGTTCAGCGACTTCCAGCATGATTCCCATAGCCCGTGTAAGTCGCCGTCAGATAAAGCCAGCAGGATATGAAAGACTGAGGGTGCAGCGGCAGGAGACGCTTCGGGATCTGTCTGTTTCTTTACCATCTCAGCTTTGACCGTCGTGTCGTAGGCGATATATCGACTGCCGATATAGTAGATGATCGACCCGAACTCTGTCAAGGGCTCATTTCTTGCGCGGATGCAACCTGCGGTAATCTTTCCGCGTAGACCTGGCAGAGTGATTGAGGGAGCAAATCATACGAAACCGGTACGGCTAGAAGGAGATCGGTCGCCCGCGCGCGGACGCTGGTGGCGCTATGGTCCGCCCATCGTGTGGGCCACTCTGATCTTTATTGGCTCCGGCGATCTTCTCTCGGGTCCCATACCGGCGGTTTCGTGTTGAAGCCGCTGCGCTGGCTGTTTCCGCATGCCAGCGAAGCCACCCTGGGCGTCATCCATTTCTGGATTCGCAAAGCCGGACATCTGACTGAGTATGGAATTCTCGCCGGGCTGACGGCGCGGGCCTTTAGAACTTCGTCCGTTGAATTTCTTCGCAGAGGTTGGTTTTGGGCAGCGCTAACCGTGGTGGTCGTCTACTCTTTGAGTGATGAATTTCATCAGAGTTTTGTGCCCAGCCGCGGGGCCTCACTTCAAGACTCTATGATCGATTCAATCGGCGGACTGCTCGGGTTAACGATTGTTTGGTGTTGGCACCGGCGAAGTCAGAGAAAGATCCGGCGCTGAGGTCTGCCGCTGTTGCGGTTCCGGCTGCTAAAGCTAATCGCCGCAGCTTAATTCTAACGACCAGCTCCTTGCCGGCGCGGCTGAAGCGTCAGCGAATACTCGGCTCCGTTTTTGCTCAGCAGCTTCTCCATTTCAAACGAAGGAATCTCTTTGAAAGCGCCGGCCGTCAAGGGCGACAATTTCATCGCCCGCTTTGATGCCGGCTGTCAGCCGCCGGAGAGTTCTCCAGCACTTTCTTTACCTTGAACGGCCGGCAGTCTTCCGTATCGAAATCTATTCCACTCATGTCCGGCTTCGATCGGATCGGCCAGGTGTGCATTCGGTTCGAGCATCATTCGCCGGCGCGAGTAATCAAGGACAATTCTGAATCTGCGAAGTATCTCGTTCCCCAGCGGCCCATCGTTCGCGTCTTCAGAAAGCGACCCTTCGTTGTCCGCGCTAGCGCGACGAGAAGGCTCTGGGATCACATAGCGGCCCAATTGAAAATCACGCATGCGCACGTCGACAGTTTTATTTCGCCACCCACGCCTCGATGTGCGCTGTCGAACTGCTTTGGCACGGATTGCAAGCAGCGCATAGTTTCTTCACAAATGGAGAATTGATGCGCAGCACGCCGTCCGAACCGGTATCTAATTCAAACAGACCTTCGAGAGTTGGGCCATTCGGCAACGCTGAGCTGCGCGCGTATGCGGGGCGTGTTACCGGAGATGGTCAGAGGGATCAGATCACCGCGTCCGCTGGTATTCATACCTCAACGGATCAGAAAGAGTCAGGGTCTTTGCGTCGTAGTCGATTTCCACGACAAACGAGTTGATAAAGTCATATCCGATGATGCCGGCGACATCGGCTGCCTCGCAGGGAAAATCGAGCGGCAAAATCGCCATCGGTTGGTTGTACACGGTGACGCCCGGCAACGCTCAGAGAAGCCCCTTTGGCGAGGTAATCCCTGAACGTTGCCGCCGACACCGTTCGCATCCAGACTGTCCGCTTTCTTAAGATTCAGGCCCCGCGCCTTGCTGCACGTTGAGTACCGAAATGCCGGCGCCGGTATCGAATGAGGAATTTCATTGGCTGGGAATTATTAACCCGCACCTGAAGCACAATCACGTTGTCTTCGAAGATAAAGGAACGACCGCACTTTTGCCGCTTTCGAACCGCACCGAGCGCGTGTGGTTTTGGCTGGTGAACTTCGTTTTGCTGGCCACCTGCGAGGTTGGGCGTCGTGAGCGCAACAGCAGCCAAAGCCACTGCCGACAAGGCCTCACGGGCTACTTTCTTTCCAGCATGCATGGGCCTCAGGTGCTCGAGTTCCTTGAACATTGGTTTGCTGTTACGCGTATAATGACGTTGCTTAAGAACGGTTTGTTAGCACGGAAGGAGATCGAAAACACAATGGGAATTCTTGACCGGCTCCAGCCCGACCGCACAGTTTATCGAAGTCATCGAATGGCTCGACGACAGCGGCGATACGATGATGTATCGCTTTCCGGTGCGCGACCAGGAGATTAAGAACGGCGCGCAGTTGATTGTGCGCGAATCACAGGCGGCAGTATTTGTGCATGAAGGACAAATCGCCGACGTGTTCGGCCCTGGACGATTCACTCTCGAAGGCGGCAACACCCCGATCCTTTCCAAACTTGGCGCCTGGAAGCATGGGTTCAATTCGCCAATCAAATCAGAAGTGTACTTTGTTAACACGAAGCAATTCACCGATCTGAAGTGGGGCACGTCCAATCCGGTGATGATGCGAGATGCTGATTTCGGCATGGTGCGCCTGCGCGCTTTTGGGATCTATTCGATGCGCGTGGCCGATCCGCGAGAATTGATCAAACAGATCGCCGGCACGAACGCCCACTTCGTCACCGAAGACATCGAAGGCCAGCTTCGCCGCACCCTGGTGAGCGGCTTTTCTGACGCTCTTGGTGAATCAAAGATAGCCGCGTTGGATCTGGCTTCAAACTATGACGAGCTGAGCAAGTTTTCCAAACAGAAGTTGCAGGAAGAGTTTAAGACGCTCGGCCTGGAACTGACGAAGTTCGTCGTCGAGAACATTTCGCTGCCCGAGGAAGTCGAAGCGGCCATGGACAAGCGCACTTCGATGGGCGTGCTCGGAGACATGGGCAAGTACACTCAATTCGAAGCGGCCCAGGCGATGCGCGACGCAGCGCAGAATCCCAGCGGCGGCGCGGGTTTAGGCGCCGGGCTGGGCGCAGGCTTCGCGGTCGGCAACGCGATGGCCGGTGCCATGAGCGATGCGATGAGGCCCAAGGATGCCTCGCCGGAAGTCACCGGGCTTTCATCGCAGAAGTGCATCAAGTGCGGTGCGGCGCTGCAAGCCGGAGCCAAGTTCTGTAGCGACTGCGGTACTTCGCAGCTTCCGGCAAAGTGCTCGAATTGCCATAACGACCTGGAAGCCCGGCGCGAAGTTCTGCGACGAATGCGGGACGAAGGTTGGGTAGTCCCACAGAATCCTGATTGGATTAGAAGGGCCGGATGCGATTGCATTCGGCCTTTTTTCTGGAACTGACTGGAGCGCGACCGTCTCGGTCGCCAAGCTTCACGATGCAAGCGAGGACGCTTGCGCTCCAGTCGAAGCACGCGCGGAGGCACTGCGTACCGTCGAGGCCCGCGTGGCTGGCGCTTGCGGACTTTTCTGGAAGTGGTTTGGTTTCTGATCAAGGTGCAAGCGCAGCACGCCGGAGGCGTGCGCACCTCTGATCATTCGCGCAAATTGACATCACCGCCCCAACAGATTTTCGATATACTGACCATCCCCGCTCACCAGCCCCGACCCTCTCAAATTCTCAAGAACCAGGGGTCTTCCATGGAAATGATTAGACAGTTCACCCGCCGCCGGGCGCGGCTGCCTTTGAGGCTGCCCATTCACGTTGTTTGTCAGAGAGACAGCTGAACACCAATGGACCGAACCGTCACGGCTGGTTGACGTGAATCACTTCGGAGCAGGCTTTGTCCTGACTCGTCCGATTGACGTCGGCCGCCTGGTCCAACTGGTAATTCCTTTGCCGTACCAGCTGCGTTGCTTTGATTATTCCGGAACCGATGTATTCCGTCTGGGGGTTGGTGCGACACGCTTCCGCCGTAGCCACTAGCGAACCAGACGAGCGGGCGCGGTTTCGGGTCGGAGTCGGATTCATTGGCAAGTACCCGCCGCCAAGCTTGAGAGAAGATCCCACGACCAGATATGACCCGCTGCTGGTTGACGTCGGGTCGGCGTCATTGTGGAGACTGGCGCGGGCCCAATTTGCCAAACAACGAAGAGAACCGCGTCTGGTCATTCCGCTCGAAGTTCTGGTGGAAACGCTGGATGGAAATGGACAGCCCTGTCAGCGGGAACACACGGTGACGGAAACGATCAGCACGCTGGGGACCTGCATTCCCACCAATCTGGATGTTGACGTGGGAAGAATTCTCAAGCTGAGCAGCATGACCGACGGCGTCTCGATCTTTGCGGCGATCCGTTCGCGCGAAGTGGCTGCTGATGGCATCACTCGCGTGGGTCTCGAGTTCATTGGGGACCGCTGGCCTTTGGATCGCGAGATTGCGCCGAGCTCGAACGGCCATCAGTAAGATCTCACCGCAGGATAAAGCCTTCCCGGAACGGATCGTCAGGATCAAAATAGAATTCGTTCCGACCGGTGATCGAAGCGGTGCCGCTGACTTCGGGAATGACTGCGTCGTAAGGTCCAAACTTTGTGACCTCGACAGCCTGAACAGTCATCAGGCTGCCGACAATACTCTCAATCGTAATCTTCTCGTTGAGCTGTAACTCGCCTTTCGCGTGGTGAAGCGCAGCCCGCGCGCTGACGCCTGTGCCGGTGGGCGAGCGATCAACTTCGCCCTCAGCAAAGATGCAAACATTTCGACTGTGATGGCCTGATTCAAACGCCGGTCCCGGTGAAGATCGTGCCGTAGAAAACTCAAATCATCCTCGAATGGATGTTTGATCGAAAGACTCTGCGCGACCGAGTTCTTAATCCGGCGGCCATAATCGATCAGTCTTGAATAATCGTTGGCGGTCAGAGACAGGCCCAACGGCGCCGCCTCGACGAACGCGTAAAAAGCGCCGCCATAGGCCACATCGAAACGCACTGTTCCGATTTCCGGAGACGTCGACTTGTTGGTCTTGCAGGTAAAGAAACGATGGGACATTTCTGAAGGATGATTCGCGAACCTGGCCATTTTCGATCGTGGCCCGAGCGTAGACTTTGACCTGCCGGCACGTTGAAGGTGACTCGGGGTTTTCACCTTCCCTGGTAACGAGACCGGTTTCAAACACGAGCTTGGTCAGCGCAATGATCGCGTGGCCGCACATCGTGCTGTAGCCTTCGTTGTGCAGGAAGAAAGACGTCGAAGTCAGGTCATCGGAGGGTGTGATTATCGCGCCATACATGTCCGCGTGACCGCGGCTCCCACATAGTCCCGGTGCGAATGTAGTCGTAGTGCTCGCGAAAGTAGCGACGCTTCGATCACGGTCTGACCTTGATTTCGGGTAATCCTGAAGTGAACGCGCGGAGCGCGCCGCCGGTGTGCATTTCGATCGCTGGTGATCTTCGCCAGTGCGGCGGGGCTGCCAATCAAGATCGCTCAAGCACGTCGAGTCATGGTGGGTTTGCTCCTCACTTGCGTTTTGCGCGCTAATCCCAGGCAGGCGCGGGATCCGCGCCCGGCGAAATAATCACGCGCAGTCATCTTCACCAAAATGTCCGGGCCGGGATTTGCGATGCTCAGATCCAGGTGTCCGCTTAACCAGATATTGTTCAAACTCCGGACGGACGAGGGGCGAATAGCTGTGCAGGACGATCAGCAAAGTGCAGCGAGAGTTTGAATTCGGAGTTGAGCAGATTTCCACCTTCAGACCAGATTTCCAGAACATCACCGATACGGTTCGCCTACCAGATGTGTGATCGCCAGCAAACTGGCGCAGATTGCATTGCATGGTGGATGCCCGCCGAAAAGGTGGCGCGGCCGGTAATGACATAGACTTTGATCTTATGTTCCTTAGCAAAGGCGCTCTGGAGCTGGTTGATGAACGGCCCGGCCGATGCTCAGAGTCACCGCCGGTATTGAAACCTGACATCAAAGACAATCTTGTTGACGGCCATCGCTTTTGATTTCAGCGACAGTGCGCGGCCAAATTCAGCAGAGACTCTCCACCGGGCGTATTGCCCGACCGGTTGAATTGTAAATAGAGGATTCGATCTTGTGGCAAGTAGTGCGACCAATACGAGACGTTCAGTATCCAGCACGTACAAAGGCTGACGCTCCACCGTGCAGCGTCATTGCGCTGAGCCATCGCCGTCGTTACGCGGTCGCGTCGGACATGAGATCCCGCCAACTTTCGTAGGCTGATCTGATCGGCGCGGCGGCAGAGGGCTCGGCGAGGCGCCGTCCTTTGCGTCCCTGGCGATCGATGAAGACGACTTCCGGTCTTGCCGCTTTCAGGAATCAGGCCCAAACCCATCAGCACGTCGGACTCGTCATCGTGTAAGCGCTGAGATAGGTTTGCCAGGCGTCATTTCCGGCATACAACGGAGCGACGTCATTCTTCACCTGCTGAACGCTGCGTCCGGCGATCGACAAAATCCTGGCGCCGAGGAGCGCGAGTACTCCGGCGTGGCTCGTACCACGTACAAGCCCTCGGAAACCACCAGACGCGAATTGGATAAGCGCCGGAGTTCAGACCGATTACGCACCAGATAGAGGCGTGTGTGCGCGTTCTTTCGCCAGGGCCACTGCCTTGGCCAGCTCAACGATTATCTGTTCATCCGTCTTACTTTCGACCGTTCGCCGAAGTTTGCGACAGCGCGCGAAACTGCGCTCGCGCCTCGGGACTAAAGCTTCGGTCGCGGGCAGGTAAGCTATCCACGGCAGATTGGAGATCTTCGCGCCATTGCGCGGGAGAAAGTTGGGCCTTCCGGAAGCTGCGGTTGGACCGACGTTGGTTTGTGCGCCGATCGAACCGCACAAACCATGCAAGAGAATGATGGCATCAGAAAAGGTGAGCGTCCGGCCGGTTGTAGCTTGCTCTGCAAAGTCAACTTGATCGTGGTCCCCAGCTCAATTGTTAAGGTCTGGCGTGAACCTCTCTGCACACTCCCCGTCTCTTGAAACGGCGGCAACTGCCACAGAGAGCAGAAATCGATCAGAGGGTCAACTGACACTAGAACACCGCTCAACCGTCGAATCGTGGAAGCAAATCTTCGCTCGGCTGGCGAGCAAGCGGCAAGACTCGACGCGCCATGGCCAGAGCTCACCTGGCAGCTAACGCAGTGATCTGCGTTGATCACTCCAATTGAGCGGCTGCCAGGCGCGATACACTCGGTGACTTCCAGGCAATCTCGCAGCTCCTGACAGTTATTTCGAGCGTTGCTGATGAAACTGCACGCGGTAGGAACCAGGTCGCCGTAAAGGGTGCTGACGTAATCTCGTCATCAGAATGCTGCTCTTGCGTCCGATTTTCCCTAGCGTGAGTTCTCAATCGAAATGGGCGAGCCAATCTGTACAAAGTGTGGCGCGGAATTGATTCCGGTACCAGCTATTGCCGTCAGTGTGGTCAGCCCACCGACGAAGTCGGCTCCAGGTTCCGAACAGGCCACGGCCATCTTCGGAGAGTCAAAAGACGCAGCCACAACGAAGCGTCTGGATCCGCGTCCAACCACGCCTGGTTACGACCCTGGCTCTGATTCCGTTACTTCCCCACCGCCACTTCGCCGGGTAAGTCCTGAGTACTCCTGGCCCAAACTCGTCACCGCCGGCATTTAGTTTTGTTATTGGTGGTCGTTTCAGTTGGCGTCATCTGGTCGCTCAGGGCAGGAAGCCGAACCGCCGATGCCCATTCAGATCAACAAGTCGCTGATCTATCCCGGATCCCGAACCATCGTGGACATGTCGGACAGTGGCGGCGCCGTTCTGCAACTGGAAACACCTGACGCGCTGGACAAGGTGCGCGCGTGGTACGAAGCAAACCTCAAGCCGACCAAGACCCTCCGCGTAACATCCACCTCTGTTATCCAGAAGAACGCGAATGTAACGGTTACGCTGGTATCCTGAAGACAAACTCACGTCGATTGTGATCAAGCAAGTTCGTTAGGGAGTCAGCTGAGTAGTTCCTCAAAACTGAATCCAGGTTCGACGACCAGAACATCCGCATCCTTCATTGAAAAGACGAGTGGTGGTTTGATCTTAATGACGTTGTGAAACGGTCCGTCCGTGCTCAGTAAGGATGCCGCGCTCTTTCATCCGCTCGACGATTTGGGTCGCTTCGCGGCCGGCGGGCTCAAGCGTATCGCGATCACGAACGAGTTCAATGCCCAGAAAGAGACCGAGACCGCGCACGTCGCCAACCAAACGGTGTCGGGCCTGCAACAAGCTCAGTTCGCGCTTCAGGTATTCGCCAACTTCCAGCGCATTCTGTTGCAGCTCTTCATCGCGGATCACATCGAGGACGGCCGAGGCCGGTGGCGCAGGAAACCGGATTGCCGCCGAAGGTGTTGAAGTATTCCATGCCATTGGCGAACGACGCCGCAATTTCCGGAGTCGTGATGACGGCGCCGAGCGGATGACCATTGCCGATCGGTTTGCCCAGGCGTCACGATGTCAGGCACGACGTCCTGTGTCTCGAACATCCAGAAGTGCGTACCGGCGCGGCCAAAGCCCGTCTGCACTTCATCAGCCACGCAGACGCCGCCCGCAGCTCGGACAGCAGCAAAGGCTTCACGCAGATATTCGGGCGGCAGAATGATCTGGCCGCCACAACTCGACGGCAGATTCGCACAAAGAAGGCCGCCACGCCACCGCTGTTTTCAGCGACTTGCGCCGCGCGAGATACATCCCGTGCGTATTGCGTTCCGGCATCGTCGCCGCGATGTTCTGCCGCGATAGACATCGGGCAGCGGAACCTTATGAACCCATGCAGGACACCCATGACCGCCCGGGCCATCAAACTTGTAAGGACTGAGATCGATCATCGCGGTGGTGTTGCCGTGATAGGCACAATCAATCACGATCGATCTCAGTCCGGTTCGTGTGTGCTCGCGCCAGACGCAGCGCCAGTTCGTTCGCTTCGCTGCCGCTATTGACCAGGTACACAACGCGCAAAGGATCAGGCAGCGTCGCGGACAGCCGCTCGCTGTACTCGATCAGATGTTCATGCAGATAACGAGTGTTCGTGTTAAGGATCGCCATCTGTTCGGTGCCGGCTCGCACGACCTGCGGGTGACTGTGGCCGACATGAGCGACGTTGTTGACGCAATCCAGATAACGTCGGCCGCCGGCGTCGAAAAGATTCTGTCGCGAGCCGGAGACTATGTGCAGCGGAGATTCATACGACACACTGAGTGAAGGGCCCAGATGTTTCTGGCGCGCCGTCAGTAACTCGGCCGGCGTGCGACGCGGTCGTAGAGTCTGAGCTGCTCTTTGACCACTGGCATTCCGCACGCATAGCGAAAGACTCGCGTCGGCCAATCAAACGGAATGTTTTGCAGCCTTTCCAAAAGCGACCACGCCGGCGCGTTTGAAATGTTCAGGTATTCGTTATCAGGAACGTCGCGCGTCTGCCGCGCCGCGATGCATACGCTGAAGCAGAGGCGGGTGACGGCTAACGTGTAAAGAGACATCGACCTCGGCTTCGGTGAGCGGGTAAGTCTCATGATACGCGGTGACTACCTGGGCCGCCGCGCCGATCGGATCCGTTGGGTACGCGGGCGTCCCGCCCGCTGCGAGCGAGACGCTCGCCGACCCGTCCGGTTTGTCGAGCATCACGTACGCGAGCGCGACGGCCAGGTTGCAGACGGTCGCACTGTGAACCACGTCGCCATAATCGATAATCGCCTGAACTCGATGTTCGAAGGCGTTGGCCATGGACCAGAATGTTGTAGTCGTTCGCGTCGTTGTGGATGATGCTGAAGCGCAGAGTGTCCCAGTCGACCTTTTCCCATTCCGCAAAGAACCGTTCGACCAGACGGCCGGCGATCATCCGGTAGTAATCCGACCAGGTCGCGAGCCGCGGCGTTGCGCAAGTCCCAAAGGAAAGAGCGATGCGCCGCCTGATGTGAGAAACCGTCGAGTGCGGCATCCATCTGCGCCAGCGCGCGGCCCAGTGAAGCCAGCAGTTTGCGTCCGGGCTGCTTAATCTCTGCGAAGCAAACGCCGTCAAGCCAGGTCAGCAGACGGACAAAATGCTGCGAACCAGCCGTGGTAATTGACGCGAGGTCATCTCCATTTCTGGCTGGGCACTATCCGCGGGAACTCTAAATCGAGCTTCCGCGCGGCCAGAAATCTGATCAGGTGATTTTGAAAGTTGAGAAAATCGAAATTCTCTTCGGCGTTGGCAATCTTGAGGACGAACTGCTCACCTGAGACCGTGCGCAGCAGAAAGTTCTGGTCGCGTTCACTCGGAAGCGCTGGAGGCCGACACGCGCAGGCCATAAAGCTCTGCGGCAAACTCGACCGCATCATCCAGCGTGACGCGCGGCGCTTTTTGCACGGCGGTGGTCATTACGCCGCACATGATAAACGAAGCCTGAGGCTATAACCGCCATATTAACCCGGCGCGGCCAGGGTGGCGCCAGGATCAGCTCTAAATTCCAGTCGCAACATCCCCGCAGGAATGGCGATCGGCGCATGTCACCTGAGCCTCTGTGAATCCGAGCATCCCGTCACGAGCATCAGGAATAATCTGAAGCGGCCGCGACACCAGTAGTGACTCCAGTTGGGGAGACAACCACCCTCAGCCGCCGTTCTTCACTGACCGTCGGGTGATTCCCGTCACTCGGAATCTCGTCAACATCGCGTCCAGAAGAGAACCCGATACCAGCCCCAGATGCTGGAGCGATAGGCAATAAACGCCAGCTGGACTATGCCTTTGTCGCCACGTCATGAGTCCAAAGTTCACTTCAATGCGGTAGAAGATGGCCAAGACGCCCAATGATCCGCCAACTGCGTCGTGGCGTTCTAAGACCCGCGAGCATACTTCGCGCGCGCTGGTCCAACGCGGCCTGTACCCAGGCTACCTGGTCAGGGTTATTGCTGCCGCTGTGTAGATAAAACCGTCTTCCCGTTCGGACCGCTGCGAGCGTGGCACCCACCGTCTCGGAGGTAAAATCAAATTCTCGACCGACTGATCGCCGTCATCGCCGCCAGATCTCCGCAAGCTAATTGATTCGATCGAGGAAGCCACCGGGAGTTCGAGGAAAGCCAGAGAAATTTATCCACGGGTACTTTTAAAGCCCAGAGCGTACGAAGATTAGTACCCATGACCTGAAGCCAGCGGGCCTCGTTACCGGTGAACGAAACGGAAGGTTGATGATTGATCGGTCGTCGCCAGCGGGTCGCTTCGGCAAAAGGTAGGGCTTGCCAACGGTTCCCGTCACAGGCACCAGGCGCAACCTATGCGCTTCATCATTCATGCTCCACTTGTAGCCCAGTGGTTCATTGCACGCCGGAATACTAATACCGACGAAGCGGAGCGCCAACCAAAACAAACCCAAATGTGAAGAACATCTCCTCTCCTTGGGAGAGGGTCGGGTGAGGGCTTAGTAGGCCAAATCTAAAAATTCACCGGGCTTAGCCTGTGAAACGAGACAACAACAATTCATCAAAACATTACGCTGCCAAGAATCCCTGAACAGATAGCAAAAGCCCGCGGGAACGTTAGAGAAGTTGCGCTAAGGCCTCACCCCAACCCTCTCCCAAAGGAACAGGAAGCTCAAACTGTACGGCTACCAAACACATATTGCTATGGCAGGCAAGGCGATGCTATCCTTTGCTCACCCAAACAATTAATCCAAGTTACATCAGCGCGAAGCCATGCTGAGTCAATTCAAACACCTGCGCCGCGTCGTCATCACCGGCTTCGGGTGTGTCACGCCCGATCGGGATCGGGCGACGAGGCGTTCTGGACGCGGACTTCAGAACGGACTGAGCGGCGTTCGGCGGATCGAGTCGTTTGACGTTTCAGCCTCGCCGGTAAAGATTGCCGCGCAGGTTCAGGGATTTTGATTGGGAGGCGCAGCTCGGGCCCAAGGATCGAAAGCATGTGCCGCGCACGGTGCCGCTCGCTCTGGCCGCTGCGCGCGAAGCTTTTCAGGATGCGGGCATCGCGCCAAACGATCTTTCTTGGAAGAGCGCCAGCAGATCGGTGTGCAGCTAGGTACCGGCGGCGGCGGCTTGCCCTTCGTCGAAGACCACTACGCCATCTGGTACAACGGCCGCTCGCATGCCAAAGCCAGCGTCTACATCATTCCGGCTGCGACTCACGGGACCTTGTCGAGCGAACTTTCGATGGCTTTTGGCTTGCGCGGCCTGTCGCATGTGATTTCGACTGGATGTACAAGTTCGACGGACGCGATCGCCTACGCGGCGCAACACATCGCGCTCGGCCGTCAGGAATTGATGCTCGCCGGAGGTGTGGACGCGCCTTTGGCGCCGGGCATTCTCGCCGGATTCAATCTGCTGACGGTGTTGACGACTGCAATGGAACGACGATCCGCAGCACGCCTCGCGCCCGTTCACGCGCAATCGATCCGGAATGGTGCTAGGTGAAGGCGCATGGATCTATGTGCTCGAGGAATTTGATCGCGCAAAGCAGCGCGGCGCAAACATCTACGCCGAAATTGCCGGTTACGGATCAACCTGCGATGCGTATCATCGAGTGCGTTTACAGGAAGGCGGCGACGAGCCGGCGCGCGCGATGACTCTGGCGATGAACGATGCCGGCATCAATGCCGAGTCAGGTCGATTACGTGAATCTGCACGGCACTTCGACGGTCCTGAACGATCGCATCGAGACCAATGCTTTGAAGCTGGCGCTGAATTCCAATTCGCGCCGCGTCCCGATGTCAGCGACCAAATCACAGGTGGGCCATCCGCAGGGCGCGAGCGGCGCCGCCGGCCTCGGGGCTGCGCTTTGCGCCATGCAAACGCGGAGTGATTCCTCCAACCATAAACCTCGACGAACCTGATCCGGACTGTGATTTGGATTACGTCCCGCTCGAAGCTCGCGAAGCTGACGTGCGCGTCGCGCTCTGCAATTGTATTGGATTTGGATCCAAGAACAGCGCGCTGGTGGTTCAGCGAGTTTAATCCGCAGATTACGCAGATAAGAAAAGCTTCAGCCCAAAATGCAAAGGCTCAACAATTGTGAAACTTTCAGCGTCAGACCCTTGTGCTTCACTGCGTCTGCGGCTTCTTTATCTGCGTAATCTGCGAATCCGGATAACATGTTCGAAAAGCTTTCGCCAACGCAGCCTTGAACCCGAAAACCTCGACAAAGGTTCATACACGCCCGAAGAGTACGAAGGCTGCCTGGTTGAGTTGCGCCGCGTCAACGAATGGCTCGGCGACGCGAATGCTCTGCGCGATTCGCTGCTTGCAGGAAATCGAGCATCGCGATCTTGCAGTCCTTTTCAGTGCTCGATGTCGGTGCGGGTTCGGGAGAGTTGCTGCGCGGTGGCAGCCGCATGGGCGCGTGACACCAAGAGGACGGCGTTCCTGGTTGGGGTTGAGTTGAATGACCGTTCAGCGAAGGCGATTCTCGGAAGAGTCTGCAGACGTTTGCCGAAATAGCTTCAGTCAGGGCGAACGGGTTTGGTGCTGCCTTTCCCTGGATCAGACCTTTGATTATGTGATTCAATCTTTGACGCTGCATCATTTTGATGATGCTGGGCGCCGTGAACCTCATTGAAAGAGATGGCGCGCGTGGCCCGGCCGCGGCATTTTCGTGATCGATTTGCATCGGAACCGGATGGCTTATTTTTTCTACACGACGATTGGCCGTCTGTTCCTGCACAACCGGCTGATTCGCGAAGACGGCGCGCTGTCCATCTTGAAAAGCTTTACGCCCGGAAGAGCTGGAAGAGATCGGACGAAGAACCGGCCTGGCCAACGTAAAAGTGGAGAAGTATTTTCCGTCGCGATTAATTCTGAGCGCAGCGTCAGAACCGGGAGGAGGAATTTAGACATGATTTACATGATTTACAGGATTGATAGAATGCATGACACTCATCTGTCTCTTTATCCTGTTAATCCTGTAAATCATGTCCAATTGTTTTTCTCTCGTGGGCTCAATGAGCACATCTTCAAATTACGACGTGATCATTGCCGGGGCGGACCGGCCGGCGCCAGCGCGGCGATTCATCTCGCCACTCGCCGGCGCGCGTGTGCTGCTGGCTGAACAAAAGAAATTTCCGCGTCCGAAGTTATGCGGTGAATTTATCTCTCCCGAATGCGCGCAGCACTTCGATCGGCTCGGTGTCAAAGATCAGATGTTTGCGGCCGGACCGGCAACTCTTGCCGAAACAGTCTTCTATTCGCGCAACGGCAGTAAGGTGAGCGTGCCAAGTTCCTGGTTCGGATCCGGACGGAGTGGCGCTCGGCTTAAGTCGCGCGGAAATGGATGAGCGTTTGCTGCGCCGGGCCTACGCCGCCGGAGCGACAGGTGCTGGAAGACGCGCACGTAACGGATCTCGTGTTTGAAAACGGACGAGTACAGGGTGTGACCATCAAGGCGGGATCGCAGCCAGAGACTTACCGGGCGGCGATCACCATCGATGCCACTGGTCGAACGCGAGCGCTGGCCCGGCGGTTACCCGCTGTTAAAGAAAATGCCAAACCGAAGCGCCCGCCGATGATCGCTTTCAAAGCGCATCTGGAAAACACGCTGGTCGCGCCGCGGCGCCTGTGAAATTTATTTCTACCGGCGCGGATACGGCGGTCTCAGCAGTATCGAAAATGGCCTCAGCAATCTTTGCTTCATCGCGTCGGCGCGCGACGTTCGTTCGTGCGCCTGCAGACGCAGATCGCGTAATGCGTGAAGTCGTAGCTCAAAACCGGCGAGCCCGGTTTACTCTGGCAGGTGCGCGAGCCCACTCGCAGTGGCTGGCGGTTTCGCTCGAAGGCTTTGGCCGTCACGAAGTGGCTCCGGCCGAAGGGTTGCTCGACCATCGGCGACGCCGCTTCCTTCATCGATCCCTTCACCGGCAGCGGAATGCTGATGGCTCTCGAGAGTGGCGAACTGGCAGCGAGCGCGATTGGCAATTATTTGGATGCAGATGGCGAATCACACCAGCCTCAGCGCTTTGCGCTTGAATTACGCGGCCAGCCTACCAACGAGTTTTTGATTCCCGTCTAAAGGTGTGTTCGCTATTGCGCAAAGCTGCATTTGTTCCTGGCCTCGCCGAGTTGGCGATTCGCTTTTTGGCGCCAGTAACCAGATTCGGCAGGCGCCTCGCGCAAGCGACTCGGGGCCGGGCATCTGAAACTTTATTCTCGCCCTGAACGTAGGCTGGTAGGCCACGATGCCAGGTACACAGCATGACTAATTAATTCTTGCCTCACGAATGGATTTAGGGTACAAACTGCCTAGTCTCCAGTTATGGGCGCGGGACCCGGGTTTCACCAAGCAACTACCGGCATGCAAACCTTTCGAAATTGTCATAGCTGCTCCTGCCTCACGATCGCGCCTGATCGGTTCGCTTGATTGCATTAGCTATCTTTTTTTGATCGGTATGAGATCTGTCGCCACAGTTCGCATGCTAGCTTAAAAGGAGAAACGAAAATGTCTTGGTACCTCAGCCGTTGGTGTAAGAGCCTCACTGAGTAGCTTGCTCACTTGTTTGGTGGTTTTAGGCTGCGTTAGCGCGGCCATGTCCCAGGCTCAGTCGAATGCCGCAGACCTGCAGAGGCACGGTTCGCGATCAGAATGGCGCGGTGGTGGCCAACGCCAGCGATTACGGTGCGCAATGCAGGCACAAATGCGTCCCGCGAAGCGACGACGAATGATGACGGCTACTACAAAATTGTGAATTTGCCTCCCGGCGAGTATGTAATCACGGTTAAGGCTACGAACTATAAGACGGCGGTCGTGTCGGCCGTGAAATTAACCATCGGTCAGACTGTTAACCAGGATGTTCCTTTGGAAATTGGCGATTTAACGCGCGACTGTTCAGGTGACGTCGGCGGCTGCCGTCGCTGGTTGAGACTACCAACACCACAATCTGCTTCAGTCGTCGATCAGCAGCGCATCGATAATCTGCCGATCAACGAACGCAACTACTTGTCATTCGCGCTGACCACCTCGACCGTCAGCCGCGACAATGGCCGGCCGATTGGACCAGCTCCGACAACGGGTCTGAATTTTGGCGGCCAGCGCGGCCGCTCGAACCTGGTGCAGGTTGACGGCGCCGACAACACCGATAATTCAGTGAATGCTTCACGATCGACCGTGAGTCAGGAAGCGGTGCAGGAGTTTCAGGTTGTCAGCAATTCATTCGCAGCTGAGTTTGGGCGTTCGTCGGGCGGCGTCGTAAACGTCGTCACCAAGAGCGGCACTAACGATTTGCACGGCAATGTGTTTGGGTTCCTGCGGCACAAGAGTTTTCAGGCACGTAACGCCTTTGCTCCGATTGACGATCCGCCCTTCACGCGCGCGCAATACGGCGGCACGCTGGGCGGCGCCTTCAAAAGGACTGGACTTACTTCTTTTCGCATTCGAACAAAGACAGCGCCATGAGATCCGGGTTCTTTACCAGCAACGTGCAGCTCAGGGCCTGACTCAGTCAGCGCACGATTCGCGCGTCATTCCTGCCTTATCAGTGGCACGCACGTTCACAACATCTGACTCCGGCGCAGGCTACTTACGTCAACACGCTGGTAGGCTACAGCGGGCAGTTGATTGCGCGGTGCTCGCAACATCATTCAGGGCAGGCGCGGCGGCGCTAATATGCCTATCTCGCGTCCAGCGGCGGCAGCACCGGCGCTGACCGGAAGCAATCCGCTGCACGTCACCGGATCGGTTCCGCGGTGTCCGGCGTGGCCCGGTGCTGTTGGGCACGCTCGGTTCTTCTTTCTTTCAGGCGCGCCGGTGCCTTCGGCGACCACCAATGCGCTGGGCCAGCCGATAGCTTTCCGACCGCTGCTGGGCTTGCAGACTGTCTTTCCGGTGACCGACAAGACCACCTTCAACTCAATTCGCATCGATCAGAGTCGTTACGAAGAATAACCACCTGACTTTCCGCTTCGGTTACAACCCGAGCACGATCACGGGCATTCAGGTCGAATCGCAGAACCAGTCACTCGGACAGAATGATTTTTCGCGCACCGGCATTCAAAGACTGAAAGACTATTCGTTTGTCGGCACGCTGGCTTCAACGCTTTCCGGCAGCATGGTGAACGAGCTGCGCTTCAACTTTGGCGAGCGCCGCGCGGTATTTCAATCGCAGAATCTGGATGCCGTGGCTTTCAATATTTCCGGCACCGCGTTTATCGGTCGCGAACTGTTCTCGCCGGTGGTGCGCACCGAAACGCGTTATGAATGGACCGACACGATTAACATCGTCAAAGGCACATCACACCTTCAAGTTCTGGCGGTGACTACGCTTCGGTAAATATTCCTTCGGCAGTCTTCGAATTGAATTTTGCCGGTCTCTACAATTTCGGCGGCCTGCCGCGCCAGCAATCTCCAAATCCGGCCTGTCGTCGGCGCTGCCCGACTTTCACGCCGGTGCAGCAGTACGGGCTCGGCTTGCCAACCAATTACATTCAGGGCTTTGGCAATCCCGTCAGCCGGATCAGCAACAAACCGATCGCATGGTTTGCTCAGGACTCCTGGAAGATTGGCAGACGCCTGACGCTGAATTATGGCGTTCGCTACGATTACGAAATAACTCAGCAGGTCGCACCGGCTGGGATTGACCGATCCGCTCTCGGGAATGCAGACTGTCGGCGAGTGACATGCTGGCGGCGCAGGACGCGATGGGCGTCCAGCAGGGATTTCCGCGCGACAAGAACAATTTCGCGCCGCGGTCTGGCCTCGGCCTGGGACGTCAACGGCGATCAGAAAACGGTTATTCAGCGCGGCCGTGGGAATCTTTTACGATCACCCGCTTACTGGCCATCGCCTTCAACTCTGACATCGCCGACGCCGCGCAGCAGCAACAGGGAATCCTGACGCCGCAGGGTGGACCTGGACCAACGGCGCTGCTCAACGCCGACGCAGGTGTTCCAGGGCACAGTCGTAGATTTGTAACCTTGCAGGCGCCGTTCCCGGCGTGAATTGCACGCCCGGCGCCGCATGCTACTGCGCAATATCAACTCGGCCGCCAGCGCTTTAACGATCAGACGTTCCCCGGATTTGGTCCGGTGCTGCCATTCACGCTGCACGTCAAGAAGGATTTCGAGTACGCCTACGCGAATCAGGCGAACTTTACGATCGAGCGTCAGCTGACCAAGGACATGGCGATTTCGGGCAGCTATACTTTTTGTCGGCGCGCACCACTTGCCGCATCCGGAACTGACATCAATGCGCCGCGCGACAGATTTGCAGATTTCGGCTTTTGCGCGCTGGTCCGGCCGCAATCCGTTGAGCACTACCGAAGCGGTTGCTTTCTCAATCCCGACAGCACGGCGCCGCCTGTCCCGGTGGCGTGCCGCGCGCAATGCTTACTCATGGCGACGCCGGCAGGCAGTCCAGCATATCCAACCGCCGGTACACAACCCTTGCGATCATTGTGCCCGGAATGATCGCGGCGCCGTTGACGAATCTTGGCGGCCGGGTCATCAACCCGGCGATCGCCAACTTTCTTCCGGCCGAGTGCGCCAAATTATTTCTGGCCCAGGCACTCTTCCGGCGGACTTGTTACTCCGGCTGTTCGCAATTCGCATTGACGGGGACCTGCGGAACGCCGGAACGATCTCGCCATTCGGATCGATCAACGCGCAGTCGTTGAAGGCAATTCAAACTACAACGCGATGAACATCGATCTGAAGAAGCGCTTCCTCGAACAACTTCCAGTTCCTCGCGTCCTACACCTGGTCGCATTCAATCGACGATTCGTCGGATCTGCAGACGCCCCTGCTGCCGCAGGACAATCGAAACCTGAGGCCTGAGCGGGGCGACTCGCTATTCGATCAGCGCCAGCGTTTCGTGTTCAGCGCCACCTTTCGCGCCGCCGCCCAGCTGGCGTAGCGGCGATGCGGGCTTCGCACCGGTTCCTGTCGGACTTTACCCTGTGCTGCCGATCTTTGAAATTTCTTCCGGCCGGCCGCTGCAATGTCTCCGAGCAATCAGGATGAACAACACATCAGGTCGAACTTAGAATCGATCCGCTCACGGTGTCGAGCAATACGTAACTGAACGAAGTACAGT
>ERZ1370068.11082-contig-9727_pt1 | contig 19043 bp, 28 predicted proteins | sample MGYA00561227_ERZ1370068 | MGnify/ENA primary metagenome ERZ1370068 (study PRJEB38410, sample SAMEA6850437) | metagenome | study: Metagenomic assessment of the ecological functions of the soil: analysis of the soil microbiota associated with the...
CTCAGCGAGCGCTGGTGAAGCGCGCGATATTTGTCACCGACGGCACAGCGGACGGCGTTCCTCCTGCCGCAGGCGTGGTTTAGCGTTGGCGATGGACCGGCCGCAATCCAGATATGCGACCATCCAGCCTCGCCCGGGCGGGAGGCGTCGATGCGGTTCGGTTTTCGGGGTGTGGTGCGTGGGCCTTTGCCTCAGCTTTTGTCCGGCGCGCGTCGTGGCCCAGAGCTGGACGGCCTTTAGCTCCTCGGAGGGCGGCCGCTACCGCAGTCGACATGCCGGGCGCGCCCAGGTCAGCAACGGCGCCGTATCCCTGTCGGCGCCGGCCAGATGGTGCCGATGACCGAGGCGGAGGTGCGAGCCGGGCAATGTCGCCTACCTCGCCTCTCACGTCGACTATCCCTGAACGGCATTGCCCGCGCCGCGTCGGCTCGAGCTGATGCTCGCTCGCGTGCGCGACGGCTCGTCGGCGGGCAACACGCTGCGGGCCGAGAAGAAGCTCACTTTGGGCCGCTTCCGGGCCGCGAATATGTCGTGGTCCAGCGCCACCGGCACCAACACTGCCCTGCGCACCTACTGGGGTGCGCGGCCGGCTCTACCAGTTGATGGTCACGGAGTGCCGGGGGATCGAGGCCTACGCCCGACACGCGGCGCTTCTTCGACCTCGTTCAGCCTGGTCACGCCCTGAAGGAGACTGCCCGTGCCGAAGGCCATGATGCACCTGGCACAGTTCCTGCTGCCACGGGCCGACCTATCACAGCCTGGCGATGTGGCGGCATCCCGCGCACCGCCGAAGCCGGCTACGACTGGTCGCGGCCGGCGCTCTACCAGCACATCGCCCGGGTCTGCGAGCGCGGCAAGTTCGACATGGTCTTCTTCGCCGACCTCAACTACATCTCCGACACCTATACGCGGCTCGCTGGCGCCGGCGATCCGCAACGCCACGCAGGCGCCCGAGCACGATCCCGATCCCGCTGCTGTCGTTCATGGCGGCGGCGACGCACCAACGATCGGCCTGGGCGCCACCTATCTCGGTCAGCCACCAGCATCCCGTTCCACGCCGCGCAGGCTGTGGGCGACGCTCGACCACCTGACCGGCGGGCGCGCGGCGTGGAACGTCGTGACCATCGCTCAACCACAACCAGTCGGCCAACTACGGCGAGGAGCTCAGGCCGACCGACGAGCGCTACGACCGCGCGCACGAATTCATCGAGGTCTGCCGCAAGCTGTGGGACAGCTGGGACGAGGACGCCGTCGTGATGGACCGCGACGGCCGGCGTCTTCGCCGATCCGGCCAAGGTGCATCGCATCGAGCATGCCGGCCGCTTCTTCAAGTCGCGCGGCCCGCTCAACGTCGTGCGCTCGCCGCAGCACGGGCCGGCGCATCCTGCAGGCCGGCACGTCGCGGCAAGGGCCGCGACTTCGCGGCGCGCTACGCCGACGCGGTCTTCGCCATCCAGCCCAACCTCGCGGGCGCCAAGGCGCTACTACGACGACATCAAGCGCGGCGTCGTCGAGGCCGGCGGCCGGCCGCAGGCCTGCAAGATCCTGTTCGGCGTCCAGCCGATCATCGGCGCCATCGCGACGCCGAGGCCGCGAGACAAGCAGGACCGAGCACAACAGCGCTGGTGCCGCTCGAGGGCGGCCTCGCCATCCTGTCCGGGCCATCTCGATTTCGACCTCTCGACCCTGCCGCTCGACACGATCATGGCGCATCGCAGCGAGCCCAAGCTGCAGCGGCATGCAGACGCGCTACCGCACGATGACCGGCGAGCTCCTGACGCTGCGGCAGGTGGCGCAGAATCACGGCCAGAGCGGTCGGCCTGCCGCAGATGGTGGGCACGCCGGCCGACGTCGCCGACCAGCTCGAGGCCTATTTCGATGCGGTCGGCGGCGACGGCTTCATGCTGTCGCCGATCTATTCACCCGGCGCGATCGAGGAATTCGTCGATCTGGTGGTGCCGGAGCTGCAGAGGCGCGGACGCTTCCGGCGTGGACTATGCAGGAACCACGCAACGCGACCATTTTGCGCCAGGACGACTGCGAGAGGGGGATCCGCACGCCCTCTCGCCCCTCGGCGGGGATAAAGGCGGTAGGCCGGTTGCGATATCCACCGAAGAGACCTCCGTGCGAGCTCGATCGATCCGCGCGCCACGCATCTCGAGTGAGGAAGATTGGCGCTGCACATGGACATCCGGTCAAAAAGCTCGCGCCGAGGCAGGCTGTCGCTACGGATCTGATGGACCTGTTCGTCGTCACCGCCTGCGGCCTCACCTTCGCGGCCGTCGTCGGCCCCGGCATGCATGCCGCGCCGAAAAAGCGCCCGCCCATTTCGCGCTGATCGCCCGGGATCTCGGCAACGACGCCTCGAGCAATTCCAGCAGGTTGCCGACCGGTTCCTGCCACGCTGCCCGCACGGACCACCGACCGAGGCGCAGAAAGCAGGCGGTCGCGACGACACTGAACGTGTCGGTCGAGCTGGCTGGACACGGTCATGCGGAAAAATACCGGCCGGAATCCGGCTGCGCCAGCAGTAGGAGGACGGTTGCGCCGCGTGGCTACGGCGCGCCGTAGGCCAGGCGTGATCGTGATCGGCGGTGGCGTCCGTCAGGCCGTGCTGGAAGATAGGCATCGTAATATTCCTCTCTCGACATGATGGACCCGCAGCCAGATGCCCGGGGCCTGAATCGTCTCGCACATGGCGCGGAAAGCGGCCGTGCGTCTCGTAGATGTAGGTGCAGATGTCGCGCGTGCAGTCGATCACGTCCTCGGAATAGACGCTCGCCTCCTGTAGGTACGGTTTCGCCGAACTGCGCCGCGATAGATTTGTGTCGAAGAGTGCTGGTGTCGCTGTAGATGCCGCTGTGGCCCGAACTTGGTGGCACACGACGGCGTCGCACCGCCTCGGCCATCGCTGTCGTAGTAAGGAGGACACGAACCCTTGATGAGATGCTCGCCCCTGTGGCGCAGCCCGACGGGGTTGGCGCGCACGTTGGCATATTGGGGCAGGAATATCTGCCAGCGAAACGCAGTCCATGATCTTCCACTTCGGGACGACGAAATCGAAGCCCAGCATCGGGCCGTACTTGTCTTGATGAACTTCGGGATCGCCCATCAGCACGGGCGGCGAGATCGACGCCGTGGATCCAGGCGCCCAGTCCCATCGCTTCCGCCGCCAGGAAGAGGTTCTGGACCAGCAGGTCGGCTTCGACCTGCGTGCGCATCGACCAGATGGCGCCAAGCGGAATCTTGATGTCCTTGTTGAGGAAGCCGCTCTTGACCCACTTCTTCGCGCCGGCCGACTGGTAGAAGTTGCGATCGTCGACGATGTTCGGCCGTGCGCCGGCCGGCTGCGTCAGCAGATACATCATGCCGTTGATGTACTGACGCGACAGGTCGACGACCGGGAAACAGCATCGGTCGTGCCCGGCAGGTTCGACAGGAAGCGGTTGGAATCGAGATAGGCGGGGAAGTCGCGCTTGCCGCCCGGCACGTCGATGCGGTGGTCGAGGAGCTTCACCTTGGCCTGTCCCGCCCGCTCCAGCAGCAGCGCGGCGATCGAACCGGATCGCCGTCGGCCGGCGGCGGCGCTTGCGCAGGAAATAGGTTCCGCGTGTCGTTGATCAGGAAGAAGTAGCGTTCCCTGCGCGTTGTCCGGGCTGCCGGCGGTGCGGCCGACCATGTTGACGTTGGGCTTGGCCATGATCGGCGCGCCGTCTGCTCGGATCGTACGAACGGCCGGTCCGGGCATGCGTGAGCCCGGTGCAGCCGGTCGCGGCGATCAGCACCGCCTCCTCGAGCGGCGACAGAGGCGCGCGGATGGGTCGACTCTGTAGCTCATCGGCCCGGCGGCGAACGTCGCTGCCGCGGCTTACCCGGTGGGTGCGGCGGCGCCAGATCGTGTCGATCAGCGATCGCGCTTTCAGCGCCTCGAGACCATGGGTTCCTGATCGGTGCTCATCGCTTCCCCGACTCACGTTGTTACGAGCCGCCACGGAACCGGGCCTCGATCATTTCAAGGACGCCGGCGATCGTCCCCTCGGGTGACGGGGCTGTAGTGCGGAAGGGCAAGCCGCGAGATCTTGGCGTCGATCACGCTCGGTTGCTTCGAGGCGAGCGCTGCAGCGTGAGCGCGCTCGAATTCTTCCAGGGTTTCGACGGTGTAGCCGTCGGCGTTGCAGGCGCGGGCGTATCGCGAAATCCGGACTGGAACCTCGACCAGTCCGCTCTCCATGAAGGCCGACAGCTGAAAGAGCTTGATCAGCTTGAACTCGCCGTCGTTGAAGATGATCCAGACGACGGGCATGGGAATGTTCGACTGGCGCGTCATCAGCTCGAAGCCGGAAAGCAGAGTAGCAGCCGTCGCCGCAGCCCACGACCACCGCGCGGTCCGGATGCGCGAGCTTGAGGCCGATGGCGCCGTTGATGCTGGCCGGCCATCGGTCCAAAGGTGCCGGGCTTGCGGAAATTCTGGCCGTCGGCCGAGTTCGACGTAGTAGCCCAGCCAGGCGAGATGGGCGCCGGCGTCGGCCAGCAGGATGACCGCGCGGCGGCAGCATGCGTCCGATGCTCTGGGCGAGCTTGCCGGGGTGAATGCCGCCGGGACGCGGCCAGAGCAGCTGCGGCCTCGTAGTCGCGGTGATCGACGTCTTGCCGGCGACCGCGGCCCGACCTTTTTCTCCAGCGCGTCGATCAGCGCGACGATGCGCCCGCCTGGCGTCGGAGACCAGCGCGTAGTCGGCCTTGTAGGCCTTGTCGATCTCCATCTCGGAGATATTGATGTGGATGAGCGTTCGATTGGCGAACAGAGTCGTCGCGATAGCCGAAGGTCGCGTGCTGGTTGAGCGAGTTGCCGACCGCGATCACTACGTCGGCATCGAGGAACGCCTTCCAGGCGCGTGGCGTGGCCGCTGTCGCAGAACACGCCGACCGCCAGCGGATGGCTTTCGTCGACGATGCCCTTGCCATCGAGCGTGGTGAGCAACGGCAGTCTGGAAGCGCTCGATCAAGCCGCGTACCTCGGCGCCCGCACCGCTGCGGATCGCGCCGAAGCCGACCAGCGCCACGACCTTCTTGTCCGTTGGCGAAGGCATCGGCGAGATAGTCGGCGATCTGGCGACCCGCGCGCGGATCGGGCAGGACCGGCTTCACCACGAGACGGAGGTCGCGGTAGTTGCTCACCTCGACGCCATGGTGCGTGAGGTTCTCCGGGACGTGGATGTGCACCGGGTCGGGCCGGCCCTCGAGGCGAGATTCACCGCCTGCTCGAGGACGTCCATGGTGTCGGCAACATCGGTCAGCAGCCAGCTTTTCTTGGTGGTGGCCGCAGAACATCTTCTGCGAATCCGGGTGTCCGGTTGACGCCCGACGTCTCGTTGAGCGAGCCTTTTGCCGCGCCAGTCGAGCTGACGCATAGCCCGGAGATGGCGAGCAACGGGTAGGAATCCGACATCGCCACGGCGAGGCCGGAGAAGAGGTTGAAGGCGCCGGGTCCCGCGGTCGCCCAGCAAACGCCGAGTTTGTTGGTGAACATGGCGTAGCCGCAGGCGGCGAAGGCCGCTGCCTGCTCGTGCCGGGTGATGACCGGGTGGATCTTCTTCGAATGCTTCAGCGCGATCATCATGCCGGCGGCATTCTCGCCGGCGCCGCCGAAGGCCGCGTCGACACCGACGCTTTCCAGTCCGCGAACGATTGCCTCGTAGATGCGCACCGGCCCTACTCCCGCAAACGGCCGAACGACGCCACGTCGTTCCATGGCTCGAAGCCGTTGCCGACGCCGTGGCCAAGCCGCGGGAAATGACGAGGATCATGCTGACCAGGCTGTTGTCGTTCACCCAGGCAACGCCGGCGCTGGTGTAGACGTCGGCAGTGAAATCCTTGGCGATGAAGCGATCGCTCTGAGCCGGCGCGACGCCATCAGGATGAAGATGCGGAACGCGGTGTCGCTGAATCCGAAGCCGGTCGGCGGGGTTTCGCAGAACAGCCCGACCATCAGGTCGATGCGGTCGACATTGTCGCGCCAGTCGGTCTGGCCGTAGATGCGGCGCAACTCCCGGCCGGCCCGGGTGCAGCGGATTGGCCAGGTCGTCGAAGCGTGTGGATCGGCTTCTTGTGCAGTGAACTGCAGGAAGCGGTTGTAGCGCGGCACGCCGCGTTCACGGTCGCGCATCACGGTCGACCGGAGGCGAGGTCGACCACGCTCGCCGTCGGGCCGTATCAGCTCGCGCAGGAAGTTCGGGATAATTGTGGATCGTGATCGCGCCGGGATTACGCCACGCCAAACGAGATACAGAACGTCGGTGAAATCGCCAGTCCTCGCTCTTGAAGACGCCGAGCTGGAGTCGAGGTTGACCGGATCACGCCGTCGGTCTGCCGGCACCGTCGCTAGCAGGCGCCCGTCGGCTGCCGAGCGCACCGGCAGGTCGTCGCGCATCAGCGGGTGCATCCGGTAGACCGAGACGAACTCCTCGGTCAGGCAGTAGTCGACGCCGTTGTGATCGACGCCGCTGAGCGGCATGCCGGCGAACGCCTCGTTCTCGCTGCATGCGCCGATCGCGCGATGCAGGCGCTCGGTCTCGAGGCCCCACCAGTTCGCCTTTCATGCCGATCTTCGAGCGCCGGATGCGACAGGATCGCCGGCGTCCATTCGACGGTGTGGATCTTCGCCATCAGCGCAGCGTTGACCATGCGCGCGCAGTCGAACAGACGATCGCCGTCCCAGTCCGGATTGAAGCGCTTGAGCTCGTCGCAGATCGCGTTGTGTTCGCGCGCGAACAGTGTGCAGCAGGCTGAGGCCGGCCCACCAGTTGCCCGGAGAAACCGGTCAGCGCGGTCTCCAGTTTGTCGTCCAGGGCATTGGGGTCGAGGCATCAGGTCTGTCATGATCGAGGTAGAGCTTGCCGTCGGGCACGAGCTCGGCCGGTTGAGCACTGAATTGCCGTTCTCGCTGCGACGTCGCGCCCGCAAGCCGCTGCGTCGTCTGGCGGTTGCTGCCGTAGATTCGCGAGGCATCCCGCCAGTGCGATTCGGCATTGGCGTAGGTCGGCGGATATTTCAGGCGCCCGCCATTCCTCCGTCTTTCGCGTTCGTAATCGCGGGTCGGGTCAGGCCGCGTGCGCCGGATTCATCGGCAGCCGCGCTGGCGCCACGGATCGTCGTCGGAGAGCGGCACCTCGAACTCGCGGCCGGGGCACCGGCTCGCCGTATTGAACCAGTCATGCGTCTCGAACTGGATCCAGGCGGCGGCGAGACAGTTCAGCGAGGTCGCCGGGATGAAATGGCGACGCGCCAGCAATTCGGTGCTGACCAGGCGGACTGGGCGTCAGCAGCGCCGGTTCGGGCTCGGGGAAGGCCTGGTCGATCGGAGATGTTGCGGCCGAAGCGGGCGCCCGGGTTGCTTCGGGTGAAGTACATGCTGTTGGCGTCGGTGAGTTCGGGTCGCTCGAGCTGCCCATCGCGGGTTGCCAAGGTCGTTGTAGTAGCCGCCGAGATTCGCGCCGCACGAGGTCGCGCGGATCGAACGGCGGCAGCGCCGACGGTCCCGGCGGGGTTCTGGCTCACCGGCAACGGTGGACGTTGTTGTGCAGGTTGCGCCGGCGCAACGCCACGCGCAACGACGCCGGAGATTGAACACCGCGCCCCGGGTCGAAAGCCTCGTGCCACGGCACGAACCAGTTCCAGCGCCTGGAAGAACAGGGTATAAGAGGCGGCCGCCCGCCGAGCTCGGGTCGAACGGGTGGACGACGATGACGGTAGAGACACGGCGGATGAGCGTGCTGGAAAGGAGATGCCACGCCCGCGTGACACGCACATGATCGTTGCTCGAAAGCGCGATCGAGGACACCAGCGTCGGCAGGAAGAAGATCACGGCGTGCCCAGCACGCCGCGCTCGATATGATTCCAGAACGACGTCGGCGCCGCGCGGAGCGCTGCCCGCCAGGCCAGCGCCACATCGAGTGTCCACCACAGCGAGATGACGGTGTCGTCGAACCGGATTGGTGACGCGCGGCGGCGCGATACGGCATCGTGGAACACAACGCGCGACGCCGCCCAGAACGTGATCGACGCCGTACCAGAGATGAACCACGAAGGCGAGCCAGGCGCCTGTCCAGAACATCAGCCAGAACGGGCCAGCGCCGGCGGGAGCGACGCAGCACGAAGGCACCGATCACGGGAATAAAGCAGGACGATCGAGACGAAAATCGCGTTGATCGTCATGTAGTAGTTAGTAGTCGGGAGTGCTCGTGCCCTTCCCACGGATTGCCGATCGGCGGCAAGTGTCCGGATGCCAGCCAGCGCTGCATCTGCAGCGCCTGAATTTCCGCGGCCCATGAAGCTGCGGTCAGCAGGGCCACGACGAGTATCGCAACGGCGACGAACAAGCGTGTGCTGGGCATGAGGCTCTCCTCGACGCGAAGCCTATGCCCCCGGAAGCCATTTATCAAGTTGCAAATCCCATCTTTTGCGCACACACTTCTTTGTGTTGCCCTGCCGAGCGTGCGTTTCGCCACATCGACCTCGAGGCAGAACCGGGGCGCGATGGAAAGGCTGCGTTAGCGCCGAAGCTCGCCGCTCTGCCAGCGACCGCGAAGCGATTCGGCGACCCGATCGGCTAGCGCCATGATGGTGACGTAGGGATTCGACCCCGAGGAGCCGGGGAACAGGCTGCCGTCGGCACATAGAGCCAGTCAGACCGTGACCCTGCCGCGGTCGTCGGTGACCGAAGTCGTCCGGTCGGCGCCGATCCGGCAGCCGCCCATGGGATGGGCGCTCTGGATCGAGATCTTGCCGAGCTTGAGGTGCCGGCGATCGATCAGCGCGTCGACCCGGTCGCGGTCCGCGCTGCTCGATGAGGAAGCCGGTCAGCCGCCGGGGCATGCACCCGCGCCCGGCGCCGCCGGCGAAGAAGATCTTGGTGGCGATGCGTTGCGCGGCGACCAGGGCATCAAGCGTGCGCTCGGACAACTTGTAGTGAAGAACCGGATTGCCGTCCGGCGTCCGCGGCTCGATGCGGTTTGTCCGCCTCGGCCTCGATCCAGACACACGAGGATCATCCGCAGGCGCCGGAAATCGCCATCATGGCGCTGTGCTACGGCGCCAAAGCCCGGCCAGGCTCTTTGGCCGTGGTGAAGGGGAAATACATGCAGGTCTCGAAGGATGAAATCGTCCTGTTCCTCGAAGTCGTCGCAGTAATAGGTCTTGGGAAAGCCGTAGTAGTTGATGATCGGCCGGTCGTGCTGCGCCACCAGCGTCAAGGCGGCATGGCAGGTGAAGTAGCGACCCAGCGCCGGCAGATCGACCGGCAGGCGCGGATGGGCGAGCAGCGCCGAGCTGTGCATGGCTGCCGGCCGCGACCACGACGATCGCGGCGCGCCGAAGCGACAGCGGCCGGTCGGCCAGGCCGAGGATGACGGCTACGGCCGACAGGCGCCACTTCCGGCCTCGACCGCGTGCGGCGTGATGCGATGCGACCCGGCAGTTGGTGATGACCTGCGACGCCTCAGCCTCGGCCGGCAGCTGCACGCTGGTGCCCTGCTTCGGCCTGGTTCGGGCAGCCCATGTTGCACATGCCCGGAGCCCTTGCAGCCTTTGATGTTGACCGGAAACTTCCTGACCGCATGGCCGAGCGCCCGGCAGCCGGCGGCGAACAGGCTGGTTGTTCTCGTTGATGTCCTCGTCGGCAACTCGTGGACGTTGTTCTGCTGCTCGTAGCGCCGCATGCGCGCGGCGCGAAGATCGGCGTACGTCCAGCCGGCCGAGTGCCCCAGTGCTCCAAGGAGCGTTGGCGGCGGGATTTCGATCGACGTGCCGGCACATAGGCCAGGGTCGAGCCGCCGTAGCCGCGGGCGCAGGCGACGTTCAGCGTCTGATCGCGATTGCCGATCGCGCCGGAACTGAAAGAACAGCTTTTCCGCCATTTCCAGTTCGCGACCGGTGAACTCCTCGTCACCGAAGTGCGGGCCCCATTCCAGCTTACGGCGATGCGCGCGCCCTCCGCGCAAAGCGGCGCCAGCGCGCTGGGCGACGGCTGCCGCCGGCCGGCGGAGCCGATGATCAGGGATGTCGAGCTTCCGGCGTCCATGTCTCAGCCGGCCGACGGGATCTGCCGATGGTGCAGGCGCACGTTGCCCACTCCTTCGACGGCAGTAAGAGGATCCGCCGCTGGACGCCGTCCTGCGTGTAGCCGAGGAACACCAGGGTCTTCAGGCCCCCGAATGCCGACGCAGCAGGGTGAGCGGCGCATTCTCCAGCCGCAGCCAGCGATCCGCAGCTCCTGGCCGGCGCAGGCGCTCGAACCAGCGCAAGGTCACGGGTACTGTCATCCAGCGGATCGCCAGCAGGAGCAGCTTGAACTCGAGCTGCCGCAGGCGCGGACGCGGCCGGCAGCTCTTGATCGATCGCGGGCGAGCAGCGGGTCGGCCACCGCGTAGCGCGGCGGCGCCGGCGCTTTCCGGAGCGATGCGGGCGGCGAGACACAGAAGGAACCGCCGCTGGCCCGCCTTCAGCACCGGTTGTGCCGGACTGTCCATTCCAGAACACTCCCGCGCCGTCTCGCCGACGAGCCGATTATTGCCCATCCGGATCGGCCCATACAACCTGAGGGCTTAATTAGCAATCATCAGAACCACGCGTTGTCCTGCACGCGCGGGCAGACGGTCAGGCCATCTCGCCAGCGGCGCCGGCGCGGCCATATCCTTGGTTCAAGTAAAGGACAGGAAGGGGAACGCATGATCGGTCGTCGCAGAGCGACGTTGGCGGCGCTTGCCGCACTGCTGCCGGCAACCGCAGCGCGCGCAGCAGCGGCCCACCCGGCCGATCCGCACTGATCGTGCCCTACGGCCGGGCGGCTCGGCCGACCAGGTGGCGCGGCTCTATGCCGAGCGGTTGAGCGCGCGCGCTGGGCCAGCAGGTGATCGTCGAGGACAAGCGCCGGCGCCTCGGGCGGCGTCGGCGCGCAGATGGTCGCGGCGAGCGCGCCCGACGGCTACACGTTCCTGCTCCTCGACCGCCGATCATGGCAATCACGCCGGGCGTGCGGAAGGTGCTCCTACAATCCCGACGACCTGGTCGCGGTGTGCCGGCTGTCGACGGCGCTGCTGCCCGTGACCATCACCAACGCGCTCGGCGCCAAGAACTGGCAGGAATTCGTGGTCCTCGCCAAGCAGAACCCCGGCAAATACTGGTTCGGCTCTCGTCAGGGCTCGGCACCATCACGCCATCTCACGGGCGAGGTGCTGTCCCGCGCTGCCGGCATCCAGATGCAGCATGCGCCCTACAAGACCATCGTCGACGCCACGGGCGACATCTTCGACGGCCGCATCCAGATGGTGTTCGACCCCTCCTTCGTGCCCTACGCCAAGGCCGGCAAGGTGCGCGCCGTGCTGATCGACGCCCAGGCGCGGCTCGCCGACCTGCCGGACGTGCCGACGGCGCAGGAGGTCGGGCTGGACCTCAAGGGCTTCCGCGACCGGGCATGGTTCGGCCTGCTCGCTCCCAAAGGCCTTGCCATCGGCCATCGCCAACCGGATCTCCGGACGAGGTCGCGCGCATCGCCGCCCAGCCCGACATGAAGGAAAAGCTGCTGCTGGTGGCGCAATACGCCCACCACCAGTCGCCGCCCGAGTTCGCGCGCCAGGTCGCCGACGACAAGATCTTCTTCGCGGCGCTGATAAAAGAGCTCGATATCAAACTGGAGTAGACCCCGCCCTTCGTGTGAAAGTGCGCGCGGCAGATCGGCAGTCAGGCGGGCAACGGGAAGCGAGCATGGCCAAGGGCAAATCGAGTGAAGGGATCGGGCAAGGGCAAGACGCCGGCGCAAAGCGCAAGGCCGCCAAGGCGAAGAAGCCGGCCAGCGCGCAAGGCCGCCAAGGCGAAGAAGCCGGTCGTGCCCAAGCCCGTCGTCCGGCCGGCGCTGCGCCGTCCGGTCAAGAACCGCCCCTCGGTTGCGCGCATGCCGTCGGCGCGGCCGGCGCCGCACACTAGGCAGCGGCGCTGTCGCTCGCGAACATCTACGAACGCGACCTCGACAAGACGCCGGCCAACTACGCGTCCCTCACGCCGCTGCAGTTCATCGAGCGCAGCGCCAGCGTCTATCCCGACCACATGGCGCTGGTGCACGGCGCGCGCCGGCAGAGCTGGGCCGAGACCTATGCGCGCTGCCGGCAGCTCGCCTCGGCGCTGGACAAGGTCGGCATCGGCGTCGGCGACACGGTGGCGATCATGGCGCCCAACATCCCGAAATGTACGAGGCGCATTTCGGCGTGCCGATGACGGGCGGCGTGCTGAATTCGCTCAACACGCGGCTCGATGCGGCGATGGTCGCCTTCATCCTCGACCACAGCGAGACCAAGGTGCTGCTGGTCGACCGCGAGTTCCATCGCGTGGTGACCGAGGCGCTGGCCATCGCCAAGGTCCAGCCGCTGGTCGTCGACATCGACGATCCCGCAGTGCGAGGACCGCGCCCAGATCGGCGACACGACCTACGAGGAGTTTCTGGCCACCGGCGATGCCGACTACGCCTGGGAATATCCCGGCCGACGAATGGAACGCCGTCTCGCTCAACTACACGTCGGGCACCACCGGCAATCCCAAGGGCGTGGTCTACAGCCATCGCGGCGCCGCGCTGTCGGCCTACGGCAACGCCACGCAATGGGCGCTGGGCATCCATCCGGTCTATCTCTGGACCCTGCCGATGTTCCACTGCAACGGCTGGTGCTTCCCGTGGACCCTGGCGCTGGTCGCCGGCACGTCGGTCTGCCTGCGCCGCGCCAGCGCCAAGACGATCTATGACGGCGCTGGCCGACCACGACGTCACGCACATGTGCGGCGCGCCCATCATCATGCAGTTCATCATCGGCGCCTCGGCCGAGCGAGCGCCGGCCGCTGTCGCGCAAGGTCGAGTTCATGACCGCCGCCGCGCCGCTGCCCGGCCGCCGTGCTGGAGGCGCTGGAGAAGGAGAATTTCCGCGTCACCCATGTCTACGGCCTGACCGAGGTCTACGGCCCGGCGACGATCTGCTCGTGGCACGAGGACTGGGACGCGCTGCCGGCGCACCAGCGCGCGCAACTCAAGGCGCGCCAGGGCGTGCGCTACGCCGCCGAGGACGGCGTCACGGTGATGGATCCCGACGACCATGAAGGAAGTGCCGCGCGACGGCGCCACCATGGGCGAGGTCATGTTCCGCGGCAATCTCACCATGAAGGGCTACCTGAAGAACGCCAAGGCGACCAAGCGAGGCGTTCGAGCACGGCTGGTTCCATTCCGGCGACCTGGGCGTGCTGCACGAGGACGGCTACATCGAGCTGCGCGACCGCTCCAAGGACATCATCATCTCGGGCGGCGAGAACATCTCGACCATCGAGGTCGAGGGCGTGATCATCGAGCACCCGGCGGTGGCCAACGCCGCCGTGGTCGCCAAGCCCGACGAGAAATGGGGCGAGACGCCCTGCGCCTTCGTGATGCTGAAGCCCGGCGCCACGGCCACGGCGGAGGAGATCGTCGCCCACTGCCGCGCCAACCTCGCCTCCTTCAAGTGCCCGCGCTACGTGGTATTCCGCGACCTGCCGCATGACGTCGACGGGCAAGGTGCAGAAATTGCGTGCTGCGCGAATGGGCCAAGGCGGTCTGAGCCCTTGCGCAGAGCACCATCGCGCCGCCATAATCCACCGGCTATTTTCGCGCGCTGATATGGCCGGCGAAACCACGCTGATCGTCACGACGCGAAGCGGCGTGCGTCCCTGGGCGTGCGCGGCGAGCCGCTGCACAATGCCGGCGCCGCAGCTGCGCCGCGTCGTGCGCCGCCGCCTGGGCGATGGCGCCGCCGACCTTCTGGCCGATCCGCAGCTGCACGAGGACGGCAAGGCGATCGACTGGTACGCCGGCTGGCCGGGCGCCGTGCAGCCGCTGTCGGCCCTCGATGCCGCGCGCCGGCGAAGCGGTGCTGGCCGACGATCGAGCGCACGCCTGGCCGACATCCGCCGCCTGGGCGACACGCTGGCCACGGCGCCGGCCCGCGCGAGGACATGGGCCTGGTCGGCCTTTCGCTGCAGCTTGCCGCCCGCGCGCCGGCCGAGTCCTTCGTCTTCATGGTGGGCGACCGGCCGGTCATCGTCTGCTGGGGCTACGAGAAGGAGGCCGCCGCCGCGCTGCTGCCCGCCGCCCTGCCGCAGCCGCCAGTGCCCAGTCCGGCCGCGCACCGCGCCGTGCTCGAGGCGCCGCCGTCCGCCGTGCCTGCCGCCGCCTGGCCGGCAGCACCGACCATTCCCTGGGCGCGCACGCTGCTCGCGGCACTGCCACTGCTGCTCTTGCTGCTGGGCGGCGCCTGGCTGCTGCGCGGCTGCCTGCCCGCCGATCCGGCGCTGGCGCTGGCGACCCGCGAGGGGCCGGCCGCGCCGCCGGCGCCGGAGCCCGCGCCCGATCCGAAGCCGGCGCTCAAGGCCGCCTTCTCGACCGAGGAATCGCGCAGCCGCGTGCTGAAGGTCGAGCTGTCGCTGATCGAAGCCGAGCTCAAGAAGCGCATCGCCGACTGCAAGCCGCCGGAAGCACCGAAGCCGCCGCCCCAGGTCGCCCTCGCGCCGCCGCCGCCGCAACCGCCCGCACCGGCGCCCGCCCCGGCGCCGCAGCCGCGGCCGCGCCGGCCCAACGACGATCGCCTGCGCCTGCCGTCGGCGCCGACCAACGACTACTCCTTCATGGCGGGCTGCTGGCGCACCGATCCGTTCCGCCACGAGACGATCCAGCCGCAGCCCGGCATCTCGTCCTACTGCTTCGACGCCAGCGGCAACGGCCAGCTCGAATGGCGGCGCGGCCGCACCGCCTGCCGGACGCGCGCGCAGTGCGCGCTTCGCAGCGGCGCGGTCCTGCGCTTGCGCGACGCCGACACGACCTGCAACGACGGCTCGCGCTGGTATGCCGACCAGCTGCGTCTGCCGGCGCGGCGCCGACGACGTGGCACAATGCAGCGGCACGTCGCGCGGCGCGTTCGGTCCGGTCTCCTGGACCGTCAACCTGCACAAGCTGAACTGAATCGCGCGGCTCGATCGCGGCGCGGCTGGCGACTGGCAGCGGCCGCTGGCGGCCGCGCCTGGCGCGGTGACACCCGGCCCGCCGGGCCAGCGGGCGAGCTGCACGTGGGTCGTCAGTGCGTCGACGCGGTCAGTCGGACGATCTCGTCCTTGATTTGCAGTTTTCGCTTCTTGAGGCTGCAGATCGCATCGTCGTCGGGATGCGGTCGGGTATTCTCGTGGTGGATCGCTTGCTCAAGGGAAGCGTGCTTGGCCTTGAGCGCTTCGATGTGGTCCACTGTGCTCACGGGCGACCTCCGAGATTGTTGCGGACGAGCAAACTCTGACTCCGACATTGGGCCGAGTCACGCCGAATCAACCATTTTCCACCGCCTGTGAATAACGCGGTAGGATAGTCAGCATGGCTGAACCATCGCGGCTCGTTGTCGGGATTTCCGGGGCTTCCGGCGTGATCTACGGCGTGCGGCTGCTGCAGGCGCTGAAAGAATTTTCCGGTGGAAACCCATCTGGTGATGACGCGCACTGCGGAAGTCACGCTGGCCCACGAGACCAGGCTGAAGGTGGCGGAGGTGCGGCGCCTCGCCGAGCACGGCCTACCGGATCGACGATCTCGCCGCCGCCATATCGAGCGGCTCGTTTCGCACCATGGGCATGATCGTGGCGCCGTGTTCGATGCGCAGCCTGGGCGAGATCGCCCACGGCATCACCTCCAACCTGCTGACCCGCGCCGCCGACGTGGTGCTGAAGGAGCGCCGCAAGCTCGGTGCTGCTGGCGCGCGAGACGCCGCTGCACGCCATCCATCTCCGGAACATGACCGACGCTCGCCGAAATGGGCGCCATCATCGCCCCGCCGGTGCCCGCCTTCTACAACAAGCCCAAGACGCTCGACGACGTGATCGACCACACGGTCGGCCGCGTGCTCGACCTGTTCGATCTCGACACCGGCAAGGTCAAGCGCTGGAGCTAGGCGACGCCGACGGCGCGGGCGACCTCTGCGGGCGGCAGCATCGGAAAGGTCGCCCTCATCAGCGCCACCACCGCGGCGCGGTCCTGGGCGTCGGGCACGACGCCCAGGCACACCGCATAGACGCCGAGATTGCCGACCGCCGCGCGCAAGCGCTTCTCGAGCGGACGGTCGCGGTCGGCCGGCGGCGTGTGCAGGCTGGCGAGCTTGATCTGCTCGGCATGCTCGGCCGCGAGCTCGGCGTCGGCCACGCGCGCGGCGCACGGCGTCGACGGTCTCGGGCAGCGCTTCGGGCCACGGCCGGTCCTTCAGCAGCCGGCGGACCTGGCGCAGCGGGCGCACGATCTCGGCCTGCCAGACGTCGCTTGCCTTCAGGATGATGCGCAGCCGGTCGGCCGTCAGCGTCGGCCGGCCCGAGGCGCGCCGAGCCAGCAGCAGAACAGCAATATGTTCACGTCGCAGCCGCGCCGCTCCTGCAGGTCGAGGCAGGCCTCGGCCACCCCTCGCCGGCATAGAGTTCCAGCGAGAAATTCCAGAACGGATGGGGCAGAAAATCCGACACCTTGGGCGCTTCCCTTTGAGCGGGCGAAGGGGTACACGGCGCAGGACGACGTGGCTAGCCCGCCTGGACGAGTGCGCCTCCATGAGCAACCGGACTTCGATCCGCTGGACGCCGAGGCGATCAAGGCCAAGCTGGAAGCTTTGAGGAGCGAACACCGCGACCTCGACGAGGTGATCGACCGCCTGCTCGAGAAGCCGCCTTCGACCAGCTCCAGCTGCAGCGCCTGAAGAAGCGCAAGCTCGGGCTGAAGGACCAGATCCTCAAGCTGGAAAGCCAGTTGATTCCCGATATCATCGCCTGAAGCATGGCCAAATCCTCACGCCAAACGCCGCCCGTCCGCAAACCGGCGGTCGGCCTGATCATGGGCAGCCAGTCGGACTGGGCGACCATGCGCCACGCCGCCGAGACCCTGGAAGCACTGGGCGTGCCGCTTCGAGGCCCGCATCATCTCCGCCCACCGCACGCCCAAGCGCATGATGGCTTACGCCACGGGCGCCAGGGCCGCGGCCTGAAGGTGATCGTGGCCGGCGCCGGCGGGGCCGCCCACCTGCCGGGCATGACCGCCGCGCTGACGCCGCTGCCGGTGCTGGGCGTGCCGGTCGAAAGTGCGGCGCTCAAGGGCCAGGACAGCCTTCTTTCCATCGTCCAGATGCCGGCCGGCATCCCGGTGGGCACGCTGGCGATCGGGCGGGCCGGCGCCGTCAACGCAGCGCCTTGCTGGCCGCCAGCATCGTTGGTCTTGGCGATGCCAAGATCATGGCCGCGCGTCGAGCGCTGGCGGGCGTCGCCAGACCGAGCGCCGTGGCCCGCGCGCCGTCGGACGACGCCTGCCGTCCTCACCGCTAGCAGATGAGCCCAGCAACGATCCTGCCGCCGGGTTCGACCATCGGCATCCTGGGCGGCGGCCAGTTGGGCCGCATGACCGGCCGCTGGCCGCGGCGCGGCTGGGCTATCGCTGCATCGTCTATGCGCCCGAGGACCATTCGATCGCGGGCGACGTCGCGGCCGGCCATGTGAGCGGCGCCTACGACGACAAGGCCGCTCTGGCCCGCTTCGCCAGCCAGGTCGACGTCATCACCTACGAGTTCGAGAACGTGCCCGAGGACGGCCGTCACGACGTGCGAGATGCTGCAAGCCGGTGCGGCCCGGGCGTGAAGGCGATCCATGTTCGCCCAGCACCGGCTGCGCGAGAAGGACGTTCTTCCGCAGGCTCGGCATCGGCACCGCCGACTATCAGCCGATCGCGAGCGAGGCCGACATCGCCGCTGCCACGCGCACTGCCCGGCATCCTGAAGACCTGCACCGAGGGCTATGACGGCAAGGGCCAGATCCGCGTCACCGATCGCGCCGGCCTGGCCGCTGCCTGGCACAAGCTCGGCGAAGCGCGACTGCATCCTGGAAGCGCTGGTCGACTTCGCTGTGCGAGATCTCGGTGATCGTGGCGCGCGGCCTGGATGGCGCGACCCGCTATTTCCCGATCGGCCTCAACGACCATCGCGACGGCATCCTGCGCGCCACGACCGTGCCGTCGGCCTGCCGGCCGGCACGCTCGCCACGGTCGGAGCGCTTCGGCACCGAGCTGGCGCGCGGCCTCGACCTGGTGGGGCTGGTGGCGCTGGAGATGTTCGTCACCCGCGACGGCCAGCGTGCTCGCCAACGAGATGGCGCCGCGGCCGCACAATTCGGGTCACTGGACGATCGACGCCTGCGCCACCAGCCAGTTCGAGCAGCTGATGCGCGCGATCTGCGGCCTGCCGCTGGGCCCGGTCGATGTGCTGGCGCCGTCGCGCATGGAGAACCTGATCGGCGACGGAAGCCAACGACTGGCTCCGCTATCTCGCCGACCCGACGGCGCGCGGCTGCATCTGTACGGCAAGACCTCGCGCCCGGCCCGGCCGCAAGATGGGTCACGTCACCTTCTTGAAACGCGTCCTAGTCGTCCCGCCGGTCCACGACTTCACCCGGGCCTTCAGCTTCTCGATCTTCATGACGTCGTCGATGCGCCGATCGAGGAAGCCCCAGGTCGCCTCGCTGCCCGGCGAGCGGTCGTTCAGCCAGTAGAGCAGGGTCGAGGAGTAGACGCCGGCCAGAGCGTCGCCCGCTTGGTGTAGAAGTTGAAATCCGTGCTGGTGTCGCCGGCTGCGTACCACATGGCGTCGACGGTCTGGTAGAGCAGCCTCAGCGCCAGTCCGGCATTGAAGCGGCAGCGACAGCAGCGCCAGGCGCGCGGCGCGCCGCCTCGCGTTCGCCGGCATGGCGCTCGAGCCGGATGCGCACGGCGTTCTTGATGCGGTCGCGGCATCTTCAGGGCCGGCAACGCCTTCCTTCTCCATGTCCTCGACCGGGCGCAAATCGGCACGCTCGCGCTGAGATAGGTCAGACCTGGACCGGCCCGCCCGGGAACAGCCGGTCGGCCTCGCCGCGCCGGCAATTCGAGCTGCTGCCCGGCAGCCGACAGGCCGCCCGGCAACATGTGTAAATTGAACGAAGTACAA
>ERZ1370068.4671-contig-373_pt1 | contig 19036 bp, 23 predicted proteins | sample MGYA00561227_ERZ1370068 | MGnify/ENA primary metagenome ERZ1370068 (study PRJEB38410, sample SAMEA6850437) | metagenome | study: Metagenomic assessment of the ecological functions of the soil: analysis of the soil microbiota associated with the...
GTTGTACTTCGTTCAGTTACGTATTGCTGACGGGTCGAGGAATCGTGATGCTCTGCCCCCTTCGTGATCGAACGCGGTCGCCAGGGCGTCGGAACGTCCCACGAACCAGCGCCGGTCGGGTGTCGTCAGGTGCATTCACCCACAGCTGCTCGGGACTCGGGGATTTTGACGTCATCCTCGCGCTGCAGCGAGCCATTCCGCGACCTTGAAACGCACATGGCCATTTGGACAGGCGCCATCAGATTCGCCTGCCGCGTCAAATCGTGACTGCCAGCAGTCCTTGGTCTGCAGTGCGTCCGCCTTCTCGGACGCAAGGCGCAGTCCAGACCGGGTTTCGAGGATCAGTTCACCATTCGGGAAAACGCCACAACCCCGTGGAGCCCATCGGGCAGGGCGGGTGTGGCAACCTCGCTCCACGAGTCGGTGGCGAATACCTTGTAAAGATGCTGCCGTCCGCCATCACGATCGCCAGACGTCCGCGTCCCGCGCTGAAGGCCAGCACTTCCGAGGGCTGCTGCACGGGAGAGTTCGCTGACAGGCGGCCGGTGTCCGGTCTCCCACACGGTGATCGCGGAGGTGCCAGCGCCGGCGATCAAGGTCCCGTCTGCGCTGATCGCGAGGTCACCATCGGCTCCTTCGCTTCGACAATCGTGCGGAGCATCTCGTGCTTGCCGAAATCCCACAGAGATCTCGTCCGCCCTGCCGCCGTCACGGCTGCCGGCCCGATCGACAACCATCTTCTATGCGGGCCCGGCGTGCCCTGCCGCGCGGGAATGATCGGCCCCGGGGCGGCAGCAGCTGCATCACATCCATCAGCGTGTGGCGCGCCAGCGCCGACGAAGGATCGAGCCGGAGGGCTTCGATGGCCTGCAAAGCCGATCACCCCAAGTGAATCGAGGCGTTCCTGAAACTGTTCCGATGTCGATCGTGGCGAGCAGGCTCGCGTCCGCCTTCCGATTCGATTCATTGACTTTCGAACGCGCGACCACCATCACGATCGCAATCACCGCAAGGCCTGCAAGCGAGACTCCAAAGAGCGCATGCGTCCGCCGTCGCACTTTTCGTTCCTGCACAAGGCGGGCGGCGGCCTCGACTGCCGCGACGCGGCATCGGCGTCGCGGGCTGCGCAGCTGGCTGCCAGAAACGATTCGGCGCGCTCGAAGTCGGGGTCGTACGCCGCGCCCACGCCGGCGTCGGGCGCTGCGCGTCGCGCCAGTTTGAGCGTCAGCTGCAGCTCCGGGTCGCGCCACAACCCGGCCTCGTTACGCGCGTGCAGAAGCGGCGCGCCGCTCAGTCGCCGGCAGATCTCGGCCGATCGCGCTTCTTCTCGTGGTCCATTCCACCGAGACGCGTCCACAGTCGCATCAGGCTCTCGTGCGACAGATCGACGATGGTCTCCGGCTCGAGTGGCGTCGGCGATCGACGGCACCAGGAACGACCGTGCCCGGCTCACGGAACACGATCGATCACCGCCGTGATTTCGGCAACCGACGCGTCGCCGATCTCGCACAGCTCGCTGCACGCGGCACGGGCGCCGCAAGCCGAGGCCCTGTCCCGTCGTCTCGGTCAGCGCCTTGAACACCATCTCGGCGTCAGCTGACGCCCACGCTCAGTCGTGATGCTCGCCGTAGGCCTCTTCGGCGTGCTTCGACAGCGCGTCGCTTCATCGTGCCGATCGCTTCGTAGTCGTCGAAAGTCGATCGGCGCTGGCCGGCGTGCGTGCGACGCCCAGTCGTCCCACGTCCGCATCAGCGCGTGTTGCAGCACGGGCAGCTGATCGGCGTCGTCGCCGATCGTCGTTCAGCACGCCGCGTGACGAGGCGCGGCGCGATCTGCCCGCCACCGACGGCGACCGGACCGGTGATCGCGAGCCGCAGCTCGTCGCGGGTCATGCGCGGCACGAGATACTGGCCGTCGTTCACCGCTTCGGCCAGGCCCGGGAATCTCCGCGCACGACCCGATGAACTCCGGACCGCATCGTCAGCACGACGTAAATCGGAACGCTCGTCCTGGCGCGCCGCCTCCAGGAGCAGCTTCACGAAGGCGACCGCCTCGTCGCGGCCGGCCGGCCTCGGCCGCGAGCCTGCTTGAAGCGGAACAGCTCCTCGAACTGATCGACGACGACGAGGACGTTTTCGCCCGGCGGCAGACGCGCGCCTGGCGCACGGGCATCGACGAGCCCCTGACCGCTGCGACGCAGCGAGGCGCCGAGCAGGCGCGCCGCTGAGCTCGTCGATCGCGCGATCTCCGCCGAGCACAGCCGGGATCGTTGAGCGCGCTGCAGCCAGATTGCCGATCGGGTCGCCGCCGGGACGCAGCAGCGCCACACGCCAGCTGGATCCGGCCTTCGCCACATGCCCGCTGAGAAGCGACGGCATCAGCCCCGACTTGACGAGCGAAGACTTGCCGCTGCCCGATCCGCCGACGACAGCCAGAAAGCGAGCGCGTCGCAGACGGCCGAGGAGATCGTCGATCGCAGCTGCTCGCGGCCGAAGAACAGGTGAGTCCTCGTCGGGCTCGAAGCTGCGCAGCCCGGGGAAGGGTTGAGGCGGTCGCTTGGGGCTCACGGGATCAGACCAGCTTCGCGAGGAATGAATCGAGGGCCGCGGCGGTCGGGCCTTCGCTGCCCGAGATCACCATGGCTTCGAGCGTGCGGAAGCGGAGCTTTCTCCGGCGTCGCCGGCGGAGCGACGTACACGGCCTTGGCCAGCATCGGCTTGGTGCGCCCATAGCCGGCGATTTTCTGGAGCTCGCGAAGCTTGCTTCGGAGCCCACAGCTCGTTGCCGGCGCCGTAATAGATGAGGGCGGCGTCGCATTCGGTCAGGTTCACCTCGTGTTCCTGGCGCACCTGGGCTTCGTCGCCATCGAACACCGGCAGGATCACTTCGATGCTGCCGCCCGAACAGGAAGTCCTCGAGCGGGCGCGTGCTTGTCGGCGTCACGCCGGTCGTGTGATCAGGTAGATCCGCTTGATCGCGCATCACCTGCGTCTGAACGAGGCGGCGATGCCGATGCGCGCCTTTGGTTCTCTTGGGTTTCGGTGGGTTCAGCCGGACGTGAGAAGGACGCTCTTTGAAATCCTCGATCGGCGTCTTCAGCAGGTCAGTTCCGTCGTCGTTTCGGGGATCCGACTGCACCTGATCGCAGCATCTGTTGCTGTCGCGGATCGCTGGTCGTGACGCCCGGCGGTATCCAGATCAGCCGGCAGAAATCCGCCGGCCTGGCTGCGCTCAATCGCCGCGCTCATGTTTGGAGCGCGACAATCGACTCGGTCGCGCCTTCCGGAACCATTCCGTAGTTTCGGCCGAGCATGTGCACGGAGAGCCGGCACCGCGCCAGCTGATCGCGCACGACGGCCGCGCATTCCGGCGACGCGACGAATGGGCAGCGGCTGATCCGGCAGGACCGTGTAGCCGTTTCCCAGCAGCTCCCGGCGGATCGCGTCGCGCTGATCCCTCAAATCGGAGCTCGTCTCGGCGAGATAGACACAGCCCTTCGCGCCCGCTGGTGGCGCTCCGCGGCAGGCGCGGCGTCCGTTCCTCGAGGATCGTCAGGAGGTTCGCGATGTCGTGGGCAAGGTCCGTCGAGCTTTGTCCACCGTACAGCCGCCGCTCACTGGCGCTGGCGAGCGCTGGCTGAACTCCAGCTCACGCTCGCGCCCGCTTTGCGAGTCCACGGTGAAGAATTCGTAGCCGAGCACGGGCTGGAGCAGAGGCGGCGTCTGGTCCCGCTGAATCGGCGTCTTCACGACTTTGAAGACGCGCAGCTTGTCGCCGATGCGCGCGCCCTCGGTGACGCGCACGAATTCGTTCAGCTCGCGCAGGCACCACTCGGACTTGACATAGCGGGGAGACAGCACCGACACGAGGACCGCCACGCGGGGCAGCCGATCGACCAGCTTGTCGGCGAAGACATCGTTGCCTTGCAGCTTCGGATCCCGCCAAATCGTTCGACGGCCTTCCAAGCAGCTATGGGCGAGTTTGACCTGCAGCGCGCGATGGAGCGCGGCAATCCAGCCGGTCTGTCCCTCGGCGACGCACCTGATCGTCAATGTGCGCGTAGGAGACGAAGACGTCGTTCTCGAATTTCGGAGACGACGGCATACCGATCACCGATAGGTGGGCGGCGTTTCGGGCGCCGGTGCCACGCCGCCGCCCGCTGCTGTGGCGATCACGTCCGCGGCCTTCTCGCCAATCATGTAGACCGCGCTCGCGATGAAGTAGCCTGGGATCCGCGGGAACGACCGACCGCGTCCACGACGCGGAGGCGCTCGACGCCGTGCACCTTGAAGTCGCTCGACACCACGCCGCCGTCCTTGCGCGCGCCGATGCGGCACGTGCACGACGCGTGGTGGCCCCACGCGTTGTCGCGGACGAACTCGGGCAGCTTCGCGTCCGGCACCGCGTCGCCCGGGAGCTCTTCCTGTCGCGATGACGCCCCTTCGCGCGAAGCGTCTGCCGTCAGCCTGCGCGCCAGCGCCACGCCGGCCGCGACCGCTGCGAGATCGGTGCCTCGCCGCGCCTTGTCGTTGCCCTCGTCGAAGTAGCGGAAGTTGATCAGCGGCGGCACGCGCGGGTCTGCCGAGCGCAGCGTCACCTCGCCGGCCGTGTTGTTGGTGTGCGCCTTCAGCACGACCCACGTGAAGCAGTTCGGGTTCTTCGCGAGCTCGGAGGAGTAGCCGGGAAGTATCCGTGGAACTCGCCCGACGAGCGCGTAGCAGGAACAGGTCTGGCGAGAACGCGTGCGGGCTCGACCGCGCGATGACCGCGAGCATGCGCGCCGTTGCGTGTCGTAGACGCCTTCGCGTTCGTTCGCCCACTCGCGATACTGCGCGTCGTCGCGCGTGAAGGTCGCGCCTCGCAGCGACTTCCACGCGTCGAACTTCATGCGGTTGACGACCGCCACCTCGTAGCGGTCCTGCAGGTTCTGCCCGACGCCGGGAGATCCACGCGCACGGCGATCTCGTGCTGCTCGAGCGTCGCCGCGCGGGCCGATGCCGGAGAGCATCAGGAGCTGCGGCGTGTTGAACGCGCCGCCGGCACAGGATCACCTCGCGCGCGGCGAACGCGCTGGCGAACTTCGCCCGGCCCCGCGCTGCCGACGCGCGGGTCGGCGCCGTACAGCCGCTCGCCGCTCAGGTACTCGACGCCGATCGCCCGCTTCGCGTCATCGAACAGCACGCGCGTCGCCAGCGCGTGCAGCTCCACCTTGAGGCGATCGGGAACCGCTGCGCTGACGTCGAGCACGCGCTCGCGCGCGCCCACCCGCCGGTGGTTCCTTTGTCGTCAGCGGCGTGTAGCGCAGTCCGATCGCGTCGTCCGCGACGACGCGCCAATCGTTCGGGTCGAGCTTGCTCTCGAGACGCGCGCGCCGGTCCGCGTCGGTGACGGCGACCTCGGGATCTCTGCAGGGCCGCGCGGACCGACTCCAGAATCGTCGTTCGAAGATCCTCGTCGCGAAACGCCGCGTCGGCGACCGCGATCTCGGTCTGCAGCCATCCCGACCATCCGTGGCGGCTCGGGTTGTGGCCCACGCTGGCCGGCGCTCGCTCGTCGTCGCGGTGCTCGCAGCGCTCGATGCGCTCGAAGTAGTCGCGCATCGTGCTCAGCGCGCCACGAGGCGTCGCCGGTGAGATCCGCGATCTGGTTCCAGTCGGCGTTGTGCGGACACACGAAGATCAGCGCGTTGTGCGCCGTGCAGCCGCCGAGCGTGCCCGCGCGCGGATACAGCACGCCGTCGGCCTTGCCGTCCACCGTCTCGACGTGTTCGGATCGCGCCGCTGCCGATCATCGATCGGCGTAGTGACGGACGAAGTAGTCCCAGCGCATGCCGTCGTTCTCGGTCGCCATCGCGTGGAACGCGGGCACGTCGTAGTCGTCTGGCAGCGTGTTGACGCCGGGGGTCTGCGGCGTCGATCCCACCGACGTCCGCGGATCGCCGCCGGCTTCGAGCAGGAGCACGCGGAAGCCCGACTCGGCCAGCCTGGCGGCCACGGTGCCGCCGCCGGCGCCCGAGCCGACGACGATGAAGTCGGCGTCCGGTACCCCGCCGGGCCGTGTGCGCCGTGCTCGCGTCACTGGTCGCTGCTTCGATCCGTCGCCCACAGACAACCTCCTACATGGTCTTTCAGGAACGCGATGAGATCGCGCTTGTCCGCGTCGCTCAGGCCGGGCTCGTCGGCGAACAGGCTCGTGCCGAAGTAGTGGCCCTTGTTGATGACGAAGTCGGGGCACTTGCTCAGCTGTCAGCATCTTCTCGAGGATGCTTGCGGTCTGGCGAAGGGTTGTTGCCGTGCTTCAGCCCGTCCGTGATCTCCTTGAAGCAGATCGATCATCTTCTTCATGTGCTCCTTCCGCTGGTCTTCCGGCATGTCGGCGCCGAGCGTCCATGCTCGACATCAGGCTGACGGGAGTGCCCTTCGGGATCGGCCCGATGAACACCTCGCCGTCGCGGAACAGCGCCGGGAACAGGCCGCTGCGCGATGCTCGAGCAGCGGCCGCAGTCCGTCGGGGATGTAGCCGCTCGGCACCCGGATGTGGCTGTCCTCCGTCGTGCGCTGAATGATGCCGACGCCCGCGCCCTCGATCCCGAGATCGCGGAACAGCTTGTCCTTCTCCGCGGCGTTCCGGCCAGAGCATCTGTTCGATCGACGCCTGGAACACGCGCATCCGGGCCTCGACCGACGGGCTCTCCGTCGAACGGGCCCAGCGAGTTGTTCTGCAGGAACGGCGCCGTGGACCAGAGGCTCACGAGCGATGCCGGCCGCGTGAAGCCGCGCCCGCCGCCGGGCAGCGTGATAGTCGTACTCGGCGCCGGTGAGCGGATGCCGCAGCTTCACGGTGCCGACCGACGGCAGCTCCTTGTAGGACTGCGACGAGAAGTTGTCCCAGATGTTGCCGGCGATGGCGTTGGTCGCGATCGGGCTGCAGATGTTGGTCTGCATCAGCGTCGACGGCACGCGCAGCTCGGTCGAGAGGAAGTTGTCCGTCCAGGAAGTCGTCGGCGCGGCCACGATCTTCCGCATCTCCTGCTTGAACGCGTCGGTCTTGGTCCACTCCCAGTAGTCGTTCCAGCAGCTCGAGGTAGTTCGCGCCGTTGCAGTTCTCGATGTCGATGCCCGGCGGCAGCGGCGGGAGCTTGCTCGAGTGGCAGCGCGCACAGCGCTCGGCGAAGACCTCCTTGCCGTGCGCGACCGTCGCCGCATCCTCGGTGAGATAGGCCGAGCCGCCCGGCGCGTCCTTCAGGTGATGCGGCGCCGTGCTGGCCAGGAAGAATCGCGCCATGTCAGGGCGTCTGCAGCTCGGTGGCCTGCCAGTATGACGGAGTTCTGCTTGGCGTCCGCGATCTTGATCGGCGTGATCGTCCTGCCCGCCGAGCAGCGGCCGGAAGTGCGAGCAGCCACTCCTCGCTGAAGAGGCCGATGTTGATGTACACGCGGTTGAGCGCCCCGAGCGCGCCGACCGAATCGGAGCCGTCCTTGAGCACGCGCGGCGTCCACGTCGGTGCTCGGCGCCTCGAAGAACACCGCCAGCGGATCGGTCGCCGGCACGAAGTCGTTGAACTGCCGGTTGTCGAGCTCGCCGCCCGCGAGCGTGCTCCTTGCCGAACCGCTTCGCGAGGCGCCATGCGCGCGCCGAGCGTAGTACACCGCGTTCATCGTCCGGGGATTGTTGATGTTGTCCGATCGAGACGAGCGAGGTGTCCAGCGTTCCCGGCAGCGACGTCCGCAGCGCCTGGTTGAGGAAGCTCGCGCCGTTGGTGTCGCCCTTCCAGTCGAAGATGCGGTGCCACCAGAGCTACTGCGCGCCGACGTTCGAGCTGAGGTTCGCCCAGCGTCGGGCGCTCGGGATCCGCCGGCGGCTTCACCGGGTTCGGGCCCGACGTGGCAGAACCCGCACGTCATGCCTACGCGGTACGGCCGCACCAGGTTCGGCGACTCGTAGTAGCTCGGGTCGCGATAGTAGCGCTCCGCGTCCCACGCCTTCCGCGCCTTCTCATCGAAATCCGGGTTGGGGAACAGCCGGAGGCCGACGACGCCGCTGGGCTCGCCGTAATAGGAACCGACCGGCACGGTCTTGCCACGGGCGCCGATCTGCGACGCCCTGTATTTCGTCGGCGTCGGCGAAGGGATCGGGGCCGCATGCCGGATCGCGCACGTCGAGCCACAGCCCGTACCGGTTCGGATCGGGGCCGGTCGCCTTCGTGAAACAAGGCTCGTTCACGAGGCCGAGATACTTCCAGCGGTTGTCGCGGCGAGTAGGGCACCATCGGGGTGCGACGAGACTGTCTTCAGGAAGTCGAGCGAGCCGAAGCTCTGCCTGGCCAGGACGTCCCACAGCCGGTCGTTACCGCCTGGTCCAGACTATCCACATGTTGCGACCCTGATCTCCTGCTTTGTGAACGACAGCCCTCCGTCCATGTCGTGGAAATAATCTTCGTCCGCGGCGGGAACGACGCCGCCGAACGCCCAGCGCGCATCGCTTCGTCGCGCACGGTGCCGGGCTTCGGCTGGCCGGCGACCGCATCCGGTGATGATCAGCGTGGCGCGCGAGTGCGCCTCCGGCCAGCCACGTCCGCATCGAGCGCAGAATACATGTGGCCCCCTTCAACCATCGTGTCGAACGAGTCGGATGCCGAAGGTTACCGCAGGTTGGAGAATGCGGCGACGAATTCCGGCTGGCTTCGACCACCGCGCCCGTGTTTGAATGGCTGCCACTCCTACGAGATCGACAGGCTGGCCGTGCGCGATCGACGCGCCCGGCGTTCCATACGAGAGGCCACGATGGCCGACATCCTCTTTGAGCCGCTGCGTTTCGAGAAACCTGACGGTGAAGAACCGCATCTTCCGATCGAACATCTCCGGACGCTTCGACAACTACGACGGGTCCGGCAACCAGGCGCGCATCAACTGGGAGGTCAAGTTCGCCAGCGGGCGGCGTCGGCGCGATCATCTCCTCGTTCGTGCCCGGTGCACATCGCGCGGCCGCATCATGCCGAACTACGCGACGATCGACGACGACGACGCGCATCCCGTTCTGGCAGGCAGCTCGGGCAAGGCGGTGCACGAGCACGACTGCAAGTACATCCTGCAGCTCGAGCCACGGCGGCCGGCAGCGTGACGTGCCCGGCATCGAGTACCCGAAAGGGCATGAGCTCCACCGGACAAGAAGGATCCGCTGCACGGGTTCGAGTGCGAGCGCATGACGATCGCCGACATCCGCGACGGTGGTCGACGCGTTCGCCGAGGGCGCCCGGCGGGCGCGCGAGGCAGGCTCGACGGCGTCGAGCTGCACGGCGCGAACGGCTACCTCATCACGCAGTTCCTGAGCTCGGCGATCAACGATCGCAAGGACGAGTACGGCGGGCCGCTCGAGAACCGCGCGCGCTTCGTCCTCGACATCGTGAAGGCCGATTCGCGCCCGCGTCGGCGCGCGACTTCCACCTGCAGATGAAGATCAGCGCGCGTCGATCACAACAACGACGCTGGTCGCTGCTCAAGCACGAGGAGCCGCCGGGCAACACCGTCGAGGAGTCGATCGCAGGTGTGCAAGTGGCTGGTCGAGGCCGGCGTGGACGCCGTCCACGTCTCCACCGGCAGCGCGTTCCCGCATCCGCGGAATCCGGCGGGCGCCGAACTGCCCGTCGAGCTGCTGTCGCCAGCACCTACGAGCAGCTCGCGTCGAGCGGCACGCAACACGTTCAGGAACCTGCTGCTCTTCCACAACGATCTGACGGCGGCGATCTTCCGCAAACAGTGGCTCGACGCCGGCGTGCCCGAACCGGACCAGATCGAGGGGCTGTCGCTGCCTGACGCCCGCGTGATCAAGCAGGCGGTGACGGTCCCGGTCATCTGCACGGGCGGGTTCCAGACCGCCTCGGTCATCCGCGACGGCGATCACCGACGGCGACTGCGACGGCGGTCAGCATGGCCAGGCCGCTCGTCGCCAACAACGACCTCGTCAACCAGTTCGCCGCCGGCCGCGACCAGCGCCGAGCGGCCCTGCACCTACTGCAACAAGTGCCTCGTGCACGTCGTCGAGCACCCGATCGGGTGCTACGAGGAGAGCGGCTCACTCGAGCCGCGAAGCGATGCTGGCGGACGTGATGTCGGTGTTTCCATCCGCCGCCGTTTACAGTGAGTCGCGTCGGACAGAGCGACAGGACGGTGTCGCAGACGTGGTCAAGGCGCCGTCGATCGTCGGGCTGGTGCGTGGTCGCCTGCGATCGTCGCTGGTCGTGGGCGCTCGCGTCGGTGCAGGACCGATCGTCCCGTCAGACGTATGACGCGACATCGACGGAGCACTTCAAGCTACGGGTCGATCGGCAGCGAGCCCGGCGGGTCGCTGCTGGCGCCGGTCGGCGGCGTGCTGCCGCCGTACTGGGTGTTCAAGGCCCTGCCGTCGATCTGCAGCGACAAGCTGCCGAGCGGGCTACGCCACGTTCGGCTTCATCGTCGAGCCGGGACACGACCTGCCGATCGGCGTGTCGCGGCGCCGCCGGATCGGCATCGATCAGGTCGGGCTCAACTGCGCGGTCTGCCACACCGGCACCGTCCGCGATGCGCCCGGCGCGCAGCCCAGCATCGTGCTCGGATGCCGGCGCACCAGCTCGACCTCGAGTCGTTCGTGCAGTTCGTGCTCGACTGCTCGCTCGACAACCGGACTGACGGCCGACGACGTCAGCGGCCGATTGCGCGAAGCGATGGGCGGGCGCGTCGCTGTTCGAGCGCCTGCTCATGCGGTTCGGGCTCGATCGATCGTCTGAAGACTCAGACGCTCGAGCCTGCGGAACCGCATGGCGCCGCATCCTGCGCCGACGCCGTGCCGCGCTGGGGCCGAGGCCGCGTGGACACGTTCAATCCCTACAAGGCGATCCAGTTCAACTGGCGTCTCGACGAAGCTGCCGCATATCGGAGCTGACGTGCGCGCGTCGGACTATCCGTCGCTCTGGAACCAGAAGCCGCGCGAGGGAATGCACCTGCACTGGGACGGCAACAACGACGTCGGTTGACGAGCGCAACCTGAGCGCCGGCGCTCGGCGCCGGCGTGACGCCCGTGACCGTCGACCATGCGGCGATCGAGCGCGTACGCGACTGGATCTGGACGCTGCCGCCGCCGACGTATCCGTATGCCGATCGACAAGGCGCTGGCCGTCGCGCGGGCGCCGATCGTACCAGCAGCACTGCTCCGACTGCCACGGCGGCCACCGGTTCCGCGACGGCGTGATCGACGGTGCGCGCGTCGGCGAGGTGGAGGACATCGACCGGATCGGCGACCGACCGCATCGGCTCGACTCGTATACCGACGACGTTTGCCGCGAACCAGATACGCGCTCTATCCTGACTCGACGCACCGGTTCACGCACTTCCGGAAGACGAACGGCTACGCCAACCAGCCGCTCGACGGCATCTGGCTGCGCGGCCCGCATCTGCACAACGGGTCGGTGCCGACGCTTCGCGACCTGCTGGAGCCGATCCGGCGCTGCGGCCCGGTGACGTTCTACCGCGGCTACGACGTGTTCGATCAGGTGAAGGTGGGCTTCATGTCAGACGTGCCTGCAGGCCGACGGCCTGAGGTGTTCACTCGCTACGACACCACGCTCGCCGGGCAACGGGAACGGCGGACATGTGCTACGGCACGAAGCTGTCGGACGCCGACAAGCGCGCGATCGTCGAGTACATGAAGACATTCTGACCAGGCTGGCTCAGCAGCCTGAGGAGGAGGTCCTTATGCGTGCACAGATGTGGTTCAAGCGCGTGATGTGGCTCGGCATCGTCGCGAACCTCGGGCTTGCGTGTCCACTGCTCCTTGCGCCGGAACGAATGATCGAGTTCGTCGGCTGCCGATGCCGACGCCGCTCCTGCCGACGCGGTTCGCCGCCCTGCTGCTCGTCATCCTCAGCCTGTTCTACATGCCGGCCGTCATCGACCCGTCCGCTACCGTCTCGTCGCGTTGCTCACGCTCGTCTCGCGGCTCTTCGGCGTCGTGTTCTTCGTGGGGTTCCAGTCCCCGGTACCGACATGCGTTCGGCTACTTCGATCTGCGTTCCTCGTGCCGCAGACGCTCTGCTCGTCGCGGCCGGGCGGCCCGGAGAGCAACACATGACCAGGCAGTTGTCCCGCGCAAACGCGTTGTGATCGCCGCGCTCGTCCTGCTGGTGATCGTCGGCGGGCTGGTCGCGCACAACCGGCTTCTTCCGGGAGGAGCCGCCGCCGCATTTCGCCTCCGACGAGGAGCACTTCCTTTATGGATCGATCGGCACCGAGGCGGAACAGGGCGTGCCGTACTGATCTGGCTCGTGCTGCCGCGGATCTTCCCGGAGCATCGCCCGGGCCTGGCGGCCTGGCCTCGATTGGCATCGTCGGTCGCGATGGGCATGAGATGCCTATCGGGCACTCGAAGGTGACCGTCGGGTTCCCGCGCGTTGGCATCAACTGCGCCGTGTGCCACACGGCGACCTTCCGCGCGCGCGCGCAGGACGCCGACGATCCATGCGGCCGCGGCCTCGCACCAGACGGGCGAGCAGGAGTACCTGCGCTTCCTCATCGCCTGCGCGTCCGACCCTCGCTTCACGCGCCGACACCATCCTCGCCGAGATCGCGAAGAACACGCGGCTGTCGTTCGATCGATCGCATGCTGTACCGGTTCGCGATCATCCCGCACGCGACGGGGCATACTGCGGCTCGGCGCCGCAGACGCCTGGATGGCGTCGCGGCCCGACTGGGCCGCGGGCGCATCGATCCGTTCAACCCCGTGAAGTTCGGCATCCCGAAGCAGCCCATCGACGACACCATCGGCAACTCGGACATGATGCCGCTCTGGAACCCGCAGCGGCGCGAGGGCACGGCGTACCACTGGGACGGGTTGAGCACCTCGCTCCAGCGAGGTGGTGATCTCGTCGGCGCTCGGCGACGGGGCCACGCAGAAGTGGGCGGAACGGGACTTCGCACGCTGGAACGAGACCGACCCGAAGCGCATGTCGAGCATGCGACGCATCATGAACTACATCGGCGATCTGCAGGCCCCGAAATACCCCGCTGCCCATCGACGGCGCGCTCGCCGCCACGGGAGAGGTGACCTACAAGGCGCAGTGCGCCTCGTGCCACGATCCCGGCGGGGCGCAGACCGGCAAAGTGATTCCGGTCGGCCGAGATCAGACCGACCGGCACCGCGCTCGACATGTGGACTCACGGGTGCGGTGGACGCCTACAACAAGCTACGGCGAGGGCTACGCGTGGAAGCTCGTCGCACGTTCCGCAAGACCGACGGCTACACCGCCGTGCCGCTCGACGGTGTGTGGCTGACCGCGCCGTGCCTTCACAACGGATCTGTGCCGACGCTTGCGGACCTCCTGCGAGCCGCCTGAGCAGGCGCCCGAAAAAGTTCTGGCGCGGCTACGACGTGTTCGACGCCGAGCGCGTTGGCTTCGTGACCACGGGACCGGAGGCGGAACGCGTGGGCACGCCGCTCGATGTCTCGTTGCCCGGCAACAGCAACGCCGGTCATACATATGGCACCACGCTCTCGCCGGCCGAGAAGCGCGCGCTCGTCGAGCACTTCAAGACGCGATGAGCGGCCTCACGCCTGCTTCTTTCGGGAATCGTTCGCTCTACACACCTGTCTTCGTTCGTCGTCAGCCGACTCGCGCGGATGACTGGCGGGTGGGTTGGCGTAGCGGTCGCTTGCACGTGGGCCGACGGTGTAGTGAATTCGATCCTCGGGCTTGAGCCCTGATGTCCCAATGGCACCGGGTCGAGCGGCTCTTTGAGTTCGGCATTGACGTTAATGTCGGCGTCCACGGGGATCTTCGCGGGATCGAGCGGCACGCCGGCGAGGAGCGCCTTCGCGCCATCCATCGCAGCGTGATGTTGTTCAGCCCGAGCCCTGATTGCCGCCGCCGATATCCGAATATCGCACGCCGCGGAACCAGCATTCATACGCATTCGGGAGGCGGGGTTGGCATGAAGTTCATGCGCCGCTCATCGAGGGCCAGTGGCGTGGAAGGCATGACGCACGCCGGATGGAAGACTCAGGTGATGCCCGATGCTGACCATCTGAAGCGGTCCCAACGTCAGCCCGAATGGATCCCACGGTGTCCCACACGCCGACGAAGATCGCGGGCTCGGTCGCGATCTGCTTCGTCTTTGATCAACGATCCTCTGGTGGATGCCGTCGGTTGATGAAATCGAGGGCCAGCGCGGCGCCGCGCGGCTGAAACCGATGACCTCGATGTCCGTGTGACTTTCGCGAACGTGTGTCGCAGACAAGTTCGCACATCTGCTCCACTTCGGGCTCGGCGCCCACGCCGAAGGCGCCGCCCACGGCCTCTGCCGACGACACCGAACCCGGTGTCGACGCCGGGGATGTAGAACGGCCCTACCGTGTCGGGCAGCGTACATCCCGCACAGCCGTTTGACGTTGGTGTTCTGATCGGCTTCTTCGCCGTCATGGATCGAGTTCCAGGTGCCGTCGAATGCGTAAAGTGCTACGGCAATTCTCCTCCCGGACCTCGTAACTCTGAAGGTGAATATGAATGATCGCTCAGTCGGCAGAGCGGGTCAACTCGAATCGCAGCGGCTGCGCCGGCTGATGGCGATAGACTCGTCCGCATGGAACAATCGCGACGCGCTCTCGGGCTTGATCGATCTACGCCTCGTGTTCGCGATGATCCTGTTCCTGCTCTTCTTCGGCTTCGACGGACGACCGTTGTGGGAGACGAAGCTGAGACCGCCGTTCTGGCGCGCAATGTCCTCAAGTCCGGTGTCCCGCGCACTGTTGACGGCCTCAATCACATCACGCTCTCTACGGTGGGGTGGACGGGAACGCGGACGATGTGTGGATCTGGTCGCCGCGGTTGCAGGAATATCTGGCGGCGGGCTCGCATGATCTTCGGCGCGACGACCCGGGCGAGCCGGGCCCCGTTCGCCTGATTGGCTGGTTCAGCGTCGTGCTGCTGGCCGGCATCACGCACAAGATTCATCGCAGCCACTGGACAACGCTCTCCAGCGTCCTCTGTTTGGCTCGTCGGAGCTGTTCCTGCTCCATGCAAGGCAGTCGCGATACTACGCCGTCTCCGTGTTCGCAGAAATTGCTCGCCGGGCGATTTGGCTGGCCCTCCGCCGAAGCAAATGGAGCGTCGCCTTACTGGCGCTGGCGCTCACATTCAGTTCTACAGCAACTACATCGTCGCTGCGGCCAACGCACTGGCGCTGTTGCTGCTGGCATGTGGTGCTCTACCGGAGGAAGGGGCCGCTGGTCGCATTTCGTTCCGAGCGGTTTTGGCGTCAACCTGTGCGCTCTGCCTTGGCTCATCTACGCGCGTCCCTGGCAGCAAAGCCGGAATCTTTGGCTGGGAGAACCCTCGCCAAGGCCGGGAGCACGCACGGGAATTCCATTTTCACTTCGTTCCGTTCGCGTTCTGCCCGTTGCCGATTGTTCTGGCTTGTTGCGCGGCTAGCCCGCGTCCGCCCGCTCGCGGCGCGGAGCGGCCAGCCGAGCGCGAACGTCATGGACGCGGTCAGTCAGACGGGCCCCGACTGAGACCATCGATCCGATCCGCACGTTTGAACGGTGCCTGCCCTTCTGCTGCCGCTCTACTGCAGGTGTGATCCTGATTGCACCGGCCTGTTCCTGCGCACCTTCGCCACTTTTGCCTGTCGCGTGATGCTCGTCTCGACGTGGGTGTTCCTGGCTATGTAAAGTGAGGGCCGCGGCGATTGCGTTGGTTCTCGTCCAGTCCTGGAGCAACGTTTACCGGTGTCGCGACGGGGTTTGCGTTCGGGGGCGGCCACGACATCCGCTCGCCGTTATTTGATTTTGTGGGCATTACGCACCCGCATAACGATCGGTTCACCGCGGTTCTGATTATCTGAACAAGGAGGCGAGATCCGGTCAGGCACTGCTCGTGCTCGATCCCGAATCTCGTTGATCTTCTCTACACCCGGCTCCGAATATCGACGGGCGGGGTGAACGGCGCGGCATTCCTCGCGAACGGCTCGGGGCCTGACTCGATCCTCGGCTGAAAGCGCCTCAGGGGTCGGCGAGTTGCGCATTCGTTTGCCGCCGGAGGTTCTTCGCCACTACGAAACGATCGCCATTGACGTTCCGAACAGCCCGCGAGGCGGCGGCATGCCCGAACTGACACCTACGAGTATCGGATCGCCGAATCACGCGTCCGCTTCATCATTTACAGGAAACGCGAAGCCGCTGCCATCCGTTGAGCGCATCCAAACGTGCTCAGCTTCCCCATCTCGCGCCTTGCGGCTTGCGGATTCGGCCGCCCAGCGCGCGATTGAGGCTGCCAAGCGGCGCGATTGACGCCGATGAGTGCTCCGTGACGTCGATGAACTGGAGCCCCACAGCCTCTTCGCTGAAGACCGACCCGCGAACCAGCGTCAGCGGCCGACGAGGGAAGTGGAGCCGCGACTCCCTTCCACTCGATGCCGCCGTTCTCGATCCAGCAGTTCAGGTCGCGGCGGCGGAACCAGTGTCGCATCTTCCTGTGTCCAGCAGCTGGATTCCGAAGTCGAACGCGCTCATGTGGTCGTCGTTATCACGTGGCGCACGAGCTCGTTCTGGAGCTCATTCGCCGTGCCATCGAGCGGTGCGAGGGATTGCCGTGGCATGAATCGCGGGAGCATTTCATCGCGTCGGCCGGTCCGTGGCAGAAGTGGCACGGTGCTCCAGAAGCGTCAGTTGGGTACGGAACCCTCGGCGCGCGTCTGAACTGCGGCCAATGCCGCGATGCGGACGAACGCCATCTTGTCGATCAGCTTCAGACCGAATCCGCGAGACGCTCGACGCGTCGCAGTCGAAGGGCGACCGCGAACGCGTGGGCGTCGTTGATGGGGGAACGTCGTCGCGTTGTTCATCGCGGAAGTCCCGGCGGCCGCCGCCGGGAGCTCCACCGCGAACGAACACTGCGCGCGCGTCGGCGCATCTTGTCGCGCCGGACTTGCCAGGAGTTGCCGTTCGCGAGGCTGGGCGGTGGCGCTGATAGACGCCGGGCTGCGCGAGGCAGGCCCTGTGCCGGTCTTGCTGCCAGCACGGGATCGGAAGATCGTCTTCGCCCAGTGTCGAGGGCCTTCAGGACGTCCCGCTGACGCACCGGCCCTTGGCGTGCGGTGCCGCGGCGCAACGGGCGATCCTGATCGGTGGCGTATGTTCTCGGCCCGGATCAGCTGAGGATGCCGTCCGGACCTCGCTGGATGTCCGCCGGCTCGCTGGCGCTGTATTTCGCCGCGCGTTCGCGCTCACCGAGCGGACGAAGAAGACAGTAGTCCGCCAGTGAGCAGGAGGCTCACGACCACGAACGGCGCCCAGTTCGTCCGGGCGGTATCAGCCGCGTGGTGTACACGACGGGCGCATACGTCGTCGTCGCCGCGCCGCAGCCGCGGCGAGCGTTTTCCGCCGTGGCGTTGGGCGGTGGGTCGCATTCCTTGTTGAAGGTCTTGATGTGCTCCCGATGATGTTATCGAACCGCATCTCGCTGCGTGAGGGACAGGTAGAACCACGGCCACTCGTGTCCGTGTTCCAGTTGCCCGCGATGCGCGTGTGTCGAAGGCGAAGCAGGTCGAGGCCGGGCGGAAGGTTGAACTTGGGCGCGATCAGAGCTCGGAGGCCGAAGCCTTGACCGGATCGTAGTCGCGCTGGCCCGCTGATGAAGGTCACCCGGGCCGCTCGGCGGCCGGCTCCGAGCAGGTGGTAGAGCGGCTGGGCACCGACCCGTTGTGCAGGCACGGCGGGGTGGCCCAGATGCCGACGAGCGTCTGATCGACCTGCTCGACCTTCCGGCCGCGGCTGTCCGCCCACTTCTCCGCTGAGTCCGAGGAGCGTCGCGCGGAACGCCGGAGTCCCACTGCGGCCCCTTGCGGATCCGGCCGGGACGCTCGAGAGCCGCGATCGCGGTCGCGCCGAGGTTCATCTCCTGCATAGGCCTTTTCCCTGTGCGCCCCAGTCGGCTCGATCGGCTCGCGTACGCGAACGGTTTCACGGTGCCGTCGGGCAGCATGACATGCCGACCGCTTTCGAACCCGGTGGCCGTGAGCGGGTCCGTGCCGACCGCGGCCAGCGCGTGGAGCGGCATAGATCCGCGTAGCGTAGCCGTCCTGATCCGGGTTTCACCGTGGCGGGGCGCGCAGTGCTGGAGCGAACTTCCAGCTTCTGTCCGCCGCGCCGCGCGCGCCGCATCGATGGCGCTGAGGAAGAAGTCCGGCCACTTGGGGCGGCCGCAGCCAGGCAGGCCGTGTCCTCCATGCGGTGGAGGTTGTCGATCCGCACCCGTGCTGTTGTAGTTTCGCGTCGAAGAGCGCGCCGGACGCCGAGCGCCTGCCCGATGTTCCGCTCCATGACGGAGTTCTCGTGTTGGCGCCCCACTGCAGCCAGCCCAGGTGCATGAGACCCCAGATGTGCGGCGAGGCTTTACCGGCGCGTCGGCCGGCAGCATGTTGCCGGGGATGGTGCCGGAAGAACTCGTCGCGGCCGACGCCGAAGGCGTCGAGGCGGCCGTATGGCCCTCCTTGACGCTGACGTTGAGCGAGCGCGCCAGTATCGGCACCGCGCGCAATACACGTTCAGTCGCGAGTCAGAGCAGGCCGCGATTCTGCGTGAGCATCTCCATGACCGGCCGACCATACTGACTCATCCGGGCCGAGGACGTCGTCTCCGCCTTCCTTGACTGAATAGCGGTGCAGCGCCGCGCGCGCTGACTTCGACGCACGCGGCCCCAGAAGCGGATGAGCCGGCGTGGGCGACTTCAGCGTCCGGTCGGTCTCGGCCGCCATGTCCGCCTGACATCTGGCTGGACGAGCGCCATGTTGGGCCCGCCATCGATCCGGACGGCGCGGCCGCCGTCACTGAAAACTGGCCCGACGTGGCAGGCGGTGCAGTTCAGCCCGATCATGGGCCCGGCCCGAGATCTTCTGACCGTCCGTAACGAAATGCGCACGGGCAAGCCGCACGGATTGCCGGCGCTCCAGATCGGACGGGAACTGCATGGCGCTCGATGTTGAGCAATACGTAACTGAACGAAGCATAC
>ERZ1370068.6983-contig-593_pt1 | contig 19033 bp, 16 predicted proteins | sample MGYA00561227_ERZ1370068 | MGnify/ENA primary metagenome ERZ1370068 (study PRJEB38410, sample SAMEA6850437) | metagenome | study: Metagenomic assessment of the ecological functions of the soil: analysis of the soil microbiota associated with the...
GCGCTCGCGGCGCTCGCCGATACCGCCTACGTCGACGAGAGTCGCGCGCTCAATCGTGCGGAATGCGCGAGCTCGAGGACGGGCGCGCGCGCGCTCGGGCTCGCGTTCGTGCCCTCGCATGGCAACTTCATCCTCATTCGCGTCGGCGACAACGCGGGCGCAGTTTACCGAGCGGTTGCTGAAGCAGGGCGTGATCGTGCGCCCGGTCGCCAACTACGGGCTGCCGGAGTTTCTCCGCGTCACGGTCGGATTGCCCGGCGGAGAACCGGCGCTTCCTCGATGCGCTCTCGAGCGCGCTCGCGCGCTGAGCGCGTTCGTTCGGCGTCGGCCGTGACCGGAAGCCGGGCGCCGCATCGACAAGCTCGTCGTGATCGGCGTCGGGCTCGTCGGCGGCTCGTTCGCGCTGGCGCTCAAGGCCGCGGGCCGCGTCGGGACGGTCGTCGGCGTCGGGCGCGGCAGCGCCAACCTCGAGCTCGCCCGGTCGCGCGGCATCGTCGACCATGCGGTCCTGATCGACGCCGACTGGACGCGCGAGCTCGCCGATGCCGACGTGGTGCTGCTCGCGACGCCGGTCGCGCAGTTTCCCGTCGCTCTTCGCCGCCATCGCGGGCGAGCTTCACCGCAGGACGATTCTCACCGACGCCGGCAGCACCAAGCAGAACGTGATCGCCGCCGCGCGACGCCACTTGGCGCCGACGCTCCCGCGGTTCGTGCCGGGCCATCCCGATCGCCGGCACCGAGCACACCGGCGCGGCGGCCGCGTTCGCGACGCTCTTTCGCGACCGCAATGTCGTGCTGACGCCGCTGCCCGAGAACGATCCCGCCGCCGTCTCGACGCTGTCGCGACCCTCTGGTCGGCATGCGGCGGCGAGGTGCGCATGCTCGATCCCGCTGACGCACGACCGCGATCTTCGCCGCCGTTTCGCACCTGCCGCATCTGCTCGCGTTCGCGCTCGTGGACCTCCTCGCGGCGCGCCCGGATGCGGCCGAGGTCTTCCGTTACGCGGCGAGCGGCTTTCGCGATTTCACCCGGATCGCCGCCGGCTCGCCCGAAATGTGGCGCGACATCTCGCTCGCGAACCGCGATGCGCTCATGGGCGAGATCGACGCGTATCGCGCGCGAGCTCGACCGAATCGCCGCGATGGTCGCGGCGGGCGACGGTACCGCGCTCGAAGCCGTGTTCGCGCGCGCCTCGGTGGCGCGCCGCGAATGGGGCGCGCGCTTCGGCCAGGGCCCGGCGGTCGCGGCCGACGGGCCGCGCGAAGCGCGTAGCCGAGCCTGGATGCACAACGCGGACGACCGCCTGGCTCGACCTCGCGCCGATGTCGCGCGCCGAGGGCGTGGTCGCGCTTCCCGGACTCGAAGAGCATCTCCAATCGCACGCTGCTGCTGGCGGCGCTCTCGACCGGCGACACGCGACTCACGGGACTGCTCGACGCCGACGACGTCGACCGGATGCAGGACGCGCTCGGCGACGCTCGGCATCGAGGTCGACGCCGTGCCCGGCACGCGCGATGTCGTCGTGCACGGGCAGGGCGGCGACATTCCGGTCAAGTCCGCGCGCTTGCAGCTCGGCAACGCCGGCACGGCGTTGCGCCCGCTCACCGCCGTGCTCGCGCTCGCCGGCGGCCACTACGAGCTATCGGGCGTCGCGCGGATGCACGAGCGCCCGATCGGCGATCTCGTCGATGCGCTGCGCCCGCTCGGCGCCGACATCCGCTATCTCGGCAACCCGGCTTTCCGCCGCTCGCGATCGGTCCCGGACAGCGTCCACGCGGCCGGGGCGCGCGATCGCGTGACCGTGCGCGGCGACGTGTCGAGCCAGTTCACGTCGGCGTTGCTCATGGCGCTGCCGACCGTCACTGCGCGCGGCGGCCGGGCGTTAGCGCGTCGACATCGCCGGCGAGTTGATCTCGAAGCCGTACGTCGCGATCACCACCCATCTCATGGAGCGCTTCGGTGTCACCGTCGAGCAGGACGAATGGCGATCGTTTCGCGTGCCGGCCGGGCGCCCGCTATGCGAGTCCGGGCTCGCTGCACGTGGAAGGCGACGCGTCGTCGGCCTCGTACTTTCTTGCGGCGGGCGCGATCGGCGGCGGTCCGGTCCGCGTCACCGGCGTCGGCCGTCATTCGATCCAGGGCGACGTCGCGTTCGCCGGACGCGCTCGCCCGGATGGGCGCGCGGATCGACGCGCGGCGACGACTGGATCGAGGCGCGCTCGGGGCCGGCGCTGAGCGGCGTTGACGTTCGACTGCACGGCGATTCCCGACGCGGCGATGACGCTCGCGGTGGTCGCGCTCTTCGCGCGCGGTCCGACGACGCTGACCGGCATCGCGAGCTGGCGAGTGAAGGAGACGGATCGCATCGCGGCGATGGCGACGGAGCTCCGCAAGCTCGGCGCGGCCGTGGACGCGGGCGACGATCGCCTCACCGTGTCCCCGCCGCCAAAGCTCGCTGCCGGCGACCATCGCCACCTACGACGACCATCGGATGGCGATGTGCTTTTCGCTCGCGGCGCTGGGCGGCGTGGCCGTGCGCATCCTCGATCCCGAGTGCGTGCGCAAGACGTTTCCCGGCTACTTCGCCGAGTTCGACGAAGGTCGACCAAGCGTCGCGGCAGCGTGAGCCATGAGCTGATGCAGGTTCCGGTGGTCACCGATCGACGGCCCGGCGGCGTCGGGCAAGGGCACGATCGCCGCCGGGCGTTGCGCAAGCGCTCGGGTTCCATCAGCTCGACAGCGGATCGCTCTACCGGCTGGTGGCGCCTGAAGGCGCTCGAAGCCGGAGTTGCGCCCGAGGACGAAGCGGGGCTTGCCGACGATCGCCGAGCAACCTCGACGTCGCGCTTCGCCGACGGCAGGATCGTGCTCGACGGCCGGGACGTCACCGACCGCATCCGGCGGGAAGACATGAGCGCCGCGCGCGTCGCGGGTCGCGGTGCACGCGCGCCGTGCGTACGGCATTGCTCGAGCGGCAGCGCGCCTTCCGTCGCCCGCCGGGCCTCGTGGCCGACGGGCGCGACATGGGCACCGTGGTCTTTCCCGACGCGACGCTCAAGGTGTTTCTGACGGCGAGCCAGGAGGAACGGGCGGGCCGGCGTTATAAGCAGTTGATCGAAAAAGGAATCTCCAGTACACTTGAAAGTCTTTTGCGCGATATCCGGGAGCGTGACGCCCGCGATGCCGAAGCGGGCCGTTGCCCCGTTGGCACCCGCGGCCGACGCCGTGATCCTGGATACCACCGGCGTGACCATCGCCGCCGCTGTCCGCTTCGTGCTCGACCGGTACCGCGCACTGGGTCCCGGGCCGGCAGGCGAGGACGCGGGCAAGCCTTGACGTTGCAACGAGCCGGCCTATGCCGAGTTTGCACCGGCCGTGTACCGATAGTCCGTGGCAGCGATAGTCGCTGTCCGAAAGTCCATGCCCAGGCCGTTTCCGAGCGCTTCTAGCCGGCGCCGGAAACGGATTCGACCACCCGCCCGCCGCGCGAGAAAAGGGTTCTCGCTCACGGCGGCCTTGATTGATGAAGGAACCAACCCCGATGGCTACTGCCATTTCCAGCATCGCCTCCGGCAATTCCGCCCCGATCGAAAACTTCGCCGCGCTGTTCGAGGAATCCCTCACCCGGCAGGAGATGCGACAGGGCGAGCTCATCACCGCCGAGGTCGTCCGCGTCGACTTCAACATCGTCGTCGTCAACGCGGGCCTCAAGTCCGAAAGCTTCATTCCGATCGAGGAATTCAAGAACGACAAGGGCGAGATCGAGGTCAAGGCCGGCGATTTCGTCACCGTGGCGATCGAGAGTCTCGAAGACGGCTACGGCGAGACCAAGCTGTCGCGCGACAAGGCCAAGCGCCTCAAGGCATGGCACGACCTCGAAGCCGCGATGGAGCAGGGCACCATCGTCTCGGGTCTCGTCACCGGCAAGGTGAAGGGCGGCCTCACCGTGATGGTCAACGGCATCCGCGCGTTCCTGCCCGGATCGCTCGTCGACATCCGCCCCGTCAAGGACACGACGCCCTACGAAAACAAGGCGCTCGAGTTCAAGGTCATCAAGCTCGACCGCAAGCGCAACAACGTCGTGGTCTCGCGCCGCGCCGTGCTCGAAGCGAGCCTCGGCGAGGAGCGCGAGAAGCTCCTGTCGACGCTGCAGGAAGGCGCAGTGGTCAAGGGCATCGTCAAGAACATCACCGACTACGGCGCGTTCGTCGACCTGGGCGGCATCGACGGCCTGCTCCACATCACCGACCTCGCGTGGCGCCGGGTGAAGCACCCGTCCGAAGTGCTGGCGGTCGGCGACGAAGTCACGGCGAAGATCCTCAAGTTCGACCAGGAGAAGAACCGCGTCTCGCTCGGCATGAAGCAGCTGGGCGAGGATCCGTGGGTCGGCCTGTCGCGCCGCTATCCGACGGGCACGCGCCTGTTCGGCAAGGTCACCAACATCACCGACTACGGCGCGTTCGTCGAGATCGAGTCGGGCATCGAAGGCCTCGTGCACGTGTCCGAGATGGACTGGACCAACAAGAACATCCATCCGACCAAGGTCGTGCAGCTGGGCGACGAGGTCGAAGTGATGATCCTCGAGATCGACGAGGACCGCCGCCGGATCTCGCTCGGGATGAAGCAGTGCATGTCGAATCCCTGGGACGATTTCGCGATGAACCACAAGAAGGGCGACAAGGTGACCGGCCAGATCAAGTCGATCACCGATTTCGGCGTCTTCGTCGGCCTGCCCGGCGGCATCGACGGCCTCGTCCACCTGTCCGACCTGTCGTGGTCGCTCCCCGGCGAGACCGCGGTGCGCGACTACAAGAAGGGCGCGGACGTCGAAGCCGTGGTGCTCGCGATCGACGTCGAGCGCGAGCGCATCTCGCTCGGCATCAAGCAGCTCGACGGCGACCCGTTCACCAACTACGTCGCCACGCACGACAAGGGCAACGTCGTGAAGGGGACGGTGAAGTCGCTCGACGGCAAGGGCGCGGTCATCGCGCTCGACGGCGAGGTCGAAGGCTACCTTCGCGCTTCCGAAGTCGCGCGCGACCGCGTCGAGGACATCCGGACGCACTTGAAGGAGGGCGACCCGGTCAGCGCGATGATCATCAACATCGACCGCAAGAACCGCAGCATCAACCTATCGATCAAGGCCAAGGATCACGCGGAGGAGACGGAGGCGATCCAGACCGTCAAGGCCGACACCGCAGGCACGACGTCCGGGACGACCAATCTCGGCGCGCTGCTGCGGGCCAAGATGGACAACAAGACCACCGAATAAGCAGATAGCGTGATGACCAAATCGGAGCTGATCGACCGCCTTGCGGCGCAGTTCCCGCAACTCGTCGCCAAGGACGCCGAACTTGCGGTCAAGATGATCCTCGAATCCATGGCCGAAAGCCTGGCGAAGGGGGAACGCATCGAGATCCGCGGGTTCGGCAGTTTCGGGCTGAACTACCGCCCGCCGCGGACCGGACGCAATCCGAAGTCCGGCGACAAGGTGCAGGTGCCGGAAAAGCACGTCCCGCATTTCAAGGCCGGCAAGGAACTGCGCGAGCGGGTCGATTTCAAGGGCGCTTGATGCAGGTTCTGCGCTGGATAGTCGGCAGCACGCTCTTTCTGGCGCTGCTGTTCCTGTCGCTGCAGAACTCGGACCTGGTGACGCTCAAGTTCTACCATTGGTGGAGCTGGCAGGCGCCGCTCATCTTCGTCGTGCTGATCGCGTTCGCGATCGGCGCGGCGGCGGGACTTCTCGCCGGTGCGATTCGCTCGGCCCGGCTGTCGCGCCAGCTCAACCGGTTGCGCCGCGAGCAGCGGGCCAAGGACGGTGCGCCTGCCGCGGACTGGGCGCGCACCGGCACCGTGCCGGGAACCACGCCGGGCTCCGGACCCGGCTTCGAGCGCGCGGACGATGAGCCCCCACGCTCACTCCGTTCGCTGCCAGTCGAGGGCGCAGCGCACTCCCGGTTCGCTGCCGCCGACCTGGCGACGCCGCACGGCGCTCATCGCCGCGATGGATTTCGAGCTGTGGTGGCTGCTGCCGATTCCCGCCGCTGTTCTTCGGGCTGGGCTGGATCGCCGCGCGGATCGACATCAAGCACCTGCTGCGCGAGTCGCGCGCGCTGCCGCTGTCGTATTTTCGCGGACTCAACTTCCTGCTGAACGAGCAGCCGGACAAGGCCATCGAGTCGTTCATCGAAGTCGTCAAGGTCGATCCGCAGACGATCGACCTGCACTTCGCGCTCGGGAGCCTGTTCCGGCGGCAGGGCGAGATCGAGCGCGCGACGCGCATGCACCAGAACCTGCTCGACCGCCCGAACCTCCCGGCGGACAAGCGCGAGGCGGCGCTGTTCGAGCTCGCGCAGGATTTCCATCGCGCCGGACTGCTCGATCGCGCCGAGGAGCTGTTCACCGAGGCTCGACGGCTCGCCGTTCGAGCATGCATCGCTCGGCTTCCTGATCTCGATCTACGAGCAGGAGAAGGACTGGCCCAAGGCGATCGCGGTGACGCGGCGCATGGAGGCGATCGCCAAGCGGCCGTACTTCCGCGAGATCGCGCACTACTACTGCGAGATCGCGCAGGCGCACCTGGTCAAGCCCGATATCGCGGCTGCGCGCGCCAACATCGATCTGGCGCTGGCCGAATACCGGGCGTGCACGCGGGCGACGATGCTGCTCGGCGATCTCGAGATGCAGGAGGGCGACGTGCCGGCGGCCATCGCCGCGTGGCAGCGGATCGAATCGCAGAATCCGGCGTTCCTGTCGCTCGTCGCCGAGCGGCTCGCCGATGCCTATCGGCGCCAGGGCGCCGCCGCGCAGGCGCTGCGCGTGGTCGGCGCGTATCAGCGGGATTACCCGTCGCTCGATCTCCTCAACACGATGTTCACGCTGACGCTCTCCGAGGAAGGATCCGAGGCCGCGGGCGCCCTCATCAAGGAAGAGCTCGCGCGCAACCCGACGCTGCTCGGCCTCGATCGCCTGCTCGAAGCGCAGCTGCTCGCGGCGCCGGCCGAGCGCCGGCACGACCTCGAGCTCGTGAAGCAGCTCGTCGGGCAGCACATCAAGCGGCTCGGACTCTACAAGTGCGAGCACTGCGGCTTCCGCGCCCGCCAGTACTATTGGCGGTGCCCGGGCTGCGGCAAATGGGAGACCTACTCGCCGCGCCGCACCGAAACACCCGATGGTTACGCATGAGCGCGCCAGGCCGCAACGCAGCTTTGAAGGGCGCATGACATCGATAGGACCACCGTGACCACCACGCGCGTGATCGTCGCGCTCGATTTCGCCGATCCGGCCAACGCGCTGGCGCTCGCGGGCAGGCTCGATCCGGCGTCCTGCGCGCTCAAGGTCGGCAAGGAAATGTTCGTCACCGCCGGACCGGAACCCGTCCGCGCGATGATCGCGCGCGGCTTTCGCGTCTTCCTCGATCTCAAGTTTCACGACATTCCGAATACCGTCGGCCTCGCCTGCGCGGCGGCGACGCGGCTCGGCGTGTGGATGCTCAACGTGCACGCGGCCGGCGGGCGCGGCGATGCTCGCGGCGGCGCGCGCGGCGGTCGACGATGCGGCGGCGAAGCGGCGAACGCCGCCGCCGCTGCTGATCGCGGTGACCGTGCTCACCAGCCTCGAGGATGCCGACCTGCGGGACACCGGGGTCGAGCGGCGACACGACGCGACAGGCGCTGCGCCTCGCGCGACTGACCGCGGCGGGCGGCCTCGACGGCGTCGTCTGCTCGGCGCAGGAAGCGCCGGCATTGCGGGCGGCGCTAGGGACCGGACTTCAAGCTCGTCACTCCCGGCATCCGGCTCGCCGGCAGCTCCGCCGACGATCAGTCGCGGATCATCACGCCGGAGGCGGCGATCGCCAATGGCGCCGACTACCTCGTGATCGGTCGTCCGATCACGCGGCGCGCGGACCCCGTTGCCGCGCTGGCCGCGATCAACGCGTCGCTGCTCGCGGCCCGCATGAAGATCACGATGATCGGGACGGGCTATGTCGGGCTCGTCACCGGCGACCTGCCTGGCCGAGGTCGGCAACGACGTGCTCTGCCTCGACGTCGACGCGCTGAAGATCGAGATCCTGTCCCGCGGCGGCGTGCCCATCCACGAGCCCGGGCTCGAGGCGATGGTCCAGCGCAACGTCGCCGCGGGCCGCCTGCGCTTCACGACCGATCAGGACGCCGCGGTCGCGCACGGCGCGCTCCAGTTCATCGCGGTGGGCACGCCGCCCGGCGAGGACGGCTCGGCGGACATGCAATACGTGCTCGCCGCGGCGCGCCATATCGGCCGGCGGATGACCGAGTACAAGATCATCGTCGACAAGTCGACGGTGCCGGTGGGCACCGCCGACCGCGTGCGCGAGGCCATCGCGGAAGAGCTCGGAGTCGCGCGGCGTCGGCCACGCCGTTCGCCGTCGTGTCGAATCCCGGAGTTCCTGAAGGAGGGCGCGGCGGTCGAGGATTTCATGCGGCCCGACCGCGTCGTCATCGGCGCCGACGACGAGCGCGCGATCGCCGCGATGCGCGCCGTCTACGCGCCGTTCCAGCGCAACCACGAGCGGTTGCTGCTGATGGACGTGCGCTCGGCCGAGCTCACCAAGTACGCGGCCAATGCGATGCTGGCGACGCGGATCTCGTTCATGAACGAGCTCGCCAACCTCGCCGATGCGCTCGGCGCCGACATCGAGCACGTCCGGCAGGGCATCGGCTCCGACCCGCGGATCGGCTGGCAATTCCTGTATCCGGGCGTCGGGTACGGCGGCTCGTGCTTTCCGAAGGACGTCAAGGCGCTGCAGCACACCGCCACGGAGCTCGGCCGGCCGCTGCAAGATTCTGGCCGCCGTCGAAGCGGCCAACGAGGCGCAAAAGCTCCGGCTCGTCGAGAAGATCGTCGCGCGCCTGGGCCCGGATCTCGAGGGCCGCCGATTCGCGATATGGGGGCTCGCGTTCAAGCCGAACACGGACGATGTGCGCGAAGCGCCGTCGCTCGAGATCATCGCGGCGCTCAACCTGCGCGGCGCCGACATCGTCGCCTACGATCCCGTCGCCATGCCGGCGGCGCGCCGGGCGCTCGGCGTGTCGCCGCGGCTCGCAGTTCGCCGCCACGCCGATGGACGCCGTCGCGGGCGCCGACGCGCTCGTCGTGGTCACCGAGTGGAAAGAGTTTCGCAGCCCGGACTTCGCGGCGCTTGCGGCGGCGCTTGAGAGAGCCGCCTCGTGTTCGACGGCCGCAATCTGTACGACCCCGCGCTCGTTCGGGCCGCGGGCCTCGAATACTTCTCCATCGGTCGCCGATAGCGATCCGGCTGCTACGCGATGCCATGATCTGCCGACGAAGTTCTCGACCTGGCGCGAGCGGGTCGCCCGCACGCGCGTCCTGGTCGCGGGCGACGTGATGCTCGATCGCTACTGGTTCGGCGACGTCGAGCGGATTTCGCCGGAAGCGCCGGTTCCCATCGTCAGGATCGTCAGAACCGAAGAGCGGCCCGGTGGCGCGGCCAACGTCGCGCGCAACGCCGCGGCGCTCGGCGCGCGAACGACGCTCCTGTCCGTCACCGGCGCCGACGAGGCCGGCGCAACGCTCGAGCGCGCTGCTCGCCGCCGACCGCGTGGAAACGTCGTTTCACCGCGACCCGGCGCTGCCCACGACCGTCAAGATGCGGGTCGTCAGCCGGCCAGCAGCAATTGCTGCGCATCGATTTCGAGACCGCGCCGTCGCACGAGGTGCTCGCGACCAAGCTCGCCGACTTCGACCGCCTGCTGGCGAGCGCCGATCTCCTGATCCTTTCCGATTACGGCAAGGGCGGACTCGCGCACATCGCGACGATGATCGAGCGCGCGCGCGCGCTGCGGAAAGCCGGTGCTGGTCGACCCCAAGGGCGACGACTGGGACAGGTATCGCGGCGCGACGGTGATCACGCCCAATCGCGGCGAGTTCCGGCAGGTCGTCGGGCGCTGGCGCGATGCCGCGGAGATGACGGCGAAGGCGCAGGCGCTGCGCACCGCGCTCGGCGTCACGGCGCTGCTCGTCACGCGCTCGGAGGAGGGCATGAGCCTGTACACGGCGGACGGGCGCCGACGACATTCCCGGCGGTCGCGCGCGAGGTGTACGACGTCTCGGGCGCCGGGCGACACCGTCATCGCCGCGCTCGGCGCGCTGCTCGGCGCCGGCGCGGACCTGCCTTCGGCGGTGCGCATCGCGAACGAGGCCGCCGGCGTGGTCGTCGGCAAGCTCGGAACCGCGGTCGCCACGCCCGACGAGCTCGCGTAGTTTCGCTGGCCTGCTCCGTGGCCAAAGCCAGGACCGTCTACAGCTGCACCGAATGCGGCGGCCAGAGCGCCGAAGTGGCAGGGCCAGTGCCCGCAGCTGCAACGCGTGGAATACGCTCGTCGAGACCGTCGCCGCCGCCGCCAGCGACGCGTTCCAGACGGTCGCCGGCAAGGCGTCGACCGTGCGCCCGCTCGGCACCGTCGATGCCAGGAAGAGCCCCGCGGTTTCCGACCGGCCTCGAGGAGTTCGACCGCGTGCTGGGAGGCGGGCTCGTGCCCGGGCGGGTGATCCTGCTGGGCGGCGATCCCGGGCATCGGCAAGTCGACGCTGCTGCTGCAGGCGATGGCCGCCATCGGCGCCGCGAAAAAGGCGCTCTACGTGACCGGCGAGGAATCGGTCGAGCAGGTCGCGCTGCGCGCGCAGCGGCTCGGCCTCATCAATGCCCCGGTTTCGCTGCTGGCCGAGGTGCAGCTCGAAGCGATCGTCGCGACCATCGGCGCCGAGGCGCCCGAGGTGGTCGTCATCGACTCGATCCAGACCGCGTACACCGGAAGCGCTGGCCTCGGCGCCGGGCAGCGTGGCGCAGGTGCGCGAATGCGCGGCGCAGCTGACGAGGCTCGCGAAGCAGCGCCACATCGTCGTCATCTTCGTCGGCCACGTCACCAAGGAAGGCGCGATCGCCGGCCCGCGCGTGCTCGAGCACATCGTCGACACCGTGCTCTATTTCGAGGGCGACACGCATTCGAGCTTCCGCCTCGTGCGCGCGATCAAGAATCGCTTCGGCGCCGCGAACGAGCTCGGCGTATTCGCGATGACCGAGCGCGGCTTGCGCGGCGTGGCCAATCCGTCGGCGCTGTTCCTGTCGCAGCACGGCGAGAACGTCCCGGGTCGGCGATCGTCGCGACGCTCGAGGGATCGCGTCCGCTGCTGGTCGAGATCCAGGCGCTCGTCGATCCCGTCCAGGGCGGGATGCCGAAGCGACTGTCCGTCGGCCTCGATCCGCAGCGGCTGTCGCTGCTCCTCGCCGTGCTGCACCGGCATGGCGGCGTCGAGACCGCCGGCTACGACGTTTTCGTCAACGCGGTGGGCGGCGTGCGCATCAACGAGCCGGCGGCCGACCTCGCGATCCTGCTCGCGGTCAATTCATCGCTTGACGGGACGAGCCGCTGCCGGCGAAGACGCTCGTCTTCGGCGAAGTCGGGCTCGGCCGGCGAGATCCGCCCGGTGCAGCGCGGCCAGGAACGGATCAGGAAGCCGCCAAGCTGGGCTTCCGGCGAGGTCCTGATCCCCAACCTCAATAAGCCTCAGTCAGGCCATTGAAGGCATGAAGGTGATTGGCGTCGATCGATGTCGACGGGCGCAGCAGCGATCCTGCGTGACCGAAGTCGTGTCAGCCCGTCTCGAAAATCGAAGACGTTTCGCTTCAACGTTGAGTCGGCGAGGAGGCTCGCGCATCGGAGATCCCCAAAGCCGTGCCGACTTTTTACAGCGAGCTGGTGCTGGCGCAGCGCGCGGGCTCGTGGGAACGAAAAAGAGCCACTCGATTGCGTTTGCAAACGCGCCCAACGCGATTTTGATTTTGACAATCGGCCATCTGCATGATTGACGATTCACCATCTCCATGATGTATTCAAGTTCCGGAGATTCTCCGAGGAACGACGTAGTGAATGTCCATTGTCAATGTCCAACAACACCAAAGGAGCCTTCTCATGCAAAAATGTCCCGACGGTCGTGGAACTCATTGAACAGGAACTGTCACCAAGTCGCCAGGTGGACCCAGCACGTTTTCTGATAGGCTGGATCGACGCGCGATTCTTAAATTTGTCGTGTTCCAGTCGGGGCGAAACGGCCCAGTTCATTTGGCGTGGCAGGAATTCGAAACCTAGGCTCGGCACCAGGTGCCGCCTGCAGGAACCGGGCGGCATCGAGCGCATATTGGTCCGCCGTGGCGATTGTTTCTTTGCGGTGCGCGATGAGCACGCGGGTCAATTGCATCGAACGCACCGCTTCGCTGACCAGTCGTTCACTCGGCGAATCGAGGTGACTGGTCGCCTCGTCGAGAACAACGCGCTCGGCTCGTGATAGATGGCGCGCGCGATGAAGAGCCATACTTCCTGCCCCCCGAAATGTCGGTGACTGCCTCGGCAAGCAGCGAGTAGTAGCCATTGGCATGGCGGCGGCGATGTCCTTGTCGATGTTGGCCTTCCTGCTGCTTCCTTGACCCTTGCCATGTTTACCGGCGCCTCGAAAAAGGCGATGTTGTCGGCGACGGTGCGTGAAACGAAGAATGTCGTCCTGCATCACTACCCCCACGACATGTGCGTAATCGATTCGACGAAATCGTCGTCAAGGTCGCAGCCGTTGATGAGCACTTCCCCTCGGGTGGCCGGCAACAGCCCACGCGCTGGCTCCATGAGCGTGGTCAACACACCCGCAACCGGAAGGGCCGGTGATCGCACCGATTCGCCGGCCTCGATCCGCAGGTTTACTGCGCCCTTCAAGATCCATGGACTGTCGTTGCCATAGCGGAACCAGACATCACACTTCGTCGCCTGCGTTCGGGCCCCGCCTGAAAAGAGGATCCAGCGCTCTGTCCGCGGCAGGTTCTTGTTCCGGCTTATCACTTCCTTTCGATCTGCGCTCGGCAGCAAGGTCTGCACGCGGCGCAGCTCCATGATAGCGGCGCAACTGTTCAATCTGGCAACGAAGATCGCCTGGAAGATCACAGGCATCATCATCGTGCCTAGAAGCTCAACTGGCTGTTGATGACCATCCAGGTCGCAGCGGCGATGAGCGCGACATTGCTCAAGGTTCCGGTTGCTGCTGCCTGGGCCGAGAACATGTTGAGGCGCGCGTTGCGCCGAGCGAGATTAGGTAATGATCGACAAAACGGTTGCGCCAGAGGCTCACGCACCTTTCCTTGCCGAAGAAGCTTGATTGCGCGGGCAGCACGGGCGTTCTCGAGGAACGTCTGGTCGGCTTTGGCGACGGCGCGCCTGATTACCGCCGGGAATTGTCGATCGCGGCATGGCGCAGCACGGACAGCGTTGCCCCGGCTGATGATCAGTCCGAAGGCGGCGACGAGCGGTACCAGCTTTAGCGCCACGAGCGAACGCCATGAAAGCGAGCATTGCCAGCGACATCGTCGCATCAAGCAGCGCCTGGATGAGCTGTGCAGGTATCGCAGGCTCTGAATCGTATCGGCCGAGCGGCTGCGATTGAGCAGGTCGGCGGTGTGATGCGAGAGGCAATGGCCGGCTTGGCATGCAATGCGCGGATGAATCGGTCGCGCAGATCCAGGAAACCCACGCGAGCGCCGAATACCGCTACTGCCCGGGCGCGCCACCGAAATCGCCGCTCTCGACGTGCCAGCAAGCCCCAAAAGCCGATGCCGGGGATCAGACCAGGCGAGCGCGTCCGCAGCCTGCACCGCATTGTCGACGGATAGTTGCATCTGCATCGGTATCACCAGCACCGGGACCTCGGGGAGGACGGACAGCGTCAGGATGACCACAGGTCCGGCCGCCACCTGCGGAGGGGCCTACCGAAAGTCGAGGCGGAGACCTTGCGCCGTCGGTCCGAGCGCGCTGGCGCCACCGCTCGATGAGCTTGAACTCGAGAGCGCGCCTCCTGTGAACGACTTGCAGCTTCGGACTGGGCAGGCCAAGGCGTCCTGCGCCGGATCCATGATAGTCCGCCCCGGTCCTCGTGATCCGCTCCGGGACGACGAAGTGGTTCATGTCCCAGTGCAGAATCGCCGGCAACGCAGAACGCTCCAGAGCGCGCACATCCCTGCCCCGCGCGCCAGGTCAATCCGTTCAACGAGGTTGCGGATATCGAGCAGTCTCACGCCCGCTGTGCACCGCCAGCTCACGAAGATCCGCCAGCGTCTGCTCGCCGCGATGGAACTCGCCCACCGCGGCCAGGCAGGCGAGCCCGCACTCGTTGAGCTCGCTGGCAGCCACCACGAAGGCATCGGCGGGAGACGAAGGGGCTGAAATCAAGGCTCGCCGGCGTGCCGCGCATCGTCGGCTCGCCGAACCAGCCAGCGCTGTCGGTATTGAATCCGCGGAGCAGGGGCTCGAGCAACCACTCGATGGCGCTGACGCTCGATGGGCTACCAGCGCATCGGCAGCATGCCCGCTTTCAACTTGACTGCCTGTCCCGCCGGACCCATGCAATTCCCGGGTCGATGGCGGCCACGGCGATGAACGCGGTCGTGGCTACTGGCGTAGATCGGCGGCAGGTCGACCAGACAGGCGGGCTATCGCTGACCTTGCTCGATGCGAGGCGTCGAACTCGCCGAATTTTCCTGGGGATAGGCCCGAAACACGACTTCACCGCAGCATCCCGGGCCTGGCTGCCACCACCAGGCCGGGTACCAGCGGCGCACAATCAGCGGTTCGCCTTGCGGCGCGAGTGTTAGCAGCGTCTGTCCGACAACGACGGATTGACCGCGTGTGACCAGGCGGAGAAACCCGCCAGTTCCGGCGCTGATAAGCTGCTTCGGCGTCGGACTCGGCCTGCACGATCCAGCCGGTCAGCGACTCGCCTGTGCCCGCTCCCGGCTTTCGGTGAGTACCGCGAGTTTCGTGTCGGCCAGCCGACGCTCCACGGTCGATGTGTCGATGTCGCGATCGACCCGCGAGCGCACCGCGCTTTGCGGCGGCTGCTCTCCTGAGGCGTCACCTCATCGCGCTTCGGCCTGCGTTTTCGGCGTCGCATAGCCGCTCGCGGCCACCTTGGCCATTCGCTCGTTTTGAATGCGCAGGCTGGCCAGCGGTTTATCGGCCGATTGCGATCGTTGAGCAAGCTGTCGCGCTCCTGGCGCAAACCGGCGATTCGGCGATCGGCCATATCGCGCGTCCTTGCTGCCTCTTCGCGCCGCGGCTTCGATTTCCCCGGGCCAGCATGGCGCGTTCGACGCCAGCTTCTGCTTCAGCAGAGCTTGTCGCGAGTTGCCGTCCGCACCCCCACGGTCGGTATCGAGCTGCAAACAGCGCGCCGACACAGCGACCTTCGCACCTTCGCAGGCGGCAATCTTGCTGACGCGAGAGTCGAGATAGCACTCAACCGGATGAGACCGCCCACCAACATCGACGTACGCCGGCACTCGATAGATCGGCGCGTAATTCTGCGATGATGAATGCCAGCAGCCGCCCATCGCTCAGAGACGGCGAGCACGGTAAGCCGCCTTCCTTTACCACGCCAGTACGGGTGCGCAACGGTTCGCCAATTTGCGTCCCGGCCGCCAGATCGATGGCGACTTGGCAGAACAGGCCGGGGCGATCAGGTGGGCTGCCCGACCGTCCCCACCTCGAGAAGCGCCGTGCCAGGCCACCTTCCAAGCGTCTACTCATACCTCAACCTTTACATTCAATGCTATCGATAGGATCCTGCCTGCGAACAGGATTGGTTCAGGCCTGGCGACCGAAAGAGGCAAAAGCAGACCCCGACGCCACAGAATAGATCGAATACGGCCGGAATCCGGGCAGCGCAATTCTGCCACCGACGAGGGGGTCACCGGGGAGGGCGACGGCCGGTCTCACGATCGCCGGCGGGGGCATGGCTACATTGGCATTGTTCTTGCTCATGGGTCGACGCACCCATCGCGCCGACGCCATGCCGAACCTGCAAAAACCTTCTGATCCTGTCCAGCATTTGGTCTGCTGATCCTGCTGGTCGCAGAGCCTCGCAGGTCTTGGCCATCTCGCCAAATACGAGCGTACCGATGCCGTCGTCCGATCGTGCTCGAGAGACCCGACTTACGCTGGTTGCGCACCGAGCGCGACCTGGGCGCCTTCGTGCACACGACCTTGGGGACGACCGGGCCCAACCACCGCTGGTGGGGGAGGGGACCGCCTCTGCCTCATTACGCTCAAGAACGACGCCAAAATGCTTCGTGTTCCAAGAGCGACGCGCGGCCTGGCAGCCCTCGAAGCGTGGCTTGGAAATGGAAGCTCTACGCGCTCCACGAAAACATCAATCCGAACATCGATGTGTGGTCACGCCTGGCAAATGGGTTCCTCGGGTCCTTGTCGGGGGGCTGATCTTTACGCTGTTGCTTATCGCTCTGCTGGTTCCGATGACACATGATTGGGCCAAGTCATACCGGCTTCTGCCTTACGGTGAGCAAACCCAAGCTGCGCTTCACCGACGTCGTCATCGCGAGGAGCTAAAGGAGCTCAACGACATGGTTCGACACTGCGCGACGACAGGCCTATACGAAACTCAACGTGCCCGCGGTGTGCGGCGCTCGCCGGCCGCCGGGAACCGGCAAAGACGCTGCTGGCGAAGGCCCTCGCAGGGAGATCGGGGGCGGCGTTCATCGTCGGTCATCGGCATGACTTCAGCAGCGACAAGTTCCTCGGCAACGGCATCTCGAAGGTCAGGCTGTTCAGGACTGGCAGCGCGGCGCGGAATGCGCCGTGCGTCATATTCATCGACGAGATCGATTGGCATCCCGGCCGCCGCTCTGGGGGACGACGAAACGCGGCGTCCGCGGAGAACAACCGCATCATCAGCGCAGCTGCTGCACCAATGTCGGAGATGGACGGGTTTCGCGGCATCCGGAGCGGGTGGTCGTGCTGGGGGCGACCGAGCAAGCCGCACGAAAACGTCGACGCCGCGCTTCTGCGCGAAGGTCGCTTCGATCGCAAATGCACGCTCGCGACTGCCGGCGCTCGGCGATCGGAAGGCGGCGGCTACCGAGCTCTACGCCCGGAACGTTCACCCACCTTCGCCAGCGCGCGGACCACGCGGCGCTGGCGCAGGCCGCGCGACCGGTCATCTCCTCAGCGCGCAATCGCCGCCACGGTGATGTCAGCCGCGCGATTGGCACCGCCCACTGCGGCAAGCCACCAGCGCCGTGGAGCAGCCACGCCTCTCGCTGGCGATCACCCAGCAGGTCAGCTTGGGGCGCCGACTCCGGAAGTGCTGATGACGGACGCCGAACTGCGTCACTGCGCCTACCACGAAGCGGGGCACGCGTCATACTGGCGCACGCATGCTCGGCGACGTCGGGTGACGTGGAAAAGGTCACCGGTGAGTGCCGCACAGCCCGTGCCACTGGGCGTGCGACGATGGTCAACTACGAAGGAGACCGCAATCTGCTGAGCCAGGTGGGGCTCAGATCCCGGATCCGAGATGCTGCTGGCGGGACCGCGCGCAGCCGGGCGCGCGGTCACGGCGTTCCATCCAGCGGCGCGACCGGCGACGACATCGACGGCGCGCCTGCGCAGCTTGCGCCTATCCGGATGGTCACCGAATTCGGATTCAGCAGATGAGTACGGGCCGTTGAACGGCACGCAGGCATCGGGCCGTCCGCGCACGCGCCTTGGCGGGCGGCGCCATTGCGGAGACAGCGGGCGCTGCTGAAGACGCATCGAGGCGCGGTGCCTCGCGCGGGTTCCACGCGCACCGCTTGCGAGACGCGCTGGAAGCGCTGGCCAGCAGCTTGCTGGACCACGAGGCGGTCAGGGCGAGGAAAGCTGCCGACGAGATCGCCGGTGCGCTTCAGACTGCGTAACCTTGGGAACCTGACTGGGTGGCAATCGACTGCGTCCCATCACATCTTCGTTGGTTTTGACGGCGGCGTGCCCGTCGGGTCGGTGGATAAGCCGCCCGTTGCCGCGGGCGCAGCGACGCGCACGTCGCTCCCGCGCCAGCCCGGTTGAAAGTGCGCGAGGAAGCGTTGGGCGACGTGCAATCTATTCCCGCTCATTCAATGCATGTCGTTGGGAAGGTAGTAACGCAGAATGGCCGCCTTGTTCCGCTCCGATTCCGCGACGACGGTCAGGAAACAGAATCAATGAACTGGACGCGATGTTCCTGCACGACCAGCGTTGCCAGATGGTTTCCTGACGCGAGGAGTCGCCGTAAAAGATCTGATTCGGCCAGGGGATAAACCACCAGAGATAATGAGATCCTCTGATGCATGCGCTGGGCCAATTGAGTCAGATGGTGTCCGCCTGGGTGACTCCCGCGCTGACCCCAGGCAAGCTAGCAGTTACATCCACGGTCCAGTTGCCGCGTGGATAGCGCAGCAGCCAGTTGGATCCCGGATCCGCACTCAGGTGGTTGATTCCCACCATGTCCTGATCATCCGCGGCATGCCATACAAGACGCTGTTGTTGCGCATTGCAATCTTCACCGGCTCCCATGCGGCCCGGATACGGTGACCGGATGCACCTGCTCGATCACGCGCCCGGCATCATCGGCCGCATAGAAATTGGCTTCGTCATCGATATCGGATATGTCGAGGGAATACGATCAGCTCATCGAAACGAAGTCCTTGATCCAGGAGCGCCAGGAGTGCCACTTTCAGATAGATGATGGGGGAATAGGAACTGACACCGGCGTTGAGGACCTCGACCGATTCGCGCCTCGTTGTGCAGTAGCGCGGCTATGCCCGGAAGGTCGCCGCGTGAGGCGTAGCCGACCTTCCGTCAGCGAGTCGCCCATCTGGCAGCCAACATTTTCCCGGAGACCTAAGCGGTACCGGGCGTGGATGATCGTCAGCGAACCCGAGGCTGTTCGGCCAGCGTGTGGTACGAGACCGCTCCCAGCTAACATCATTGTCCGCGTTGGGGCGCAAGTCGTGGTGGTAGAGCGGATTGCGCCGTGCGATAGGCCGCATTAGGCTTCCGTGGGGATCAAGACCTGGTCGTGAACGTCCGACCCGCGACCCAACGGTAGGGTGGCCGCCAACCAATCCGCAGCTTACCCCTATCGTGGCGAAGAGCACGAGGAGCGCCATAGCCCGACACGTGG
>ERZ1370068.5085-contig-4125_pt1 | contig 19032 bp, 32 predicted proteins | sample MGYA00561227_ERZ1370068 | MGnify/ENA primary metagenome ERZ1370068 (study PRJEB38410, sample SAMEA6850437) | metagenome | study: Metagenomic assessment of the ecological functions of the soil: analysis of the soil microbiota associated with the...
GGAGTCTGTGCCCATGCGGTGCTCGAACGGTGGGACTTCATCAGGCCTCGTGCGGAGATCTGCCCTGTTATCGAGCAGGCCTGTCGCCGCTATGTGGCACAGGACCATCCTGAATTGCTGGCCGACGTCACAGAGGATCTCACTGTGGTCTTTGAGCGCTTCCTTTCCTCCGAGCCGTACAAAAGACTGCAACGTGCGACGGTGCTCGGGCGAGAAGTCCCATTCGCCATGCCCTTGGGTGAGGGACAGATGATGGAGGGGGTGATTGACCTGATTTACCGGCTTGACGGGCGGATCTGGATTGCCGACTATAAGACGGATGATGTGGCAGCTGAGGACGCTACGGGCTAGGGCAGATCGCTACCGATCCCAAGCGGAGATGTATTCGCGAGCCGTCGCGAGTGTCTTTAGGATTGTCGTCTCTTTCGTTCCAGTTTATCTTTTTGCGGCCAGGTATCGCCATTGATGTCTAGCAAGCCGTTATTTGGTTTGTTTGGTTTGTCTCGTTTGTTTGGTTGAACGAAACTAACCAGATGAAACCAGAGCAAACCAGACAGACCAGATGAACGTCCAATGATTGTCTCGCCGGAAGAATTCGACAGTCTGGATACAAGGAGGCGCTTGCCGGACTGCCGGCCCGTTTTGCCACGCTCGCCGATGAGGTCTCCATCGTGGTCGAAGAAGAGCCTTCGTCCGATATCCTGCGAGGATCTTGAATTGGAATCAGAAGACGATCTGCTGGGTCTGTATCAAGGCGTCCCGATCGATCAGACGTCATTCTTCCAGCCTGCTGGTGAGCTGCCCGCCCGTATCTCCATCTATCGAGGCCCCATCCTGCGTCTCTGCAGAACGAAGGCCGAAGTCATCCACGAGGTCCGTGACACGGTGGTCCATGAACTCGGACACCATGTCGGGCTTGATGACGACGAGATGCCGTACTAAGATTTTAGCTATTCAGGTGTTCAGGCTGAAGGTTCGAAAATTATCTCGTAGGGCGCGAACCAAGCCATTCAACCCTTCTCGGTCTCTACGACCTTGGGTTCAAACAGCGATGAATCCCTCAATAGCAGGCTGAAAGCCGAAGACTAGAAATCCTTCAGTCTTCAGCCTATCTACCTGAGTAATTACCTATGATTTAGCCTGAATCAAGGCCCGCCGCTGATAGCCGATGGCGAGCATGACGACTCCCACCACGACCATGGGAAAGGAGAGGAGTTGGCCCATGGAGAAGGATCCGAGGATAAAACCAAGCTGGGCATCCGGCTCGCGAAAGAATTCTACGATCATCCGACAGACTCCATAGCCAGTGATAAAACTCCAGAAGATGGTGCCTGGTGGCGGTGCGGTTTTCCAGATGACCCATAAGAGGGTGAATAAGAGGACACCCCTCGAGCCCTGCCTCATAAAGTTGTGAAGGATGGCGGCAGGCAGGCCCTCCGCTCGGAAACACCATGCACCAGTCGACATCGGTGGCTCGGCCATACAACTCCCCATTGATGAAATTGCCGATTCGCCCGAACCCTAGCCCGATCGGTGTGGCCGCTGCTGCCAAGTCTGCGACCTGGTAGGGGGGATACCCTGCCGTTGGCTAAACCAAAATAAGGCGACGATGACGCCAAGCAGACCACCGTGGAAGGACATGCCCCCTTCCCAGACTGCCACGATACTGGCAGGGTGCTGGATGTAGTAGGAAAAATTATAAAAGAGCGTATAGCCGAGCCGTCCTCCGATAAACACCCCGAATGCAGCCCACACGACCATATTGTATACCTGGTCCTTGGTCATGGAGAGGCCTCTCGACTCCACTCGACGCATGATCAGGAAATAAGCCCCCGCCAGTCCGATCAAATACATCAGACCGTACCAGCGAAACTGCAAGGGCCCCAGCTCCAAGAAGACCGGGCTGATGTTGGGGAAGGGGATCGCGTGCAACCAAGTCATTTGTGCCTCATGTGGCATATTCGAGAATCATAGGTGAGGGTCTCAACCATTGCAAGCACGCGAGTGGCCCACGGAAAATTCAATTCGATGCTGATCCTTGATCAGAGCCAGTTTGAGAGGCCTACCACTTTCGTATGTTGGTTTTCTGTCACGACTGTGTTGTCGACCTGTGAGGAAAACACAACTGAAAATTGAGTCATGCTTAATCGTAGAGAACAAGGCTGCGCCGAATCATGGGAGATTTTCATGGTTTCATCGTCTGGCACGCTTACTGCTGAATAGAGATAGAACAAGAGCGTACCGAGGTGTCGGCAGATCACATTCTTCATATAACCGTTTCAAGGAGGCTTCACCATGTCAGAGCCAAGAACGTCAGGTAGCGAAGGCCGCAGCGTTGGTGGCAGGTGGGGCGGTGATCGGAGCGGGATTGGATTACTCTTCGCGCCGCAAACGGGGGCAGAAACCCGGCGTGATGTCGGTCGCTATGCGAAAAAGCTCAATTGCAAACGACTCGATGGAGTCGGACGGTCCAATCCGGTGTGAAAGAAGCGATGGATCGCGGTAAGTCTCTCATGCACAAGGACGAACACAGGGCGATCAGAAGCCGCGGATCGAAGCAGTGTAGGCTGAATCAGATCGCTCAGCGATCAGGCCTGTGGCGCCAACAGCCCCCTGCCAGGGCGCATTGATTCAGTACGGTTCGTCACGAAATGGCGGAGTGGCGCGCGCGGGCGCGAGGAACAGGACCTCGCGTGATGCGTGCGCCCTACGCCGACCTTGACCGACCTAGACCCCGATGCTGAGAGTCCCGCCACTGCGGCCTCCGCTGCCGGAGTGGCGAAATTGGCAGAACGCAAGGGACTTAAAATCCCTCGGGCTTAACAGGCCCATGCCGGTTCAATCCCGGCCTCCGGCACCAGCGACACGTAACCCCCACTTCAATTGCAGCGTTGGTGCTGACCAGGTCTAGCCGGTCGGCTGGCTGGCCCCTGGAAACGCCACCCCCACGGTTTGCACGTTGCTAGAATGGCCCTACCTCGATTTGACCGCGCAAGGACTGGCAACAGCATCGGCTGCGGGACGACATCCATGGATAGCGAGCCCTTTTGCCGCGCTTTGAAGCTCCTCGCGCAGCAAAGCCCTGCCGCTACCCTGGGGTCGCTCTGATGCCATGCTGCCGCGCATTTCTGGTGCCGATCCTATTGGCCGGCCTTCCTCGTACCGAATGCACCGCGCATCATTATTCGGTCTGGTGAGTAGACAGCACGTGTTTCTGCTCGTTCGCTTCGCCCACTTTCGCCTTGATACGATCTCCCTTGCCAATGCTGCCGGTCATCTTGGTGGTTTGATCGATATGCAACCGCACTTCCTTTCCGTCATACCGCTCGATGAGATAGTTACCACCTTCTAGGCGCAACACTTCGCCCTTGTTGGTCTGGATGCTCTACCGCATTTTCTCATCGCACTTGACGAGGTTGGGAAGTCCGCCCTTCCTATTCGCACAGGGGTCATGCCTCATGCTCCCTGTTGCCTGCATGGCACTGGAGTGCATTTCGCCCTTGCTGGTCTGGATGCCCTGCCGCATTTTCTCATCGCACTGCAGGAGGTTGGGAAGTCCGCCCTTCCTATCTGCACAGGGGTCATGCCTCATGCTCCCTGTTGCCTGCGTAGTAGAGGACAGACTCAGGCACAGCACGGCGCTACAAGAGATGACACCGATGATTTTTGGAATAGATATCATGGGAGCCCTCCTCGGTTAACGTACACAACGTTTGCGCGTTGCGTATGGCTTCCGAAAGTCCAATGGCAGTGGCTTTCTGCTTTTGTCTTGCCACTGCAATTATTATGGCCGAGCCGTGGCTGAAGCCGTATCGACAAACCTAGGATTTGATTGTCGAATTGATAAAACTAGCCATGTCGTGGTTTGTACGGCAGAGGGGAAGAGGGTAGCCTCTTGCGCCCTACTTCATAGCCCTCCTACAATACGCCTCCCTGAGAGGTCGCCATGGCTGATATGTCTTCGTCCGTTCCGGCAATGTCCCGGTACAGAGTCTCACGTATAATTCGAGCATGAAATTGACAGCGATTGCTTTACCCGCCTGTGTGAGTTTCATCCTGCTTGATGATCACCACTACGGAGCTGGTCGAAGCGGGGTGCTTCTGCCCGGAACCAAAGCAGAGGCAAAGGTCGAATCACCCAAGTTCTCACCACGCGATAGAAAATCTTTTAAAACTGTCCCTTTCGAACCAGCCCCCTCAGACAACCAACGGCGTGAACTCGAACATGCCGTGGCTTCCTGCATTAAGACGGTTGAACAACAAGTGCCGGGTGCCCAATTCGAAGCATCTCCGGATGGGGGATTGTCAACACTGCCGGTAGCGATAGACCGAGATTTTATTTTTGGAGATGTATGTCAGAGAGCGGACACCCCCTTGCACCGATCCACGAATGAAACAACTCGTGCACGAAGCCTTTACGCACAGTCCATGAGGAACGGTCACGCGATTGCCATCGTGTTGTCATTCATCTCTCTGACCGCACCCGCGCAGGCTGACTTCAAGGCAGGTGTGGACGCCCATCACCGAGGCGACTACACGACCGCCTTGCGTGAGTGGCAACCCCTGGCTGAGCAGGGAAATGCATTCGCGCAGAACAATCTCGGCCTTCTCTATGACAACGGCCAAGGAGTGCCAAAGGACTATGCCCAAGCTCGGCAATGGTATGAGAAAGCCGCAGTCCAGGGGCATGCGGACGCCCAGGTAAACCTGGGGATCCTCTATGATTATGGACGAAGTCTACCGCAGGACTTCAAGAAAGCTGTGTATTGGTATCGTTTGTCCGCGAAGCAAGGCAATGATTTAGCGCAACGAAGACTCGGCTTCATGTATGAGCGTGGGGACGGCGTGGAGCGGGACTATGTCCAGGCCTACATGTGGTACATCCTGGGGGCAGCGGGCGGAGCAGACCGTGGGAACGCGCGGAAGGAAGCGCTCGCCAAACAGATGACCCCTGAGCAGATCGCCGAGGCTCAGAAATTGGCGCAGGAGTGGAAGCCGAAAGGCAAATGAGCAACGAACCTGCCAAACCCGAAATCATATTTCTCAAAGCAACGCGCGATGGGCTCCAACATGCGAGAGGTTGCCAACACAGACCGCTTCTTCAGTGGCCCAAGTCGCCGAGCAGGCTGACCTCCTCGACAGGCACACCACCACTGCTGACTCGCCGCACCAAGGGCCCTGAGCCACGCAATGTCGATATGGCGGCATTATGCCCGAATGAGAAGCTGGTCAATGCGTGCAGGTTCTTTGATATGCATGGCTACGGGGCTATCGATACATCGTTTCAACCTTACCCGGTCACTTTGACTCACATGGATCACTTCCACGCTTATCCAGTGCCTGTGAACTTTTTTGACCTCTGCCAGCTGGATATCGACAAAGGCCTCCTCACCTTCCACCCATAATCGGACTTTTACAAAATCCCCCGATCTCATGCGATCAGGGGAGATGAGCTTGTGCCCATCGCCTGAGCGTTCGAGAACACACCCGTCCGCTTGAAGCTGGTTACTTTCGCTCGCAAGCATGCAATCAATAGTAATCTTCGGACTCGTCCCCCTGGTCTGCTGTGTCCCTTGAGTCATCATGTTATGCGCAGGATAGTGTGGGAAGGAGGTGCGTGGCTATTCCTCAGGAGGTGGGGGAGCATACTCGAAATGGTGGTGTGCGGGTAACCATATCCAATTCTTCCCCTATTTAGAACCTATGGAAAGATGATTTATTTAAGGATGTCATGAGGTGGCGGCGAAGAAGAACACGCAGGAGGTATTCGAGAGGCATATCGTGACTTAGCCAACATTATTCATAAGCGCTTCTGCTACAATCGCCGAACTGCTGTGCATTTGTGTGAAGCGTCGTTCGCGAGGCAGGGCGCACAGCTGTTCGTCAAGTTATATCGATGGAGTAAAGCAGCGCTATACTCAAGACCATCAATTAGGAGGCCACTACTATGTCAGGTCGGTCAGCCGCTCAGCGATTCCTGGCGATTGGCGCCATTTTGGCGGGATGCGGTGTTGCAGCCGGTGCTTTTGGCGCCCATGCGCTCAAGGAAATTCTGGATGCTCCAATGCTCCAAGTGTTCGAAACCGCAACAAGGTATGTGATGTATCATGCCTTTGGACTGTGTGTCGTTTCTTGGGCTATTGACCGTTATCCAGGACAAGGCCTCGCAAAATCCGGATGGTTCTTTCTTCTCGGGATTCTCCTCTTTTCAGGCAGTCTGTACGTGGTGTCTCTTGCGGGCATTCGGTGGATGGGGGCTGTGACCCCAATCGGTGGGCTGGCATTCATCACAGGCTGGATACTCTTAGCTTGGGGAGTCTGGCGGAAGCGCTCCCGCGCGCCACAAGCCGTACTCCCTAGCAGAATCGCTACGCGAGACTTGCGTGAAGAGCGGACAAGCGAGACGAGATGACCGTCAACTCTGCTTGGCGTCGCGCCCTTCTTGCCAGTCCCGCGCGTCACGCGTCGCTGGTGCTAGGGCACACAGCCGGCTGTTCTCTTTCCGCTGATCGATCCCCAACCTCCTTCGGAATTCACGAAGGTCCCTTCGAGGCGTTGGTCCTTCTTTGCTGAATTGCAGACTATCTTCTTGGACCCGGCCATTGATGTTCCCACCGCAAATACACATTCTCGCCCAAGACGATCGTTTCCACGAGTCCAAGCAGAGTGGCCTGCGTATGTCCCGCCGGTGGAAAGAGGAGCGAACAGTTTCTGTTCTTGATGGTGTTGCTGATGGTTATGAATGATCCACTGCCAGGTCCCGCACAGCCGGGCCTGGCCGCGGAGCCCACGCACCCGATCCTTCCAATTCCGTAACCGGTCCCACTCCTGGTAGACTGGCCTGTATGGCGTCCACTTCCAGGCGAGTAGCTCGCTCCAAGACCGTTGCCGACAGGGTTGCCGAAGAATCTCCCAAATTTCCCTTGGCCCATTCCGGGGATGCCACCACGTCAGAAAGTTGAGTCGAGTGAGTCATGCCAGGGCGCATGTTCCCTGTTGATCGAGCCATGCCTTGGCTTGAGGGGATCCGAGTAGTCGCTCGGTCGCCGTCGCGAATTGCTGATCTCTCACAGCCTGTCTGACGGCAGAGGCGAGATGCCAGGCGGCCAGACCACCCATCAACCGATAGAACCGCCGCCGTCAGATCCGGCACCAGGAGTTCTTTCGCGAGCCTGGCCGGCATGGCGTTCGCTCCCAATGTCCGGGCCACATCGCCCAGCTGGAGCGCGGGACCGATTGCCGACACGAACAGGGTGACGGCGGCCTTGTCGGAGTCCATCTTGGCCAGTTGATCAGAATGGGCACTGAATGAGTGATGGGAAATCGGGGATGGAACTCGGAAGGGATTCGTCAGCCTTGGCATTGAGCCAGGCCCCGAATACGAAGATGAGTCACCAGTGTAAGGACGAGAGCGATTCGTGAGAGGGCCGGTCGAATCAAAAGGGTGTCGTTGCGCATCGCGTTACTCTACCGTGCTTGCGCCCACACCCTCAAGCTGGGACTGCTGGCAGCCTGTGGAAAATCTCGGTTGGTACGCGAGGACTTTCGATGGTCTGGGCGTGTGGGGCAAGCCCGGTCTGTCTGATCTATCTGGTTGATCTGGTTTGTTTGGTTCATCGAGTCGGTCTTGTTTAGCCATACAAACGAGGACAAACCAGATGAACCAAATAACGATCTTCTTCTGCTGGCGGACTTTTTGAGCACCCTGCTAGGTGCCTTGGAAGCAGGTCTGTTCTTCCTCTAGTCGTAACAACATGTCATATGCTTTCAAGGACTTGCACACGTTCCACTTCTCCGCTCCTCCTGCTCTGATTCCGGTTCCCGTCACGGTTGGGATTGAAAACTGCCTCTCCTGTTTCGCATTCCGGTCCGGGCCTCAGTGGTCTCCGGCTTCACCTTCCCAAACCCTGAGACGCCCTCAAGCGCTCCGTGCAGGTGGGTGGGGGAGAGGTGGGCATACCGTGCCACCAACTCTGTTCCACTATGTCGAAGCAGGGCCGCGATGGTACTGGGCCCCTGGCCGTTCATCGCCAGCCGTGAGGCGAACGTATGACGCAAGGTGTGCCAGGTCACTCCCTCCAGCTTCGCGTCCTTCAGCGCCGTGATATACACCCGACCGTAGAAGTTGTGGTGATCCAGGTGCATTTCCGGTTTGTCACTCGGAAACACCCACACGGAGGTGTTGCCAGGAATGAGACCGCGAAGGATCTCCTTGGCCTCCTCCATCAGGTGGACGTATTGCACGGTACCCGACTTGGTGTGGGGGAGGGTGATCAATCCACGGTCCAGGTCGATATCGGCCCATCGCAACCCGAACTGCTCAGCCTTTCTCAAGCCCGTGAGAATGGCGAGCCTGACCCAGGCGTCATACGGCTGACCGATCGCCTGGCACAGTCGTGCCTCCTCCTCGATCGAGAGGAAGCGCGTCTTCCCTGCTCGCACCGTGGGAAGCTTCACGCTGGCAAAGGGGTTTTCTCGATCACGCCTCTCCCGATCGCCCACCGGAATACATGCCTGAGAAACTTCAAGTAATGGACGATGGTTTGGGGCGTATAGTGCTTTGCAGCAAGGTCGGCCATCGCCTGCTCAAGGAGGGCAGGGGCCACGGCATGCAGGGCCTTTCCTGTCAGACGGTTTGTCCACCAGTGCCCATAGTACCTTTCGTCGGCAATGGTCGTCGGCTTCTTCCCACTGGCGGGGAGCGTGGTGAGGTAGTTCTCAATTACCGCCGACGCCAATTCCTTCCCGCCGTGCTGAAACCGTTCTGGAAAGAAGCGCCCCTTGCTTCTGTTCCTGTTTCGCCTTCTCGTAGAAGTCCCGCGCCGATGTCTTCGTCGGGAAACTGCCGAACCTCCGTTCCTTCCCCTCGTGATAGAGCCGGACGTACCACAACAGCTTACCGGTCGAGTCGGGCTTACTCAGCAAGCCCCGATCTTTTCTTCCTGGTCGCGCCATCGTTCACCGTCCTTTCAGGCCCTACAATAGGAGCCTGTGTAAAATGCTGCCTCCAGCAAGTACCGAATCAACCCGCTGGCTGTGGTGCCCTCGTGCCGCAAAGCATCCAACCGTGCCTTGATCGGCGCTGGAACCTGGATCAACAGCCGAACCATCTTCATCCCCATCACCCCCTCTCCCTGGATTATAAGCTAGCTATCATATGATAGTGCAGTATGTCAAGTGCTATTTGACGCATCCGGCACGACGGTGCTACCCTCTTCCCATGATGCGAACCCCACCGGAAGGCACAGGTGCCTGGAATTTCAGGGATATTCCCCGTGACCTTATGCGGAAGGTCAAAATGGCAGCTGCCCACGAGGGGAAGACCGTCAAAGAGTTCTTAACTGAACTGGCGGAAGTAAGGATTCAGGAATTGGAGCGGAAGGGGATCTTGCCGAAGGGGAAGTAAGGCTACAGTCAGTTCGTGCATTGTCGCCTGTGCACCTTGCGCCTTCCTTCGGTGCCCTCCCTACAATACGCCTCCCTGCCTGCGAGGCCCTCAATGCCCTTCACGATTCGTCCCCACCGTCGCTTTCCGGTGCAATGTGCAAGAGAGCGAGCGTGCCGTTTCCTCATACTCGGAAGAGGACCACACGCAATCCTGTGGAGCAACGCCCTACGGTCCTGCCTACGGTTGAATGATCCCATTAATGGTCACCGTGCCGTTTGTGCCGGACTGGGAAGAGGCGTCAATCACACTGCTGGCATCCTGATGAAATCTGGGACTGGTGATGTTGATGGTGCCGCCCTGTCCCTCCCGTCGCGGTGCTGAGCATCTGACTGTTCGTCAGCGTCATGTTCTTGGCCTCCACGGTGATACTGCCCCCGACAGACTGTGGGCCACAGGAGGGGTGCAGTGGGAACGGTGGGCGAGGTCGTCAGCAAAGTGTCCGTCAACTCAACCTTGTGGGCTTCCACCTGGATGGTGCCGCCGCCATAACAGCTCCGCTCGCGCCGAGATCGTGCTCTGTTGACTGGTGAACAGGCCTCCGCCATTGATAAGAATAGTGCCACCGTAACTCGTGAGCCGTCTGCGGAGAGGACGGTGCCGTTGGTGAGACTCACGGCCTTTGTCCCCGTTAGGCTGATCATGCCGCCATCAAACGCCCCCAGCATCAGAGCGTACTGCCGCGTAGCGAGATGACAGGCGCAGCCATGGTAATGGAGCCGCCATGGTCATCGCTACCGGCATCAATGCTCGTACCAGTGAGATGGATGCTCGTTCCGGCATTCAAGTCAACCAGTGCCGCGTCACCCTTCAATAGCCGGAGGAGGAGTCGAGTCTACTGTTTCGAATGTCGAGACCGCCTCTGCTCACCAGTGTGATCGGCCCTCCTGAAACGTCACACCGCAGAAGCGTTCAGCGTGCTCTGATTGAGCGCGATGTTGTCAGCCCGGATTTGGATTGGCCCCCACTTGGACCTTCGCAACAAGCCTGAGGTGGCGACCTCGGTGTTGGTCGAGGAAACGGCGTGCGCGAAGGTGCCTGATCCTTGGAGTCCTTGAATCGTCACAGCCCCCGCTCGACGCGGCGGGATCTCCCCTGGACAAGACCGCAGAATCGGTCGCGGAGAAGGTGCCAACATTGAACGTGATACGCCCCGGCGATAGGTCGAAGTCGTCGGCGAGGAAATGCGATCTGGTATCGATCGTGCTGTGATTCGAGAGGGCGACCTGCTCCGCCGTCACTTCATGGTACCGCCAGCGCCTCCAGTACCTGATACAAAGCCGGTATGCTACGGCTTTAATGGAAGCCCCATCCATGACGAATTGTCCCCCACGAATCACCACGGTCCCCGCATTACTGTTGGTGACCCCACCTTCGCTCGCGTCTAGGGTGCTGCCTTGAGACAGATTGATGGTTCCCAAACTTCGAAAGCCGGTCGGCGTGAATCCTGCCCCCGGTCCCGACCCCGCGACGGCGACCTCTCCCCCACGTTCGGATTCGTCGGTTTACCCACACTGACGAGCGTGATGGCCCCGCTCGGGGCCGTAAGCGTGCCAGCTTGAACCGTGATATTTCCGCCGACCAGCGCGATGCCGGTGCCTTCCGCCACTGAGAGCTGGCTGCCCTGGACGGTAATTGCTCCCGGATTGGAGCCTAAGAAGCCAAAGGCCGCCACCGGGGCGGTGCTCAGGAGCAGATCGGCCGAGGCACTGGGATTCGCGTTAAACCGCACGCCATCGGCAAGGTTCAGGGAGTTCGCAGTGGTGAAGGTCATCATCCCCCGACGTTGACCGTCGCCGTCGGCCCAAACAAAAACCCGGCTGGATTCATCAGAAAGAGGTTGGCGTTCCCGAATCCGGTGGTTTGGATGGTGCCGAAAATGTTGGAAATGTTCCCGCCGGTGACGCGGCCGAGGATGTTGGAGGTGGCAAGGCCGGAGTCATTCAGAAAATTCGCAATGTTGTGATTGGGCACATTGAAATCGCCAAAGCTATGAAAGAGGTTGGGCCCATTGCCTGGGCGCGTGCCTCCCGTGATGTCATACACCGTCTCGCCTCCGGGCAGGATCGTAGGGGCACCAATGTGGGTGTTGAGGCCAGATGGCGTAATTGGCATATCGGCTTGGGCCAGGGAGAAGGAGCATGGGATGGCAAGAAGAGAGAGAGGCCGAAGATGAGAGGTCGACCCAACCAATCGTGTTCCCGATGTGGCGTCTTCATCGCGAATCTCCTCTCAAATAAGTAGGCCTCAGGGACCAAATGAAAAGGCCGCTCGGTGCACTTGCCCGAACGGCCAATAGAAGTTCTGTCCTGTTGCTTTGTGAAACCACCGCGCACCCCTGCAATGGCATCCGAGTCGCCGCGAACCCTATACGCTCCCACCGAAGAAAGATACCCCCTCGTTTGGATGGCGCCTTAGTCGCGAACAGCTATGGAGGTGGATCTACATAAATAGATGCTATTTGTCGGTCAGACACAGGAGGGAGATTCAGTGATTGGCACCTATCAATGCCCATAACGTGACAGCTGGTGCTGGTGGTATCGGAAGTATGCGCCGGGAGATACGGTACTTGAAGGACTGGAGAAGGATGCACGGGAGGCGAAGAAAGGGTTGTGGGCTCGATCCGCAGCCCGTGCCGCCGTGGGAGGGGCGGAAGAGGAACAGATGAGTTTGCCAAGAGCGAGATGACCAGGTACACGTTCTGGCATCTCTTCTGACTCAGCACCGTCCAACGCGTCGCGTTCAGTAGAGGCTCTTGCTCACCTCGTTTGAGGGAAGGCTTTCCATGCCACTGGTGGTATAGTCCGTCACAACAAAATGTAGTATGTATTTCCCACGGCGAGATTGCTGAGCACGTAAGAGGTCACATTCCCCACATTGATAGGCGGTCTGTAGACTCCTGAGGCCGTCCCCACATATACCTTATATCCGGCCAGGTCGGTGTTGGTAACGGCGCTCCAACTGAGTGCCGCTTGTCGTGTTTGTGGTGGTTGATGTGGGTGTCGTCAATGCACTGGTCGTCGAGGCCGGTGATACCGTCAATGTCACAGGAATCGAGGCGCTCCCTCCTTTATCCACCTTGATATTAACTGTTGTGGTATAGGTGCCGGCCGCCAACCCGGTGATATTGACTGCCACGGCAACCAGCGCGGTGCTTGTGATGCTCCCCGTCCCGGGAGATACCGTGAGCCAGGTTGCGCTGTCTGTGGCGGTCAGGTCGCCTGATGGTTATTCGATTTGGACACGTTGACTGTCCCGCTGTACGGATTGGTTCCACCCTGAACGGCTTGAAGGTCATGCTCGTTGGACTCACAGTCAGCGCCCACGCTTCAGGGGATGTCAGATTCCAATCGCCAGTGCCAGGCCAATGCCGCACCAGAGTCGGAGTGCTAGGGCATACATCGCACCTCGGCGGAAACTTAAATCTTGCTGGTCGTGAGCCATAGGAACCTCAATCCTTGGGTGACTGGTCATTTCCCGAACACGTTGCGAGAACAGACATCGGTTGTGGTTCCCTACGGTTCGACTTCGCTTCCCCAATCAGAGAGCAATAGCGATGCCATCAGGAGGCACAAGCGGACGTGATTGGCTGGCAATAAATGACAGGGTTTACGCACACAATGGAGAGGTAGAGGCTCTACTCGCTTTGTAGGTCTAATAATTCACGGGAGGACGATATTGTTCAAAGAGGCCTTCGACTGACAATGCGGTTGCTGAATGACGGGCAGGGGCCAGTAGCGGAGATCGCCCGCAAGCGCGGCCTCCCACGCAATCGTCCCTATAAGATGGCAGAAAGAAGTTGCCTTACAGAGCGCCGCGTTTCCTGGCTCTAATGGGCAAGCCGGATCGGCTGCCAAACTGGACCCCTCAGGTGCGAAGCACGAGACGCAAAGAAGGATTGTGGGCTGACCCGCAGCCGGTGCCGCCGTGGGAGTGGCGGAAGAGGAGCAGGTGAACCGTGCGTGACGGGCCTGCTTATTCCTCGCACTCCCCTCACACAACGCCATGGTTCTCCCGCCAGATCACTACATCATTTCTCCATGGTCTGCCTTGCGGTTTGGAGGCATCCTTCCTATAATATGCCACCCGCTGGACAGGGCAGGTCTCGCCTTTCTAGCTCTGTCCCTGAAGAGTAAACTTTGGCTGCCGAAATTCTGCGGTGATGGAGCTTACATTCGCGGTCAAAGACCAGATGCTCAGAATACAATGACGATACGAGGATTCAGCAATTCGATGAATGTAGCAGAATATCGCTATATTCAATCTCTGCACGAAACAGGCGAACTCCAGAACCCCGATCGTCTCGTTGGGCAGTTCCTGCCGCTCCTCCGGCGGTGGCGCTGCAGACGGCTTAGTCTCAGCAAGGTTCTTCTTCTTCGGACTAACCCCTTTACTATTACCTCGCGGCGCGAACACGATATTACGACAAGATATTCCTCGACGCGATTGCAGACCATGTGCAATTCATCATCAATGTTGGATGCGGCGTTGATACACGTGCCTATCGCTTTGAGCATGTCTTGAGGCAGAACGGCGTGAAGGTGTTGGAGTGTGACCAACCGCAAGCTATCCAGGTCAAGCAGGGCATGACGAAGCGGCTTGGAGACTGCGGCCATGTTACATATGTTTCTATAGACCTGAATGATGATACCTGGCCGGACTTCGAGGATTGGTTAGCCAAGAATCATCCGGCAAAAGCAATGGTGTTGATGGAAGGTGTGAGTCCCTACATCAATGTCGAAACGTTTAGTCGGTTTTTACGGTTCCTCGCAGAGACCTTGCCGAGAGGAAGTCGTGTTGCTTACGATCTTAAACTTGCCGGTGTCGCCGATGAGTATGGCCGTGTTGGTCGAACTCAGAGGCCGTTCAGAGTGGCAGGGGAAGAGAGAATATGGCTATCTTCCATGAAAAGCTAGGGTATCAACTCGACCATATGGAGGAAGCGCTGAGCTGACGACACGGCTCGTAGAATACTCCAACGTAGCACATTCTCCCTTGTTTCTAGAAGACGCGCTCATCCAACTTGAAATCATACGTTGATCCCGATGTAGGGAATAAATATCTTCGCCCATGAGGAGGAAGAGGCAGGGTATCGAGTGACAGAGAATTGTCGAGCCATGCTCCCACTACGGTTGCCTCTCTACTGTTGCTACCAACTTGCCTTCTGATGCCTTCAATGCACGAGGACAGCTTGAGAATCACGCTTAGCGTTGGTGACCCCGCTCTAGCTAACTAGTACCAGCACAATGACTCTCGTTGATCAAGAGGAATCACGGGTAACTCCATCCAGATGTATGATTTCCGATTATTATCGTGTACGATATTGCGACACCGAACTGGAGCCACCTTATGAGTAAAGACGCCTTTTAGCCTGCCGATTCTGCAGCACGTATTTCATCCTTCCGACTTTAGCGCTGCCAGCGAAACCGCTTTCGCCCACGCACTGAAAGCCGCGCAGTGATCGCCAAGGCCACGCTCACTATTTTCCACGTGTCGCCAGATCAGCAGGAAAATTGGACGAGACTTTCCCGGTGTGAGACAGACACTCGAGCGGTGGGAATCCTGCCAAAGAACAGCCCCAGGTCTGCGGTGCCGGACCTAGGCATCAAAGTCAAGAAAGTCATTGCTCAGGAGAAGGATCCCGGTGAAATCGGTGCTGAAATATCTTGAGGGCCATCCGTGCGATCCTAATTGTCCTCGCCACACAACAGGACAAAGGGCGCGTCCGGTGGTTGGAGAAATCCATCGCCGAGCCTGTGGCTGCGGGAATCGCATCAGATGACGCGCTCTTCATTCCCCGCAGCCGTGGGAGGGGTTTGTGTCGTTGAAGGATGGCTCCGTGTCGCTCAAGAACATCTTGATCACTGTCGCACCGATTCCGAATGCACAACCCGCGCTCAGGCCGCTGTCCGGATCGCGCAGCGGCTCAACTGTCCCACCGGTCAAGTTCACCATCCTTTATGTAGGCGACGATAGCGGGATGCCTGAGGTTAGCTGTCCCGAATTGCCAGGATGGGAGTGGACGAAGATAACGAAGAAGGGCGACATCACGCAGGTGATTCTGCAGACCGCTCGCGAGATGGATGCCGATCTCATCGTTATGTCCACCCAGGGTCGACAAGGGAGTTTCTCGACGCGCTGCGAGGCAGCAATGGTGAACACGAGGCACTCCGCCACTGCGCCTGTCCGTTACTGACAATTCCAGACCAATAGCTGAACCTCGTCTGTGCTTGTAAATGCAATCCAACCACCTGCAGCATGGATGGCTGTTCCCGTGTCGCTCTTTCTCTGCCCATTATTTGCAGCACTCAATTCTCTAGCTTGTCTCGTAAAACTATCCCATCTTTTTCTCGTCAGGATCACTATTCTTTCAGCTAGTCCCCTACCACCGTTTTTGCCATCCTCGGAACATTTTTTGAGAAGCGCCTTTAACCTGACAAGACGAAGGGCCTTTTGAATTTTCCAACATGTTTGAGCCTCTCTCTCATCGAGCTGTGTACCCCCTTTTACCTGACAGGCAACCGCCCCACAACTGACACCCCTTCCCAAGGGTGGCCCCAGGGGGTGCACAAGCAAAGCGAGCTATGCAAAAGAGAAAGGCCACGCCTGAGTGACGCAGCCCTTCCAAAAACTGTAACCGTAACTGTAACCGTTACACCGCTATCGCCTCACACTCAGCGCTACTAGGATGCAATCTCTGCGTGAGGGGCTATTCCTTGGCGTATCATCGGGTTCGCTGGATTGGAGGGGGGATTCGGCAGCGCGAGCCATCGTCTGGTTCTAGTCTTCGTAAACCGCAGGTCGTCCGTTCAATCCGGATTGCACGGCTCCATATTTCTCGCGCACTTCGAGTGCCCCGACCACAGCAATACGCCTGACTCACGGTTGCGGCTGGTACAACTGAGCGGGAGGCGGGTCAGACCCCGCCAAATAAATCGGCACTCTCAGCCCCTTGGACACTACTGAATCTTCATAATCGATGCCACGGAAGGCACCCCATGAGAATTGACAAGAACAGCATGTAATACCCTGGTGGAGCCGAGGTTCGCCGACGTAGGTGCTTGCACCGTCAATCCACCCGTGACCTGTTGGAACGTGAGCGGAACGTATCGTTGATTTTGATCGAACGCATGCGTCACCGCTCCCAAACGAATCAGTGCAGCAGAAGAAATCTGTAACGCATCGGGCGTGGTGACGGTAAAAGTTGGTGGCATACTGAATCGTGCCGGTGCTGAACTGATCGTGGGACGTGCGCCGTTAAACAAATACGGTGGTGAATAGATCTCCGCACTGAGTTGATCAGTTGGCGCATTGGTACCATGCAAGCGCCCGCCCCCTGCGACCAGCACTCGACCATCGGGCAGCAACAGCGCCGTGGAGTGATAGAGCCGAGGCGTCACCATACTGGCCAATCTGCTAAATTGTTGCGTCGCAGGTGACCACATTTCCGCTTGAAACACCGCCGTATCCACAGCTGTTGAGTTGGTTGTTTGCCCTCCGTTCGTGACCAGCACATCCCCGGTCCGGCAAGACCACCATCGTATGATAGGTTCGGGCAAAATTCATTGGCGAAACTCTGCGTCCATGTATGCGACCCTTGGGTCATGTCCAACACATAGGCTGTGGCAGCTGACGGCCTGACAGCGGCGTCAGCATCGGTCGACGTGCCTGTCTTCAGAAACTTTCCCGGACGATACATGACCGTGCCCATCCCGTCCGGGGTACTCGGATCTATCATCGTCCAGGTTTGCGTTTGTATAGTAAGTGCCCTTGTCGGTACGGGTTCATGTACGGAGCCCGTGTTGAGCACCCGCCCGTCTGGCAGCACAAACATATGGGGATAGTAGGGAAGATTTTGAGCGAGGCACCGCTGAGCGATGTCCATGCTATTGGTTGCCGGGTTGTACACTTCCGGGATCGTCGCATTGCAATCATCACAGTCTATCTCTCCGCCTGTCACCAGCATGCGCCCATCGGGGAGCGCGGTCACCGTAGGGTACCATCGATCAAAGGCCATGGCCGGACCCACTCGACCATGTCTGCGAGACCGGGTCGAAGAGGTTGGTGACATTGAGCCCGACGTGTGTCTGAAAATGTCCGCCGGCGACCAAGAGCCTCCCATCAGGCAACGCGGCGGCCCCATTACAGAAAATGTTGTCGGTCGCAGGCACTGGCGGAAAAGCGGTTCGTAGCAGGGATCCCAGACCCGTGCGTCATGGCCATTCGGTTGCGCCATCGGACGCAAGCACTCTGTCCGGTCGGAAGCAAGGCCATATGCACGGCGACAATCGGCCAGGTAAAGGGGCCAGCCCACTGACCGACCTGGCTCGGTGGCGGTGGTGGCGCCAGCTTGGCCTCCACGGAACGCCACCATCTGCATGACCCAGGGGCCAGGTCAGCATTGATCGGGGCGGTCGCACTGTAACTCCCGCCGTCGTCACCACCCGGTCCTCCGCAATATCGGCGTCTGGAATCGTAATCACATCGCTTGGTAAATCCGGTTCCTGGGCCCATCGTGGTTTGGAGCTACGGTATTGGCCCCGAAAATGAGGTCGTGGGCATTCGTCGTGGTCGCCGCCCCACTGTTGGTCACCACATTCGTCCCGATCGCCGCAGCCGTGACATCCACGGGATTGGCCTGATCGAGTCCGCTATACTCCAGAATCCGAATGTCTGCATAGTGAGCGGCCACGGTGAACCGCACGGTCACCGTGTTGGCACCCGCCGCCAGCTCCAACAATGTTCTTGGCATAATAAATCGACTGCGTGATGGACCAGGATCGGCTTCGTCGGCCCAACCGCCAACGTGTACACATTTCCGACTGAGTCGGTCACCGAGCTGACCGCTGCCGTCGTATCGTTCCAGCCGACGACGACCACGTTGAGATTGCCGGCGATCTGAGCACTCGCGAAAGTCACCGGGACGGCCAATTGCGGGATGTCGAGGGTCTGCATAGGCAACCCTGGATAAACGAGATGGGACTGGCCGTTGACTGATTGGTTGTCGGCGGTCGAGACGTTCGAATAGCCACTGAGATTGCCTGCCGCATCTGTGGCTCGTACCTGGTAACTATAGCTGGTACTCAGCTAACAGACCCGTATCCGAAAATGTCGTGGTAGGAGACGTTCCGACCTGCGCAAAGCTGGTACATCCGGGGCCCTGACAGCGTTCGATGAGATAATTGGTCACCCCACATTATCCGTCGAGGCATTCCAGGACAGACTCATCCCGCCAGATCCCTGCAGCCATGGCCAGAAGGTTCCCGGGGATTCGTCGGAGGACTCGAATCCACCACGCCTCCTGACGCGGCTTTAAATGCCACCATCTGCATGATCCAGGGGCCAGGTCACATTGAGCGGGGCGGCTGGCACTATAACTCCCCGTCGTCGTCACCACCCGGTCCTCCGCAATATCTCCGTCTGGAGACGTAATCATTCGCTTCGTAAATCCGGTTCCTGGGCCAGTCGTGTTTGGTGTGACGGTATTGGCCCCAAAATGAGGTCGTTGGCATTCGTCGTGGTCGCCGCACCGCTGTTGGTCATCTGCGTTCGTCCCGATCAGCAATACGTAACTGAACGAAGTACAC
>ERZ1370068.4179-contig-3265_pt1 | contig 19017 bp, 28 predicted proteins | sample MGYA00561227_ERZ1370068 | MGnify/ENA primary metagenome ERZ1370068 (study PRJEB38410, sample SAMEA6850437) | metagenome | study: Metagenomic assessment of the ecological functions of the soil: analysis of the soil microbiota associated with the...
TTGTACTTCGTTCAGTTACGTGTGCTGCGCTGTCTACGGAGTCAATACCGGCTTCGGCAAGCTGTCAGATGTTCGCATCGATCCCGACAAACTCAGCGAGCTGCAGTTGAACCTTGTTCGCAGTCACTCGTGTGGGCTGGGAAACCCACTCTCCGAGGCTGAGGCGCGGGCGATGTTGTTGCTGCGGGCAAATGTGTTGGCCTGCGGACTGAGCGGCGCGCGCTCAGTTGTTGCCGAAACGCTGGTGGCAATGCTGGAGCAAGGTGTTACGCCGGTCATACCCGAGAAGGGTTCGGTGGGTGCGAGCGGTGATTTGGCGCCACTGGCGCATCTGGCACTCGCCGCCATCGGCGAAGGCGAAGCGTTCTACAAAGGTGAACGCCTGGCCGGAGACGAAGCACTCAAGCGCGCCGGTATTCAGCCGTTGCAGCTGGAGGTGAAAGAAGGGCTGGCGTTATTGAATGGCACGCAGGCGATGGGCGCGGTTGGCGCGCTGGCGCTTCATCGGGCCGAACGAGTGACGCACCTGGCCGACGTCGCCGGCGCAATGTCGCTCGAAGCGCTTAAAGGAACTCCGGTAGCATTTGATGAACGCATTCACGCAGCCCGACCGCACGCGGGCCAGGTAGCGAGTCGCAACTCATTTGCGTGCGTTGCTCGCCGGTAGCGAAATTCGCGAGTCGCACCTGCAAAACGATCCGCGGGTCAGGATGCGCATATAGTTTGCGTTGCATGCCGCAGGTTCACGGCGCGGTGCGCGACGCGCTCAAACACGCGCGCGGAATTGTCGAAACCGAAACTGGCAGCGCGACAGACAATCCTCTGGTCTTCTCCTGAGACCGGCGATGTTCTTTCAGGCGGAAACTTTCACGGCGCGCCGCTGGCAATGGTTTTCGACTACGCGGCCATCGCGCTGACGGATTTGATGAGCATCACTGAGCGGCGTATCGACCGTCTGGTTAACCCGGATGCCAACGAAAACTTGCCCGCGTTTCTAACTCGCCAGCCCGGCACATCTTCGGGGTTCATGATGTTGCAGGTGACCGCCGTCGCGCTTGCTGAGCGAAGCAAAGGTGTTGGCTCATCCGGCGAGCGTTGATAACGTCCCTACGGATGGCGGCAAAGAAGATCATGTCTCAATGGGAATGACTGGAGCGACGAAACTCGGCTCGATTGTCGACCTCGCCGAGGCGGCAACCGCGATTGAATTGATCACCGCAGCAGAAGGGTTGGAGTATCGCAAGCCGCTGGCTCCCGGGCGCGGTGTCCAGTCTGCCTATGAGATTGTCCGCGCACGCGTATCACGGCTCGAGGCTGATCGTTCAATGTCAGCGGACATCGAAAGCATCGTCGAGGCAATCCGGCAAGGGTGAATTCGATTCGCTGCCTGGTTAACCTGGACATGTTTCGGGAACTCAATAATAAGGGAGGGAGAACTAATGTCAGACGCATTTGACGAACGGAAGACGCGGGTTGGAAGAGGAATACGCGGAAGAGGCCAAGCCGCCGGCACATATTCTATGACCTGTCCGCGATGCGGTTGGCACGCTGAAAGAGGGCAGGTTGAGGGAGTGTCGATTGATACCTGTGAGAAATGCGGCGGCGTCTGGCTCGACGCGGGCGAGTTGGAACAACTGACCCAACGCGAGAAGGGCGGCTGGCTGAGCGGTCTCCTCCACCGCGCGGTGACGACTAAGGTTTTGTAAAGGATTTTAAACTCGACGAATGTCTTCCAGAACAGTTCGTGCGCCGCGCGGCGTCGACCTTAACACCTGCAAAAGCTGGCACCAGGAAGCTGCCCTGCGCTGCCTGATGAATAACCTCGACCCGGACGTCGCCGAAAAGCCGGACGAGCTGATCGTTACGGCGGCGCCGGCAAGGCGGCGCGCGCAACTGGGCGTCGTTCGATGCCATCGTCCGCGAATTACAGTCGCTCTGAGAACGACGAGACGTTGCTGGTGCAGTCAGGCAAACCCGTCGGCGTATTTCGCACTCACGAATACGCGCCGCGAGTGCTCGATCGCAAATTCCAACCTTGTCGGCGCCTGGGCCAACTGGGAACACTTCCACGAGCTCGAACGCAAGGGTCTGATGATGTACGGCCAGATGACGGCCGGCAGTTGGATCTACATCGGCACGCAGGGAATCGTCCAGGGCACCTTCGAAACGTTTGCGGCGATGGCGGACAAGCAGTTTGGCGGCGACTCTGAGCGGAAAGCTCGTCGTGTCTGGCGGCATGGGCGGCATGGGCGGCGCGCAGCCGTTGGCGGCGACGCTTGAATGGCGCGTTGTTTCTCGGTATCGACGTCGATCCGGCGCGCATCGAGCGCCGCGTTCTGAACGGTTACTGCGACCGGCTGGCGTTAGGCCTCGATGAAGCGCTCGATATCCTCGATGACGCGCGCGAACAGAAGCGCGCCGTGTCCGTAGGCCTGGTCGGCAACTGCGCGGAAGTACTCCCAGAGATCGTTCGCCGCGGGATCAAGGTTGACGCGGTAACCGATCAGACGAGCGCGCACGATCCCGTTGAATGGTTATGTCCCGGCTGGACTTTCGCTCGACGAAGCTCAGGAACTGCGCCGCGCCGATCCGGAGTCTTACGTCACAACAGTCGATGCGAGTCGATGGCCGAGCACGTCGAGGCGATGCTTGACTTCAAACGCGCCGGCGCCGTGACCTTCGACTACGGCAACAACATTCGCAAGATGGCCTTCGACGCCGGCTGTAAAGACGCATTTGAGATTCCCGGCTTCGTACCCGAATACATCCGCCCGCTTTTCTGCGAAGGCAAAGGTCCGTTTCGCTGGGTGGCGCTGTCGGGTGATGCATCTGACATTCCAAAGACCGGACGACCTCGCGCTCGAACTTTTCCGGACGACAAGACTTTGAACCGTTGGCTGCGGCTGGCGCGCGACCGCGTGCAATTCCAGGGACTGCCGGCGCGCATCTGTTGGTTGGGTTACGGTGAGCGTGCCGAAATGGGCGAAGCGATCAATGAGCTCGTCGCAGCGCGGCGATCTGAAAGCGCCGATCGCGATCGGCCGCGACCATCTCGACACCGGCTCGGTCGCTTCGCCCTACCGCGAGACCGAAGGAATGAAAGACGGCATCGGACGCGGTCGCTGACTGGCCGATTCTCAACGCGCTGCTGAACACGGCAAGCGGCGCGAGTTGGGTTTCGTTTCATCACGGCGGTGGCGTCGGGTATTGGTTATTCGCTGCACGCCGGCCAGGTTTCGGTTGCCGATGGAACTGACGAAGCCTGCGAAGCGACTCAATCGAGTGTTGACTAACGATCCGGGCCTGGGAGTGGTGCGCCATGTCATGCAGGCTACAAAGAAGCCTGAGCAAACGGCATTGAGCAAGCAAGATCCACGTTCTATGCTCACGATCCAAGAGAAAAGCTGATGGTAAAGCATTCGCGCACCTCGCTGGCATTCGTTCTCGTCGCTGTTGTTTTTCTACGGCGTTGGCGGTGGTTCGGACTTGTAAGGCCACCCCTTACGCAGGGTTCTGACTTCGCAGGCGCCGGCGAACCCGCGCGTCCAGACAATCCAGTTTGAGAGCAAACTCGTCAAGACTTTGCCTTACAGACGTGCTGTTGCCGGTTAACTACAGTCAGCCCGACTCAGGACCGAAGCGTTATCCTGTAATTTATCTTTTGCACGGCTTCGACCGGACATTGCACCAACTGGATCGAGAAGACGAAACTCGTCGATTACGGCGCCGCTTATGAGTTCATCATTGTCATGCCTGAGGGCAACGACGGCTGGTATACCGATAGCGCCACCGTGCCCGCTAACAAATATGAATCCTACATACCTGCGGAGTTGATTCCGGATGCGGAGAAACGCTCGCGCGCCAACAGCCGAGCGCGAGGAGGGCCGTGCCATTGGCGGCTTATCGATGGGGTTATGGCGCGCTAAAGTTTGGCGTCAAACATCCGGAGATGTTGTATTCGCAGCTTCGTTGTAGCGGCGCCTCGACGCAGCTTCGTGGACCGAAGCCGATCTGAAGGGACTCGAGTTCATCTGGCGAACGCTCCAACCGGTGTTTGGAGCTGAGAAGAGTGGAGACGCGCGCCGCCAACGATCTGTGAAACTCTTTTAGCGAATCCTAACCCGCAACGGATTGCCGCCATGCCGTATGTGTATGTTGACTGCGGTACGAAGATGGGCTGCTCGAAATCAACCGAAGCTTCGTTGACATTTTGACGAAACAGAAATTCCGCACGAATATCGACAACTTCCGGGGAGTCACTCGTGGACTTACTGGGATTCGCAAGTGCAGGAAGTTTTGCGGATTGCAGCGAAGAAATTTGCCAAAGAGTGTGTAACCAAAACTGTTAGTTTGCCCGTTGTCGCCGAAGATTAAAGAGAGAAATGATATGACTACACCCGCGAGTTCAAAGAGTCGACACGTGTCGCACAAGGCCAGTCTCTTCACCGAGTCAGTGATTCGCGAGATGACGCGCGAAGCGCTCAAGCACGGCGCCGTGAATCTTTCGCCAGGGCTTTCCTGATTTCGCCGCGCCGAACGACATCAAGCAGGTCGCGATGAAGGCCATCGCGGACGACATCAATCAGTATGCAATTACCTGGGGCGCGCGCGATTTCCGTGAAGCGATTGCGCGGAAAAACAAAATGGTACCTCGGCCTTGATGTCGATCCGGAAACTGGAACTGACTGTCACCTGTGGCTCAACCGAAGGAATGATCGCAGCGATGATGGCCACAGTCGATCCTGGCGAAGAGGTCGTCATCTTCGAGCCGTTTTACGAGAACTACGCGCCTGACGCGATCCTGTCCGATGCCAAGCCGCGTTACGTGCCGCTGCGGGCGCCTGATTGGAGTTTTGACCCGGACGAACTACGCGCAGCCTTCAACGCCAATACGAAAGCGATCATTGTTTGTAATCCCAACAACCCGACCGGCAAGGTATTCACTCGCGCGGAGATGGAATTCATCGCGGGACTTTGCCAGAATTTGATGCGCTGTGTTTTACCGACGAGATTTACTGAACACATTTCTTTACCCGCGCGACGGCGCTGAAATCAGCACATCTCGATGGCGCAGATCGAGGGTATGCGCGAGCGGACAGTGATCGTCAACTCGATGTCCAAGACGTATTCAGTGACCGGTTGGCGCGTCGGTTACCGCATCGCACCGCCGGAGATAACCGGCGCGATTCGTAAGGTTCACGATTTTCTTACCGTAGGCGCGGCGGCGCCCTGCAAGCAGCTGGAGCGTATGGGTTATCACTGCCGGCTGAATATCTATGATCGACTTCAGAGTGAATATCGTGCCCGCCGCGATCTGCTCTTGCCAGTGCTCGATAACGCCGGGTTTAAAACGTTTCGTCCTGACGGGGCTTACTACATCGCTGACCGATATCTCCGGCTTTGGCTTCGCCGATGACGTGGAATTCACGCGTCACCTGATCCGCGAGGTTGGCGTTGCGTGTGTCCCGGGTTCGAGTTTCTACAGTGTTCCGGAGCGCGGGCGGCAGCAGGTACGATTTTTGTTTTTGCAAGAAAGATGAGACGCTGCAGCTTGCAGCTGGAGCGACTGGAGAAACTTCACGCTCGAGCGTAGCTAGCTAATCAACCAGCGGGGGCAAGGCGGGGTGCTAAACCCGCCTTCCTGACCTGAGAGACTTCCGAGGTTAAGAGCGTTTCCAAACATGAAAGCCTTTCAAGCAAGTCAATCAGCGTCAATATGGATCAGCTCGAGGTCGGGAAGGCGGGTTTGCCCCCGCTGCCTTGACCAAAAGTCAGAGTCTTGAGAATCAAGGGAACCAATGTTCATTAGGCCTGCCCCTGTTCTTGCTAAGTTGTTTCTTAGTTATTGGGCCATGGTTGCAACCGCTGTCGCCCAGCAGACTGCCGATCCGCATTTCGACGCCAGAGTTGATAAGCCCACCTTCACGAAAACTTCCCGCGCGTACTCTTCGATGAAGCCCATTACAACTTTGATACAACTAACAATCGTTACAAGCCCTTCGCTGATCTACTTTTCAATGATGGCTATCACATTGCCGTCAATCGCCAGCCTTTCACTGAAAGCATCGCTCGCGTCCCACAAGATTCTCGTGATCGTGAATCCGCTTGGCAGCGAGGACACTGATGACGAAGGCGCCGCTGGTCCTGCGTTTACTCCCGCCGAGTGTGAGGTTGTCAGTGATTGGGTACGCGGCGGTGGCGCGTTGCTGTTAATCGCAGACCTTGCGCCTTTCGCCTCGGCGGCTGAAATCCTCGCGAAGCAGCTAGGGGTCGACATGAGCAAGAGCGAAACAACGGATGCCGCCAATGCGGACGAAAGAATTTAACTTACCGAGTGTCATAGTCTACTCGCGTGAAAATCACCAACTTGCCGAAAGTGAGATCACAAACGGACGCGGCGATGGGGAGCGGGTGAATCGCGTGATTGTTTTTAGCGGTCAGTCCTCAAGGGTCCGCAAGGAAGCGAGGTCTTCCTCAAGCTGGCCGACGGCGCGGTAAATGAGATCGACGGGAAAAACGCTTCCGCCGCAGGCCGGGGCCAGGGCATTGCTTTTCGGCTGGGAAAGGGACGAGTGGTCGTGTTAGGTGACGCGGCGATGCTATCGGCTCAAGTGGCCGGCAGCGACAATCAGCCAGTCGGCATGAACGTCCCCAACATCGAAAACCGGCAACTGGCGCTCAATATAATGCATTGGCTTTCGGGGATACTGAAGTAAGCAAATAGCAAACAGCCGAGCCGTTTCCGATCCCCCCTAACAGTGGCCCCTTACCCTAACTTGCTGTTTGCTGTTTGCTGTCTACTTTTATGTGGGACGCAAAACGACAATTCATCTGGCTGGCAGCGGGACTGGCGCTGGGAACGTTTGTCGCCCTACTCAGACGCTCACGATGAAGACGGGACTTTCGTGCCGCGCTTCTTCTTCTTCATGGAAAGCCTGGTGCTGATAATTATCGTTTCGCTGTTCTACATTTATTCGCGAAAGAAGGGATAAGCAAACAGCGTAAACAGCAAACAGCCGAACGGTGTTTGCTTAAAATGCAATCTGGTGTCTGTCGTTCGCCGACTGCTGCTTGCTGTTTGCTAATTTGGTTGTTGCGCTGTCTTTGATCTAACGGCAATTCCTTCATCGCCCAGGACGAGCAGGCTGCGTGGTTCGCCAAATGGCGTACTGGAAGGAACATAGGAAACAACGTAGCGGTTTTTTCTGAGTTCGTCGCAAATGCTTTTTGCGGCCACGGAGGGTTCGTCGATTGAGAAGATCATACCGCCGGTGCCTTCCACCAACTTATCGATAACCTGCCTCGGTTTTGGCATCACGACGAATCGCGCCTCGCGTGCGGTCCTGTGCTTGAACCGCGTAGACCGTAACGTCGAGCCGCTGCAATTCAGACAGAGTCTTTTCAAACGTGGTTTTGCTGCCACGATCCAAGCCATCGCTGATCACCACAATCACATTCTTCTGCCCCGAAAAATTCTCTTAATGCCTGCTCCATGACCGCGCTGGCCGCGTCAAACAGATGCGGTTGACCCTTCTTCCGGAAAAGCTTTAGCGAAGACTCAATTGACTTGGCATTGTCAGTCCAGTCGGAAACGATCTCCGCTTCCTCGTCGTAGCCGACTATCAGCAGCTTGTCGCCTTCAAATATCTCGTAGGCGAATTCACGCGCCGCCTGCTCCAGCTTTTCAACATCAGCGCGGATTGTTGAGGAGTTGTCGACTCAACAAAACGATGCGCGCCGGTGAAGGATCTGGAGTGAAGTTTCGTATTGTCTGTTCGATGCCGTTATCGTAAACCGAAAGTTGCTTGGCGGTAATCTGCGCGTTCTGCTTGTCGGTGCGCGCGGCAACAATGTTCACCATCACGCCGCCTTCGGTGCTCGCGGCCGGGCGCCGGCCTGCCTGAGCCAGGGCCAGTCCGCACACCGCTAGCAGCAGCGCAAAGCCGATCGCGTAATTCAAACGCGGACGGAAACGCTTAACAGATCGCGCTCGATCAAATCGCTGTTTGTGCATCAATCCACACGGAGGACACGGGCTTCAATCACCCTTGGGGACTTTGGATGCGGAAGCTGTTCTCGGAAGTTTTCTTAGCCGGGGAGCTCTCTTTTGTTTTCTTGTCAGACTTCTTGTCATCCGACGATGTAATGGAGGCGGCAGTGTCTTTCTCAGCTTTCTCCGCCGCCCTGCGGCCTTCGCCGGCGTAATCGGTTACATACCAGCCTGAGCCTTTGAATTGGATCGCGGGTGCGGAGTGCAATCTTTCCAGACGTCCGCCACATTTTTGGCACTTCACGGGCGGCTTGTCGTTCATCTTTTGCAAGACTTCGAGCTTCGTCTTGCACTTACGACATTCAAATTCATAGATCGGCATATGACTGGTGACTCCCGTTCCTGCTGACAAGAACTTACAAGAAAGCATACGGGGCACCCGTCAGCCACGCAAAGAGCCGTTCCAAGTTCCTTAATCAACGTGTCTTGACGTGGAACTTGAAACTTGAAACTTGAGACTGTTGCTGCTTTGCAACTTCCGACACGGTTCATGTTATGATCTCACTCGAACTACACCCCATGTCAGACACCGCAAAATCTCTCTCGCTCGAACGCAAGATCAAGATGCAGGAGGCGCGCGACGGCATCATCAATCGCCTCGCGTTGACCCTTCCGACCACCATCAATCTGGATCGGTTTCTCAACGTAATCGTTTCCGAACTGGGGCGGATGATGAATGTCGATCGCTGCGATGTGATTCAACTAACTTCGCCAAGCGAGTTACGCATCAGCCATGAATGGCGCGCCAGCGAAGAAGTCCCGTCAAGCCTGGGCACGGCGATTCCGCTCAACCTGAGTCAACTTTCGGAACATGTTGACATCACCAAGCCAATCCGCCTTAACGATACTTCGGCGCCAGGGCTCGATCATCAGGTGCGCTTTCTCGCCAAGAGTTTGCATACGCGCTCGTTGCTGGTAGTTCCCGTGACCCTGGGAGCGGACGTGTTGGGACTAGTGGGGTTGCACATGACCTCAACGTTGCGTGAATGGCTTGACGACGAAGTTTCATTCCTTGAGTCCATCGCGCGGCAAATTGCGGTTGGTTATCAATACACCCGTCTTTACCTCGACAAGGAACGCGAGGCCGAAACGAAGCGAGCGCTTTTGTCGATCGCTAACGCGCTCAATGCCCGTTCCGACTTTCGCGAAGTTTCTTCGCTCGTGCTTGAAAGGGCCATCGCCCTGGTGGGTGCCGACTACTCCGCTCTCGGTGTTCTCGATCCAAAGGGCGGACGAATTAGTCTGGTCGCCTTTCGCGCTGCCCCGCACGCAACCACCGACGGAGTTCAGGGGTTAATTGACGAGCACGGGCAGGCGCTTGACATCACAGAGTTTCCCGCGGCGATGGAAGTTTTGGCTGAAGGCAAAACGCTTCGCTTGCTGGATACTGACTTGCCGTTCCCTTTCGTTTGATGTTCAACTCGATACTCGGCGGACGCGCCGCCCTGGTCGCGCCGGTGCGCGTCGGTGGACAAACCTTCGGATTGTTGGGTCTGGTGTGGAGCGAAGCGCGCCAGGGTTTTCAGGATCACGAAGTAGCGCTGGTGGAGGGAATTGCCGATCAATGCGGCACGGCCCTCGAACGCGACCAACTGTCGGCGGAGGTTATGCACCTGCGCAGCGCGCTGCACGAGCGCTACGGGGAAGACCGCATCATTGGACAAACCGGCGCCATTCGCCGGGCAATTGAGTTGGCGCTGAACGTTGCTGACACGCAAACCACCGTTCTTATCCAGGGTGAGTCGGGCACCGGTAAGGAACTGCTGGCAAACCTGATTCACTACAACTCCGGACGCGAGGACCAGCCTTACGTAAAGCTAAACTGCGGCGCAATTCCCGAATCCTGCTCGAGTCGGAATTGTTTGGTCATGAGAAGGGCGCCTTTACCGATGCGCGCACCCGACGGCTGGGAAGATTCGAAGAGGCAAACGGCGGAACGTTGTTTCTTGACGAAGTCGGCGAGATGAGCTTGTCTGCGCAGGTCCGTCTTCTGCGGATCCTGCAGGATGGCGAGTTTACACGCGTGGGCGGCAACGAAGTTCTGAAGGCCGACGTGCGCGTAATCGCGGCGTCAAACGTAGACCTGGAACAAGCCACCGATGCCGGCACGTTTCGGCGTGATCTTTATTATCGCCTCTCAGTGTTTCCCATCGTCTTGCCGCCGCTGCGCGAACGTCCGCAGGATATTCATCCGCTGGTCATACACTTCATCGAGCATTACAAACAGAAGACCGGCAGGTTTATCTCCGGTATTTCCAAAGATGCGTTGCAGGCGTTGATTACGTACGAGTGGCTGGGGAATGTTCGTGAGCTTGAAAACGCGATCGAGCGCGCCGTTATTATTGCCTCCGGCCGGCAGATTGAACTTGAAGATTTGCCGGAGTCCATAAGCAGGATCGCCTTACAGGAACAGGATCGCATCAAGGTGGAACGTGCCCGGGCCGCGAGCGAAGGACGAACCACAACTTTTGAAGTTACAGTGCCGTCGTCGATGGATGAAATTGAACGCCAGGCAATTGAGGCTACACTCGATTACACCAAGGGCGATAAAACTCACGCCGCCCGCGCTCTCGGCATTGGCCGGAAGACCCTTTACCGCAAACTCGATCAGTACAACGGCGACCGCAGCAGTGACACGGACTAGCCCATAACCGATCAAGTGATTTTGCTGGGACCGCGGGCGTCCCGCCCGCCAACGCGCCGCAGGCGCGCAGTTTTTCACAAGAGCCCCTATTCATTTTTCGCGCTTCGCGCTCATTGCGGGCGGGACGCCCGCGGTCCCAGCAAATCACATCTGTCTACTCGTTGGCCCATCCTCTTGCGCCCTTCAGGGGTTTGTTTGCACCCATTCGCGGGGTTTTGTTATAGTCGACGTCTGAAACCAACAGTTTGCACAAACCGCAAAGCCCGGGCGCTTTGCTTCAGGAAAGGAAGTTTTTATGGGAAACGATAATGACAACATCTCAACGCGCCTTACCTATCTTTTGATCGGCGGCGGCATAGGGGCCGTTATTGCTCTGCTTTTGCGCCAAAATCCGGTCAGGAGCTTCGCGGTGACCTCGCCGACGCGACACGCAAGGGTATCGACAAGTCGCGCGAGGCTGCTCAGCAACTGGGCGAACGGGCCGGCGAGTATTACGAATCAACTCGCGAGCGTGCCGGCGAACTCTACAATCAGGCAGCCAGCAAGGCTTCCGAAGTTTATAGCCAGGCCTCTGAGAAGGTCGGTGAGGTAGCGAATACAGCACGCGCAACAGCGGCTCGCCAAACCAGCACTGTAGCGGCAGCGCTTGACGCCGGCAAAAAGGCTTATCAGGAAGAGAAGCGCAAAACCGAATTGTCTGGTCGCATCGAGGCAGCTCCTCAGTACACTGAAAAGTCAAACTGAAGTAATTGCCGATTTTCGATTGCCGATTGCTGATTGGACGTTTCGAGTGAAACACCGAAATCTAATCGCCCTCGGCAATCGCTAACTGGCATCACGCCTGGTGAAATCGGCAATCGGCAATCAGCAATCAACCCATGTCTCTTTTGGCTCTACAAATGAACCCTAACGATCCGCTGTTCTGGGTGATGGTAGTCATCGCGCTGTCTTTTATCATCATCGCGGTGGCCATGATCGCCATCGCGGTTTTCGTCAACCGCGCTGTGAAATCCGTAAATCGGCTGGAAGAAAGACTGGAACCGCTGATCGCTAAGGTGACGGTGATGAGCGAACAGGGCCAGCAGATTGCCGTTCAGGGAAAACTGATCGCGGAGCAGTTCACTGCAGTGTCCAGCCACCTTTCGGCGGCCACTGCAAACCTGTCAGAGTCGCTGGCGATAATCAAAGATGAAGTTGGCGAATTGAAACAGATGGTGAGTGAGACGGCGCACGAGGCGCGCGATAAAGTCGAGCTGGTGAGCAACACGATCGATCGAACGCATGATCAGGTTGTCACTACCACCGATTTCATCCAGCGGAAAGTGGTCGAACCGGCGCGCGAAATGGCCGCGATTATGGCCGGCTTCCGGCGCGGGCTCGAAGTTCTCGTAGCACCAATACCGAAGCCCATTAACCAAACTTACGGAGAGGATGAGATGTTCATCGGTTGACCTCTGACGCCATCGTGCGGCTTGAAACTCGAACCATCGCATCCGCTGCGGATCTGGTTCGAGTTTTTATTTCGTAAGCTATGCTCTTGTTCATTTTGGATACTGATTGATTGTCCTGCTAGTATTGTTAATTCCGAACGTCTAGAAACTATGTCTACCGAAACCACGCCACTTGATCTGAAAAAGACTATCAACCTGCCCAAGACCGGGTTTTCGCAAAAGGCGAACCTGGCGCAGAGCGAGCCCGCACGTCTCAAGAAATGGGCGGACATGCGCCTCTACGATTTGATTCGCGCAGCGCGCGCTGGTGATGAGAAGTTCATCATGCACGACGGCCCGCCCTACGCGAATGCCGACATCCACCTGGGCACGGCGATGAACAAAATCATCAAAGACTTTGTCGTAAAGTCGCGCAACATGCTTGGGTACGACGCGCCTTATGTGCCTGGTTACGACTGTCACGGCTTGCCGATTGAGCTCTATGTCGATCGCAAGCTCGGCGCTAAGAAAGCCAACATGCCGGCGGTAGCGATCCGGCGAGCCTGTCGTGAACACGCGTCACAGGCTTTGAAACGACAGACGCGCGACTTCCAGCGGCTCGGTATCCTGGGTGAATGGGACAATCCTTACCTGACGATGTCGAATCATTATGAAGCGGAAACGGCACGCCTGTTCGGTCGCTTCGTTGAGCGCGGCTACGTTTACAAAGGCGCGCGGCCGGTCTACTGGTGCATAAAGGATCAAACTGCACTGGCGGAGGCGGAGGTTGAATATCATCAGCACACAAGTCCTTCCGTTTATGTGAAGTTTCCGCTCGCGAGTGACCCGGCGTTGATCGATCCGGCCCTCACGGGCAAGAAGGTTTTTCGTTCTCATCTGGACAACGACGCCATGGACTCTGCCGGCGAATCTTGGCAGTAACAGTCCATCCTGATTACGAATACTCGGCATTTGAAAACGGCGACGAAGTTTACATAGTTGCCTCCGAACTGCTCGAGGCGGTCGCCGAAAAGTGCGATCTGGGAGAACGGAACGAAGCCGGCAACGCGGTCAAGTCGAACGTAATCGCCCGTTTCCGTTGGCGCGAGATTGGATCGTCTTGAGTGTCGCCATCCCTGGATCGATCGTCCGTCGCTGTTGATGGTGGGCGAACACGTCACGCTGGGCGGCGAGGCAGATGCGGAAACCGAGCTGGACGTAAGCGAAGCGCGCGACAAGAAGGCGACGAGCAAGGCGGGCACCGGCGCGGTGCACACGGCGCCGGGTCATGGCCACGACGATTTCGTAATCGGGAAGCGGTATGGTCTGGAGGTCTATTGTCCGGTCGATAACTCCGGACACTTCACATCAGAATGTAGAACATTTCTCCGGCATGAGCGTGTTTGAGGCGAACCCGAAGATAGTCGAGTTCATGCGGAACCGCGGCGTGTCTGCTGTTTACTGAGAACTACGATCACCGCTATCCCCATTGCTGGCGCTGCAAAATCCGGTGATCTTCCGCGCCACACCGCAGTGGTTCATCTCTATGGATCGCGAGGTGGCCGCGACGGTGGAAAAGCACGAGGACGGCCGCGACCGTAGCAACTTCACCGAAAACTTTTCCGAATCCGAATCATCTCGTTGCGAAAAGCTGCGCTGCGTGAGACTGAACGGGTGCAGTGGATTCCTGCCTGGGGCAAAGTGCGAATGGCCAACATGCTCGAAGCCGGCCGGACTGGTGCGTTTCGCGGCAGCGAGTTTGGGAGTTTCAATTCCGGTTTTCTACTGCGCGAAATGTAGCGAAGCAGTGGCTGAACCTGAGATCATTCGTCACGTTGCCGATATCTTTGAAAAGGAATCGTCCGACGCCTGGTTCACACGCGAAGCGCGGGAGCTGTTGCCGGAAGGCTACACCTGTAAAAAATGTGGCGCTGCAGAATGGACCAAAGAGACTGACATTCTGGATGTTTGGTTTGACAGCGGATCGTCTTCCATCGCGGTGCTGGAACAGCGCGAAGGGTTACGCTGGCCGGCGGATGTCTATCTCGAGGGCGGGGATCAATTTCGCGGTTGGTTTAATTCCTCTTTGATGGTTGGGATCGCCGCGCATGACCGAGCTCCTTACAAAACGTGATCACCACGGCTGGACCGTGGATGCGCAGGGTAAAGAGTGCACAAGTCGGGCGGTAATGCGGTACCGCCGGATGAGGTGATTAAGGAATCGGGCGCCGACATCCTGCGGCTGTGGTGTGCGTCTTCGAACTATTTCGACGACATGCGTTCGTCCAAAGAGATTCTGCAACGGGTGACAGACGGCTATCGTGAACTGCGCAACACCGCGCGCTATGCGCTTGGCAACTTGCACGGTTTTGATCCAGCTCGGGATAGGGTGGCCCTGAGGAGCTACTGGAAACGGACCGCTGGGCTCTGGCTAAGACTTGACGAGGTAGTTCGGACAGTTCGCGAAGCTTATGAAGCCTATGAGATTTCATACCGTCTATCACGCGCTTTACAACTTCTGCACCGTCACGCTCTCCGCGCGATACTTCGACATCCTGAAGGATCGGCTTTATACCTACCTCACCACGCAGCCTCGCGCGACGTTCTGCGCAAACTGCGCTTTACCAGAATCGCTGACGCGTTGGCACGAATGCTTGCTCCGCTGCTGGTCTTTCACCGCGGACGAGATCTGGGAAAACCTGGCCGGCAGACAACGCGCGGCCAACATCCGTTCATGTCGCTTTGTTGCCACGGTAGAGAATGGCCACAGTGAGCCTGATCTGCTGACAAATTGGGATCGGCTGTTTGAGATTCGCGACGACGTTTTGCAATCTCTCGAGGAAGCAAGAGTTGCCAAACAGATCGGCAGCTCACTTGAGGCCCATCTGGAAATCGCGGCTGCGGGAGACAGTTACGACCTACTGGTTCGTTACCGTGAGGAACTGCGTTACATTTTCATGGTTTCTCAAGTGGACGTGGTGCGTTCCGATGAGGGCGCCTCGGGCGTCGTCGTAAAAGTGCCGACGGCGGCCGGTAAGAAATGTGAGCGCTGTTGGAACTACTCGACGCACGTTGGCGAATCGACCCGGTACCCGGATGTTGTGCGAACGGTGCGTGAGAGCTCTGGAAAGAAATTGAACAAGAGACTGCCGCGCTTGAGGCCTAAGCGCGATGCGACTGAATGAGCTGAAATTCGACGATAGACAAACTCCGCGCATTACGCCTCGGCTGGCGCGCGGGTTACCTGCTCGCCAGCTTTGGCATCTACCATGGTCGATCAGTCCAGCAAGGCTTGGGCGATGCGCACGTTGCGGTTCGCCGACGATCGGACCATCGTTCGCGGCTTCCTCGATTTTGTTTACACGGAGAATCGGGGCATCGCGTTTGGTCAGGTGCAGGAAGGCGGAAGTCTTTGGAAGGTGGTTCTTTGTGGTGCTCGGCCGTCGCGGCGGCGGTGGCGGTGTTTTATTATTTCTGCGCACTCCGCGGAACAGACGATCGCAGTCCTGGGAGCTTGCGCGCTCTCTGCTCGCAGGAATCGCCGGTAATCTGACTGACCGCGCCCGGCTTGGGTACGTAATTGATTTCATCGTTGTGCACGCCGGCTCCTGGCGTTGGCCAACTTTCAACGTCGCCGACGCAAGCATCTCGATTGGCGCGTTGCTGCTTGCCTACGATCTGATTTTTGAGGAAGAAAGACGCCCGCTGCCAGCTTGCCAGTTGCAGGCAAGGCGGAATCTAACGGGCGCTCACTGATGGCTGATTGCCGCTTACTGACCGCTGTTTACTGATTCCATGTATCCCGAAATTTTCTGCATTGGCAGTTTTCCGATTAATACTTACGGCGTGTTTCTCGCGCTGGCTTTCCTCTGTGCAATTCTAATCACCGTAAAGCTTGCGGCGCGCGATGGACTGCCGCGCGAAAAAGATCTACGACCTGTGCCTTTGGATGCTGCTGTGCTCGCTGATCGGTTCGAAGATTCTAATGCTCTTTACGGAACCGGAATATCGCGACCATCCTCTGCAGTTGATCTCGCTCGACTTTCTCCGCTCGGGCGGTGTTTTCTACGGGGGCTGATCGGCGCGATCTCTATCCGGGTTACTTCCTGATGCGCCGTTACCAGCTCCGTGGTGGAAGACCGCTGACGCCTCGCGCTCCAGGAATCGCGATTGGAAACTTTTTGGCAGGCAGGGCTGTTTCGCCGCCGGCTGTTGCTGGGGCAAGCCGACTACGCTTCCTGGGGCGAAGTTTACCGAGTTAGGTACGAGATTACCGGCGTGCCGCTGGACGTCTGGCGCCTGCATCCGACCCAACTGTATGAGTCCTTCGCGATGCCGTTTGTCTTCTTCTTCCTTCTTTGGCTTCACAAACACCGGCGTTTCAACGGCCAGGTGATCCTCTTTTACGCACTGCTCTATTCGGTCATTCGCTTCTGCTATTGAGTTTTTGCGCGACGATCCGCGCGGCGACTCGTTTGGCCTAACAACACTGACCGGGCCTCTCAACCTCGCAACTCATAAGTCTGATCGTGGGCGCCAGCGCTCCGGTATTGCTGGTCCTGCGCTGGCGCAAGGCCGCCGCCATTACCAAAGCGCACGGACTGGTAGCGCCCAACGCCGCGTGAGCCCCTCACCGGCACCATTCATCAGGGCCGCGAAAACGCCGCCAGCTCTTTCCCGCAACAAATCCTGAGACAATTTCATATCCTGGCTTCTGCTTTGTAAAGTACTTGACACGACTTGGGGCCCATGAGTATCATACCGTCCATGGGGTCGATTCACCTGGCTATCCCGGAAAAGGAAGAGCCGCCCGCGCTACACGAGCGGGCGATGGATAACCTTAAATACATTCGTGAGACGATGGAGCGGGCTACTGCGTTTACCGGCATTTCCGGCTGGGGGCAGGTGGCCATCGGGTTCACCGCCACTCACCTCAGCTTCGATCTCCGGCTCAACAGAAAACGTTTAAAGCATGGTTGGCTGTTTGGATGGCTGGAGGCAGTGATTGCCTGCTCATCGCCGGTTGGTCGATCGACCGCAAGCGCGCGGGCTGCAAGAATGCCTTTGCTTTCCGGGCCTGGACGGAAGGTCGCGTTTAGTCTCTCACCGCCAATTTTTGCCGGAGCGATTGTGACGGTAGTGGCTCTATCGCGCCGGCTTAACCAGCGCGATCCCGGTGCTTTGCTGTTGCTTTACGGTACCGCGCGTGGTTACCGGCGGAATGTTTTCGGTAAGTGTGGTTCCAATCATGGGCCTCTGTTTTATGGCGCTGGGCGCAGCGGCCGTTTCGCCCGCCGAATATGCCAGATTGGCTGATGGCAGCCGGCTTCGGCGGATTGCATATGGTTTTTGGAGTGATAATCGCAAGGAGATACGGTGGCTAGACAATCGGCACTAAACAGACGTCTACCAGAAGAAGTCGACAGACGAACTTGCAGAGAGGCGGGCACGACGGCAAAGCAAGTCATCCTCGCTCCCGGACCTTGACCGTTTGATTCATGAACGGATGCGCCTGGGTGTATTGTCAGCGCGCTGGCCGCGCACGAGTCTCCGACGTTCAACGACCTCGAAGAGCCTGATGAATACGACCGACGGCAACCTCAGCGTGCACGCGCGCAAAACTCGAAGATGGTGGCTACATCGCCTGCACCAAGTCAGCTTTGAGGGACGGCTGCCCAAAACCGAATACAAGCTGACCGTGGCCGGGCGGCGCGCGCCTCGAGAGCTACCTGAGCCACATGGAAACGCTCATTCAGCAGATGCGAAACAGTTAGCCAAACCCTGGTGGCTGCAGCTTTTTTTGCTCGCTTACTTTGCGTAATAAAGCCCTTTCGACCCAATTAGGAATCTTGGGAGAATCGCATGTACACAAAACGTCAACTCGCAGCACTCGAGCGCTCGCGCTGCTGGGAACAGGGTTTCTGCTTCTCACCGCCGGCCTCACCCTTGGCTATTCCGTCTTGATGAAAAGTCTCGGCTGACGAAGTTTGCCCTGTTAACTATTGTGCTGGTCGGGGCTGTCTATCTAGCTGTTCTGCTGATTTATTCTTTTTGCCAGCAGCGGAAAAGGTGCTGGCGCGCGGTGAGGAAAAGCACTTCTGCGAAATCGATTGCCACCTGGCTTACCCGTAACTGACGTCCACGACCAAAGTCCTCGGTGAAGGCCCCAATCAATTAACGGCAGCTGGATTGTTTCGCGTCTTAACCATCAAGACTCGCTTTGATGAAACCACGATTGGCCGAAACAGAGGCGACTGCCTGCTGTATCCAAATTCACGAGTCGTCTCCATCAACGACGAGAACGGAACGCAATACTTTCCCTTCAGCGGTGGGCCAGGAACGTACTTGAGAAGTCGCAAACAGCAGGCACCGCGATGACCGTCCCGCTACGCCCCGTGAAACGTATTCGACCACTTTGCGCTTCTCGACTTGCCCGCCGATATCAAGAATCCGACGTTGCTGATTCATGAGGGTGAATTCTGACGCATTTCGTGATCGGTTATGAAAACAGTTTTCTCCATAAGAAAACCCGATTCCAGATCTAATTGCTAACAGCATGCCGCGCACATTGAAGCACTAAATTTTCAGTTCAAACCGATGGAAAACTATGACGTAGTCATCATCGGCGCCGGCTTCTGGCGGGTTGCACTGCGCCCGCCTTTTTAGGCAGTGGCGGACTAGGTACTTCTCGTCGATCGCAAAGAAGCCCTGACGTCGATTCACACTACCGGCATTTTTGTTCGTCGTACCCTGGAAGACTTCGATATCCCAGATGACCGTTTAGGGCCGCTGTCAGACATGTGACTTTGTATTCGCCCTCACGCCGGCGAATGACTTGGTCAGTCCTCGCGATGAATTCCGCGAAAGCAATACGTAACTGAACGAAGCATTAC
>ERZ1370068.3197-contig-2314_pt1 | contig 19016 bp, 29 predicted proteins | sample MGYA00561227_ERZ1370068 | MGnify/ENA primary metagenome ERZ1370068 (study PRJEB38410, sample SAMEA6850437) | metagenome | study: Metagenomic assessment of the ecological functions of the soil: analysis of the soil microbiota associated with the...
GCTTCGCCACGTATTAAGTTAGCTCGGCGACATCGGGAGCCATCAAGCGACTCGTGGCCGCCGGACTGGGCTGGAGCGTGACGTCCGCGCGGTGGCGGTGGCGGCGGAGCGGCGGGCGGGACGCTGCGCGTCCGTCCGCTCTGTCCCCGCGCTCTCCCGACGGCTGGTCGTCGTGCGCTCGCCGCGCCGCCGCGCGCGCGGCGGCGGCGGGCGTGGTGCTGGCCGCGCTCGAGGCCCGCGAGCCGCCGGGCGCATGGTCCCTTGACGGCGGGCGCGCCGATTCGGTCATGTGGAGGATGGAGAGCATTTGGCCCTTGATCCGGTGCGCCGCCCCGTTGCGACCCCATAGATGTTTCGTCAGCTGAGCGTCGGCCTCCGGACGGGCATCGTCACCGAGCCCGCCGCTCGCGATCCCGCGCTCGAGGCGATCGGCACATGGCTGGGCGCCGAGGTGCATCGCCGGTTCGGGCGCTCGCTGCACATCCGGCAGGTGGATGCCGGCTCGTGCAATGGCTGCGAGCTCGAGATCGAGGCTCACCGGCCCGGCACTACGATCTCGAGCGATGCTGGCCTCCGCTTCGTCCCCTCGCCGCGCCACGCCGACTGTCTCCTCGTGACCGGCCCCGTCACTCAACATGGCCGAGGCGCTCCGGCGCACGTGGGAAGCCACCCCGGACCCCAAGATCGTGATCGCGGCCGGGGACTGCGGGCGCGACGGCGGCATCTTCGCGGGGTCGTACGCCGTCGTGGGCGGCGTCGCCGCCGTCCTCCCCGTGGACGGCGTGATCCCCGGCTGCTCCGCCCTCGCCGCGGGCGCTCCTGGCGGGCCTCCTCGACGCGATCGGCCGCCGGCGTTGATGTCCACGCTCGCCGGGGCCGGCGGGGCCCTGATCGGCCTCGCCGCGGCGTGGTTGGGCCTCGCCGGCCTGCTCGGCCGCCAGTGGACGGCACGGATCGAGTGGCTGGTGCCGCTCACCGGTCTCGAGCTGCACATGGATCCGATCTCCGGTTTCTTCCTCCTCCTCGTCGGCGCCACCGCCGTGCCCGCGTCGATCTACACGCTGGACCATGCCCGGGGAGAGGCGAAAAGGTCTCGCCGCCTACCTCGTCTTCCTGCTGGCCATGGGCGTGGTGCCGCTGGCCGGCACATGCCGACCTTTCTCCTCGCGTGGGAGATCATGGCGCTGGCTTCGTACGCGCTCGTGCTCCACGATCACGGGGCGCCGGGGGTGGTGCGGGCGGCGTGGGTGTACGCGGTGATGACGCACGCCGGGCTCGCGAGCCTCCTCGCCGGCATGCTCCTCATGAGCGCCTCCACTGGCAAGCCTCCGCTTCGCCGATTGGCCGGCTGCCGGTCCGAGCCTGGACGGAGACCACGCGCAGCCTGATCTGGCTCCTCCTCACCCTCGGCTTCGAGCAAGGCGGGCGTGGTGCCGCTGCACGTTGGCTCTCCCATCGCTCACCCCGCCGCGCCGAGCCACGTCTCCGGCGCTCATGTCCGGAGTGATGATCAAGCTGGGAATCTACGGGATCCTGCGCGTGGGGCTCGAATGGCTCGGTCCCGGTCCCCCGTGGTGGGGCGTGGTGCTGCTGCTCGCGGGCACGGTGTCGGCGCTCAAGGGCGTCCTCTATGCTCTCGCGTCGAGCGCGACATCAAGCGTCTTCTCGCGTTCTCCAGCATCGAGAACGTGGGGATCGTGCTCATCGGCGTCGGGGCGGGCATGGTGTTCCACGCCTCCGGCCTGATTTCCTGGCGGTGTTCGCCCTCGCTGCCGGGCTCTACCACGCGCGCCAATCACGCGGCCTTCAAGGCGCTGCTCTTCCTGGAGCGGGCGCGGTGGTGCACGCCATCGGCACGCGCGACATGGAGGCGATGCGGGCGGGCTCGTCAAGCGCATGCCCTGGACCGCGGCCACCTTCCTGAGTGGCTCCGCCGCCATCGCCGCGCTGCCCCTGCTCAATGGCTTCGTGAGCGAATGGCTCACCCCTTCAGGCGCTGCTCCAGACCGTCCAGGATCCCCCGGCTGGAGCTGAGCCTGGTCTTCGCGCTGGCCATCGCCGGGCTCGCTGCTACCGGCGGCCTCGCGGTGGCCTGCTTCGTCCGGGCCTTCGGCATCACCTTTCTCGCGCTGCCGCGCAGTGAACGCCGCCGCGCAGGCCCACGAGATGGGCCGGGCGGGACGCGCGGCCCTGGTCATCCTCGCCCCGCGTGCGCGGTCCTGGGGCCAGGCCCGACCATGGTGCTCCCCGTCCTGGGCGGAGCGGCGGCCACGCTCGTGGGCCTAGCCGGCGCCGGTGCTGGTGGAGTGGCCGCTCACCCTCACCGTGGCCGGTGATTTCGCGAGCCTGTCGCTGCCCGTGATCGCGCTGGCCCTGGGCCTGGGCCTCCTCCCCAGCCGGTCCTCGCCCTCCGGGCATGGGGAGCGCCGCGCGGGCGTCGCCTCACCCCCACCTGGGGTTGCGGGCGCATTCTCCAGACCGCGCGCATGGAGGTACAACGCCACCTCCTTTGCCGGCCCCTACAAGCGGATCTTCGATTTCGTGTACCGGCCCCGGCGGCGGCTCGAGGTCGACTACCATCCGGATTCGCGCTTCTTCGTGCGGCGGATGGCGTACGAGAATCTCCCGCGCGGCCTCGCCGAGGAATGGCTCTACGCTCCGGTGGCTCGGGCCCTGCAGCACGCGACCGCGCGGGTACGCGCCATCCAATCCGGCAGCGCCAATCTCTATCTCATCTACGTGCTCGCCGCGCTGCTCGTGCTCCTGGTGCTCGCGTGACCGCCGCCGTGCTGGCGCGCTGGCCCAGACCCTCCTGGTCGCGGCGGGGGCGCCGCTTCTCGTGGGCCTCATCCGCACGCTCAAGGCGCGTCTGGTCGGGCGGCGAGGCCCGAATCCCTGGCAGCCGTACGCCGACCTCGCCAAGCTCGCTTCGAAAGGAAACCGTGGTCTCGGAGACCACGTCGTGGATATTCGGCGTCACGCCCTATGTCCTGGTGGCCACCATGCTGGTGGCGGCGGCGGTGGTGCCGGTCATCGTGACGCGCCCCGCGCTCGCCTTCGCCGGCAACGTGATCCTCCTGATGTATCTCTTCATGCTCGGGACCTTCTTCCTCGCCCTCGCCGGCCTCGATTCCGGGAGCGCCTTCGGGGGCATGGGCTCGAGCCGGGCCGTCGCGGTGGCCGCGCTCGCCGAGCCCACCATCATGCTCGCGGTCTTCGCTCTCGCCATCCGCACCGGCACCATCAATCTGGGGGCGTAGCGGAGCGAATCGGGGCGATCCCGTGCTCGCCGCGCATCCCGGCCACCTGCTGGCCTTCGCTGGCCTTCTTCATCGTGATGGTGGCGGAAAACGGCCGGCTCCCGTAGACAATCCCGCCACCCACCTCGAGCTGACCATGATCCACGAGGCCATGGTGCTCGAATACTCCGGCAAGCACCTGGCCCTGGTGGAGTGGGCGGGAGCCATGAAGCTCTTCCTGTTCCTCACCCTCCTCGTCAACCTCTTCTTCCCCTGGTGGATCCCCGCCGACGTGGAGCCATTGCCCATGCTGCTGGGGCGCTCGCGCTGGCGGGCAAGCTCGTGCTGCTCGCGGCGGCCCTCGCGGCGATCGAGACCGCGGTGGCCAAGCTGCGCCTGTTCCGGGTGCCCGAGCTGCTCGCCGGATCGTTCGCGCTGGCCGTCCTGTCCGTCGCCTCGGTGGTGCTCCTCAAGTGACGACGACCACCAACCTCCTCGTGTTCTTCGGACTGGTGGTGACCCTCCTGCTCGTCTGGCGGCAGAGCTGGCCGGGACGGCTCCGCCTCTTCGTCGCGCAATCCCTGCTCCTCGCTTTCCTCGCCGCCACCATCGGCTGGTTCGCGCGGAAACCCGCCCTCCTGGTGGTGTCGGTGGTGTTCGTCGTGCTCAAGGCGTGGATCATCCCACGCATCCTGTGGCGCATGGCCTCGGGCACGCCGGTGCGCCCGCTCCCGCCCGGCCACTCGAGTGGGGTCGCGCTGCTGGTGGCCGGCGCGCTGGTGGTGGCCGCCTACGTCATCATCCTGCCCATCACCGCCACCGCCACCCTGCCCACCGCGGACGCCATCCCGCTCGCGTTCGCCATGGCCCTCATCGGGCTCTTCGTCTGCGTGACCGGCCGCGACGTGCTGAGCCAGGTCCTGGGATTTCTCGTCTTCGAGAATGGGATCTTCGGCCTCGCGCTGCTCGCCACCTACGGCCTGCCAGGGCTGGTGGAGGCCGGCGTCTTCCTCGACGTGCTGGTGATCGTCCTCCTCATGGAGGGCGTGGTGATGCAGATCCGGCGCGAGCACGACTCCATCGACGTGGATCGCCTGCGCGAGCTGCGCGGATGAGCCTGGTCGTCCTGCTCCTGGCCCCGCTGGTCGGCGCGGCGCTGCTGGGGCGGGCCGCGGGCGCGGCCGCCCGCGCCGTGCACGCCGCCACCGTCGCCGCCACCCTCGCCGCGGCCGCCGCGGGTGGTCGGCGTCGCCCGGGAGGAAACCGTGACGGCGCTCGACGGGCTCCTGCGCGCCGACGCGCTCTCCGCCTGGATGGTGGCGCTCATCGGGATCGTGGCCAGCCTGGCCGGCGCCGAGGTCCTGGGCGGGTGGCACGGCGGAAGCGCCGGGCATCGCGGCGCTTTTACCCCCTCTTCCACCTCTTCGTGTTCACCATGCTGCTCGCGGTGACCACCGACGATCTCGGCCTCATGTGGGTGGCGGTCGAGGGCACCACCCTTGCGTCCGTGTTCCTCGTCAGCTTCCACCGGACGCGCGCGTCCCTCGAAGCCGCGTACAAGTACCTCCTGATCTGCTCGGTGGGCATCGCGCTGGCATTCGTGGGCACCGTCTTCGTCTACTTCGCGGACGCCCAGCGGCTCGGCGCGGAGAACCCACGCGCTACGGTGGACCACCCTGCTCCGCTGGGCCCCCATGCTGCCGCCCCGGGTGCTGGAGCTGGCCTTCGTGTTCCTCCTCGTCGGCTACGGGACGAAAGCGGGGCTCGCCCCATGCACACCTGGCTCCCCGACGCCCACAGCGAGGCGCCCTGCGCCGATCAGCGCCCTCATGTCGGGCGTGCTCTGAGCGTGGGTATCTACGCGGTGCTCCGCTTCAAGACGGTGGTGGACCTGGCCGCCGGCCCCGGTTTCTCGCGACGCCTGCTCGTCCTCTTCGGGCTGGGCTCGATGGCGGTGGCAGCGGCCTTTCTCTGGTCCCCCACCAACTTCAAGCGAATGCTCGCGTACTCGAGCGTCGAGCACCTGGGGCTGGTGTGCCTGGGCCTGGGATTCCGGCGGGATCTGGGGCGTGGCGGGAGCCGCCCTGCACCTGGGCAACCACGCCCTGGCCAAGTCCGTCCTCTCCTCCTCTCCGGCCGCATTCGCGACGCCTACGGCACCGTCGAGATCCCCTCGGTGCGAGGCCTGCTCGTCACCATGCCGGTCACCGGGCGGGGTTTCTTCGTCGCGCTGCTCGCGCTCCTGGGATTGCCGCCCTTCGGGCTCTTCATCAGCGAGCTCCTGATCTTCGGCGCGGGCTTCCGGGAGGGCTGGGGCTTCGCCGCAGCGCTGGGCCTCGTCCTCCTGCTCATTGCCTTCGGTGGCCTGCTTCGCGCGCTTCACCACATGGCCTACGGGGTTTCCGGGGGGCTGGCCGCGCAGGAGACGCTCACGTGGAAGGGCGCGGCGCCCATCGCCGTCGCGCTGTCGCTCCTCGTCCTCACCGGCACCGCCTGGCCGCCCGGGCTCGCCGCCGCGCTCGAGCGCGTCGCCGCGGTGATGGGCGGATGAGCGCGCCGGAGCCTGCGCTGCTGCTCGAGGCCGTCCTCGCCGCGGGCGCGGAAGCGGCCGAAGTCCGGGCGGGCGGGATCGTCCACTGCCGCCTGCCCCGCTGGAGATTCCCGCCTGCGCGGAGCGCCTGAGCGCAGCTCGGGCTCGCGCTGGAGCTGCTCGCCGGCACCGACACGCGGCCGGAATCGGGGGACTTCACCCTGACCTACGTGTTCGCCCCGGCGGCGCCGTGGACGCTCGTGATCGCCCTTGTGTCGGTGCCCGCCGACGCCCCGCGTTTTCCGTCGCTCGCCACGCGCTCGTTCCCCGCGAGCCGGTTCGAGCGGGAGATCCACGACCTGCTCGGCCTGGTCCCTCCGGCCATCCAGAGCTGCGGCGCCTGACCCTGCACCAGTTCTGGCCCGAGGGCTACCATCCGCTCCGGCGGGACGCGGTGCCCCGGCGCGACCTCGTGGACACCGGCCAACCCTTCCCGTTCCGCCGGGTGGACGGCGCCGGCATCTTCGAGATCACGGTGGGGCCGGTGCACGCCGGCATCATCGAGCCCGGCCATTTCCGCTTCAGCGTCGAAGGGGAAGAGATCGTCAATCTCGAGACGCGGCTGGGCTTCACCCACAAGGGGGACGGAGAAGCTCTTCGAGCAGCTCCCGCTCGCGCGCACGCCCGAGCTGGCGGAGCGGATCTCCGGCGACGAGCGTGGCGCACGCGCTGGCCTACGCCCAGACCCCTCGAGCGGTTGACCGGCTGCGTCGTGCCGCCGCGGGCGGCGTGGCTCCGGGTGGCGCTGCTCGAGCTCGAGCGGCTCTACAACCATGTGGGCGACGTCGGCATGATCGTCAATGACACGGGCTTTTCCTGGGGACATGCCCATTGCTTCCGCCTCCGGGAAGAGCTCCTGCGCCTGAACGAGCGGCTGACCGGCCACCGTCTCATGCGCGGGGCGGTGGTGCCGGGCGGCATCGCCGGCCCCCTGGCCGACGCCACGCTCGGCGAGGCGGTGGCGACCGTCGAGCGCCTCACCGCGGAATTCCTCGAGATCGCGCGCCTGTGCCTCGGCAATACCATGGTCCTCGAGCGCCTCCAGGGCACCGGACGCCTCTCCCTTCAAATCGCGCGGGAGCTGGGAGTGGTGGGCCTGGCGGCGCGGGCCGCGGCATCGATGTCGACCTCCGCCGGGACGCTCCGTTCGCGGCCTACCCCGAGCTCGGGGTGAGCCCGGTGGTGTATTCGGAGGGCGACGTGCTGGCGCGCACCCTGGTGCGCCTCGACGAAGCGCGGGAGTCGACGCGTCTCCTGCGCGTGGTGGCCGGGCGCCTCCCCGACGGAGCCGCGCGGATCGCGCTCCCACCGCTCCCCGCCGGCGGCGACGCTGTCTCCTGCGTGGAAGCCTGGCGGGGTCCCATCTGGTACTGGATCTCGGCCGCCGGGCCCGAGACACTGCGCCGGGTCAAGATCGTCGACCCGTCGTTCCGCAACTGGCCCGCGCTCGAGCTGGCCGTGCTCGACAACATCGTTCCGGACTTCCCGCTCTGCAACAAGTCGTTCAACCTGTCCTACTCCGGCCACGATCTCTAGCGGGCGACGATCAACCCCAGCGCGCGCGGCACGCGCGGCGGCGGCTCGGCGAGGCGGGTCGCCTCCGCGCGGTCTCCCGCCGCGCTGGCCAGCCGGCTCAGCCCCGCCCAAGCATGCGCCTCGAGCGCGCGCATACCGCGCGGCCCCGCCACCGCGAGCACGGCGTGGAAATGCGCGGCGGCTTGCGCGGATTCGCCGGAGCGCGCGGCCACCTCGCCGAGCATGCGCAGGACCCACCCCTCGTAGCCCTGCTCCTTGTGCGCGCGCGCGAGGCCAGGGCCCGCTCGGCGGCGACCGCGCCTCGGTGATCCGGCCCGCGTGCAGATAGGCCTCCGATAGCCAGGCATGGCGCAGGGAGTGGCGGCTGAGGATGGAGAGGGCCGCCGCGCGCTGGATCCCTCCTCGAGCAACGCCGCGCCTCCTCCACCCGGCCCTGCCGGGCGTAGACGATGCCGAGCTGGCAGGAGAGCATGGGGAGCCACGCGGTGAGATCGAGCTCGCGCGCGCGGGCAAGCCCGCGCTCGAGCACCGGCGCGGCGGCGGCGAGCGTGCCCGCGCGAGCTGGGCGAAGCCCAGCGCCACGTGGGCGGCGGCCACGCTCCACGGATGATCGACCGCCTCGCTCAGCCGTATCGCTTCCAGCGCCCGCGTCTCCGCGCCGTAGAAATCGCCCACCGCCACCAGCGAGTTGACGAGCCAGACGCGCGCGCCACCGACAGCAGCCCGGCCATGCCGAACGCGCGCGGGAGAGCTCGCCCTCCAGGGCGTCGATGGCGCGCCCGAGATGGACCTGGGACTGCGCATAGTCGCCGAGGGCGTGGTAGGCCTGGCCGAGACCGGTGGTCGCGGCTACCTTGATGGGCAGGTCGTCCAGCTCGTCCGCGATCTCGAGCGAGCGGCGCGCGGCGGCCAGCGCCGCATCCTGGTCGCCGAGGGTGTAGTAGGACTGGGCGAGATAGGCGCCCACCCAGGCCAGCCGCCGCCGGTCGGCGAGGGTTTCGGCAAGCGCCTCCGCCCGCCGCAGGTGCTCGAGGTTCCGGACGAAGAGGCCCAGCGGCGCGAGCGAGGCGCGCGCTCGAAGCGGAGATCCACGCCCAGCTCGAGGTGCTCCCGCGTGCGCGGCAGCCGTCGAGCGCCTCGATGGCCTGCTCGAAGAAGCCCACCGCGTCGCGATGCGCGGAGCGCGCCGCCGCCTTGGTCCCGGCCTGCCGGAGATAGGCCAGCGCGCGCGCGTCGAGCCCGCCGCGGAGCGCGTGATGGGCGAGACGCTCCACCTGCTCCACGAGCCGCCCCGGATACAGGCGCTCGATGGCGTCCACGATGCGCGCGTGCAGCGCCCGACGCGTGTCCTGGAGCAAGGTCCCGTAGGCCACTTCCTGGGTGAGGGTGTGCTTGAAGGCGTGCTCGAGCTCGGGAAAGAGATGGGTCTCGTAGAGGAACTCGGCCGCCTGGAGCTGGTCCAGGCCCGCGCGGAGCCGGTCCGGATCGAGATCGGCGATGGCCTCGAGCACGGGAACCGGGACGTCGCGGCCGACCACGGCGGCGCATTGCAGGAGATGCTTGGCCTCGGGCGAGAGACGGTCGATGCGGGCGGCCAGCACCGCCTGCACCGTGCTGGGCACCTGGATGGCGGCGAGGGCCGGCCGAGACCGTAGGCGCCGGGCGCGCCCGTCAGCACCTCGGTCTCGGCGAGGGCTCGCACGCTCTCCTCCAGGAAGAGCGGGTTGCCGTCCGTGCGCCGAACCAGGAGGTCGTGGAGCGGCCGCAGCGCCGGGTCGGGCCCAGCAGCGCGTCGAGGAGCCGGCCCGCGGTCTGAACGCCCAGGGCTCCACGCGGAGCTGGGTATAGCCACCCTTGCTGCTCCAGCCGTGCTGGTATTCGGGACGGTAGGTCACCAGCACGAGCAGCCGCGCATCGGACAGCCGCTCCACGAGGTCGTCGAGCAGGGCCTGCGTCTCCTCGTCGACGCGGTGGAGATCCTCGAGGACAAGGAGCAGCGGACCGCGCCGGGCCTCGAGGAGCAGCAGGTGCTTGAGCGCGTCGAGCGTCCGGCGCCGGCGCTGCGGCGGCTCCAGCGCCGTCCACGCCGGGTCGGCCACCGGCACCTCGAAGAGGGAGAGCACCGCGGGCTGCACCGCCTCAGGCCGCGATCGAGGCCGGCGAGCCGCGCGGCGACCTTGGCCCGCACGGTCTCCGCGTCGGCATCCCGCTCGAGGTCGAAGTAGGCGCGCAGCCAGCACCAGCACCGGCGCCCAGCGCGGTGGACTTGCGATAGACCACCGGCCGGCCCTCGAGGACGGTGAAGCCGCGCGTCCACGGCGTCTGCATGAGCTCGCGCACGAGGCGAGACTTGCCCACGCCCGCCTCGCCCACCAGCGCCACGATCTGGCCCTCCCCCGATTCCGCGCGCTCGAGCGCCTGGCGCAGCAGCCCCAGCTCCGCGTCCCGGCCCACGAAGGAGTGAGGCCGCGGGCAGCGGCCGCTTGCAGCCGAGCCGCGCCGGCCCCGCCCCCACCGCCTCGTACACTTCCACCGCCTGAGCCATCCCCGCACGGGAATGGGCCCGCGCGGCGTCACCGCGAGATACCCTCGGTGAGGCGATGCGTCTCCTCGCTCAGGAGGATGCTGCCCGGGCGCGCCAGCTTTTCCATCCGCGCGGCGAGATGGGTGGTCTGGCCCACCGCGGTGTAGTCCATGTGCAGGTCGTTGCCGATGGAGCGCACGACGACCTCGCCCGAGTTCAGCCCGATGCGGATCTGCACCTCCGCGCCGTGCGCTCCGGCGGAGCGCCTCCGACAGCCGGCGTCGACGCCCTCCTGCATGCGCAGCGCCGCGTAGCGCGCGCGCACCGCGTGGGTCCTCGTGCGCGAGCGGCGCGCCGAAGATGGCCATGATGCCGTCGCCGAGCACCTGGTTCACCGTGCCCTCGTACCGGTGCACCGCCTCCATCATGAGCTCGAGCACGGGATCGAGAGCGCGCGCGCCTCCTCGGGATCGCGATCGGCGAGCAGCTCGAGCGAGCCCTTCGATGTCGGCGAAGAGGACGGTGACCTGCTTGCGCTCGCCCTCCACTGGCGCCGCGCGCGGTGAGGATGCGCTCGGCGATGTGCGCGGGAGGTAGGTGTCGGGAGCCGCGAAACGCGGCGCGGGCGCGTCGTCGCCGAGCCGCCGGCCGCAGCCGCCGCAGAAACGGCTCCCGGGCTCGGCGGGGAACCCGCAGGCCGGGCAGGCGGCGTCGAGCGTGGTCACCGGGAGACTTCGGCGGCCGCGGCCACCGACGGCGTCTACTTCTCCTTGACGAGGAAGACCGCGCGACGGTTAGTGGCCCAGCACGCCTCGGTGGCCTCCGAGCACTGGGGCCGCTCCTTCCCGTACGAGATGAGGAGGATGCGGGCGCCATCGATCCCTTCCCGCAGATAGGTCTGGGCCGCGCAGGCCCGGCGCTCGCCCAGCGCCATGTTGTACTCGGCGGTGCCGCGGTCGTCGCAGTGACCCTCGATGAGGAGGAGCTGATTCGCGTTCGTGCGAAGCCATTCGGCGTTCGCGTCAGGATCGCCGCGTCGCCGGGCCGGATCTCGGCCTTGTCGAAGTCGAAGTTGATCGTCTTGAGAGCCGGATTCGCGCGATATTCCTTCGGCGGGGCCGGCGCCGGGGCGGGCGTGAGCCGCCGGCGCGGGACGCGGGGGCCGGCGCCACCGGAGCGGAGGCGCGGGAGCCACCGGCGCGGGCGCCGGGGCGGGGATGGGCGCCGGAGCCGGCGCGGCGGGCGCCGCCGCCGGAGCGGGAGCCGAGGCCACGGGCATGAGCGGACGCTTGGGACAACCGGCAAGCACCAGCGTCAGCGAGAGGACGAGCACGGACGTGATGAGCGAGCGGATCGGAGAGGTCATGGCAAAGAGCGTATCCGAGTGGTCCCGCGGGGTCAACCCGCGGTAGAGTAGCGGCACCCATTCGTGCTCAAGGAGGAGCGCCATGCTGAAGGAGTTCCGCGAGTTCGCCGTGAAGGGCAACATGATCGACATGGCAGTCGGCATCATCATCGGCGCCGCGTTCGGCGCGGTGGTGCAGTCCCTTGTCGAGAACCTCTTCATGCCCCTGATCTCGGCCGTCATCGGCGCCCCGGACTTCGGCAGCATGTTCTGGGTGCTCCGGAACCCCAAGGGAGAGGTCTATGCCTCCGTCAAGGCCGCGCGCGACGCGGGGGCGGTGGTCCTGGCGGTCGGATTCGTCCTCAACACCATAATCACTTTTCTCGGGGTGGCGCTGGCCACCTTCTTCCTCGTGAAGGCGATCAACCAGCTCCGCCGCCAGGCGCCTCCCGCTCCCGCCGCGCCGCCGGCGCCCTCGGACGAGGAGAAGCTCCTCGCGGAGATCCGCGACCTCCTGAAGCGCGTCTCCGCGCTGAGCGCGGATCGGCCATGCTGAAGGCGCGGGACTGGCGTCAGTGGCGGACCCGGGATCACCTGCTCGTCTTCGGCCCCGCGCTCCTCCTCGCCATCGCCGCCTTCGTGGTCGGCAATCACTTTCGTCAAGCCGGCGCCGCCGCGCCGCATCGTGCTGGCCACCAGCCCGGGCGGACGGCGCGTATCATCTCTATGGCCTCCGCTACTCAGGCCGAGCTGGCGCGTGAGGGCATCACGGTGGAGCTGCGGGCGACCGCGGGGTCGGTGGAGAACGTGCGCCTCCTCGCCGACCCCGCCGGCGACGTGGACGTGGCCTTCGTGCAGGGCGGCGTGCGCGCCTCGGCGCCCGACGCGGAGCTGCTCTCCCTGGGCAGCCTCTACTTCGAGCCTCTCTGGATCCTGTCGCGGGCCGGCGGCTTACCGAGGACCTGCGGGCGCTCCGGGCAAGCGGCTGGCCGTCGGGCCCGAGGGGAGCGGAACCCGCGCGCTCGTCGAGCTGCTGCTGAACGCGAACGGCATCCGGCCAGACTGCGCTGACCCTCCTGCCGCTCACCGGGCTCGAGGAGTGCGCGCCCTCCGGAAGGAGCGAGGTCGACGCGACCGTGCTGGTGGCCTCGCCCGAATCCCCGGCGGTGCGCGGGCGGCGAACGCTCCGGAGATCCGCGTCATGAGCTTCGCGCGCGCGGAGGACGTATTCGCGGCTCTACCCGCTTCCTCTCCCGCCTCGTCCTCCCGCGGGCGTGCTCAGCCTCGCGCGTGATGTCCCCCCGCGGGACGTCGTCTTGCTCGCCGCCACCACCAGCCTGGTGGTCCGGCCGAGCTTCCATCCCGCCCTCAGCGACCTCCTCCTCGTCACCGCCACGCGGCTGCATTCACGGGCGGGCGTGTTCGAGCGCCCCCGCCAGTTCCCTCCCCGGACTTGACCGACTTCCCCGTGAGCGACGAGGCCCTGCGTTTTTACCGCAATGGCCCCCCTTTCTCGCGCGCTATCTGCCGTTCTGGGCGGCGAGCCTCGTCGACCGGATGAAGATCATGCTGCTTCCCCTGGTGGCCCTGCTCTTCCCCCTCTTCAAGATCGTTCCCCCCACCTACCGCTGGCGGATCCGCCGCAAGATCTTCCGCTGGTATCGCGAGGTCACGAGGCGGACCTGGCGCTCGCCGAGACCCAGTCGGTCGAAGCCCTCGACCGCATCCTCGCCCAGCTCGACGCGGCCGAGCGCGAAATCCGGCAGATCGAGGTCCCGCTGGGATACTCCGACGCGCACTACCACCTCCGGCTGCACTTCGACATGAGTCCGCGCCAAGGTGATGGCGGCGCGAGACAAGCTCACCGCGCCCGGCCACGCCCCTAACGTTGATCGCCGAGGGCCGCGCCCTCGTATCCTGGACGCCCATGACCACACCCCCACGCCCCGGTTCCAGCGAGCTCCTGTCCACTCGCGCCCGCATCGGCACCGGCACCTCCGTCCCGCCCGCGCGCCCGTCGCCAATGCGCTCTACGAGTTCGGCGGCGGCTTTCCCGATCCCGTGTCCTTCCCCTACGACGGCCTCGTCGAGGCGACGGCCCGGATGATGAAGGTCGGAGGGCGCCGCAGGCCCTCACCTACGGCGAGCCGCAGGGCTACGCGGGCTTGCGCGGAGCTGGTGTGCCACAAGTACGGGCTCTTCGAGGGGCTCAAGATCGCGCCCGACAACATCATCATCTCGAACGGCTCGGGGCATGCGCTGTCGCTGGCCTTCTCGCGCCTTCGTCGGACGTGGGCGACGCCATCTCTCAGCGAGGCGCCCACCTTCTCCGGCACGCTCAACACCATCCGGCGTCACGGCGCCGCGCGTGCTCGACGTGCCGGTGGACGCGGAAGGGCATGGTGACCGAGCGTGGCGCGTCGAGCAGCTCGAGGCGCTCGCGCCGCGAGGGCACGCGCTGCAAGCTCATCTACACCATCGACAACTTCCAGAACCCGCCGGGCCCACGCTGTCCGCTGCGGCGCCGCCAGGAGCTGGTCGAGCTGGCCCACGAGTTCGACACGCTTCGATCCTCGAGGACGACGCCTACGGCGAGCTGCGCTTCGAGGGCGATCACGCTCGCCCGTCGCTGTACGCGCTCGACACCGGCGGGCGGCGTCATCCGCGCCGGCACGTGTCCAAGATCCTCGGCGCCGGCTTCCGCCTCGGCTGGCTCTGCGCGCCGAAGGAGATGATCCCCGCCTTCCAGGGCTTCCTCTTCGGCGGCGGCGTCAATCCCTTCGCGTCGCGCGTGGCCACCTACTTCCTGCGCGATCACCTCGAGGCCCACGTCGCGCTGCTCGTCGACGTGTACCGCGCGAAGCGCGACGCCATGCTGCGCGGGCTGCACGAGGTGCTGGACGGCAGCGGACGCTGGAGATCAGCAAGCCGGAAGGCGGCTTCTTCCTCTGGATCCAGCCTGCCCGAGCGGCACGGACCCGCAAGCGGCTGTCCGACCTGGCGGCGACCGCGCGGGTGCAGTACACGCCGGGCACGTCGTTCTTCGCCAACGGCGGCGGCGAGGGATACATCCGCCTCGGCCTTCAGCTTCGAGACGCCGGAGAAGTGCTACGACGGCGCGCGGCTCATGGCCAGGAGCCGTGCTCGACGCGCGCGATCTAGTCTTCCCTGCCCATGGGCCGGCTGAGCGGCAAGCGCGCGATCATCACCGGCGCGGCCAGCGGCATCGGGCGCGCCAGCCTGCTCCTCTTCGCCCGTGAGGGCGCGCGTGCTCGCGGTGGACCGCAGGCGCGCGGCGCTGGACGCCGCGGTCACCGAGGCGACCGCGGCCGGCGGCATCGCCCGTCGCCGTCGCCGCCGACGCCGGCGACGAGGCGGACGTGGCGGGCGGCGGTGGGTCGCTGCATGGCGGAATGGGGCGGCGTGGACGTCGGTCGTTCGCCAACGCGGGCGTGAGCGGCGGGCGCATCCGCTCCTCGAGCAGACGGTGGAGCAGTGGCAGGAGATCCTCGCGCGTCAATCCTCATCGGGCCCGTGGCTCATGATCAAGCACGCGGCCCCCGCCATGATCGACCCGACAGGGCGGCGGCTCGATCATCTGCACCGCGTCGGTCGGCGGCCTCGCGCCAACGCGGAGGCAGCCCCTACTGCCGCGAGCAAGGCGGGGGTCGTGAGCCTCGTCCAGACCGCCGCCAACGCGCTGCCTCGGCACCGGCGTCCGGGTCAACGCCATCTGCCCCGGGCTGATCGAGACGGGCATGACCCGCCCCATCTTCGATCTGCGCCCGCGCGCGCGGCACCGAGTGCGCGAATCGGCCAGCTCAATCCCCTGCAACGACACCGGCCGGCCCGACGAGATCGCCGCCGCCGCGCTGCTTCCTGGCCAGCGACGAGTCCTCCTACGTCAACGGTCAGGCCTTCGCGGTGGACGGTGGGCTGTCCAGCACCCACCCCTTCGCGCGCTACCGGCGGTGACCCGCCGGCTCAGCGGCTGAAAGCGGACTGACACCGGTCGGCAAAAGCGAAACAGCTCGGACTCGGCCGTGCCGCGCGTAGAGATACCCGTCGAGGACGCCGATGCTCGTGGTCGCTGCGAGGCGCGGTGGCCACCGGCGATCCACCACGCGCGAGATCCTGGGTGGCCGAGCACCTCGCGCCCATCGAGCACGTAGAGCAGCCCGTCGGCGACGACGAGATCGTAGATGCGAGTCCGGGGCGCCCGCACGAGGCGGACGGCGCGCCCATCGAAGGCCATGACGCCGCGGGCGCCGAAGTAGACGATCTCGCCCGCGACGTGCCAGAGGCCTGGCGCCCCGTATTCGGGATGGGCCGGAGATTGGGCCCGTCCGTCCAGGCGGCTCCGTCGAAAACCTTCGAGCTGAGGAACATCCCGCCCCGCCGGTCCTGCGCCTGGATCGTAGAGCCGGCCCCGGTGCGCGAACACAGAAATGGAAGCGGGCGAAGTCGCCGTCAGCGCCGCTCGCGGGCGTCGAGCGCGAGCGCGGTTTCCCACGTGCGACCGCCGTCCCGGCTGCAGCACCGCGATCGCCTGCGTTGCGCGGGAGCCGACGAGCCAGAGATCGGTCCCGCGTCTGAAGGTGGCGACATCCGAAGACGTGCGTCATCCACCACGTCCTTGTTGTTGGACCAGCGGCCGTCCGGCTCACCGACGGCGACTGCGGCGGAGGGCCCATCGCCGCGGCGGATCGATGGCGGGCGCGTAGAGGCGATCCCCGATGGGGCGAAAGAGCTCGATCGCCTCCGTGGGAAAGCGGAGCTTGGTGCCGTAGGAGCTCCGCGCGGGGGTTGTAGGCGGAGATCTCGATGGGGCCGGCTATTCTCGTCGTAGTCGCCGTATCCCATGTAGAGCTCGCCTCCGCCAGCCCTCGGAGGGTATGGAGGTGTCGGCCCACCGGCGTGGGCTGCGCGGCGGCGAAGGGTTCTTGCCGAGGAGACTGAACTCCGCGGGCGCGCCGAGGCGGCACGAGCCCGCTGCACGCAGTGAGCGCCAGTCGCCGCGCCGAGCGCGCGCCAGTGCCCGGCAGCCCGGCGGCGCAGCGTGTCTCACCCGCGTCGCTCCTTCCCTCCGATCTTGTGCGCGAGCATGGCGGACCAGAGAGCGAGGGAGGCATGCGCAGCCAGTGGTACCGTACCGTCAGAACCGCCCGCGCCAGCCGGACGTGGCGCGGCGGATCCAGCGGGGGCGCGGGCTGCGACGGTGGCAGCGAAGAGCCGGTCCATGGCCGCGCGCGCACGGGCGCAGGCGGCGCCGCGCGCCGGATCAGGCGCGTGGCGACAGCCTCGGCGAACCGGGCGTGCCGAATCAGCTGCGCGGCGAAGCGCAGCGCAGTAGCACAGAGCGGCCGCTCGAGGTCGAGGGCGGCCGCGCGCGCGGCCAGCTCGTCGCCGAAGCGCGGCGCGGCGGCGAACTGCCGGATCAGCGCGTCCAGGTCCACCAGGTCGCGCAGGCTCTTGTCGTGCTCGCCCGACTGCGAGGAGGTGGCGAGGCGCTGCTGCAGCACCACGTCCGCGGGCCTGAGCACCCGGCGTCCGTCAGCCGCGACGGGGACCCGTCGCCTCGAGCAGCAGCCGCGGATCTGGCCGCAGCCGCCCGGTGGGCGGCAGGATATTGTGATGCACGTCCAGCACTCACTGCGGCTTGCGGTGCGCCAGCGGCGGAGCTCGTGCGACCACTCGCGGTAGTAGCGCTCGTCGTACGCGCTGAGCTCTTCATCTCCAGCCTTCGCGGAGCAGGGTCGGCCTCCGGACCTCGTGGAGGCTCGCGCGCGGCACCAGGATGTCGACGTCCGGAGAACTGACGGCTCGCGTGCGGCCGGCAGCCGCGTGAGGTACGCTGCACCCTTCAGCGGCGAACGAGAGGCACGCCGGTCCCGGCCAACGCGGCCCGGCGGAGACGGATGACTTCCCACCGGATGAGCCGGTGCTGCTGCTCCACGTCTTCGAGCGCCGCCTCGCAGGCGCGCCCGCACCCGGACGGCACCGCGGGCAGCACGCCGGCCGGCACGCGGCGAGGGCGCAGAGACGGCCGAGCGCGCCCACTGCTTGCCGGCCTCTGGCGGAGGAGGACGTCCCACTCGACGGGCGCCAGGCCGCCCATCGACGCGCGCGCGCGGAGCGCGCGAAGAAGCAGCGCGCGGTCCATCAGGAGGCCGACCCTAGGGCAGCGGCAGCGCGCCGAGCAGGCCTCACTGGGCGTCCTCGAGGCTCGAGTAGGTGAACTCGTAGGCGTCGCACCCGTCGATCATACGCGAAAGGGTCGTGAAGCCTCGAAGGCCGAGGGACTCGTAGTTGAACGAGCAGTCGGCGAGCTTGAAGAAGGCGCGGGCGCGCGGTAGGCGAGTGCAGCCGCGGCGCCGCCTCGCGCGCAAGCTGGGGAACACGATCCACGCCGGCATCGCCGGCTCCCCGCCCGCTCGACGCTCTCGATGGGCGGGCGCAGGTGCGCCATCGTGCCCTTGTTGGTATTGGGCACGGGCGTGCTCATGCCGCGCGTCGGGGGCCCAGTCGCGGATCACCTCGATGGAGGCGCGAAGTTCTTGAGGCTGATGGGCCGCGGCCATGGATCCACCTGCCCGTCGGCGGGACGAATGAGGGCGAACTCGTCCGGAGAAGAGCCGCCAGCCTCGCAGGGCCAGGCCTGCGCATAACGTGCTCTTGCCGGCCCCGCTGACGCCGGGCAGGACGAGGACCCGCCGGTCGCGCTCGAGCACCGCGGCGTGGATCATCACGTACTGATTGGCCTGGGTGGCGGCGCACCAGTTGATGCTCCACTCCAGCATCGGCACCGCCATGTCGATGGGCAGGGGCTCGAAGGGACGCGCTCATCGAGATAGACCATGACCTGTTGTCGCCACCACCGGCGCAGCCCCAGCGGTCCCGCCGGGCGGCGACCGACACGCGGGAAGTCGGCCAGGCCGCCGCCCTCGTCCACGCGGAAATCCCCGTGAGGAGCGCGCATCTCCTCGGCGAGCGCGGGGATCTCCGTCTCGACGCGCACCACGAACGGCCCGGTGTCCATGTCGGAGCCGCCGCGCGAGCGCGCGGTGAGCTCGGGGGGACAGCGCACCCAGCTTCACTGAGCCGCGCGGCTTCCACCAGGCCGACGGCGACGAACCGCTCCACCAGGTCGCGCACGCGCCGGGTGAGATCGGCGTCGCTCGCAAGATCGAGCCGCGCTCGAGCCGACGGGCCAGGCCGGGCACTTCCTCGGCGACTCTCCGAGGACGCCTGGGAACTCGGCGGCCAGCGGGTCGAGCAGGTGGGTATCACCCGAGCCTTCCCGTCGAAGATCACGAACTCGTCGTCCCAGGCCTTCCAGTGCAGACGACAACCCTCGGCCAGCTGCCAGCTCGCTTCCGGGGGCGTCCGGGTGAAGCGAGGGAACCCGGGGTAAGGAGGGTGGGACGGGGCGACCTTTTTGCTTGCTTCCTACGTGGGCCTAGCCGACAGCCGGGAGGACCCCGCGCAACTCTCGTAACCTGGTCGCAGGCGGGACCCCCGAACGCGGGCCGGCTCTTGATCGACATGATGATTGGCGCGGAAGCCAGTGCAGCCCCTTGAGGGCTCGACGGCGGCTGGGAGGGTCGCCCGATCACCCGACTTGCTGGCGGTAGCGCGACCCTTGTCTTCGGATCCGGAATCCAGCTCGCTCATATTGCTTCGGCTCCTACCCACCTATGCTGGGGGTTTCAGTTGTCAATCCTACGCAGTCGACACTTCTCCCGGCTCGGGCGTACTACATGCACGTTAGCTAATGCGTAA
>ERZ1370068.9713-contig-8470_pt1 | contig 19016 bp, 35 predicted proteins | sample MGYA00561227_ERZ1370068 | MGnify/ENA primary metagenome ERZ1370068 (study PRJEB38410, sample SAMEA6850437) | metagenome | study: Metagenomic assessment of the ecological functions of the soil: analysis of the soil microbiota associated with the...
GGCGGCATCAAGGGGGTAAATCCATGGCCCGTGTTGAACTTTCGAACCTGCGCAAGGAATGGGTCAGCGCGCGACCGCGGCGGTCGCGGGTGCGTTGATCTCGCGTATCGAGGATGGCGCCTTCGTGGCGGTGCTGGGGCCGTCCGGCTGCGGCAAGACGACGACGCTGACTGATGCTCGCCGGCATCTACCAGTCCGACGAGCGGCGAGATCGCGTTCGACGGCGCGCGGGTCAACGACGTCGAAGCGCGGGACCGCAATGTCGGCATCGTCTTCCAGTCCTACGCGCTCTATCCGAGCATGTGCGGTGCTCGACAACATCATGTTCCCGTTGCGCTTCAAGACGATCGAACGCAGCTGAGGCGGAACGCCGCGCGCGCGAGATTGCGGCGCTTGTGCGCGTCGACGGCGCTGCTCGACCGGCGGCCGAGCCAGCTTCCGGCGGACAGCAACAGCGCGTGGCGCTCGCCCGGGCGCTGGTCAAGCGGCCGCACCTGCTGCTGCTCGACGAGCCGCTGTCGAACCTCGACGCCGGGCTGCGACTGTACCATGCGCACCGAGATTCGCCGCATCCAGCGCGAGCTGGGCGTCACCACGATCCTCGTCACCCACGACCAGATCGAAGCCACGACCATGGCCGACCGGGTGGTGGTCATGAATGCGCGGGCGAGTCGAGCAGGAAGGCGCACGGCCGAGGACCTCTACGAGCGTCCCGGCGACGCTGTTCGTCGCGAGCTTCATCGGCTCACCGCCGATCAACCTGTTCGAGGGCCGATGCCGACGGCTGGCCGTGATCAAGTTGCACGAAGCGAGCGATCCCGGTCTCGCCGGCGTCGGTGCGACGGCCCGTCGTGCTGGGCATCCGGCCGGAGAGCCTGCAGGTGGACGGAGCGCGGAACGCCGGCGCGCATCGCCGCCGCCGAGCCGATGGGGCGCGGAGGTGCTCTATACGGCCGACAGTTCCGTTGGCGATCATTCGTTTTCTCGAGGCCGGCGCCGAGGCCCGCCATCGCGAAGGCGATAACCTGGCACCTCACTCTTCGCCCCGGGAGCGCGCTGCTTTTCGACAAGGCAGCGGCCGGCGCATGATGCGCGCATCGCGCGCTGACCAGTTGCGTGCTCGAACTCACGTCGCAACCACCATCAGTCTTTTCATGACAATCCGAACACAAGCCAAGGTCCTGACGGCAATCGTCAGGCAGCTATCCCAAGCCGCGTTATATCTACAGGCAAAACGGTCGATCATTGCTCGACAGCTTTGGCTTTGCTTTTGAGCGTCGTCAACAGGAACTCGGGCAAGCCGAGTTTGCGAGATTGCTGGACAAGGCCGCTTTCGAGGCCATCCAAGGACCAAAACCGGGCGGGCATCGACATCATCACCGACGGCGAAGAACGACGCGGCCACTACGTGCTGCACATCGTCAATAAGACTGGACGGCGTCGACGCCCGCAACCGAAAGCCCATCTCGATGCGAGCTGGAACTGCCCAGCAGGACGCCCCGCGCGTCATCGGCAAAATAAAGCACAGGGAGCCGATCGGTTCTGGATGAGTTCCTGTTCACCAAGAAGCACGCCAAGGGCATCGCCAAGATAGGCCTTCCTGGTCCCAGCACCGTCGCCGACTGTGTCGCAGATGAATACTATGCAGGCGATCGAAAGCAGCTCGCCTATGACTACGCCGACGCGATTCATCATGAAGTTGCAGCGCTGATAGCGGCCGGATGCGAGGATCATCCAGTTCGACGATCCTGTGCTGCTGCGCTATCCCGAAGCAGCGCAGGCCTGGGGGCTGGAGGCACTCGAACGTTGCTTTGCAGGACTCGAGGACCAGGCGACGTTCGTGGTGCATATTTGCCGCGGTTATCCCAACAAGCCGCTGGAGCGAAAAGGCATCAGCTACAAGGCGAATCAGGACTATTACGCGTGATATCTTGAGCTGGCTGTCCGAGTCCAAGCTGGACGTCGTTTCCATAGAGGGGGCGGCGAGCAACCTGGATATTTCCGTGTTGAGCGCCATCGGCAAGAAAACCGTCATGCTGGGGGTCGATCGATGTCGGTGAGAACGACGTTGAAAGCGTGGAATCCCTGGTAGTGCGCGCCAACGAAGCGCTCCGCTACCTGCCGAGAGAGCAACTGATTCTGGCGCCGGACTGCGGCATGCTGGAGCTGACTCACGCGAGCGCAAGAAAAAGCTCATGAACTTGTCGTTGGCAGCTCGCAGGTCAATGAACCTGCCGCGAATTGAAACATCGCCGCACACGTTGAACCCGCTGCCGCCGGATGAAATTCGTCACCTACAACATTCAGTACGGCCTCGGCAAGGACGACCGCTACGATCTCGCGCGCATCGCCGGCGAGGTCGAGGACGCCGACGTCATCGCCCTGCAGGAAGTCGAGCGCCATTGGCAGCGCTCCGGCTGCGTCGATGCGCCGGCGGTGCTCGGCGTCGCATCTGCCCGAGCACCACTGGGTCTACGGGCGCGAATCTCGACATGGACGCCAGCTACCGCGACGCCGCGGGACGGCTGGTCAATCGCCGGCGTCAATTCGGCACGATGATCCTGTCGCGCCCGCCGATCGCATCCTCGCGCAATCACCTGCTGCCGAAATACGGCACGCTCACCCAGCACAGCATTCAGCAGGGCGCTCTCGAGGCGGTCATCGTGACCGAGCGCGCAGGGCCGGTACGGATCTACTCGCTGCATCTGAGTCATTTGAGCACTGCCACCCGGATGCCGCAGGTCGAGGCTCTGCTCGACATCCACGCGCGGGCGCCGGCCGAAGGCGGCGCATGGTGCGGCGGCCATCCGGACCCCGCGGCAGGCTGGACCGAAGGCGAGATGCCGCCGATGCCGGCCGACGCCATGCTGATGGGCGATTTCAATTTCGAGTGGTCCGCGCCCGAGTACGACCGCATCGTGGGTCCGCCCACGGCGCGCATACGGCCGCCTCAATCGGCTCACCGGATTCGTCGACGCATGGGTCGCGGCCGGCCATGGCGAAAACGCCGGCGCGACCATTAGCTCCGGCCAGAGAATCGATTTCTGCTTCGTGTCGCCTGCGCTCGCGAGGCGAGTCCGATCCTGTCGCATCGATGCTGACGCCGTCGGTTCCGATCATCAGCCGCTCTGGATCGAGACCGATTTCTGAAGGGCTCCGCGATTCCAGTCGCTCGCGATTACCGTAGAGATCGTGCGCCGCTGCGAGCCAGGACGCTCATGCCGTCTGCGATTATGCGTGGAGGACGCGCCGCCCGTTTGCGCGGGATACTCGTTTCCAGCGCCGATTTGAAACCGATGTTGCGTGTCATGCAACGTCGCAGCTTGCGGGCGCTTAACAAATTCCGCTAAAGCGAGGCGTCGAGCGATTCCGGGGCCCGTTTAGCGAGAAGCTGACGGGCCTTTTGTCGAGCTGCCGCCATGGAAACGCAAGACCGCGCATAGACGGATTCACGACGTCCATTCTTCACGCCGACCGCGAGTCGGTGATCGAGCACGGGTCGCTGCACAAGCCGCTGCATCCTCTCGGTCGCCTATGGCTATCGCGACGCGCGCGAGCTCGCCAACGTGTTCCAGGGCAAGAGCGCAGGGCTACGCGTACGGGCGCCAGGGGCAACCCGACCGCCGCCGCGCTCGAGGAAAAAGTGAATCGGATGGAGGACGGCGTCGCAACCGTCTGCTTCGGCACCGGCATGGCGGCGATCGGCGCGATCATGCTGGCGCTTCTGCGCGACGGCGATCACGTCGTGTCCAGCTCGTTCTCTGTTCGGCAACACCAACAGCCTGTTCAACACGCTTGCGGCGCATGGCAACGACGTGACGTTTGTCGACGCCACCGACGTCGCGCCAGTCGAAGCAGCGATCCGTCCCGAGACGCGGCTGGTCTTCGTCGAGACCATCGCCAATCCCCGAACGCAGATCGCCGACCTGTCGCGCATCGGCGAGCTGTGCGCGCGCCGTGGACTCGTCTACGTGGTCGACAACACCATGACCTCGCCGTACCTTTTTCCGCCCAGAAGTCGGTCAAGGTGCCGCTGGTCGTCAACGCGCTTGACCAAGTACATCGGCGGCCACGGCAATGCGCTCGGCGGCAGCGTCACCGACACCGGGCTCTTCGACTGGACGCGCTTTGCCAACATCCAGGACAACGTACAAGGGACCGAAGACCGCGCTGTGGGGCACTGACGCAGATCCGCAAGAAGGGGCTTGCGCGACTGGGGCGGGACGCTGGCGGCGGAGCGAGGCGCACCATCCTCGCGGTCGGCGCCGAGACGCTCGTCGCTGCGCATGGATCGCGCCTGCGCGAACGCGATGGCGCTGGCGCAGTTCCTCGCCTCGCAGTCCGAGGTTCGCGCGGTCTACTACCCGGGGCTCGACTCGCATCCGCAGCACGCGCTGGCGGCGAGCTGTTCGCCGCCTACGGTGCGCTGCTGTCGTTCGAGCTCGACCCGCGAGCTCGACTGTTTCGACTTTCTCAATCGCCTGCAGCATGTCGTGCTGTCGTCGAACCTCGGCGACAACCGCACGCTGGCGATTCCCGTCGCGCACACCATCTACTACGAGATGGGCGCGGAGCGGCGAGCGAGCATGGGCATCGCCGACTCGCTGATCCGCGTCTCGGTCGGCATCGAGGACCGCGAGGACCTGCTCGCCGATTTTGCGCAGGCGCTGAGCGGCCGTAGCGCGATCCGCGTCGGCGCCGTCAAGCGTCCGCGCGTGCGCGGTCATGCCCGCTCGGAGACTTCCAGGTAACTCGCTTTGCGGTACCAGTCCGGCGAGCACCTGCCGCTCGCAGACGCGCCCGTCGACATCATGCTCGTGCCGCGCGGGGCGATGGGTGTGGCCGTGGATGAGCCGGGTCACGCCGCGCTCGCGCAGCGCCGCGGCGACGGCGTCGGCGTTGACGTCCATGATCGCCTCGGGCTTGGTCTCGATCGCTCGCCGGCTGCCGGCGCTCAGCGCCGCGCCGATACCGCGCCGGACGAAGAACGGCAGGGCGAGAAAGCGGCGGCGATGCACCGGGTCCTGCCACCAGGCGCGGAAGCGCTGATAGCCGACGTCGTCGGTGCACAACTGATCGCCATGCATGATCAGCGTCGGCGTGCCATGAAGGTCGTGCACCACCGCGTCCGGAAGCAGGTCGCGCCGCTTGCCTTGCGCGAAGCGCTCGCCGAGCAGGAAATCGCGGTTGCCGCGCTGCAGATACACCGCCGTTCCAGACCGCGCAAGCTCGGCGAAGGCGCTCGCGACGCCGGCAGCGAGCGGATCGCGCAGCTGGTCGTCGCCCAGCCAGAGGTCGAACAGGTCGCCCAGGACGTAGAGCGCCGCGGCGCCGCGGGCCGGGCCGCGCACGAATGCGTGAAACGCGGCGACGAGCTCCGGGCCGCGTCGCCGACAGGTGCAAGTCGGAAATGAACAGCGTCCGCGGCATCGCCGTCGCGCCGTGGCGTACTGCCTACGCCGTTTCCTCTGCGCGTTCGATCACCACATCCTCGGTCGGCACGTCCTGGTGGAAGCCGCGGCTGGCGGTGGGCACGCCCTTGATGTGATCGACGACATCGGTAGCCGGCAACGACGCGGCCGAAGACGCAGTAGCCCCAGCCGTTGGCGTCGGGCGACCGGTGATCGAGAAAGCGTTGTCGGCGACGTTGATGAAGAACTGCGCCGTGGCCGGAATGCGGATCGGACGTGCGCGCCATCGCGACGGTGTAGCGCTTGTTCTTCAGCCCGTTCTTCGCTTCGTTCTCGATCGGCGGCCGGGTCGGCTTCTGCTTGAAGTCGGCGGTGAACCCGCCGCCCTGGATCATGAATCCATCGATAACGCGATGGAACACCGTGTTGTCGAAGTGCCCGGCGCGAACGTACTCGAGAAAGTTGGCGACGGATCTTGGGCGCGTGCGCGGCGTCGAGCTCGATCGTGATCGGACCGTGATTGGTGTGCAGGATGACCATGGCAGCGCCTAATTCTGGACGACGGTTGCGGTCTTGAGTGATCACGCGGCTCCTGCGGCACGTCCTTGGGGAAACGGTCCGCCGGCGCCGGTCGGCATCGCGGCGATCTTGTTCACGACGTCCATGCCCTGGATCACCTTTCCGAACACGGTGTAGCCGTAGCCCTGCGGCGTCGCTTCGCGAAAATTGAGGAACTTGTTGTCGCGCGACGTTGATGAAGAACTGCGCGGTCGCGGACTGCGGATCGCTGGTGCGCGCCATCGCCACCGTGCCGGGCACGTTGAGCAGACCGGCCTTGCTGCTCTGCTCGGCTTCGTTCTGACCGGGGCCGCGCGTCGGCTTTGCTGGAAGTCCGGCGTAAACCCGCCGCCCTGGACCATGAATCCGGGGATCACGCGGTGAAACTGCGTGCCGTCGTATTGCTTGGCCTTGACGTAGGTCAGAAAGTTCTCGACCGTCTTCGGCGCGGCGTCCGGTAGAGCTCGATTCTGATCTTGCCGGCACTGGTATCGAGATCGACCTGCGGATTGGCGGCTTGAGCCTGCATGGCCCCGAAAGCCAGACCGGCGGCGAGCAGCAGCGGCGTACGACGTAGCATCGACGACTCCTGTGCGTGGTTGAGGTGCGGTTGAGGTTGGGCGAAAGGCGCGAGAGAGATCTTGCGCCGCGCTATTTTGTTGTATTGGGCGGCGTCGCCGGCTTCGGCACCGGCACCACGAGCTTCGGGCGCGTTGCTGGAGGGCGCCATCGCGTAGAGCTGGCGGACCAGGACGAGCTTGGCCTGGGCGCTCTTGTTGGTCTTGTCGAGGGCGAGCCGCACGATCGTATTCGGCGCCGGCGAGACGGCTGTAGATGTCGCCGAGGTTTTCATGGGCGATCGCGTAGTCGGGATGCGAGGCGATCGCCGACTCCGAGCGCGGCGCGCGCTTTTTCGTATTGCCCTCGCTGCGCCCAGATCACCGCCAGATTGTTGTGCGGCTCCGGCAGCTCGGGAAAATCTTCGGTCAGGGCCTGGAAAGTCGCCACCGCCTCGTCGGCCTGGTCCTGGTCAGCCTGCACGACGCCGCGCAGGAATCGCGCCTGCGGATTCTTGGCGTCCGCGGCGAGCGCGGCATCGATCTTGACCCGCGCCGACGCGTATTGTCCCTCCTGGATCATGCGGGTCGCCTCCGCCAGCTCGGGCGTGAGACCCGGCGTCGCGGCGGGCGCGGTCGTCGCGGCCGAGGCGGGGTGGCGGAGCCTGCTGAGCCAGCACCGTTACACCCGGCAAAATCAAAACAGCAAGCAGGAGCGTACGAATCAGCATTCAAGGAGGAAAAATGCGCTGTTATTCTAGCAGAGCGGCACGGGCGCCCAGGTGGGCGTCCCGGTGCCGGGCTGGCGTGCTTCTGGCGCCGAATTCACGCTCGGCCAATGTATAATCGCCGGCAGATCGCGGCGGCCGGGAGGCCGACCGCGGCAGACTACGGAGCGGCACGACGCTACACCGACGCCTCGACATCGGCGCTACGCGCCAAAGCATCAGGAGGAAACATGGCACGCAAATCACCATCCGGTAAGGTCAAGACGGCAGAACGCGGCGTTGCCGCGAATCGACGCAAATTCCTGAAGGCCGCAAGCGGGGTTGCCGGTGGCGCGGCGCTTGCCTTCCCGATGATCGCAAAGGGACAGACCGGCCCGATTTCGATGCGCTGGCAGTCGACCTGGCCGTCGAAGGACATCTTCCACGAGTACGCGCTCGACTACGCCAAGAAGGTCAACGACATGACCGGCGGCGACCTCAAGATCGAGGTCCTGCCGGCCGGCGCCGTGGTGCCGGCGTTCGGCCTGCTCGACGCGGTGTCGAAGGGCACGCTCGACGGCGGCCATGGCGTGCTGGTCTACCACTACGGCAAGCAGAACGCGCTGGCGCTTTGGGGTTCCGGGCCCGCGTACGGCATGGACGGCAACATGCTGCTGGCGTGGCACAAATACGGTGGCGGCAGGAGCTGCTGCAGCAAGCTCTACGCGTCGATCGGTGCCGAACGTGGTCTCGTTTCCCTACGGTCCGCACCCGACGCAGCCGCTCGGCTGGTTCAAGAAGCCGATCACCAAGGTCGAGGACTTCAAGGGCATGAAGTACCGCACCGGTCGGGTATCTCGATCGACCTGTTCACCGGCATGGGCGCCGCGGTGAACGCGCTGCCCGGCGGCGAGATCGTGCCGGCGATGGACCGCGGTCTGCTCGACGCGCGCCGAGTTCAACAACGCGTCCTCCGACCGCATCGCTCGGCTTCCCGGACGTGTCCAAGGTGTGCATGCTGCAGAGCTTCCACCAGAACGCCGAGCAGTTCGAGATCACGTTCAACAAGACCAAGTACGATGCGCTGCCGGACAAGATGCAGGCGATCATCGCGCTACGCCGTGGAGGCGGCCTCCGCCGGACATGTCGTGGAAGGCGATCGACCGCTATTCGAAGGACTACATCGAGCTGCAGACGAAGGACAAGGTCAAGTTCTACAAGACGCCGGATGCGATCCTGCAGAAGCAGCTCGAGATCTTACGACCAGATCGTCGCGAAGAAGTCGGCGGACAATCCGCTGTTCAAGGAGATCATCGAGTCGCAGAAGGCATTCGCCGAGCGCGCGGTGACGCTGGGACCTCGACACCTACGTGAACCGGCGCATGGCTTACAACCACTACTTCGGATCCAAGAAGCCGGCGGCAAAGAAGGCCTGAAACAAATTCAGAGGCTCGCGGGCATCATCCGGATTTGACGGTCCGGGTGATGCCTCGTTTTTGAGATGGCTTGCGTGCGGAGTCGCCGCCGTCCATGGACACCCAGCGGTTTCTGAATAGAGTCGATCGCATCAGCACCTGGGCGGGCAAGCTTGCCGCCTGGCTGATCATCGGCCTGATGACGGTCGTCTGCGTCGAGGTCTTCAAACGCTATATCCTCAACGCGCCGACGGCGTTCATCTACGACATCAACAACATGCTGTACGGCACGCTGTTCATGATGTGCGGCGCCTACACGCTGGCGCAGAACGCGCATGTTCGCGGTGACTTTCTCTACAGCTCGATGCGGCCCCGGACCCAGGCCTCGCTCGACCTGGTGTTGTACCTCATGTTCTTTCATCCCTGGAATCCTCGGGCTGATGTACGCCGGCTACGACTACGCCGTTGGACTCGTGGCGCATCCGCGAGCACTCCAACGTCACCGCGGAAGGGACCGCCGGTTTATCAGTTCAAGGCGATCATCCCGATCGCCGGAACGCTGGTGATGCTCCAGGGGCTCGCCGAGATCATGCGCTGCGTCGTCTGCCTGAAGACCGGTCAATGGCCCGAGCGGCTGAAGGACGCCGAGGAAATCGACGTGGTCGAGCAGCAGCTCGCCACCAGCGACGTATGTCGACGCGGAATCGCCGCGAGCGGGCGATCGCGCATGTCCATGAAATCGACGACGCGGCGCGCCAGCGCGCATAGCGGCTGGCAAGCGGAGACGCGCGAAGCTATGAGCGATCCGGCACTCGGCCTGATGATGCTCACGCTCATCGTGATCGTGATCATGCTGGGCTTCCCGACCGCGTTCACTCTGATGGGGCTGGGCATGTTGTTCGGCTACATCGCGTTCTACGACCCGTCGCAGGCATGGTCGCAAAATCGGGTGTTCGACCTCATCGTCGAGCGCACCTACGGCGCGATGAACAACGAGTCGCTGATCTCGATACCGTTGTTCGTGCTCATGGGCTACGTCATGGAGCGCGGGGCGCTGGTCGACAAGATGTTCTACAGCATCCAGCTCGCGTTCCGCGGCGTTCCCGCATCGCTCGCGGTTGCCACCCTGATCGTGTGCACGTTCTGGGGCATCGCCAGCGGCACTCGTCGGCGCGGTGGTGGTGCTGATGGGCGTGATCGCCTTCAATCCGATGCTCAAAGCCGGTTACGACGTGAAGCTCGCCGTCGGGAGTGATCACCGCCGGCGGAACGCTCGGGCATCCTCATCCCACCGTCGGTGATGATCATCGTCTACGCCGCGGTCGCCGGCCAGTCCGTGGTCAAGCTCTACGCCTCGGCGATGTTCCCGGGGTTCTTCCTGTCGTTTCTGTACCTGGTCTACATCATCGGCTGGGCGCTGATCAATCCCAAGATCGCGCCGAAGACCGAAGCAGAAGATTCCGGTATCCGACTGGGTGCACAAATTCCAGACGGCCTATTCGCGCAACATGCTGCTCGGATTGTTTCGCGCGCTCGCGCGCGCCGGCAAGGCCGCCGGCATCGAAAGTCGGCGGGCGCCGGATGAATTACGCGGCGCTGTTGAAGAATCTGTTGGCTGCACTATTCCCGTTGATCCTTTGCGCAGTGACCTTGTGGGGCATCTGGTGGTACGTGGTCATCCATCCGATGGCCGACGTCGAGCCGATCAAACCGGGCGTGGCTGCGGTGCAGAAGCAAGCGCACGCCGGTGGTTCCTTCGGAGAAAGACGCGACGCAGGAAGAGAAGGTGCAGGAGCTCGGCACGGCCTCATCCGAGACCGAGGCGCCAGGAGCGCAGAAGGAAGCGGAAACGTTGCAGGAAATGGGTAGTCCCGAGCTTCTCAAGCAGGGCGCATCAACGCCCTCGGAAGCCGGACCGCCGCCCGAGTTTTATACCTACTTCTGGATCATCGTCGCGGCCACTGCTCTGATGTTGCTCTGGTACTACTGGAAAATGGAGGCCGAACAATTCGAGCTGCTCAAGCTCCTGATCTCGTCGGTGATGCCCTTGGGCATTCTTACGTTCGTGGTTCTCGCGGTGATTCTTTTCGGAATCACGACCGCGACCGAATCCGCTGCTATCGGCGCCGCCGGCGCGTTTCTAATGGGCTTCCAGGCGAGGACCCTCGACTGGGAGCGCATCAAGCAATCGGTGTTCCTGACCGCCAAGACCACCGCCATGGTGTGCTGGCTGTTCGTCGGCTCGGCGCTGTTCTCGGGAGTGTTCGCGATCCTCGGCGGTCAGCAGCTGGTCGAGCATTGGGTGCTGTCGTTCAACCTGACGCCGGTCCAGTTCATGATCCTGTCGCAGGCGATCATTTTCGTCCTCGGCTGGCCGCTGGAGTGGACCGAGATCATCGTGATTTTCGTGCCGATCTTCCTGCCCTTGCTCAAGCATTTCGATATCGATCCGATCCTCTGGGGCACGCTGGTGTTCGTCAACCTGCAGGCCGCGTTCCTGTCGCCGCCGGTCGCGATGTCGGCGTTTTACCTGAAGGGAGTCTCTCCGCCGCACGTCACGCTTGAACCAGATCTTCGCGGGGATGATGCCCTACATGCTGGTGGTCATTCTTTGCATGGTGATCATGTACGTGTGGCCGGGAATGACGCTGTGGCTGCCCAATTATCTCTACGGCGGCGGTTCCTGAGAAACACGCGCGCCGGCCAGCCAGCCAAAGTACAGCACGCCCAGCGTTACCGCAATGAACACTAAGGTGGTTGCCACGCGCGAGAGCTCCGCGAGTAGCGCAAGCGTCCCGCTCGAGAGGCCTACGAATGCAAGGCCGACAACGGGAAGCATCGGTGCGCCGCAGCCCATCACCGTGCATCCTCCCGTTGACACGCCAAGCACGCTCGCCAGCGCGCCCGAAGCGCCGCCACCGCGGCTGAACGTCGAGCTCCAGCCCGCAGTGGTCTCTTGCTGTCGATAGTGGAAGATGAGCGCAAAATAGAAGCCGAAAAGTATCGATAGAAGCAAGAATCGCAACAGGTCGCTCACCGTGACGGCGAATCCCCAGTCCACGCCGCCGAAGGCACTGTCTGCGCTGAACCAAAAAGCGCTAGGTTGGGAATAAATTCGAGTTTTTGCTGTATTGGCACGTCGCTGCGCAAGAGATACCGAGGAGTTCGGGCAGCCAGGCGTTGAAGGCAAAGTAATCGAGCGGCTTGCGCGCGATCGACAGCAGCGCGGGGGCAGAAACAGATCGAGTGCGAAGACGCCCGCCGCCACCGCGACAAATATCCCGGGCCTGGATCGCAACGCCCCGGCGATACCTCCGCCGAATCCGAGCTATTGCTTGCCGCATGATGTCGTCCCTAGGCGCGTCCGGGCCGGCGCGTCTTGTGATGCAGTGCAACGACGTGTTGTCAGCATAATGTCAGGTTGCCCTAGGCGATCGCGCGGCCGTCATCCGATGGCATTCCGCATCGACTTGACCCGGTTGTCGTATTATAGTTTGTCGGTACGTCGAGCGTGGACCGAGGCGGTCTACACGCTATTTTCCAGAATCTAGGAGGAGCAACATGGCTGCACAAATCGATCGAAGGGATTTCCTGAGGAGTCTTGGGGTCGGCACCGGGCTGACGCTAGGCGCCGCGGTTGGCTCCATTCCGCTGATCGGGATGGCCAACGCGCAGGCACCCAAAGGCAACATCCCGAGCACGCCTTACAAGATCGGGCACATGACATTCTTCACGGGCCCGGCAGCGGTGCTTGGCGAGCCGATGTACAAGGGTCAGATGCTGGCGGCCGAAGAGATCAACGCAACCGGCGGATTGCTCGGCAAGCGAAAGATCGAAGTGCTCAAAGCCGACGAGGCCGCCGGCGTCGACGGCAACGTCAAGGAGCTGCGCCGGCTGAAGCTGCAGGAGAAGATCGACTTCTTCTGCGGCATCACCTCGAGCGGCAATACGCCGGCGCTCGGGCCCGGTCGCCGAGGAGCTCGAAGGTCCTGACGATCTTCGTCGATGGCTGCACGGATTTCCTGTTCGACAAGGCCGTGCCGAATCCGCATTACATCTTCCGCATCACCAACATCCAGTCGGCCGACGGCGCAACTTGCGCGCTCGCGGTCGCCCAGACCTGGCCGGACGTGAAGAAGATCGCGCACATCCATCCCGATTATTCGTACGGCCGCAATGCCTTCGACCACTTCGGCATCATCATGAAGAAGCTGCTGCCAAAGTCGGAGGTCGTCTCCGAAGGCTGGCCGAAGCTCGGCACCACGGACTTCAGCTCGCACATCACCAAGGCGATCGCCGCCAAGCCCGATCTGCTGTGTCTCCTCGGTGTGGGGCGGTGACTATGTGGCGATGTACAAGCAGGCGCTGCAGTATGGGCTGTTCGAGAAGATGAAGTTCGCGACCACGCCTGGCGCTCGGCGTCGCGCCGCACGCCATCGGCAAGGATCATCCGGAAGGCGTCATCGCCGGCGTGCACGCGAACTACTCACTTCACTTATCCCGCGCGGCGACCTCTGGCCGCCGAACAAGACCTTCGTCGAAAAGTATTACGCGCGCTGGAAGGAGTATCCCAACTTCCAGGCCGAAGGCGCCTACACGGCGACCTACATGCTGAAGACGGCCATCGAGAAGGCAAACCGCTTCACCGGCGGTTGGCCGGACGACGATGCGATCATCAGTCAGCTCGAGGGCATGGGTTACTCGGGGCCTGCGGGATACGTGTACATCCGGCCGGACAATCACCAGGGCTACAAGGAAGCCATGACCGGGTTCAGCAAGAACGTTCCGGAATATCCGTTTCCGATCCTCGACCCGGACCGCATCATCACGCATCCCGATTCGCAACATCACCGCGCCTCCCGGGATGGCCGAAAGGAGAGCCGACGTCGACCTACACCTGGATCGATCAAGACCTGGCCGACTGTTAAGGCATAGGCTGGGGCCGGCTGCCCCGCCTTGACGCAGGAAGCCGCAGCAAGCATGCAGTCAGCGGGCGCCTAAGCGGCGCCCGCTCGTCTGCCATTAGCTCTGCGGCCCGTAGACGCGCACTCAGCACACGGTATCGCCGTCGCCAGGAGTTGCTCGTCGCAGCTCGTGGTTCTCGCTGCCGCGAACCGCGCAAGCCGGGCACGAATCGCCGTTCTACCCTCGTTCTATCCGCAGGAGATCCGGATCGAGACGCTCGACCCTGCGCTGCAGTCGCGGCCGGGTGGTCGAAGACGCGGGTTCATGCGTACATCGGAGATGATGCTATTCGGCGGCGGTCGGGTGCCTGCCGACGCCGCCGCTGCCGAGTCGCTGCACTCCTATCTGGTGCTCACGTTCGACGCCGTCTACGGCCACTACGCTGCCGCGAGCAGTAACGCGCAGTCCGCGATGCGCGGCCGCGGGCCGGGTTTTGCCGCGCATTGCGCCGGGTGGTGCGGGCTACGTCTTCCATCCGTATCCCGTTACGCCGTATCACGCGGATTACCTCGAACAGTTCGATCTCGCGCATGCGCGCGCAACAGCAGTACGCGGCTCAGGTCGACGACTCGACCGCTGGCCCCGGTCTGCGGATTCGCGCCACGGGCGTGTTGGCGGAGAAGCTCGTTCCTGCACCATTGAAAGCGGATGCGCGGTGAATGGGACGCCACGCTCGAGGAGATCGACGTGGACTCAGCTCGTCGAGCCGAGTTCGAGCGGACCCGTCGTCTGGGTCGGGACGCCTTGGATGAAGCAGGGCTGGCTCCAGGCGTATCGCCTGTACACCCAGCACTTTGTCGGAGGTACCGCGGGAATCTGGGCGGATAGCCGCCTACCGCCGGCTCGTGAGCGGCGAAGATCGTAACCTGACCGATCGCATCAACCTCGAGCGCGCGCTCGTTGCAAAGCTCGTCGCCGGCTGCGAGAGGGTCGTGGTCGGCTACACGCTGAGACGCGAGTATTTCAGCGCCGAATATTCGAACGGCGTTGAGAACGTCGGCTTCGACTCTCAGGCTGGATTGCAATCGCGGATTTTCACGCGCACCGTCAAGCTCAAGGACTTTCCATGGAACGGGTGGCTTGCGCCTCGGTTTAGCGACGAGCCCAAGCGCGGCGTGGAACCCCATTGCGGGCTTCAGCGACGCTTTTGGCCAGCTGCTGTGGCTCACCGTGAGCGATCCGGCGCTGCTGCCTGAACCCTACGGCGGAAGCTGGATCGCCAATCGCGTCAGCGTGAGCCCCGACCAGGCGCCCGGAGCGGTGGCAATTGCGCAAGGACGCAGTCAGGCCTGAAGCGGGAACCGGTCTGCTTCGTACGGTCGGCGCTGGCAAGACCGCGCAACAACGACTTCGTTACTCGGTCGGTGACCTCTGCATTTCACGATGGCACGACGACCGGCGTGGCCGACATACTCTACCCGTACATCTTCGCATTCCGCTGGGGTGTCGAGCGTCGCCGGGAATGAGCGGCAGCATTCGATCCGGCCATCGCCCGCTCGACCGCGCTCATGCGCGAATGGCTCGCGGGTTTCAAAGTGATTGGAGTGAAGACGCAGACCCGAGACTTCGGAAGCGATCTCCAGTTCAACTATCGGGTGCCCATAGTCGATGTCTACCTCAACCATCGATCGACAGATCCGTGGGAAGCGGCGGCGGTCGCGCCGCCCTGGTCCACGCTGCCATGGGAAGTCATCGTGCTCATGGAAGAATCTGTCGACGCGCGGCATCGCTGCGTTCTCGGAGAGTGAGGCGCAGCGCCGGGGCGTACCGTGGCTCGATCTGGTCCGCGACCGAACGACCGGCGAGCGTCTGGCCGCGCTGGTGGACGAGTTCCGCTTGCAGGCATACCGGCCTGCCGCGCTGAAAGAGCTCGTCACTCCGGAGGAGGCGCGGGTACGCTGGACGGCGCTCCGTGACTTCTATGCGCAGCATGGTCACTTCCTGGTCACCAACGGGCCTTACCGGCTGGATTCGTGGTCCGCCGCCGGCGTCGTGCTGCAGGTATTCCGCGATTTGAGCTATCCGCCAAGGCGTGGGGTCGTTCGACGAGTACGTAATCCCGCTGCAGAGCGTACGCGTCGAAAATCGAGGATCGTGGCGATCGCCTCGAGATCCGGGCCGATGTGGAGCGCAGTCTCCAAGTTCCAACGCAGCTACGAAATCGAACGCATAGCGCTCGGCCGCGCATCGAAGGATGCCGATCACCATGCATCGTCCGCAGTGCCGCTACGTGATTGTCAGGCCCGACGGCAAGTGTCGTGCGCGCAGGCATCAGCGCAGCTCCCGTAACACGGGGAGTTCGTGCTCGACCTGAAGGATCTGAAGGGCCGCCAGGGCTTTACACTGTCCTGATCGCATTGTACGTTGGAGGCAACAGCGTGAATGCGGAGGTGAAGGTCATCGAACACCGGGTCGCAGCCGGTATGCCGCGTAACGCGGCGCCAGCTCGAGGCCCGCCCGCAGCATCGTATCCCGACGGCATTGCAATAACTGCTAGAAAAACGAGTGTTCGCCATGGGTGTCTTCGTAATCCACGTTCTGAATGCGCTGCTGTACAGCTCCGTGCTCTTTCTGATCGCCGGCGGACTGAGCCTGATCTACGGCGTGATGCGCATCCTCAATCTCGCGCACGGAAACCTCTACGCGCTCGGCGCATTCGTCACGGCCTGGGCGATCGGTCTGGCGCTCGAAGCCGGCGCGCCGACCGCGTCTGCTGTTCCTGCTGCTGCCCGCCGGCGCGTTCGCAGCGGCGGTCGCCGGCGCGGTCATCGAACGCACGCTGCTGCGGCCGTTCTACAAGCGCCCCGAGGAATACCAGTTGCTCATGACATTCGGCCTGCTCATGATCCTCGAGGATTTGATCCGCCTCATCTGGGGACCGAATCCGCTCTCGGCGACCACCGTGTACGCGAGCGCTCGGCAGCATATCGATCGCCGGCGACCGTTATCCTGCGTACAACCTCGTGATCATCGCGGTGGGGATCATCGCGGCGGTGTTTCCTGTGGGCATTCATTTACCGAACTCGTTTCGGGATGCTCCTGCGCGCGACCTCGCAGGACAAGCGCATGGCCTCGGCGCTGGGCGTGAACGTCAATCGGATCTATATCCAGGCGTTCACGCTCGGCTGCTTCATGGCCGGGCTCGGCGGCGCCATCGTCGTGCCCAGCCAGTCGGCGGTGCTGGGCATGGGCGTCGATGCGCTGGTTCTCGCCTTCATCGTCGTCGTCATCGGCGGTCTCGGCAGCCTCGAGGGCGCGCTTGCCGGTGCGCTGATCGTGGGCGTGGTGCGCGAAGCCGGTATCACATGGTTCCCTGAGGTCGAGCTGGCGGTGCTCTACCTCATCGCCGCGCTCGTGCTGCTCGTTCGTCCCGCGGGACTCTTCGGTCGCGCATCGAACATGAACAAAACCTGCGGCCGTTCCCGCAGTTCGCGTCGCCGCTGGCGGATCCTGGCCTGGGTCGTTCCCGCCGCGTTGCTGCTGCTCGTTGCGCCGCTCGGTTATCGACCCGTTTCAGACGCTCGACGCTCACCTACGGCCTCATCGCCGCCATCGGGGCGCTCGGTTTCAATCTGCTGCTGGGCTACACAGGCTTGCTTTCGTTCGGCCACTCGGCGTTCTTCGGCGCTGGCGCCTACTACCGTGGCGTTTCATGGTCAAGTACCTGAAGATCGCGTCGATGGAGCTGTTCCTCGCCGGCTCCGTGCTCGTCTCCGCTCATTCTCTCGGTCCTGTTCGGTTACGTGTGCGTGCGTTACACGCGCATCTTCTTCGGCATCCTGACGCTCGCCCTTTCGCAAGTCTTGTGGAGCCTTGCGTTCAAGTTTTTCTGGGTGACCGGAGGTTACGGATGGCCTGCGAGTGCCGACGCCGACGCTGTTGGGAGCCGCGCCGACGCGACGACAAGATGGTATTTCTGGCGCACCGCTACTACTACTATGTGCTCGCCGTCTTCGCCCTCTGCGTGTTGCTCATGTGGGTGATCGTGCATTCGCCGTTCGGCAAAGCCGCTGCAGGCCATTCGCGACAACGAGATCCGCGCCGAGTTCATCGGCATCCAGATCCGCCGCTACAGGCTCATCGCGTTCGTGATCTCCGGCATTTTCACCGGCGTCGCGGGGGCGCTCTGGGCGCCGCTCAACGGACTCGCGAGCCCGGACGTTCTGGTGTGGACGTTCTCGGGCGAGATCGTCTTCATGACCGTGCTCGGGGGTTTCCGCACGTTTGTCGGACCGATCGTCGGCGCCATAGCGTTCACCTATCTCAAGACTTACGCGGTCGGATTCACCGTGTATTGGCAGTTGCTGCTGGGCGCGGTGCTGGTCGTGCTCGTTCTGGCGCTGCCGACGGGGATCATGGGTGCGCGTCGAGCGGCTCGCATCCAGGCTGAAAAGAGGAGGCTGAAATGAGCCTTCTCACGACACGGCTGCTGACAAAGTCCTTTGGCGAAAATCGCGCGGTGAATGCGGTCGACTTCAACGTGGAGCAAGGCGAAGTACTCGCGCTCATCGGCTCCAACGGTGCGGGCAAGACCACGCTCGTCAATCTCGTCAGCGGACTCATACGGCCGGACACCGGGCAGATCATCTTCGAAGACGAGGACGTCACCCGTCAGTCGTCCTATGAGCGCATCAAAGCCGGCATCGCGCGGAGCTTCCAGATCGTCAACCTGTTCGATCAGCTGAGCTGCTCGGACAACGTGGCGCTCTCCATCTTCTCGCGCGAAGGCAAGACCTGAAGCTGGCAACTCTGGCGAGCCGCGATAAAGTCGTGTGGGACGAAGCGCACGAGTGCTGCGCCGGTTCGACCTCGATCGCCATGCGGCGATTCCAGCCGGCGCGATCTCTCACGGCGAGCGCAAGCTGCTCGACGTCGCCGTCGCGTATGCACTGCGGCCCAAGCTGCTCTTCCTCGACGAGCCGACGAGCGGCGTGTCCACGCGCAGAAGGCGCCGATCATGGACATCGTCGCCTCGATCGTCCGGGCGGGCGGAATCACGGTGGTTATCATCGAGCACTGACATGGATATCGTCTTCCGCTATTCCAGAGCGCATCGTCGTCATGCACCAGGGGTCGATCCTCGCGGATGGCACCCCGGATGCAGATCCGCCAGAATGATGCGGTCACGACGACGCTCATCGGAACGCACCCGACCGGTGAAGCAGCATTCGCGAGCGCCGATGATGCTCGACGTTGATCGCATCGAGACCTACCGCGGGTCCGGTTCAGGTCCTTCGCGGCGTGTCGCTGCGCGTAGCGGAGCGGCGAGCCGGTTGTGCTGGTGGGACGAAACGGCGCCGGCAAAACCACCACCATCAAAAACGATCATGGGACTGCTCGCCGGCGCGTGCGGGACACGTCAGCTTTCAGGGCGATCGATCGCGACTCCGAGCAATACGTAAC
>ERZ1370068.2384-contig-1537_pt1 | contig 19010 bp, 24 predicted proteins | sample MGYA00561227_ERZ1370068 | MGnify/ENA primary metagenome ERZ1370068 (study PRJEB38410, sample SAMEA6850437) | metagenome | study: Metagenomic assessment of the ecological functions of the soil: analysis of the soil microbiota associated with the...
GTGTACTTCGTTCAGTTACGTATTGCTGGCGGACCCGCGCCGGCCGGAGTTCAACGTTCCCGCGGAACTGCATAACCTCGACTGCGTCGCCTACGAGAGCATCATGCTCGGCTTGTTCACGATGTTCCGCGGTGAGCGCACGGATCGCGAGAAGCCAAACGACATCTGCGTCGGCTACAGCCGCGACGGCTTTCACTGGGCGCGGCCGGATCGCCAGCGGTTCATCGCCGTGTCCGAACGGGTCGGGACTGGAACTGGGCGAACGTGCAGTCGGCGGGAGGGTGCTGCCTCGTGGTGGGCGATCGGCTGTACTTCTATGTCAGCGGCCGCCGCGGGGTCCCCGGCAGCAGCGACCCGGGCGTCTGCAGCACCGGCCTCGCGACACTCCGCCGAGATGGCTTTGTCTCGATGGAAGACAGCGACGATGGGCGCGGCATCCAACCGCAGCTGGCCCTGCCTCGGGAACGCTCGTCACGCGCCCGATCGTGTTCAACGGGCGCTTGCTGTTCGTGAACGCCAGGGTCGCCGGTGAGCTGCGCGTCGAGGTTCTCGACAAGGAGTGGCGGTGTGATGCGCCATGCACGGCCGCGCGCTGCGTGCCGCTCAAGGGCGATCGGACCAGGATGGGCGTGACGTGGGAGGGCGTGCGGGATCTGTCGCCGCTGAGCGGACGGGCCGGTGCGCTTCCGCTTCTCTCTTCAGCGCGGCGCGCTGTATCGCGTTCTGGGTCAGCCCGTCGGCATCTGGCGTGAGCCGCGGGTTTGTCGGTGCGGGAGGCCCGGCTTCGCCGGCGCCGCTCGATCTCAGACCTTTGCGAAGGCGCCGGTGGCTGCGCACCGGTTCCGATGCCACGACGACGAGCTCCTCGAGACCGAAGGTCAGGCGCGTGAGCGCAACGCCGTGGCGCGAGCAGAGCGCCCGGAGCTCGGTCAGCGGCTCGCCTTCCAGCCGTGCATCGCTGATGACCACACGATCGACGCCGCCCTGACCGATGAGGCTCCGCCAGCGCGCCAAAGGCGCCCAGCACGGGGAATCCGTGGACGCGGATCCCGATCTTTCGCCGGTCATCATCAATAAACCCCAGCAGCCGCACCGCCTCGCTGCCGTTCTGGAGCTCGCGCATGACGAGATTGGCGCCGTCGCCGGCTCCGTAGATGACGACGCGGCGGCCGGACTGCCGTTTGCGGAGTGATGTACCGCCGACCAGGCGGAACGACGCGCGCGACAGCGTCACCGCCAGCAGCAGCAGCACGCTGTAGATCACGAACACCGAGCGCGAGTAGCTGAAGAACTGGTGGGCGTAGAGGATGATCACCTGCGCGCCGACCACGCCGAGGAAGACGCCCTTGGCCACGACCACGGTGTCCATCATCCCGAAGTAGCGCCACGTGCCGCGGTATACGCCGACGACGAAGAACGCCACCATCTGCGTCGCCAGCGACCAGCGGCAGCAGGCGCGAGAAGATCGCGAAGTTCTTCATGAAGTCTTCGGGATCTTCGAAGCGCAGCTTGTAGGCGGCGTAGTACGCAGATGGCGACGAGGCAGAAATCGAGCAGCACCTCCGCCACGCGTCGCTTGTGCATGAAGTCGATCGACGATCGGCGTCAGCCGATGCTCCCGGACGCGCTCGTCGTTCTCGTCGTAGACGCGAATCCCCGCGAGATAGGCGGCAAACAGCGCCATCCCGACCAGGAAGATCAGGCGCGGCGAGCGACACCCAGCTGCGGTTCAGGTAGTCGACCGCGACGCCGATCGCGCCGCCGATCGCCGCAAACAGCCACAGCACGGCCACCGCCCGGCGCTCGGACAGTCCGATCGCCACCAGCCGGTGCGACGAGTGATCGCGCCCGCCTTGCGCGGCCGATCGACCGGAGAGGAGCCGCGACACGGTCACCAGCGTCGTGTCGAAGATCGGAATCATCAAGCACGAGGAGCGGCGCCGCGACGATGGACAGGGATGTCGGAACGGCCCGCGCCTTGCGTGCGCGGAGCTCAGCGTCACCGCCGCGAAGCTGAAGCCGAGCAGCAGCGAACCGCTGTCGCCCATGAAGATCGACGCAGGGTTGATGTTGTAGACGAGGAAGCCGCCGGTGGCGCCGAGCAGCAGCGCGAGGAACCGGACGTCGGCAGAACGCAGTGCCTGACGATCCTGGCAGCAGGTCGATGAGGAGCGCGGCGCCGACGATCAGGGCAATGCCGGCGCACAGCCCGTCCATGTTGTCGAGCAGGTTGAACGCGTTCGTCATGCCGACCACCCAGACCAGCGTGAGCAGGCTGTCGATGCGTGACCGAATGGACCCAGTTCAGCCGGTAGTCGAAGAACAGCAGCACCGATGCCGAGCGCGATCTGAACGATGAGCTTCGTCGAGGGCTTGAGGTTGACGAGGTCGTCGATCAGACCGGTGAGAAACATCAGCAGGGCGCAGCCATGCAGGACCGGCACCTGACTGCCGAGGCCGAACACCGCGGCGCCCGTGAACAGGGATAGACCAATGGCGACGCCGCCGAGCAGCGCGACCGGCTGGCGATGCCAGCGATCCTCACGCGGGTGGGCGACTCGGCCCATGCGCGTCGCCAGCAACCGGCACAGGGGCACCAACGCCAGCGACAGGCCCAGGGCCAACAGGAACGGTTTAGCCACGGCGCATCATCAGGTGAAATCGATCACGATATGGTAACCCGGACGCGGCTCAGTGCGCCCAGCCGGCATTTGAGCAGCGTGTAGATGGCATCGACGCCGTCGATCCAGCGGATTTTCTTGCCTTCGTCCTCTGCGCCTCGGCTTGTAGCCGATCGGCACTTCGACGATACGGATGCCGGCCATCAGCACTCTCGCGGTCAGCTTCGGGCTCGAAGTCGAAGCCGACGCAGCGGAGGCGGACGCGCTCGATGACCTCACGTCTGGAACACCTTGTAGGCGGTTTCCATGTCGGTGAGCCGCCCGCCGAACAGGATGTTGGTCAGCGCCGTCAGAAAACGGTTGGCGAGCCGGCGGCGCAGCGCGACGCGATCGCTGGGATCGAGGAAGCGCGAACCGTAGACGACATCGGCGCGGCCGTCGAGAATCGGCGCGAGCAAACGGCCGTACTCGTTCGGATCGAGCTCCAGATCCGCGTCCTGGACCAGCAGAATTTCGCCCGTGGCGAATGCCAGTCCGAGCCGCACGGCGGCACCCTTTGCCGAGGTTGATCGGGCTGTGGTAGCTCTTCACGCGGGGATCGTTGATCCAGGGACTGGCGGCGATCGCGCCGCTGCGTGCCATCGCTCGATCCGTCGTTGGCGATGATGACCTCCCGCTCGAGATCGCCGAGGTCTACCGTCCAGACGCGCTCGATCACTTCCGCGATCGTCTGCTCCTCGTTGTAGACGGGGATGATGATGGACACCTTCATGCGGCGGAGACGGCGAACCCTGCAAGATATGATATGTGACGACCCCGATGCGATTGCGTGACCGGATATCCGGCAGCCCGGCGGCCGTCTACGCTGCCTGCCTGTGCTCGCTCGCAATCGCGCTCGTGTTCATCTTCATCAGAGCGCCGCACCCATGGGGCTGGGAAGGCCTCGATCATTACCACGACCTCGGGCTGCTGCTCGCGCGCGGAGAGTCGTTTCCCACGACCGACGTGCCGTGGGGCTACGCCTACTTTCTGGCCCCATTCTACCGGCTGTTCGGCGATCGGCCGTGGATTCCCCTGGTCGCACAGGCGCTGCTCAACGGACTGCTGCCGTGGCTGGTCTACGCCTACGCTCGCACCGAGTTCGACGAGCGCACCGCCGGCGTCGCGGCGGTGCTGACCGGCATCTTCTCGTTCAACACGGTCTACGTGTCGACGCAATCGTCCGATTCGGTCTGCACCGTCCTGTTCATGGCGGCGATCGTGACATTTGTCCGCGGCCGGCGCCCCGGCGAATCGCGCTGGCTGGCACTCAGTGGTCTGCTCGCCGGTATCGCCGCCCAGTTTCGCCCCAACCTGCTGTTGGTGCCGCTGCTGATGGCCGGCGTGCTGGTCTTCGCGCCGCCGCGTGTGCCGCAGCGTTTGCGCCAGAGCGTGGCACTGCTCGCCATGTCGGGACTGGTCCTGATGCCCTGGATCGTCCGCAACTTTCGCCTGACCGGCGAGATCATCCCGACCAGCACTCATGGCGGCGTGCAGCTGTGGTACGGCACGCTGCAGACCGGACCGTATCTTCAAAGCCGCGCTCACAACCCGCGCTCGATCTTCGAAGCGCCGGTGTTCGACTATACGAGCCTCGATGACGTGCCGCTGATCGTCGAGGCACAGTCGAAGCCGTGCGCCAACGCGCTGCCGACTGGAGCGACCCTCACGTATTGGTCCGACCGCGACGCCACCCGCGCACGGTGGCGCCCGCCGCCGGAACGCCTGGCCAGCATGTCTTCGAGATTGCGCCGCCTGGGACTGATGCCGTCATCTACTACGAGTTCACCACCCGCTGGGAGGCTGACCACGATCCACCGGTCCAGGACACGCCTGCCGCCGGAGCGCGGACGCCCTTCAGTAATTTCGTCAACCACGATCATCTCGGCGATCTGGACGCGCACGGCGATGTGCTCGACGTCTTCGACATCGTCCGCCTGGCGCGACACGAGGCGTGGAACGAACCGCTGCCGTTTGCGGACAGGCTGCGGGCCGTCGGCGCCGGCGATGTCCGGACCGCGGTCAGACGCTTGATGCTCCGGAACGGGGTGCCGCAGGCCTCCGTCATTGATGTCACGAACACCGAGAGCGACATTCGAATTACCTTCGACGATCGCGTCGACCATGACCATTCCACGGATGTGGCATGGTCGAATCACGGACATCGCGCTGGCCGGAAATCTGGCGGGAGCCGTGTTGTCCTCGACCGTCTCACTGGCGGCGATCGAGACCGAGCTCACAGGCGAACGCCCTTCCCATGGCGCCGTCTGCGCCGAGCTCGAAGGCGTGCGGGTGAACCAGGTGTTCTACCGGCGCGAGCCGCACTTGATGCAGCGGTATTCGGCCCTGGCGTTCGACAATATCCGTCGAGCGCCGCTCGCCTTCGTAACGGCGTCGGTGTATCGGGCCGTGCGTGTGTTCGTCATCTCCGGGCACCAGCGATCGGCAGACGGCGCAGCAGTTTGCCTCGAGCGGTGCGGTCTACGCGGCCGCAACGCTCGCGTCGACCGTCTACCTGGCTCCTGCTGATCGTCGGCATCTTCTGTTCGTGGTGGAAGGGCGACCGCTACGTGCTGCCGCTGCTGCTGATCCTGTACGTGCCCGCGACCATCGCACCGGTGCTGACGAACATGCGTTATAGCGTCACCGTGCAGCCGCTGATCTTCGTCTTCATCGCGAGGGCGCTGACGACGTTCCGGCGGCCACGACGGGAGCTGGAGTGGGAGGCGGCAGCAGGCGCGAGCGGAGATACTCGAACAGCACGTCCGCTTTGACGACGTTGGCGTTCCCGATTGCGTGCGCGCTGGCATTGGGCATCTGCGACGGGCGCATGTGCAGGAAGGCGTCGTAGCAGCTCACCGCCGGGGCGCCGTCGCCAAGGATGCGCAAGTAGAAAGCGTCGATCGCGCGCGAGCCGCCGTCGTAGAACACGTCGCCGTCCGGGCAAATGGGCGGGACGTCATTGACGAAAAACAGGATTTGTATCTGTCCGCTTCGGTTCAACTGCTGAAAGCCGCGGACGGCATTCAGCCATTCGGCGTAGCCGGTCCCCTGCTCCATCGCCGGAACCAGCCCGGGGTTCGGCTTCATGCCGTAGATGCAGTTGACGCGCCCGACTTCTTCATCGCTGAGTCGAGTGAACGGTGTGAGCTGCTGTTCCGGGCGCGCGCTGGCATCCGAGGACGCCGCCAGCACCGACTCCTCGGTATCGAGGTGCTCGAGGCGGCGCTGGTATCGTTCCCGCCGGAGAAGCGCCACACCAGGCTCAAATAGATCTCTCTTGTAGAGCTCCAGCGAGTAGAGATGGCGCCGTGCGAGTGACAGCGCCTCGGTCGAGACGACGCGAACGCGCGTCGGGGCTCGGACCGGCTGATTGTCGGTGAGGTCGTTCTCGAAGAACCCGACAATGACGAGATCGGGCTGAAAGGTCCCTCCGACCTCGAGCAGGTGCGCCAGTTCCTGGCTGGTGTTGTAGCCCGGGCACGGCGGCGTTCCAGACTTGCCAATCGACCTCGGGCCGCCACGCTCTGAGCCGTGCCTCGAGCAGTTCCGGATAGGTGTGCACGGAGCCGTGGCCGAACGTCACGGAGTCGCCGAGCACGAGAATCCGGAACGTGTTGGGGCTCTTTGCCAGGGCGTATTCACGCGCATCGCGCAGCTCGAGGCTGTTGATGTGCACCGGCACGCCGGCGAACCACCCGTCGTAGCCGGCAGCCAGACGCTGACCGCGGGCGGCGTCCGGACAGAAAGAATCCCGGTCGCCCCTTGCGTGGATCCCAGGTCAGTCGCACCCAGGCCTCGATGCCCGCGACCAGGACGAGACCGGCGACGGCAACCGCCGGCACGGTGATCGTCGAGCAGCTTGCGCCAACCGGCTCACAGCCATCCGCGGCGCCAGCAGTCCGAGGATCGCGAGGTATTCCTGGATGATGCCGCGCACCTGTTCGAGGTTCGCGCCGCGTCCGTGATCGTAGAACTGGCTCTGTTGCACCGGCGTCGGCACGACCTCGACCTCCGGCGCCTGCTTCTTCCACACCATCAACGCACGCCGCATGTGGTACGGAGAGCTGACGAGCAGGATCCGCGTCCAGCGGCGGTCGCGCAGGATCTCGTCCACGAATTTCACGTTCTGATAGGTGTTGGTCGCATGCTGCTCGAGCATGATCGCCGAGTCGGGCACGCCCTGATCGATCGGCCATCGCGCGCATCACGTCCGGCCTCGTGGAAGCTGTAGACGTAGCCGGACGACAGGATCAGCACCGGCGCATATTTCGGCTCGATACAGCTCGACCGCCCTGCCGAGCCGCTCCTGCGCGCCGCCGCCGGCCTTGCCGGATTCGCCGACGCCGCCGGCGAAGACGACAATCGCGTCGGCCTGCGTCGGCGGCGCTTTCGACAAACAGCGGCCGTGCGCTCCACCACAGAAGATTGGTGTTGAACACCAGCAGATAGACGGCGGCCAGGCCAGATCACCGCCCGCGCGATGCGCGTGCGGGTGCGGCGGTAGACGCGCCGCAGCGTCTCGTCCCAGCGCTGGCTGGTGCGCCGCGCCGCTCGATCGCCTTCGTCGATGAGCGCTTGCATCGACGGCGATCCGGCTCTGCCAGCTGTTGGCGTGAGCGACCGCGACGCGCGCGCTCGACCTGCGGTGGTCCGAGCGTAGGCGAGCGCGTCGCGGATCGCCGTCGCAGAATGCGTGCGGCGTCGCCGGCGACCGCAACGATCGTCCCCGTGCTCGGCGTTGAACCGGCGGATCTCCGGCAGATCGGTGGCCACCACCGGAATGCCCATCGCCAGGTACTCGTTCAGCTTGGTCGGATAGACGTTCGCGGTGTACTCGGTCAGCCGGTAGGGCACGATGCCGACGTCGAACCCTTTCACGTAGCGCGGCAGCTCCTGATGCTGCGCGCATACCCGAGCAGGTGGATGTTCGGGCAGCTGCCGCAGCCTGGCGACGTCGGTCTGCTCCGGACCGACGAGCGCGAACGTCGCGTCCGGCATGCCGCCGCGGCCACGCCGACGAGGAGATCCTGATCGATCCACTGATGGAGGCCGCCGACGTAGCCGATGACCGGCCGCTTCAGCGCCAGCCAGGTCCGCCGGGCGCGCGTCAGCGCCGCGACGCGCACGGCATCGAAGCGCTCGAGGCTGACGCCGAACGGGAACAGGTGCACGCGATCGCTGAAGCGCGCGCGCCCGCTCGACGCAGCCGCTCGGAGGTGACGAAGACCAGATCGGCGTCCTTGAACAGCCGCTCCTCGCTCGCGACAATCCGCTTCGCGCCCGGCGAGCTCGACGCGAAGTCGTCGATGCAGTAGTAGATCGTCAGGCTGCGGATCGATCGCCGCCGAGCAGATCGCGGGCGAGCGGCGTCGGGAGGAACGTCCAGGCGATCGGCTGAAAGAACCCGGTCGCGCGCATCCACCGCCGGATCGCCCGCATCAGCACGAACCGGTTGATCCAGCGCGACGGGCGCAGGTACGGCCACGGCAGCACGCAGCGGCGAGTAGACGAACAGGTTCGGCCGCTCCTGGCGGAAGCCCTTGGTGCCGCGCCACCAGTTCTGCATCCGCTGGCGCACGCGCGGCAGATCGCGCATGTTGAGGCGCGCGGACACCGGTGTTCTCGACGAAGAGCACGCGGTGTCCGCTCGGCGGCGAGGCGCGACATGATCTCCTGATGCCCCTGCCAGATGAAGTCCCAGTCGATCGACGAGATGCAGACGATGTCAGGTTTTCGTTCCATGGCTGACATCAGGGCTGCGGCCTCGACAACGCGTCATCGGGAAGGGCATCGGCAATCGCGCGGGACAGGATCTCGTACCCCTGCCGGCTGCGAAAGTGCACATCGTCGGTAAAGAGGGGCGCCGCGATGCCGTTGTAGATCGGCCGCGCGTCGAGGAAGCGCGACGCCGTCCTCTCTGCCACGTCGGCCAGCGCCGTGCGCGGCATGGTCGTACAGCGCGCGCATGGCATTGTCGCGGTAGGCGTAGGCGGTGAACGCCCGTTCCTCCGGCGCCAGCGGATCCTCGAAGCTCACGAACGGCTGGAGCACCATCAGCCTGGACGATCCCAGACCTCGCGCCACGACGTTGATCGCGTGCAGTGCGCTCATGTACACCGGGATCGCATCCGCGTAGGCGGTCCAGTCGCCGACGCTGCGGCGGGCCTGGAACCTGGCCACGGCGTTGTAGGCCTGCGACCGCGAGAGCAGCCACGCGAAGGGCGCCGCCATCGGGTGGGTCAAATAGGTTCGGTAGGTGCCATCAAGGAAGAAGCGGCCTGGCGCCGGGACACGAAGACGGTGCTCGAGGTCGTTCTGGCCGTCGAGCGACACGACGGCGACGGGCCGGAGCGTTGGGCCCCACATCGACGCGACCACGACCTCCCGTCGCGCCTCGTAGCCGCCGAAGGCCGCGTTGACCACGCGCACAGATTTACGAAATCGCTTTCTCAACGCCTCCTCGAGGACCTCCGGCGCCAGCCCTTCGGCGGTGGAGCCGCCCACCAGCAGCACGGCCGGCAGGCCGTCGCGCGGGACCGCGGCGAACCGCGCATCCCAGCCCGGCCCGTACATGACGAACGGCTCGTAATCCAGATTGAGCGTGCGCTCCTGGAGTCCGGCGGTGGCCGAACCGCGGCTGAAGAAAAGGATGACGCGGCGGCGATCTCCGCGGCGAGGAGCAGCGCCGCGAGCACGGCCAGGTTGATGACCACCAGCCGCGCGATCGAAGCACGCGGCTCGCGCGTTGACGCTCTTCCGTCCATCAGGTTGTCGACAGTTCCTGATAGGCCGCGAGCCACAGCGCCGCCGTTTTCTCGATCGAATACCGCTCGAGAACCGTATCCGCGCGCGGCGCCCCCAGGCGCGCCGCGACGTCGGCATCGGTCAGCAGCCGCTGCAGCGACGCCGTCATACCCGCTTCATCGTCGGGCTCAATCAGCAGTCCGTTGACGTGATCGTCGATCAACCCGTCGGTCGAGCCCTCGAGACGTGTCGCCACACACGGCAGGCCGGAAGACATCGCTTCGATCAACGCGATCGGCAGCCCTTCTCGAATGGACGGCAGCACGTAGGCAGTCGGCGGCGCGGAAGTATTTCTCGATCGCGGACGTGGACTCGACGAAGAACACGCGATCGGCGACGCCGTCCTGCCGCCGCCTGGGCCCGAATCGCTGGCGCCAGCTCGGAGTCGATCTCCTCGTGAACGGACCGCGTTGCGCCAATCATGACGAGCCCGATCTGCGCGCCGCTCGATGTCACTGCCATCCGTGACCATGCACGGTACAGGAGCTGCGGACGTTTGTCTCGTGAGAAGAACCCGACGAACAGGACGAGCGCCAGATCGGAGGAAGGCCGAGCTCACGACGAAGCGCCGCGCGCTCGCCGCGCGCCGGCGGACGAAATCGATTGGTGTCGACCGAATTGCAAAGCTGCCGGAGCCGCGACGGCCGGAAGGCCGGCGGCCAGGTAGGCGCGGGACAACCCAGGACTGACGCTGAGGTAGAGGTCGGCGCTGGCGATAGGCCCAGAACGCCGCGGCTCCTGCCGCCTGCGCCGCTGGCGGCTCGTCGTGCACGCCGGTCTGCAGCGTCAGCACGAAGCGCTTCTTCGAGCAACCGGCTCAACGCCGCAAGCAGAACCGCTTTGCGTGAGAAGCCGTGGAGGTTGACGATGTCGAACCGCGCCGACAAGCCGGCGAACGGCGGCGGCCACGCGCGCGGCAGCTGTGAACTTCGAGAACCGGCTCTGCACGTCCACGAACACGCGGCGAATCGGAATCCCGTCCTCGTCCGACGACGCGCCGGCAGCGACGGATCGGCCGGACGTGGTCAGGACGGAGAAGTCCGCGCGGCCGCGAAGCGCGCGGATCGACGGTGCGCGCCTGCAGCCCGCCGCCGCTGGTCTCCGGATAGTAGGCGCCCGTCACCATCAGCACGCGCGGCTTCACGTGACACCGTGCCAGGATGTCCGCGAACGCGCCGGTCGTGCGGCGAATGTCGTGCTCCGCCGTCACGGTGTCGTGCATCGGCGACGGCGCCAAGCCGGCCGGTCTGCTTTGCAGATCGAGCAGCGCCTCGATCTGCCCGGCGATCGCCGCCTCGTCGTCGGGCGCCACCACCGGATAGCCGAGCCGCCGAATGAGATCAGCTGACGCGCCACGGAGTGGCGTCAAGCCGAGAATCGGCCGCCGGAGCGGCAGATAGTCGATGAGCTTGCTCGGCAGGAACAGGCTGTCGTCCGCCGGCGCGTCGATGACGAGCAGCAACATCGGCCGCGGCCGTTTGCACGCGCGCTTTCGAGCGGATGGCACGCCTTCCGGTGAACTCGACGATGCCGGTCCAGCCCCAGCTGTCGCTCAGCCAGCCGGTGCGCTGGAACGATGGGACCGACGAAGCGTCACCTGGAGCTCGACGAGCCAGTGGACGGCGTTGCGCCAGCGTCGCGAGCGCGCGCAGCATCGGCTCGGGAGTCCGGATGCCGTCGTAGAACCGGCCGGCATGCACCAGATAGCTCATCGCCGGTCGCGGTCGACTCCTGCGGTGCCGTCGATGACTCGGCGCGATCGAATCCGTGAGGCACGACGTGCACCTTCGATCGCCACGGCGGCGGGTATTTCGCCATCACCCGATCGGCGGTCTGCGAGTTCACGAACACGATCGCGCGTGGCGCGTGTCGAATGACGTCGCGCTTCCATGCGGCTCCAGATGACGCCGCTGCCATGGGCGGCCCGTGCAGATACGGACTGTCGGTCCACGGATCGCTGAAATGGGCAGTCCACGGAAGCCCGGTGGCCCGATGGACGCGAAGACCGATCAGATGATCCGACCACGGTTGCGCGAACGAGACCAGCGCATCGAAGCGCTGGCGGGCAGTCGAGGCGCGCGCCGCGCGTGCCGCGGCGCCAATCCATACCCACTTCTCGTCCGGCAGCAGCTTGAGCGGCGGCACGATTCGCCACAGCGCGCGGAACAGCGCCCGCTCTTCGAGCGACGGCACCGGCACGAGCGTGACGCCGTCGGGCGTCCGTAGCCGCGCCGCGAGATCGGCGATCCTGGTTGTAGCGCGACGAGCGCGGACCGAAGCAGACCACCGACGATTCCCACGCCGAGCGGCACGAGATGCTTCAGCGGTTCGGCTCACCTGCACCGCGCGCGGCCCGGACAGCGGCGGCATGTCCCAGCAGATCGCGAGCAGGCGCTTCGCCGTCATGCGGCGCTGGCGTGGACGCGGGCGTCCAGCGCGTCGAGCGTCCGTTGCACGTGGGCGTGCCACGTGTGATGGGCAGCAGCGCCTCGCGCCGCGCCGCCGCGCCAGCGCACCGCGCAGCGCCGGATCGCGCACCAGGCGCTCCATCCCGTCGGCCAGCGCATCGGCATCGGCCGGCGGCACGAGCCACGCCGGTCTCGCCGTGGCGCAGCACTTCGCCAATCTGATCGAGATCCGACGCGACGATCCCCTGCCCATCGCCATGTACTCGAACAGCTTGGTGCGGCGATCCGAAAAACGGCGATCCGTCCGCGTTCGGGACGTGAGGCGACGACCAGGATGTCGCAGGCGGCCAGATACGCCGGGCCTTCCTCCTGCGCGACCAGGCCCGTGAAAATGACGGTCGTCGCCGAACCCGGCCGCGTCGATGACGCGCGCGCTGCCCGCCAGCTCCGGTCCGGCGCCGATCATCGAGCAGGCGCGACGAATCGCGATGCTCAGCGATGACGCTCGAGCAGCGCCGACGAACGCCCGCGCCAGAACGACGGCGCCGTGCCAGGGCTGAAACGTCGAGATGAATCCGAGCACGGTGCGGTCCGTCGAGCGCGAATCGGCGGCGAATGACGCCGCCGTCGATCGATCGGGTAGTGTATCGAGCAGGATCCACGGCATTCGGGATTGACGAGCACGCGGTCCGTGCGTCCACGTGCCGATCGACCAGCTCGTCGCGCATCGCGCGGCTGACCACGACGATCAGATCGGCGCGCGTTGAGGTTGAGCAGCTCGATCCGCGACGGCGATGTCCTCGTACTTCAGCCGGCGCCCCCAATGTCGGCTCATCCAGATCTCCGATCCGTTGTACTCGAGGACGAACGGCACGCCGAGGCGCTGGGCGAGCCGCAGGCCGGCGTAGTTGTTCAGGCTGTAGCGCTGGTAGACGAACGAAACCGGGCGGCCGTCGACGCGCGCGCAGCGTCTCGTCGACAAACACCGCGTTCAGCACCGAAGCGTGGGCAGCTCGCTGAAATTCCAGAAGCGCTCGGCACGGCGACATGGTGCACCTCGACGTCAGGACCGCACCGTCGGCACCGGCGCGGTCGTCATCAGAATCGGCGGTCCGCCGCTGGCGAGCTCGTTCAGCACGCCGGCGATGTGGCCGACGGACCCGCCGGCGCCGAACACCGAAGCTAAGATCGGTGCGCAGATACAGCGGGACGGCGTTGCGGTTCCAGCGATGGCGCGCGGCGACCGCACCGGCGATCGCCTCTGCGTGCCTGCACTTCGCGCGTGACCTGACGCAGCAGCGCATCCTTCGCCAGCACCTCGCCCGCCAGCTGCCAGGACCAGCGCGCGAGCAGCGCCGCCGGTGAGATCGCGCTCGCATCCCTCGGCGTCGACGATGTAGCAGCGATCGCGCGCCATCAGCCGGAGCGCCCACGCCGAGCATCGGCCGCCCGGACGTCGAAAGCCGCTCCGTCATGCAGCCGCGCGACGTGTGATAGCGCCCAGACGCTTCGCAGCGCCCTCCCGCTCAGCACCGCACGCGCGGAGCTCATCGTCGGACATCACGACTTCGCCGGGTTCCGCGCGCGGCAAGGGCAGTCCGCTTCTGATGACGGTCAACCGACTGTCGTGCATGCGATCAGCGGGTGCCTCGTCCAGTGCGCCCGTTTCGAACGACGTCACCGGACCGCCACGCGGCGTTCCCCGGTTTCGCTGCGGTCGCCGTGGACTCGTCGCTGCGCTGCCTGCAGCAGGTACTCGAGCGATGGCAGCGGCTCCACGACGAAGAACATCTGAGTACGAGAACAGACCGCGCCAGACCCGCACCAGCCCGTTGTTGATCAGCACGCGATGCCGTGCGGCCAACGACGCCGTCGCCTGAGCACCAGCGGCGAACGGGCCCGGAATGCCGCGCGTTCTCGACGACGCGAAACCCGCCCTGCTCGAACAAACGCCGGAACGATTCGAACGTGAACAGACGCGCGTGCGTCAGGTCGAGAATGCCGCGCTTGCCGTAGTTGAACTGGCCGATCAGCAGCATCAGCCGGTTGATGAAGAACCCGATGTTGGCGGTGCTGACCAGCAGCTGTCGTGGTCGGCGCCAGCGTCGAGCGCGTCGCGCAGCTGCTCGACGAAGCGCTTCGGGCGACGACGAGGTGCTCGATCACGTCGAGGAGCAGCACGTAGTCGTAGTCGCCGAAAGTCAACGGCGGCAGGCCGTCGTTGAGATCGTGACGGATGAAGGCATCCAGCTCCACGCCCGGCCGAGCGGATACCGGTCGACGCCGGTCACGCGGCAGCCGCGCCGCTGGCGGAGCAGCGTCGCGCCGACGTAGCCGCCGGCACAGCCCAGATCGAGCACGCGCGCGCCCGCCGGAACGAGTTCCGAGCGCCGCGCTGTGCGGGCTCGCGTAATCGAGCTTCGGCTCGATAGTGCGCGTTCTCGGCTGGCGCCGGCGTCGCAGTCGAAGCGGCGATCGTAGAACAGGCCCAGCTGCTGCGAGCGCGCCACCAGCACCGCCTTCGTGACGTCCCAGGCGTACTTGAGGCCGTTCACGCGGCAGATCTCGTCGCCGTAGTAGGTCGGGATCGGCAGCTCGCTTGATCCGCATGCCGCGCGAGCATCAACTGGATGATGATCTCGGTGTCGAAGTGAAAATCGTTCGTGTTCAGCGCGAACGGAATCTTCTTCAGAGCGCGGCCACCGAGTAGACGCGGTAGCCCGAGTGGAACTCGCTGAGCGACGACGTCCAGCATGCGGTTCTGAAACCCGGTCAGGATCTCGGTTGCCGACGAACTTGTAGAGCGGCATGCCGCCGCTGCAGCGCGCCGCCCTTTTCGAGCATCCGCGATCCGAACACCGCGTCGGCCTCGCCGTCGCGCAGCGGACGGACCAGATCGGGCAGGCACTCCGGCGCGTACTGACCGTCGCCGTGCACCAGCGCGACGAAGTCGAAGCCCCGCTCGATCGCGAAGTGGTAGCCGATCTTCTGGTTGCCGCCGTACCCTGGTTCACCGGGTTGAACAGGACATGCACCGGGAATGGGATACGCGCTTCTCGCTGCGTCCGCGGCTCTTCTCGAAGGTGCGCGTCCTGCGACGAATCGTCGAGCACCAGCACCTCGACGTCGTATTCCTCGGCGAGGCGCGCGCGGCACGCGCGCCAGCACCGCAGCCGATGTTGTTCTCCGGCGTTGTAGGCGACGATCAGCACGAGGAGTCTCGGTTTCGTCATCACGCACTCGGAAGGAACCTGATCGTCAGCGCGCCAGCCGGCGCGTCGAGCCGAGATCGTGCCGACGAAGCGCGCCCGATCGCAGTAGAAGCACTGCCTCGAGGCCGCCGATGAAGAGGACGAGCAGCGTGACCTCCGACACGTTCTCGATACGCGAGAGCCGACGAAGTAGAAGACGCACGTCAGGCCGACGTAGATGGCATGCACTCCCGGCAGCCGCGATACGCCGAGCAGCCGTTTCTCTCCACCGCGCAAAATCATCGCGACGAAGCTCGACAGACGCACAGCGAGTCGTAGCGTCCGGTTCGAGACCGACAGGAACGACCGCACGCTGGTCTGCGTGGCTGCCGGTCAGCGGATTCCTTCAGCCGTGCGAAGAACGATCGGATCACAAAGCGCGCGATCGTTCTTCCACATCGAGAACCACTCCTGCTTCGCCGCCTGGTCGTGCGACGAAATAGTCTCCGATCTGAACGGCACGCCATACGCTTCTGCCGCGTCAGTTCAAAGACGGACTCGTCCTTGCCGTCGAGACCATACGGGTTCGGGTAATATCCGAGCCCGACCAGCGCGACGTGCCACGACCGCGCGCGTGGTGAACGTCAACTGCCCTCGCGCCAGCGGACGACCGCACCACCTGCGGCGCGCGACAATCGCGCAAACGCGACGATCAGGCACGAGCAGCTTCTTTCGAAGCACTGGCGCTGGACGCGGCCACCACGCAGCAGGAACAGCGAGAGCGGCCACCACGAGCCGCGCAGCCACACGCCGACATCCCAGCGCCAGACCGGCGAGCCGTCAACCAGCGCGCGGCTCTCGGCGGGACGGCGATACGCAGGCAGCATGCGCACCGAACACGACGAAACGTCAGCGGGATGTCCCAGTAGTAGTAGAACGGCAAACGACACGAGATCGAAGAACGCCTGGTTCGACGCAGTACAGAGTACGCCGCGACCAGTCCGAGGGCGATGATTCCACTGCGAGAACAGGAAGAAGACGAACAGCCATCAGTGCCGCATCGACCACGAGCTGCAGCGCCAGAGCGCGCGAAGGTGATTGTCGGGCAGCGCCGGAAACGCGAGCCGCGCGGCTTCGACGATGAACGAATATCCGATGTCGAGCGTGTAGAAGTTCACCCAACGGTGGTTCGGCGCCCGGAGGCAAGCCGTTCGTAGCGGGCGGATTGGCTGATCGGACGCGCATACCCCGGGAGCGCGAGCGTGGCGCAGGTCGACCTGCCCGATCGCGTCCCTCGCGCAGGCCGGTTGCCATCGAGTGAAAGGCGCGATAAGAGGTCAGGACGATCGGATGCGGACGGGTCTTGGTTCTGCCAGACAACGACCACGCGCGAGTTCACCCATTGCAGGACATCACCGCAATCGACGCCAGCTACGAGCAACTGCTTCAGCCGAGCAAGGTAGCGCCGCGCTACGCCACCCCGTCCACCCCGTCATGATCTTCACGGCCAGCGATGTTCCATGGATGGTGACTGTGGGCGCTCAACCGACGCGTCAACTTTCGAACAGCGAGTTGGAGAACGTCTGCATGCAATCGGTGCATTGCCGACCGTCCTCGAGCGCTGCGGGGTGCCGGGACGATCGACTCGCTCGCCAGCGCGGTCGCGCCGCCAGAGTGAGCACAGACTTTTGTCCAGAAGTAGCAGCGCTCCCGAAACGGTAAACGTGTCGTCCGGGCGAAGCGCCACCGGGGCCTGCGACGATTTCCCGGTATCGACTCACGAGAGAGCCGTTGAATGGCCACGACAATCGGCCGGTCGTTGAGACGCTCCATCCACGCAGCCCATGCCTCGAATTTCCGGCAACGGTCCGTAGTGTGTCCACCCAGACAGCCGAGCCGGCGAAGCCGCGAGCACCCCATCGCATAGCAGATCGCGACCACCCGCGTGGTAGACGAAGAGATTCATGCTGGCGTCGCTGAGCGCGCAACCGCGGCTGGATTGTTGAAATCGGTCACGCAGCACCGACGCCGATCATCGCGTGAAGCGTATTCAGCGGAATGTTCAACGCTGAGCGCCGCCCGTGCGAAACACCACGGTCGATGGCGGATGGCCGCATGCCGCCAGATACTGCATCAAGTCGATGTCAAACAGTTGCGACGCACCCATGTTGTAGGTCCCGAGGATCGGCGACGTGGGTCATCGCTGTGACTCCCGCAGCCGTCGTCGGGCGTCATGCGCCAGCAGGAGACTGTCGGCAAAGAACTTCGCCGCCCAATCAACGTAGGCGAAGACCGAGTAGCCGCCACCGGCCACGAGTTGTCAATCCGCCGCGAATACCGACTTTCGCTTTCGAGCGACTGAACTACCCTTGAGCCAGTCAACCATCTTGAGGCCGGTACCAGCAGCGGCAGGTCGTCGTCGTCCATCATGCCGAGACGCAGCCACAAGCAGGCGAACTGAGCTGGCCTCGGGCAGGCATGAGTAACGATCCGCGCTCGTCAAACGACGAGTCAGGGTCGCCGGGAGTGGAACAGTCCCCGTTTCTCGCAGACGTTCAGACTGCGACCGCGATCCGTCGAGCCGCGTCGATATAGCGAGTCTCGTTGAGCAGCACTCCGCTATCCAGCAGTCCTTCAGCCGCCAGCCAGCGGGCGTGTGCTGCGTCGTCATTGGCGGTTTTGGCAACGAAGCTGGCGTAGGACACGAACCCATTCGGCCACTGCTGCCGATATTCAGTCGAGGTGATGCCGCCGCGCGACATCCACGAACCTGCGATCGTCGGCCAGCACCCGGTCCACGCCAGACCGCGCGGCTCTGGCGTGCAGGCGCGTCCGGCTGGAGCGGTCCTGGCGAGAGTCCTTTGACAAAGACGCGTCGTCATCGACGCAGTCCGGCCAGGAATTCCGCCGCGCGCCGGGCGGCTTCCAGATATTTGAATCTTCGCTTGGTGAAAGTCCGGTTCAGCCCTGCATCACCTGTCCGGTGTTTGAAGGCGGCGGGGACCGGACCCCGCTTCCAGCCGTCAGGATCACCCCGTAGCCAGCGCGCGTGGCACCCGACGGCAGTTAATCTCGATCTCCCAGTCGGCCGCGCCCAGATGGCGCCCTTGAAATCGATGGTCCCCTCGCAAGGCGAACGCATCCCAGAGCGTCGGAATGGGCCAGCCGGCGGTTTCCGGATAGGCCGGCCATCCGTGAGCAAACGAGGTACCCCGTAGAGAACTCCGCCGCACCCGGTGACCTCCTGCGCGCAACAACCAACCGGAGACAGGCATCCCAGTGCACGATCGTCGAACCGGCTCGAATAGCGCCTGACTGTCGCGCAGGAAGATTTCGGCATGGCCCGGCACCCTCCGGGCGATGCCTGGGCAGCTGGAGCAACCGCGCTGGGTCAGTGGCATTCTGCGTCGGCGCGTCGGCGCAAGGCGCAGGCGGTCGAGCGATGCCCTGGATCTGGCAACCGCGACCGCAATCTGGACGCGATCTCTCACGGCGCTGACAAGTCTGCTGGTCATGTCGTGACCGGACGTCGCGCGATTTGCCACGTGAACTCGCGCCGCCCTGCAGATGATCCTCGACCTCGAAGTCCAGGCACGCGCACGGGACGCGAACGCCGTAAGGACGGCGAGTGCAGGCCGGGCCGACGGTGCAGCCCAATCCGGCAGGTGGGGTCAGTTGCACTACCAGGTCGCCAAGTCGAAGGTCGAAGGATCCGCTCGCAGCCGCCTGGACCTCTACACCGGGCGCACAATGAAAGTGCCATCTGAGCCGATGGATACCCGGTACCCGTCAGGACATCCAGCACCGTCACGGCGCCATCGCGGCGAGCAAGGGTGAACGTGCGCTCGTGAACGACCGGCTGCGGCAGCCGACTGTAGCCGTGGTGACGGTATTCCGCGATATCGCCAGCAGAAAGCAATACGTAACTGAACGAAGCAGCTGCT
>ERZ1370068.1849-contig-118_pt1 | contig 19009 bp, 19 predicted proteins | sample MGYA00561227_ERZ1370068 | MGnify/ENA primary metagenome ERZ1370068 (study PRJEB38410, sample SAMEA6850437) | metagenome | study: Metagenomic assessment of the ecological functions of the soil: analysis of the soil microbiota associated with the...
GCCAGGCGAGCGCCGAAAACCGGCCGGAAGGGGGCGCGCGACTTCATCATCACGCTCCCCGACCAGCCGGTCGCGGTCTCGTAACGCGTAACCGGAGCGCTATTCGAGGCCGAGCTGCGCAGCGCGCGCGCCAATCCGCACCTGGGCGCCTGTGTGATCCTGCGACTGGCCGTGGGCACGCGTGCCAGCGATGACGAGTGCTAAAGCCGCTTCCGCAGGATCAGCGCGGACGAGGGGCAGGCGTGCGCGAACTCGCGCTGATTGCCGCACGCTGTGCGGCACGTCGGCGCGATCCACGACCTCGAAACCGAACCGGGAAAGAACCGCTCCGCCGTCGTCGTCAGGAGGTACCGCGGCAGGGACGCCGCGGCGCCCGGCAGAGGGTCGAGCGCGGTGCGCGTGAGGTCGCTGCCGAGGCCCGTGCCGCGATATTCCGCATCGACCGCAACCGATCGCAGCAGCGCGCCTTCCTCGTACACTCGAGCGCCGCGCATCCGACGATGCGATGGCCCGCACGCGCCACGAACACATGTTCGACGTGATCCCGAAGGCCGGCAAGCGGCAGGTGCTCGCGCTCGAGGAGCGCTTCGACGACGTCGATGTCGGCCGTGTTCGCGGGGCTGATCACGGCGTGGGTCATCGCTGAGCCCTCGCCGGGGCGGCGCAGCATGCCAGGCGAGTGCGTCCCGCCGCGGGAACACAGCATCCCGTCCGCTTCTCGAACCGCTCGGCGTCTTTCTTCAACGCATCCACGTGCCCGAGCACGTGCGTCGTCGCGTCCTCGATGGTCGCGATGATCGGATCCGCGGACGTCGCCAGGGTGTAGTGCACCCAGAGCCCTTCGCGCCGCGCTGGTGACGAGCCCGGCGCGGCGCAGGTAGGCGAGGTGGCGCGAGGCCTTGGCCTGCGGGATCTTCAGCGTGTCGTGGATGTCGCAGACGCAGACCTCGCCCGCCATCAGCAGGCGCAGGATGCGTGGAGCCGCGTCGCGTCCGCCAGCGCCTTGAACAGCGCCTCGAGCTGCGCGAGCTGTGACAGGTCCGCCTTGGTGTCCGTCATATATTCGCCTTGACAAATATAGCGGCTGCGATCAAAGCTGTCAATATTCGCGTAGGCGAATATAGAAAGGAGGACACTGATGACCAGCTGTGGTTGCGGCGGCGGATGCTGCGGGAGACTGATGACTAGGTCGCGCGGGATGACGCAGGCACGTTGAGCCGGCGTTGAACCGCCGGCAGTGCCATCCACACCCGCAGACGCCCGGCGATGCCGTTGGCGACCCTCGCAAACGCGCGTCGCCGGGCGCCTTCGTCTTCGACAGCCGCTGGATCCTCGAAGCTCCAATGGATCCGCTCCGGATCGCCAGGAACACGGGACACGCCTCGGCTGCCCGATCGCACACCGTAATCACGTAATCGAAGCGCTTCGCCAATGAAGCTGTTCATCGACTTGGGATAGAGCGCGTCCGTCTCGATTCCGTAGCGGTATTCGAGCGTCTCCTTCGCGAGCGGATGGACCGCTGGCTGCGGCGCGCTCCCGGCGCTGAACACGTCGATGGCGCCCTTCGACAGGTGCCGCAGCAGCGCCTCCGCCGTCTGCGACCGCGCCGAATTGCCGGTGCAGAGAAAGAGCACGCGCAGGCGATCGGCGCTTGTGGTCACACGCGCACCTGCTCGTAGGCGACGCCGCCGCACGCGCGGCCACCACAGGCGGGGCCGGCATCAGCCAGCGAAACAGGAGCGTCGCGAGTAGCGGCCCCGACTGCCTGGCCGATCAGAAGTTGAAGCGCAGCGCGAACTGCACCTGCCGCGGCGTGCCGAGGCCGACCGTCCGTCCGACGGTGCTCGTCAACCGGCCGAAGTGCACCGGCGGCTCCCGTCGGTATACGGCTGACCGGGCTGCACGCGGTTGGCTTCGGTCAACGACGCGCCCGGCAGCGCGTTGGGCAGCGTGCCGACCGGATTGGCGAAGTTGTTGATGTTGAAGATGTTGAAGACCTCCATCCGCGAGCTCGACATTCGGGCCATTGCGGAGGCCGACGTGCTTGGCCAGCATCAGATCGGCCTGCCGCATCCACGGTCCGTGGACGGCGTTGCGTTCGAGGTTACCGAACGTCCCCGGCGCCGGCGTCGCGAACGCCGCCGGGTTGAGGAACAGCAAGCCATCCTGCTTGGTGTAGAAGTCCACGCCCGGCACGCGATCGGGGCGGCGGGTGTTGCGCGACGCGCCGCCTCCCGGCGTGTTGAGCACGGCCCGTGCGATCGGCCGCCGCGTTGTTGAACACGTTGCCCGCGCCGTCGACGTAGGACGATGTCGTTGCGCTGAACGAGCACGGGCACCGGGATGCCGCTGCGGGCGTTGACGATGCCCGCGACGCTCCAGCCGCTCAGGAATGGACCGCTGCCGGGCAGGTCGTAGAGCAGGCTCAGGTTGAGCGTGTGACGCACGTCGAAGTTGTTGTAGCCGTCGTCATAGTCGAACTCGGAGATCGCCCTGGCGTTGTTGCCCGCGGTGACCGCCTCATTCGAGCCGCCCGTGTTCCCCTTGCTGTACCCGAGCGTGTACTGCGCATTCATCGTCACGCCGTTGGCGGAGCGACGCGTCAGCGACGTCTGCAGCGAGTTGTAGTTGTTGTGGCCGCCGCTGGTCTTGTAGTCAACCTCCGCGAAGGGCGATTGCTTGCTGACGGCGGTCGCGCCTGCGCCGCACACCGAGCTGGCGATCGGCGAGACCCGGCCGTCGAGCACGCGACCGTCCGAACACGTCACGACGTCGAACTCGCGGACGTTGGTGGCGGCCGCCGTGAGGTTCGTCTGCAGCACCCCGATTGTCCGGTTCGAGACGCTGCGCAGGAACTGGTTACGTCCCTGGCTGCCGACATACGCGACCGTCGCGGTCAGGTTCGCGCCCAGGTCGCGCTGCACCGACGCGGTGTACTGATACACCTTCTCCGGAATCGATAGTCGTTCGCGTAGGCGCGCGGCTGATAGGACCGGTTGTTCGGGTTGTTGATGAAGTTCGCGCGAACCAGATCCGGATTCACCGGGTACGCGGCACCCGGCGCACCGGCCGACAGCGTCGTGCTGATGCGCTCGGCCTCGATCGGCTGGATCTGGTCCTCCGTCTGGCCCGGGCCGACGAAGATGCCGAAGCCGCCGCGCACCACCGTCTTCCCCCGACGTTATACGTCGCCGCGACGCGGGGCTGCCAGTTGGTCTTCAGCGAATCGTAGAGCGGTGTCGTGTCGGGATCGAGATTGCCATTGTCGATGTTGAACTTGACGATCCGGTTGTCGCGCCTCGCGCAGCGCGCGTAGAAGTCGTAGCGCAGACCGTAGTTGAGCGTGAGGTTCGGGTTCAGGTGCCACTCGTCCTGGGCAAACCCGACGTAGTAGTTCTGCACGATGTGCTTCATGCCGGTGACACCGGGATGGAACGGGTTCGATTCGCTCAGGTCCCCGAGATTACTGGATGGTGGCCGGCGTATTCGCGGAGGAAGGCATCGAGGTTCGCAAAGCTGTAGGTGATGCCGCCCTGCTGGTCCGTCGCCATGCGGATGAGGCGCATGTCGGCGCCGGCCTTCATGAAGTGGTTGCCGCGCACCATGTTGAGCGTGTCGGCAAACGTCAACGAGTACGGATCGCACGGCGCCGAGCGGCCGTTGCCGGCGCTGTTGACCCGCACGAGGCCGCCGGGAATCGCCAGGCCCGAGGTCGAGCCCTGTCCGGCGATGCCCGTGTTGGCCACCGATCCGCTGAGGTTCAGGATGATGTTCTCGAAGCCCGCGGGTGCGACGCCGCGCTCGGTCGTTTTCGCCGCTAGTACCTGAATTTGGTTTCATTGGTCAGGCTCGTGCCGATGACGCCCTGCAGGTTGTAGACGACGTTGGTCGGCTTGGCCGTCGTCTGGAAAATGCGCCCCGTGATCCCCTGCGGCTCGTTGTTCGTGGCGGTTGTCGCGGAAGAGGCGCACGTAGCTCGTCCAGTTCTGGGTCGCCTTCGAGGTCCAGCCGCGCGCTGAAGGCGTTCTCCGGTGACTCTCTGGCTCGTCTGGAGCTGCGCGATGTCGAAGTCGGGGTTCGCCGACGCTCCCGCCAGGATGACCGCACCAGGGGCGAGGAAGCCGGATCGCAGTGGTGCCACGGCGGTCCGCCGCGCGCGCCCACGCCTGGCTGCTCGGAAGCGCCTTCGACGAAGTTCAACCCTGCGTCGCAGGCGATAGCCCTCGTAGCTGCCGAAGAAGAACGCGCGGTCCTGCGCGAGCGGACCGCCGATCGATCCGCCGAACTGGTTCTGCTTCAGCTTCGACTTCGGGAGCTCGGTGAATCACGCTGCCGTCGACGTTGCGCGGTCGAGTCGAAGTAGTTGCGCGCGTCCGAGCTTGTCGCGGCGCGACGTATTCGAACAGCGCGCCGTGGAACGCGTTGCCGCCCGACTTCGTGATCACGCTCACCTGGCCGCCGGTGCCGGTCCCGTACTCGGCCGGATAGCTGCTCGACTCGACGCGGAACTCCTGCACGTTCTCGAGGCTCGCCTGCAGCTTGAAGGGCGTGTTGTTCTCGCCGTTCACGTTGCCCGGCGACGCGTCGATGATCGCGGAGCCCTCGACGCCGTCGTACGCTGATGACGTTCTGCTCGACGGCGCGGCCCGCTGAAGCGGATGTCCTGCCACGTGCCGGTGCCGGCGTTCTGCGAGCCGGGCGCCTGCAGCAGCAGCTGCGACATCTGACGGCCGTTGACCGGGAGCGCCTGCACCTCGCGCTCGCTGACGTTGGCGCCGATGCGGGCCGAGCTCAGGTCGATCGCCGTCGCGTGCGCCGGTGACCGTGACCGGTCTCGGTCACGCCGGCCGCATGCAGCGTCGAGATCGATGCTGAATTCCTGTCCGACCGCGAGCGTCATGTCGGTGTATTCGAGCGGCTGGAAGCTGCCGAACGTCACGCTGATCGTGTAGACCGACGGCTTGAGGTTCGGCCACGATAGCGCCCTTCGGCGCCCGTCGTCGCCGTGCGGACTTCACCGGTCTTCTGGTTCTTGACCGTGATGGTCGCGCCGGGCACAAAGCGCCCGACTGGTCGAGCACCGTGCCCGAGAATCGCGCATCGCCCTGGGCGTAGGCCGGCGCAACCAAGGCGGCGAGGATGACGATCGCCGCCACGCCTCGAAGTGTCTTCAGTAAATTCTGCATAGCACTCCTGTTGAGATGCTCGGTACTTGCTCAGGTCGATTTCGAGGGTAGGGGCGGGGTGTAACGCCCATGTGACGGGTCGGATCCCGATGGGTAAAACCTCCGCCCAGCGGTAGCATGCTCGCGTGGCTGATGCGATTTCAGGGCATATCACCGCGTTCTTCCTGTTCGACCGTGGCGAATGCGATCGATCTCGCGCGCGTGCGTCGCGACCTGGGCGCCGGCGTCGTCGACCGTCTCGCGCCAGAAGCCGACGACGCCGCCGTACGTCCAATGCCGCCAGCCGCCGACCGCGCTCGACGGCTCGGCCGTGGGAATGCCGGAAACCGACGGCTTCGGCGTGCGGTTCAAGGTCTTCGACTACGGCGTCATCTCGGTTGCGCTCACCTCGGGCCGTGGCCGGGCACGTGGGCGGACTGGATGGCAGAGGGTCTCGTGCCTCGAGAACGCGGCGCTCCCGCGCAACGCGGAACGACTCGCGCGGGCGCTCGCCGACCGTATCGGCGGTGCCATCACGCAGGCCCGCCGCGAGTCCTCCTCGCGGAGGATTATTTCGTCTTCACGGTCACCAGCGTCGACGGGGCGCCGTCAGCCGACGCACTCGTCACCTCGCAGGGCGCCACGATCGCGCAGCTGCTCCGGGGCGAGCGAAGCCCGCTCAGCGCCGAGGAGCGCGACGAGGTGCTCCGCCATCGCATCTCGTATTTCGCCGACGACGTCGTGATCGTGACGTGGAACGGCGCGTTCATCCACGACACGGAGTCGGGCGCGCAGGCGGCGATCGCCATCCTCGAGTTCGCCAACTCGCAGCTCCTCGAGTTCCGCTACTACGACGAGCTGCTGGACGCGGAGCTCGAACGGATCTATCCCCAGCTGCAGCGGAGTGGGTGGCGCAGACGCTGGTCTGGCGCGCCGCCACTCCGCGCGGTGCGCCAGGTGCATTCGCTCTTCATCGACGTCACCGAGCTGACCGATCGCACCGAGAACGCGTTGAAGATCGTCGGCGACGTCTACGCAGCGCGTCTCTTCGCGCTCGCCGCCGCGCGGCTGGGTCTCAATCGAGTGGAAGGGAGCGTGCAGGAGAAGCTGCGCACGCTGGCCGACATCTACCGCTTCGCCGTCGAGCAGACGTCGATGGCGCGCGGCGAGTTCCTCGAGCTCATCGTCGTGCTGATCCTCGTGCTGGAGCTCGTGCTGATAATGGCCGGCGCGATGCGGCTGTAATCGCCGACGGCGACGTGGGCCGCCGGAAAACCGCGCGGGCATCGTCAACGAACATTCGACTCGCGCATCCCTCCGAGGTGATCGTTCACGAGGCCCCATGGCCTGCATGAACGCGTAGACGGTCGTCGGGCCGACAAACGTCCAGCCTCGCCGCTTCAAGTCCTTGCTCAAAGCGACCGATTCCGGCGACTGTCGCAAGTGCCTATCAGCGCACTCCTGGTCATGCGCCGCGGCCGCGTCGCGGGTCCGGTTCCCATCGCCAGAAGTAGGCGGCCAGGGAACCACACTCGTCGCGCAGGGCGCGGCCCGTCTGGCGTTGTTGATCGTCGACTCGATCTTGCCGCGATGCCGGACGATGCCCGCGTCGCTCGAGCAGGCGCGTGAACATCGCGCGCGCCGAATCTGCGCGACGCGATCGATGTCGAAGTCCGGCGAACGCGTCGCGGAAATGCGGGCGCTTGCGGAGGATCGTCAGCCAGCTCAGGCCGGCCTGGAATCCCTCGAGGCAGATCTTCTCGAACAGTCGCCGGTCGTCGGTCACGGGCCTGCCCCACTCCTGATCGCGATACGTGACGTAGAGCGGATCACCGGTCGCCCACCAGCAACGGGCGAGACCATCGGGATGGTGAACGAGACCTGGGAGGAGGCGCATATACCCGCCGGCTACTGGTGCAGGACCTGGTGAACGAATGCGATGGCGATTGAGCCCTCGCCCACGGCGGACGCGACGCGCTTCACGTTGCCGCTGCGCACGTCGCCGACGGCGAACACGCCGGGAAGGCTGGTCTCGAGCAGGTGCGGCCGCCGTGATAACGGCCAGGCCGCCGACACCAGATCGTCATCGGAGAGGTCGGAGCCCGTCTTGACGAATCCCTTGTCGTCCATCACCACGCATCGTTGCAGCCATGCGGTGTTGGGGACGGCGCCGGTCATCATGAACACATGGCGGATGTCGAGGGTCTGGACCGAGCTGTCGCGCTTGTCTTTCCACCGGACCTCGCTCGAGATGGTCGTCGCCTTCGAGCCCGACGATCTCCACCTGGGAGCGGACGACAATCGAGGGTTCTCCTCGATGCGGTGAATCAGGTAGCGGGACATCGTATCGGCCAGACCGGTGCCGCGAACGAACATGTGGACGCGGGTCGCACCTGACGCGAGAAACACCGCGGCCTGACCCGCGGAGTTGCCGCCGCCGACGACGATGACCTCTTCGCCCGAACAGAGCGGCGCTTCCGTCGGCGTCGCGAGGTAATAGACGCCAACGCCTTCGAACTGCGCGAGGTTCTCGAGCGCGAGCTTCGATACTCGGCGCCCGTCGCGATGATCACGGCACGCGCGGCACCGGCGACCCTTCGTCGGTCTGAACGGCATGGCGCGCGATCGCAGGCGAGCCGCGTGGCGCCCCTGGCAATCGCGATCTGCGCGCCGAATTTCTGCGCTTGCGCGTAGGCGCGCCCGGCAAGGGCGCCGCCCGAAATGCCCTCCGAAATCCGAAATAGTTCTCGATCAACGAGCTCGAGCCCGCCTGTCCTCCCGGCGCGTGCGATTCGATCACCAGCACGTCGAGCCCTCCGACGCGCCGGCACGGCCGCCGCGAGCCCGGCGGGCCCCGCGCCGATAATGACGACGTCGCGAATCTGCGACTGGTCGATACTCGTGTTGAACCCGAGCGCATCCGCAACCTGCTGATTGCTTGATTGCGCAGGAGCCGCGTCGCCGCAGCAAATCAGCACCGGGATGTCGTCAACCGCGACGTGAAACCGATCCAGGAGGACCTGGGTGTCGGTGTCACGGTCGAGATCGACGGTACGTGAATGGATGTCCGTTGCGCGTCAGGAATTCCCTGATTCGGAAGCGTTGCGGCCGAATGCGTCGAACCGATCAGGACGACGTCGCCCAACCCGTGGGAAAACAGCTCGATGCGGCGGTAGATGAACGCCTGCATCAGGATCTTGCTGATGTCGGGAACGGTCTGGATGAGACTCAGCAGCGCCTCGCGACTCAGCTCGACGACCTCGCCCGCTTCGGTGACCTTGCGCCCGCGTCAACGAGCGGCGCCCGAGGAACAGGTTCGCCTCGCCCGTGAACTGTCCAGGCCCGTGCAGGGCGACCCGTGTCTCTCCGCTCAATGACGGACGGACGATCTGGACCCTTCCCGCTCGTGACCACGAAGAAGGGCACGGTCGTGTCGCCGACCTCGATGAGGACGTCCCCGCGCGCAACCGCGCGAAGCGCGCCATGGCGCGCGCGATCTCGTCGATCTGCGCGGGCGTCAGCGTCGGGAACATGAGCGCCTGTGCGAGGCGCTCACGCGCGGCGTTACCTGGAGCGAGTCGGCCACGGCTGTGATTCCTCCTTTCATCTCGCGCAATCCGTGATAAGGAATCGCAGGATGATGTCACATCATCGTCCTGGCGGCGGATATCGGAAATCCGTGGCCGTGCACGCAGCCTGCGGGCTTCCGCGATTTCCTCAGGTGGCGGTTCGTCGAGCGGCGCGGTCGCCCGGCTCGCGCCGACGCCTCCGCGCGACTCCGCTTCCACGGCGGAAGCCGGTGATCGTGACACCACGCGCGGAACGAGGATATCGATCGGTGACATGGGTCGGCCACTCGACGGTGCTGCTGCAGCTCGGGCAGCTCAACGTGCTGACGGATCCGATGTGGAGCGAACGCGCATCACCGTCGCGCTGGATCGGTCCCCGTCGTTTCATGACGCCTGCCGTCGACTTCGACGAGCTCCCCGAGATCCACGTCGTGCTCCTCTCGCACAATCACTACGACCATCTTGATACGCCGACCGTGCGCCGCATTGCGCAGCGATTCCCCGAGGCGCCGTGGCTCGTCCGATGGGCCTGGCAGCGTTGCTGCAGAGTCTGGGCGTGCGTAAGACTGTGGAGAGGGACTGGTGGGAGACGGTGGATGCGGCGGCTTTTCCGCCACCTGCGCGCCGGCGCAGCACTTCAGCTCGCGGACGATCGGCGATCGTGGCGACACGCTGTGGTGCAGCTGGACGATCCAGGCGGACGGGGTGCGCGTCTTTTTCGCGGGCGACACCGCGCTGCATCCCGAGTTCGATCAGATCCGAACACGCCTGGGGCCCTTCGACCTGCGTCATGCCGCCGATCGGAGCATACGAGCCGCGCTGGTTCATGCGCACCGTCCACATGAACCCCGAGGATGCGCTGTCCGCGCACCGTGCGCTGATCGACGGCGCCGCCCCGCCGCCGCCCTGCCTGACAATGCATTGGGGAACGTTCCGGCTGACCGACGAGCCGGTTGAAGAGCCGGCCGCCCGGTTCGCGCAGCGCTGGCGCGAAGCCGGGTGGCCCGGACACCGCGAACTGGACGCTTGCGCACGGAGAGACCCGACACCTATGAATGCCACCTCGTTCTATCGCGTCGCCGGCATCGCAGGCAGCCTGCGTCACGCGTCGTTCAACCGCGCGCTGCTCCGACGGCCGCCGAGCTGGCGCCCGAACGCCTGCACATCGACATTCATGAGATTACGGACATTCCGCTCTACAACCAGGATGTGGAGGACCAGAACGCGCCCGCAGCGGTGACGACGCTGCGCGAGGCCGTGCGAAGCGCCGACGCGCTGCTCATCGCGACGCCCGAGCACAACCATGGCGTGCCGGGCGTGCTGAAGAACACGATCGACTGGCTCTCCCGTCCGCCGCGCGGCAGCGCGCTTCAACGGAAAGCCGGTCGCGCTGATGGGCGCGTCGCCGGGGTGACGGCCACGGCTCGCTCGCAGTCACAGCTGCGACAGACGTTCGTCTTCACCAACTCCTACGCCATGCCGCAGCCGGAAGTGCTCGTCGGCCGCGCGCACGAAAAATTCGACGCGGCAGGGCGCCTCACCGACGAAGCCACGCGCAAGTTCATCGCGCAGTTTCTCGATCAGTTCGTCGCTCTGGATTGGCCGGTTCACGGCCGGCTCGCAGGCAACCGCGCGTTGATCCAGCCGGCGATGTCGGCCATCACGGATTCCTTGTCGATGTCGTTGAGCAGATCGTGGAAGTGCCCTTGTACAGCGTCAGCGTCTTGTCGCTGGAGCCGGCATTCTCATAGAACCGCCGGCTGCCGCTCGGGCTCGTCGCCTTGTCGGCGGTGCCGTGCAGGACCAGCACCGGCAGCGTGACCGAGGGACCTTCTCTCTTGAGCCGCTCGTCGGCCTGAACCATCTCCGCCACCGTCTGCGCCGGCGGCGTCTCGTGCGCGATGAGCAGGTCGTCGTTCATCGCCTCGACGACCGCGGGATCGCGTGAGAAGAGCTCGTTTTTCAGGTGCAGGATGTGTGTATGCGGGACCACGTGGCCCAGCCCATTGAAGACCGCGAGCGCGAAGTCGGGCGCGGAGAGGTCGTAGGCCACGCTTCCACAGATCAGGCCGGCGACCTCGTCCGGGTGATCGATCACGTAGAGGCACGCGACCACGCCTCCGGCGCTGTGGCCAAGCAGGAACACCGGCAGGTCCGGCTCGCGCGATTTGGCCAGCGCGATCAGCGTCGCCACATCGCTGACATAGTCCTCGAAGTTCCTGACGTAGAAGCGCTCCCCGTCGGATCTGCCACGACCGCGTAGATCGACCGCGTAGACAGCCAGGCCGCTCGCCACCAACTGCTCGGCCGCCCACCCGTAGTAGCCGCTGTGCGCGTTGAAGCCGGGCACCAGCGCGACCACGCCTCGGGCTGTGCCGTCGGGGCGCCAGGATCGGACAAAGAGCCTGACGTCGTCGGTGCCTTTGACCCGTTCTTCACGCGTCGTATTCATGACTGCTTCGACCATGGTCTGACTCCTCGTTCCTGCCGCATGACGATCGCGTTCGAGCCCCGACGCAGCAACGGTCATTCCGCAGCGCGGCATCACGCACGCGCCCCGGACCGAGCACCACGGCGACAATCCAGTGGTCCGGATCACAGCGGACCGTCAGACGTCACCGGGTAACATTGGCGATCGACATGAATACCTATGTGGGGCTCTTTCGCGGCATCAACATCGTCGGCAGCAATCGACTGCCGATGAAGGACCTCAAGCTGCTGCTCGAGACGCACGCCTGCGTCGATGTGCAGACCTACATCCAGAGCGGCAACGTGATCTTTCGCAGCGCGGCGTCGGACGTGTCACGCCTCGCGAAGCAGCTGACAGCCGCGGTGTCGAAGAGCCATGGGTTCGCACCGCTGTGCTTGTGCTGACGGCGGGCGAGCTGGCGCGCGCCGCCTAAACGCTCCGGACCCGTTATACGAATAGGGCCGCCCCTGCCCGACGCGATCACGACGTGAGATCGGCGGGATTCGTCCTGTCGCGAGCGTCGCGAGGCTGACGGAGCGCAATCAACCCGTGGGCGAATGTCGGTGTCGCTGTTGGGATCAGGCGCGCCACTGCGATAGTCATCAGCACCGAAGCGGTAGGGACAATCGCTGCAGGCTTGCACTTGCCACCGTTCGTCCGACCGCGCATCGACGCGCGCAAGATTGGGATCGCGAACACGGCCGGTGTCGCCAGTGCGTGCACATCCCCGCAACCGCGCCTGCCACTCCCGCTACGAAATAACCCGACCACGACGACTACAGGCCGAGAGGCCTGGGGGATGCCTGACTGATCGCCAGGGCCGCGTTTCCGCGGACGCGCGCAGGGATCTGTGGTCGCTCGGCGTGCTGCTCTACGAGATGTCGACCGGAGCGCAGCCGTTCGGCGGGACGACGGTGCCCGACCTCGCCGCCGCGATCCTGAACGCGCCGCCGCCGCCGCTGCCCCCAAGGTGCCCGCGGGCCTGCGCGCCGTGATCGCGCGGCTCCTCGCCAAGGACCCCGCGCACCGTTACCAGACCGCCGCCGAGGTGCGTGCGGCGCTGTCGACGGTCGAGATCGACAGCGGCGCGACGCTGTTGCCCCAGAAGTCGGCGTCCGGGATGCGGTGGGGAATGATCGCCGTCGGCGGTGTGCTGGCGATGGCGGCGCTCGTTGTACGCACTCATGTTCTCGCGTGGAGCGCGCGACGAGGAGCGCGGCACCGTCACACAACATCCGCTCGCTCGCCGTGCTCCCGCTCACCAATCTGTCCGGCGATCCGGCGCAGGAGTACTTCGCCGACGGCATGACCGAGGAGCTGATCACCCAGCTCGCGCCGATCCGCGGGCTCACGGTGATCTCGCGCACGTCGGTGATGCAGTACAAGGGCACGAAGAAGACGATCCCGCAGATTGCGCGCGAGCTGAACGTCGACGGCATCGTCGAGGGCTCGGTGCTGCGTTCCGGCGATCGGGTCCGCATCACCGCGCAGCTCATCGACGCGCCGAAGGACCGTCACGTGTGGGCGGAGAGCTACGAGCGCGATCTCGCCAACATCCTTGCGCTGCAGGGCGAAGTGGCGAGCGACATCGCGTCAAGATCCAGATGCAGCTGACCGCACGGGTGCAACAGCGCATGCGTGGCGCCGTCGACCCGCAGGCCTACGAACTCTACCTGCGTGCGCGCTACGACGTCAGCACGCTGAGCGACGAGGCGGTGAGGCGGGGGATCGGCTACTTCCAGCGCGTGATCGAGCTGCAGCCGGAGGCGGCGCGCGCGTATTCGGGCATCGCCGACGCGTATCTGATCCTCGCCCAGGTCAACGGCACGGTGAGCTTCGAGGAGGCGCTGCCCAAGGTGGTGGAGAACGCGCAGAAGGCGATCGACCTCGATCCCGAATCGCCCGAGGCGAACACGTCGATGGCGATCGCGATGCTGTGGGGACGGCGGGACTGGCGGGGCGCCGAGGAGCGCTTCAAGCGCGCGATCGAGATCAATCCCGGCTACCCCAGCGCGCGCATCGCATACAGCGCGCTGCTGGCAGCCGAGGGCCGCTTCGACGAGGGGCTCGCGCAGGCGCAGCGCGCGGTCGAGCTGGACCCGATGTCGTTGTTCATCAACCACACTTACGGGTGGGACCTGTGGCTCGCGCGCCGTCTCGGCGACGCCAAGGCGCAGGCCGAGAAGTTGCTGTCGATCGACCCGCACTTCATCCCGGCGGGAGCGCTCAAGATCCGCATCGCCGAGTTCGAGTCCCGGTACGAGGACGCGATCGCGATGCACCAGGATCCGCGCTTTCCGTGGTCGCGTTCGCCGGCGTTCTACGCCCAGCTCCAGCGAGCGTTCGCGGAGCACGGCGGTGCCGGTTACTGGCAGACGCAGCTCGACTCCGCGCGCACCGGAGGCGTCCACTCGGCGTGGATGATCACGGCGGCCAACGCGCACCTGGGCCACAAGGACGAGGCGTTCCGCGTGTTGCGTCGGGCGATCGACGATCACGAGGGTGACATGCTGTTCCTCAAGGTCGACGGCGGGCTCGATCCGCTGCACGGAGACCCGCGTTTCGCCGCGATGGTGCGCTTGGTCGGGCTCGAGCCCTGATGGGATTTCGCACGCTGGCCGAGTTCCTCGACGACATCGAGCGTCGTGGCGATTTGAAGCGCGTCACGCGTGAGGTCGATCCGGCGTACGAGATCACCGAGATCGCGTGCCGCGAGGCGAAGGCCGAAGGCCCCGCCCTGCTGTTCGAGCGCGTGCGCGGTGCTCAGTTTCCGCTCGCGGTCAACGTGCTCGCGGCGCGGCGTCGGATCGAGTGGGCGATCGGCCGGACGCCGCGGAGCGTCGGCGCCGAGCTGGAGGAGATCCTGCACGCGGTGCCGCCGCGCGAGCTGGCCGAGCTGGCGAAGCTCCGCCCGAGTGTGCCGCGCATCCTGGCGATGCGTCCGCGCCACACGTCGCGGGCGATGTCGCAGGAGCGATCGCTCGGCGCCGATCTTCGCTCGCTACCCATCCTCAAACTGTGGCCGGAGGATGGCGGGCGCTTCGTCACCTTCCCGCTCGTATTGACCGAGCATCCCGTGACGCGCGCGCGCAATCTCGGGATCTACCGCATGCACGTGTTCGACGACGCCACGACCGGCATGCACTGGCAGATCGGCAAGGGCGGCGGCTTCCACTATCACGCCGCCGAGCGGCGCGGCCACGGGCTCGAGGTCGCGGTGCACGTCGGCGCCGATCCGGCGACGCTGCTCGCCGCCGTCGCGCCGCTGCCGGAAGGGATCGACGAGCTGGCGTTCGCCGGATTCCTGCGCGGCGCGCCCACCCGGCTCGCCCCAGCGAGGACCCTGTCGATGTCCGTGCTCGCCGACGCCGAGTTCGTGATCGAAGGCTTCGTGCCCGCCCACGAGCGGCGCCGCGAGGGACCGTTCGGCGATCATTTCGGCCACTACTCGCACGCCGCGCCGTTTCCCGTGTTCCACGTTCGCGCCGTCACGCATCGGCGCCGGCCCGTGTTCCAGGCCAGCGTCGTCGGCAAGCCGCCGCAAGAGGACAAGTTCATGGGCGAGGCGGTGCAGGAGTTCTTCACCGGCGTGCTCAAGGTGATCCACCCCGAGATCGTCGACCTGTGGGCGTACTTCGAGGCCGGCTTCCACAACCTGCTCGTGGTCGCGGTCGAGAACCGTTTCGCGAAGGAGGCGAAGAAGACCGCGCTGGGGTTGATGGGAACGGGTCAGCTCTCGCTCACCAAGGTCATCGTGTTGGTCGACGAGGACGTGAACCCGCAGGATCGCGGCGAGGTGTTCCGCTCCATCGCGCGCAACTTCGATCCCGCGGAAGATTTCCTGCTGCTGCCCGGCGTACCGCTCGACACTCTCGACTTCACGTCGTTCACGATGAACTTGGGCAGCAAGATGGTGTTCGACGCGCAGAGCCATTCACGCGCGGTGGGCTCGGCGGGGGTCGAGCCAGGTGGGGTCGACGGTCCACCCATAGCGCCGCGCATCGAATCCGTCGCCGATCCACGCTCGTTCGACGAGGCCGCCCTCGCCCACCGCCTCGCGTGGGGCGCCATGCTCGTCGTGCAGACGCGCGGCGACGGCCGCGCGCTTGTCGACCGCCTCGTGCATCGGCCGGAGTATGCCGCCGTCAAACTCGTCGTCGTCGTCAGCCCCGACGTCCCGCTCGACGACGATGAGTTGCTGCTGTGGGGCGTCTTCACGCGCTTCGATTGTGCGCGCGATGTTGTGCCCGCCGCGACGGAAGCACGCGGCGCATGGCTCACCTGTCGCGGCCCGATCGGAATCGACGCGACGTGGAAACAGGGCTACCCGAGCCCGGTGGAGAGCACGCCGGAAGTGGTGAGCGGCGTGGCGTCGTGGTGGGGTAAGGGCTAAGGATGTCGAGATTCCACCGGCGCTTCCTCGAGTTGGTGGTCATGATCGCGATTCTTCTTCCCCACACCTGCCACGGCTCGTGCGAAAGCATTCTGTCGCTCGGCGTCAAGGGTTTCAGCTTCGGCATCCAGGAAACTCTTCCCACCGAACCCGTCGAGTATTCTCGCGGACGCCCAACGGGACTCGGCGGTGAGCGCCCTGGCCGACGACTATTTCCGGCGCGCTCGCGGGTGAGCTTTCGGTGGGCATCGCGTGTCTGCGACGCTACCATTCCGATTCACGCCTCGCGGTCGTCGCCGAATCGCTTGCAATCGATATCGGGTTCTTCCAATCGGACAGCCTCACATGGGTGTGGGGTGCTCCGGGGAGACTCAGGGTGGGAGTCGCTCACGGATTCGGTCCTGAACATTTTCCGCGCGGTTCCACCCATGAGCGCCCCGTGTGTCTATTCCGTGCGGCTCGCCAGCTTCAAGGGATCACGTTCGGCCATGGCGGAGCGTGAGCGTGTGTCGGCCATGGTGGAGCGACGAAAGCTTCCCGATCCCCTGGTCGGTCTGGAGTACGAGAACTGCGTGCTGGGTGAATACGATCCAAAGCGACCCCCTCGTCTTGAACCCGCGGGAGTCCTCGACCAACCGCTGGTGCGTCTATCTGGGCGTTTTCATTGATCGAGGCGATGCAGAGCGCATGCGTGACGCGCTCCCGCGCTCCCTCGGGTCCCAGGCGATCGTGGAATCTCTTCAGCTTTCGTCTCCCGTTCTCCGTGCCGTCTTCTACACACAAGCGAGTACGGTTTTTCCCGTTGACGCTCCCCGACGCACGCGCCTAGCATTGATACGCCTCAGTCGCTGACGCCGCCACCCATCGGAGGTATGCCGGACCCACACTCGCTACCCGACGCGTTCGCTCGGGGTCTCACCCCGCCTCCCCTACGAGTGAGGGTTCCATGAAGAACACGTCGGCAGTCACGCGGCTGGCCTTGCTGGGGCTGGCCTGGTTCACGCTTGTTGGCTTCGAATACGCTCCCCGATCTGCCATCGGACAAGCCCAGCACCTCTCCACTCCTCGGCTCGCTCGTCGATCCTCCCGGATCGAACATCACTTCACCCCCGCAGCTCGGCCGGCATCCGTTCCATCCTGCGCCCGCCAACGCCGAGTACCTCATCGTCACGGACGCGCCGCTCACCGGTGCGTTCGAACGGTTCGCGGCATGGAAGCGACGGCACGGCGTGTCGACGCGGGTCCGCACGCTGACCTCCATCCGGCGCCAATTCCCACGCGCGCTGGACGACGCGGAGCGCATCCGCCTGGCGATTCAGGACGCCTACGCTCACGGTACGCGCTGGGTGTTGCTGGGTGGGGACACCGAAGTGATCCCAACCCGCACCGTGCATTCGCAGCGCTTCGTGGAGCTGGGATTGCCGCCCGACTTCCCCAGCGACTACTACTTCGCATGCCTCGACGGGTCGTGGAACGCGGATGGTGACGCGTTCTACGGCGAACCGGAGGACAGCGTGGATATGACGCCGGAGGTCAGCGGTCGGTCGAGCCCCCCGCGGACACCTGAAGAAGCCAGAGTCTTCGTCGACAAGACCATCGACTACTCGGAAGGCCGCGCCGTTCCCGCATCCCGTCAGACGCCGTTCTTCGCCGAGGTCCTGCTCCCCGACGACTGGCCCGGCCCACCCGCACGGGTGCTCGTGGACATGGCGGATCTGGTCGAGCGGGCGACGAGGGGGTTCTCGACCGTCACCGGGTTCGACCCCGTCCGCCTGTACGAGAACTACACGGAACCCCGCTACCCACCCGGCGCGCTCCCCGAGACCAAGACGAGCGTGCTCGACCATCTCGCCCGCGGCTACCCGCTCTCCGTGTTCGCGGGCCGGGGATCGGCGCTGGTGATGTCGGTCGGATCCGAACGGCTCGAGATCGACGACGTGCTTCGGACTCGAGAACCGACGCCGGCTGACGAACCTGTACAGCTACACCTCCCAGACACACGACATCCGCAAGGACTGCATCGGCGAGGCGTTTCATCGCAGCCGCGCGGCGGAGCGGTGCTCTGAGCATCGGCCCCAGCGCCGTGACTTTCGCGGAGCAGGGTGCCTTCTTCATGAGCGAGTACCTCCGCCTGCTGTTCGTGGAGGGCGCGTCGAAACGGTGGGAGAGTTGGCGAACGAGTCCCGAATCGAGCGTGAATTTCCCTTGAGATCGAGCTGGGCATGATCTTTGCTGGGTGACCCGCAGCTCCGGTTGATCCCTCGAGCCGCGCTCGTGCCCTCGTCGGGATCTCGCATCGGAGGATGACGCGACGGTGGAGATCGCGAAGGGCGCGGAAGGCATTCGGGAAGCGATCATGTCGAGTGCACCCTGGCCGAATCCCACGCGCGGTCCGATCACGATCGACGTCGACCTCGCCGGATCTTCGCCGCGGAGCGTGGACGTCGCCGTGTTCGACCTGGCGGGGCGACGCGTGCGTCGCTCGAAAACGGAATGAGCGCGGGCGGCCGTCTGCGACGACGTGGGACCTCCGCGACGGCGCGGGCCGCCGCGTCGATCCCGGCGTCTACTTCCTCAGCGTCCAGTTCGGTCCCGCCAAGCGCGTCTGGCGCCTTCTCGTCGTGAACTGAAAGACGCCGCATCGGGGCCGGCGGCGCGCTACTTCTGAGCAAGTACACCCCAAACCCCAGACGTGTCGCGGCCCCACTTCAAAATACCCGCCTCGCCACACTCGAATGCGCGTCCGCATCTCCTCGGCGTCGGGATCGTCGGGTGCGCGCGACCACGAAGCGCCTGATCGCTCGCGCGTAGAGCCCTTCGTAGTGGTCCCAGTCGTCCTCGCTGGCGGTGCATGAGTAGAGTGGCGTGAAGCCTTCTTCGATGGCGGCCGCGACGTTGCCGGCGTGGTCGGTCATCTCGTCGGGCGTGGCGCCGAGCAGCGCGAGGTACTCCGCAGCGGGCGTGCGTCGCCAGTAGCCGTCGCCTACCAGCGCCAACCCGCCGGGCCGCAGCAGGCGACGCAGCCTCGCGCAGCGCGTCGCGGTAACGTGCCGAACGCGTGCGAGGCGCCGATGCAGAGGCTCAAGTCGAACGACTCGGGCGCGGCGTCGAATTCCTTCATGGCGCCGAGATGGAACACGACGCGCTCGGCGTGCACGCGCCGCGCCCGGGCGCGCGCCTCGTCCAGGAAGCTCGCGTTCGTGTCGACGCCGGTGACGTGCGCGGGCCAGCGCTCGGCGATGCGGATCAACATCTCGCCCTTGCCGCAGCCGACGTCGATGACGCGCGCGCCTGGGCGCAGGTCGAGGAGTCCGATGAGCCGGTCGACCGCGGCGTCGCTGAGCGGATTGCAGAACACGCGGTCGTGGTGGGCGAGCGTCGAATAAGCAATACGTAACTGAACGTAGCTACT